>Ga0194116_10001681_pt1 | contig 30536 bp, 37 predicted proteins | sample TA2MahsurfametaG_4_FD_148617 | JGI IMG/M metagenome (GOLD analysis project Ga0194116, IMG submission 148617) | Freshwater microbial communities from Lake Tanganyika, Tanzania - TA2015008 Mahale S9 surface | ecosystem: Environmental > Aquatic > Freshwater > Lake | place: Tanzania: Lake... | reverse complement strand
GCTCGAAAGCCATCACCGCTTTGAAGTGCTGAATGCTCTCTGGGATCAGCTGGCCCAGGCAGATGTCTCCCTGGATTTGCTGCTCTACTCCCAGAGCGAATGTGAAGCCCGCTGCCACTGGCGTAGCCACGTGATCGGTCGCGCTTACCGCGAGGGGAAGCTTCTCCATGGCCCTCTCTGAGGTGGAGGGTCTGCTGCGGATTGCTGCAGCTGACTACCGGCCTGGCTGCAACGTCTGGCCAAGCTGGCCCGCGATCTCAAGCTCCCGATGGCCATGTGGATTCACCTCCCGTAGCGGCGAACCCATCAGCGCCCAGGCGATCAGCGCAGGCCCGGAGCTTGAGGACTGATCCGCAGTTCGGCGTAGCCAGTGGCTGGATCCAGCTCCCGTTGGAACCGCCACTCCGGCAGCAGGCCAATCACCAGTTCGGCGGTGGTGCGCACCAGTGAGCTGAGGCCGAGGTGCCCGCCGATGACGGCACCACTGCTTTCTGCGATCGCAATGTGCAGATGGGCGCCATCGGGCGAGAGGGTGCCGGAGAGGCTGATGATCTCCAGCTCGCCGCAGATCGTCGTGGTCTCAGATGCTCCGGCCAGGCGCAACTGGGCCACCGACAGGCTGCCGACGGCGCTGATCATGCAGCCTGCCTGCGCCTGCTGCTCTCCCATCCAGGCTTCCAGCGCCCGGCGCAGGTCGTCGCCCGGATGCAGCCGCAACGGCACCACCTTCATGGGATTGGCCCCTCCACCAAGGACTGGGTCATCACCAGCGCATCGACGTAACCCAGTTGCCGGTGGCGGAACGCCCCCGGCAACGTGCCAACCACCTGAAAGCCATTGCGCTGCCAGCAGCGGATGCCGGCGGTGTTGGTGCTCACCACCAGGTTGAACTGCAGAGCCCGAAACCCCAGTCGCCGCGCCGCCTGCAGTGAGTGCTGGCAGAGGCGACTGCCGATCCCCTGGCGGCGGCAGTCCTCGGCCACCACATAGCCGGCGTTGGCCACATGGGCGCCGAGGGCAAGTGAATTGGGCTTGAGGTAATACGTGCCCACCACAGCTCCGGCTGGATTCACGGCCACCATCACCGCCTGGCTTTGCACCACCCAGGCCAGCTGGGCCTCGGCCTCAGTGATGGCTGGGTCGTGGGGGAAGGTTTCCCCGGCTCGGAACACCGGCTCCAGCAGCGCCCACACCGCCGGCCAGTCGGCCGGCTCCAAGGGACGGATCTGCAGTGGCGATGGCGCGGGAGTCAGAGATCAGGTGCGCTGCACGGGTGATTGTCTCGCCAAGAGGAAGGCGCCCCGTGGGGGGCGCCTTAACACCGGTTGCGGCGGCCACCTCCTCACACCAAGGGCTGCCGGTCGGGTGTCTCTGGTTCACGCATGCCCTGTCTGGGGCCTGGCAGGGAAGGAGTGGAGATCACATCTGGGAGACGAGATGCTCGGGGCTTGACCGTCTCGGTTGTGATCCCGACCCGGCTACTGCAGCCCAGGGTGTCAAACGCGAGGAACAGAACTGGCGTATCGCTCTCTGCAGCTACGGGATGACACTCGCGCCGCGTCACCACGTTCACCTTGTGTGTGTCGCATCGTTGGCGCACCTCCGTTGTGCGCACCGGCTCGGGTGCTCCCTGGCCGGACTCTGTTGGAGGTGAAGGTCGGGTTGGCTCCCATCCCTTCCCTCAAGTTCAAGTTACGTCGACTGCACGTGAGTGGTGGGTGCGTTGAGGTTCCTGTTCCCGTACTGCGGACACGCAACGGGACTTCCCTTCTGAGCCGTCGGGGGGGAAGATCCCTCCCGTAGGGCGTCGTTCACATGACTGATCCAGGGGCTGTGAGCCAGAGCCTCGCTGCCCTGGTGGCTGAGCTGGCGGCCTTTGGCCTGGCCATCGGCTTTTCGCCGCTGCACATCGGCCTGCTGTTGCTGCTCCTGCTCGGCCCTCGCCGCCTGCAGCGCGGCTGCTGGTTTGTGGCCGGCTGGCTGATCACGGCCGTTCTGGCGGTCACGCTGCTCACCACCGTGGGCCATGGCTTGTTCCTGAGCATGGACAAGGGCAGCAGCCACCGCACCGGTCTGGATCTGGTGGCCGCCGGCGTGCTGTTAGGGCTTGGCCTGAAGGAGCTCCTCAACAAAGGCGATGGCAGCGCAGAGCCCCCGGGTTGGACCCGCAAGCTCGATCAGTTCTGCGCCATGCCGCTGCCGCTGCTGCTCGGGATCAGCGCTGCCCTGGAGGTGATCAGGCCCGACGCGCTGTTTCTGTTCACCAAAACGGCTGGAAGTCTGCTGGCGGCAGGCATGGGCACGGGAGCCGAACTGCTCGCCACCGGTGTGTTCAGCCTGGTGAGCGCCAGCCTGTTGCTGATCCCGCTGCTGGCACTGGTGCTGGCTGGCCCCGAACGCGTGTTGGCGCTACTGGAGCGCGGCAAGCAGTGGTTGTTCGCTAATGGCGACCTGCTGGTGGGTGTGGTGGGTGTTGCCCTCGGGCTTTACCTGGGCTGGCAGGGGATCGAGGGGCTGGGGGATCGCTAAGGAAACGCACCTCAACTCGACGCCGACGTGTAATGCCGCAGCGCGAATTGCCAGAACAGTCGTGTGCCCACCAGGCTGATCGCCGCCGCAGCCAGGGATCCCAACGCCCAGGCTGCTGACGCTCGCCCCAACAGCGCTTCGGCCGGCACGGTGGTGAGAAACGCCACGGGCAGCACCAGCGTGAACACCAGCCGCAGCGCTGGCGGGTAGGCACTGATCGGATAGCGGCCAGCCACCAGCGTGTAGCGCAGCACCTCGGTGGCGTTCCACACCTTCACGAACCAGATCGAGAGGCCCGCCAGCAGAAACCAGAGGCTGTAGAGGATCAGGCCGCCGGCCACCAACAACGCCACCGCCAGGGCCATGCCGCCAGCGCTCAACGCCTCCCCGTTGTGCACCAGGGCCCAGCCGATCAGCGCCAGGCCCGCGATCACGCCCGGTAGCCCCCAGGGGGAGAAGCTGCGGGTCGACAGCCAGAACTGGCTATCGATCGGTTTGAGCAGCACGAAATCGAGCGTGCCGTTCTGCACGTGGCTCACGATCTTGCTCAGGTTGGGCTGCAGCACGCAGCTGGTGAAGCCATCGAGCAGCGTGTAGATCCCGAGCACCACCAGGGCGCTGTTCCAGCTCCAGCCCCCCAGCTGGCCGCTGGGCCCCGCCAGTAACACCAACACAAACAGGCTGCCGGCCAGGTTGCCGAGCACTGCCAGCAGTTCGATCACAAGGTTGAGCTGGTATTCCAGCTCCGCCTCCAGGGAGGTGGCCCAGAAACTGAGCAATGTGCGCCCGTAACGGCGAAGGCGTTGCGCCATCACGCCCCCATCGCCGAATAGCGGCGCACGCCGGCTTGCCACAGCAGCCGGCTCAGCGGGAACAGCACGGCGCACCAGAGGGCGAGGTTGAGAAAACCGCCGGCCACATCCACGCTCTCGCCCGCCAGCAGCTTCGCGGGGAACGACACCATCGCCGGGAACGGCGTGCACTCCGCCAGCCGCCGCACCGCCGGCGGGAACGACTCCAGCGGCGCCACCAGCCCCGATAGAAACAGATAGGGAATCAGCAACAGCCGATCCAGGGCGGCGGCGCGTTCGCTCCAGAAGCAGAGCATCGCCACCAGCGTTTGCAGCAGGAAGCGCAACACAAACGCCGCCTGAATCGCCACGATCCCGAGCAGCAGTTGCCCCGCTGAGGGCAGCCACAGCAACCCCGGCTTGAGCACCAACACCGCCGCCAACATCAGCGCCACAAACGGCACGCGCGTGGCCTGCTCCGCCACGTGGGCCGCCAGGTAGCGCCAGAGCGGCTGCAGCGGTTGCAGCAGCTGCGGCGAGAGCTTGCCCTGCAGGGCATCTTCCTCAAACACGTGGATCAGCCACACCACGCTGAACTGCCGCACCACAAACGCCGCCAGGAAATAGCGGCCCAGGCCCTGGGGGTTGAGTCCTGCGGCGGCGGCTCCAGCGGAGCCCTGCCACACCGCCAGCATGATCAGCGGCAACACCCCCGAGAGCGCCCACAGCGCAATCTCGGCGCGGTATTCGAGCATGTAGGCGTATTGGCTGGAGAGCAGCGCTGCGGCGATCCGTAGGGCGCGTTGCACAGGCTTGAGCCCGTTGCGGTGTGCCATCTCAGCCCTGCTGCCGGAACAGGCCACCGATCAGCTCCTCGATCGGTGGATCGCTCACCTCCAGATCCACCACCTCAAAGCGCGAGAGCAGCAACCCCACCTGCTGGGTGAGCTGTTCGCGGGGGATCACCAACCGCACCTGGTGGCCCTGATGCACCTCGATCGTGCCGAAGCCCTCAAACGCCTCGCGTGGATGCACCTGCCGCAGTTCCAGCCGCACCTCGCGGCAGGGCGCCAGCCGGCTGGTGAGCGCATCGAGGGAGCCATCGTGAAACAGTCGGCCCTGGTGGATCAGCAGCACCCGCTCGCACAGGGCCGTGATGTCGCCCATGTAGTGGCTGGTGAGCAGCACGGTGGCGCCGGTGCGGCGGTTGTAATCGGCCAGGAAATCGCGAACCCGTGCCTGGGCATTCACATCGAGCCCCAGCGTGGGTTCATCCAGAAACAACACCGAGGGCTGGTGCAACAGCGCTGCCAGCAGTTCGGCTTTCATGCGCTGGCCCAGCGACAGCTTGCGCACCGGGCGCTGCAGCTCCTCCCCCAGCTCGAGCATCTCCGCCAGCTCGTGGATGCGCCGCTTGGCCTCGGTCGGATCGATGCCATACACCGCCGCATTCACCCGCAGCGAATCCAGCGGCGGCAGATCCCAGATCAGCTGCTGCCTGTTGCCCATCACCAGGGTGATCTGCTGCAGGAAACGCTCCTGCCTCCGCTGCGGCAGGCAGCCGGCCACCTCCACCCGCCCGGCGCTCGGATGGATCAGGCCGCTGAGCATCTTCAGCGTGGTGGTTTTGCCGGCGCCGTTGGGCCCAAGAAAGCCCACGATCTCGCCGGGTTGGATCGCGAACCGGAGATCGCGCACCGCCTCCACCTCGCGGTAGCTGCGCCGCAGCAGATGGCGCATCGTGCCCGCGAGGCCTGGCTGTTTATCGGCCACCCGGAAGCTCTTGCTCAGCCCCTCGGCGTGCACGATCGGCTGGCTCATGGAGTGGGCTCGCAGGCCTGGCGGTAGTCGTTCAGCTGCTGGGTGAGCGCAGCATCGGCGCTGGAGTTGGATCCCTTCACGCCCTCGGCGCGCCTCACCTGCTCGCAGGCCAGGTCGTTTTCGCCGCGGTTGAACAGATCCGCCGCCGCCTCCACCGCTTCCTGCAGCCGCGGCGTGGTGGCTGCGCCTTCGGGGATCGGATGTGGTGCGCTGGGGCCATCGTGCCCCTGGGCCGGTTGCGCCGGGGGCTGGGGTTTCGGTGCGCAGCCGCTGAGGCTCAGGGCCAAGGCGGCCAGCAGGAGCGGCTTGAGGCGGGAGGTGATCATCAGCCCAACACCGCCGCCTGCTCCGCCGTGAGCCGGCCGGCCTGCAGTAGCACCTGGGTGATCCGCTCGATGTCGAGCACCGCATGCAGCCGGTAGCCCTGGCTCTCCAGCCGCTCGCGCGCCTGGCGGTCTTTGCGGCCGCCGTGATCGATGAACACCACCACGTCGTACACCACCAGGCCTGAGCTCTCCAGCTTGGCGATGCCCTCGAGCACGCTGCCGCCGGTGATCAGGATGTCGTCCACCACCACCACCCGATCGCCTTCGTTGAAGTCGCCCTCGATCAGCCGCCGGGCGCCGTGGGCCTTCACCTCCTTGCGCGGGTAGATCAGCGGCTTGTGCAGCGCCAGCGAGAGGCCCGTAGCCGTGGGCAGGGAGCCATAGGGAATGCCGGCGATGCGATCAAATTCCAACTGCTCCAGCAGGCCGCTGTAGCCATGCAGCACCCGATGGAACAGGTTCGGGTCGGAGATGATCTGGCGCAGGTCGATGTAGTAGTTGAACACCGCTCCTGAGGCCTGCACGTAGTCGCCGAACAGCAGGCAGCCGATGTCGAACAGATCGAGGATCAGCTCCGCCAGTGGGTCCTGATCGTTGGGCTCTGTCTTCGGCGATGCCAGCCACACGTCACAGCTGCTGTTGCCATGGGCGGGCTGCTGCTCAAGCCAGCGCTGGCGGCCGCGGTTGATCAGCCCCTTGAGCGCTTCGGCCTGCTCGCTCAGATCGTCCTCCACCAGCAGGTTCTGGGGCAGGGGCAGCAGCAGCCCATCGGCCGCCTGGTTGAGCCCTGCCTCCAGCAGGCCATCGAGCCGTTCTTCTTCGCTCCAGATGCTGCGCAGCATCAACACCCGCTCCGGCGCCGCCTGGCGCACCTGGGCCAACACCTTCGGATCGCTGGTGCCCACCTCCAGCAGCAGCTGATCGGGCGTGCCCCACAGCTGGCTTTCGCGCACGATCTGCAGAAACAGCGGATCGCTCTCGCTCGGGTGGTATTGGATGCGTTTGGCCGCCGGGTTGGAGCTGCGGCAGGTGATCACCACCGCCTTATCGGCGTAGAGCAGAAACGGCGCGGCGATGTCCTGCCCGGCCAGGGGCGAGAGCGTGACCGCATCCACCCCCAAATCCTTGAACAGGTAGTGGGCCAGGGCCGTGGAGGAGTTGAGATCGCCGTGCTTGGCGTCGATGATCAGCGGCAGATCCCGCGGCACCAGATCGCGCACCTCCAGCAGCAGCTCGAGGCCCAGGGGGCCCAGGGCTTGATAGAAGCCGAGGCTGGCCTTGATCGCGCACACATGCGAGCTGGTCGCCTCCACCACCGCCTTGATCCAGTGGCGCGCCTGGCTCAGGAAGGAGCGGTTGCCCATGCCGTGGCGCAAGGCCCAGCTCTGCAGCATCTCCGGGTTGGGGTCGAGCCCGGTCACCAGGAGCGACTGGCGCTCGGCGATGGCTTCGGTGAGTTGAACGAAGAAGCCCATCCGCCGGACTGCGGCATCACCGTTGATAGGAGATGGGAGGCCCCGGCTGGCCTGGCCGGACACAGCTCGTAGCAAATGCAGCGGCAAGCACCTGCAGGCAGGCTCGTGATCTGGCCCTCGCCGGTGGCTGCCGATCAGCGCCGCTGATGTGATCCGCTCGCTGCACGATCTCTGTGAACCGCGAGTTCGATCAACGCTGCCTGGAGCTGGCCCTGGCCGACCTACGCCCCCTACACCCCCTTCAACGCAGCCGCGCCTTGGCTCAGTTTCATGCCATCGATCCGCGCCTGGCTCAGAAGCTTGAGCTCGAGCTGTTGTTCCATCTCTCCTGATGCTCGAGCTCTTCCACGCCGCGCCCTCCTACTACTCGATGGTGGCTCGGCTGGCCCTGGCCGAAGCCCAAGTGCCCTACAGCAGCCGCCTGCTCGACATCCACTTCGCCAAGCAGCAGCTCAGCCCCGCCTACCGCCGCCTCAATCCCCACATGACGGTGCCCACCCTGCGGGGCCCGGGGCTGCTGCTCACCGACAGCGCTGAGATCGTGGCCCATGCCGCGGCCCAGGCCGGTGAGCAATGGGCCGATGCCGATCCCGCCCGCCAGGCAGGCATCGCTGAAGCGGTGCTGGGCCACTACCGCATCTCGATCGAAACCCTCACCTTCAGCAAGCTGCTGAGCAGCCGCCCCTGGTTCAAAGCGGTGGTCACCAAGGTGCTCAGCGGCGTGATTGGCAGCCTGGAGCGCCAGGCCAAGCGCTGCCCGGAGCAGGCGGAGCCGTTGCTGGCCAAGGCGGCCCTGAACCGCGAGCGCCTGGCCGTGTTCACCCAGGCCCCGATCGAGCAGGTGCTCAGCGAGCAGCGGCAGCAGGTGGCGGCCTATCTGGCCTTACTGCCACCGGTGGTGGCGGGCGGTTGGTTGTTTGGCCGCCAGGTGAGTAGTGCCGATGTGGTGCTCGCGGTGCTCTGCGCCCGCCTGGAGATGGCCGGCGAACTGGCGCTGCTCAGCCGCCCGGATCTGCAGGGTTGGTGGCAGCGCATGCAACAGCGCCCCGCCTACGCAGTGGCCGATGTGTGGACCCGCTTCCAGCGTCGCCGCTTCTTCAAGGCGGTGTTGGAAGCCCGCCACACGCCGATCAACCCTTCGAGCAGTCGCGCTTGAGCAGCACCGCCGCCTGGCCCTTGCCATCGCGGCTGATCGGCTGGGGTTCGAAGTCGTCGTCGCTCACATCGAAGCTGCCGTTGGCGCAGTGGAGCGTGAGCGTGCGCTGGGTGTAGGCACCGGCGGCCCTGCCCTTGCCCTGCTGGCTCGCCATGCCGATGCACTGCTGCTTGTTGCCCCAGATGCAGCTGGCCGCACCGAGCAGGCCACCGAGCAGGTTGGTGGCGATCTGCTGGCCGCGATCGATCTTGAGGCGGCGCACCTCATAGCGCCGTTCCTGTTCAGACGCGCCGGGCAAGGGGCGGCTGAAGGCTTCCTGGGTGTCCACGGTCCACTCCCCCAGCCGCTGGCCGGGCTTCAGCTGGCTGCTCAGCCCGCGGGTGAGGGCCTGAAAGCGGTCTTTGGGATAGCCGTGGTGCTGCTGGGCGAGGCGCTCGTAGTCGCCCATCTCGAACAGCAGGTTGGCCGTTTGGGTGAAGCCATCCACATCGAGGGCGCCGCTGCTCAGCAGCCAGCCCAGAAACACGCCCGTGCGCCAGTCGGCCGCCAGTTCCTCCTGCTTCACCGTGAGGTTGAGGCCGCCGTTGTAGGGCCCGCGCCCCTGGCTGCGGTTCACATGGTGGCCCCACTCATGGGCGAGCACCGCCAGATCCAGCAACAACAACTCGCGATCGCTGCGGCCGCGGGCGCTGCGCACACTGCGGCGCAGATCCAGGCCCATGGCCAGCTCGTTGCTGGGGGGGCAGTAGTAGGCCATCGGGTGCTCCACCCGCTCCACGCCGCAGCCCTCGGTCCGATCCCCCGCCAACAGCAGCTTCGGTGGGGTGTCGCTGGCCCAGAACCGTTGCAACAGCACGTGGGCCTGGCTCAGATAGCGCTGGCGTAGCCCGCTACTCTCACCGTTACGGCGCAGCTGCTCCAGCGTCCTGCCCTCGCTGGGGTTGGGTGTGAGCGGTGGTGCCAGGGGTTGGGCGTGAGCGGCCGTCACGGCAACGGCGAGCAGCAGCTGGAAGCCCAGGGGCTTGGAGATCACGGCTCGGAGTGTGCGGTGCGGCGCAGGCTCCAGGCTGCCAGTGCTCCGCCGGCAAAGCCACTGGCGTGGCCGATCCAGCTCACCCCGGCCGGCGAAAGCAGCGGAATCAGGCTCGGCAGCAGCCCGCCGAATCCCACCAGCCCCACCAAAGAGAGCAGCAGCGAGAGCGGCCGCTTCTCCAGCCAGCCGATCCAGAGCAGGTAGCCCAGTAGGCCATACACCACTCCCGAGAGGCCGTGGCTGGCGGTGGGCCACAGCAGCCACACGGGGATCGCCGTGGCATACACCCACAGCCACACGGCCAGGTAGTCGCGGCGGCCCCGCAGCAACACCAGCCAGGACAGCGGCAGGAACATCAGGCTGTTGGCCAGCAGGTGGCCAAAGTCGCCATGGCTGAACGGCGCCGTGAACACCCCGAGGAAGGATCCGCCGGGGCTCATCGGCAGGTTCCAGCGCCCGCCGAACAGCAGTTGATCGATCAGCTCCTGCCCCCAGGGGATCGCCAGGATCAGGGGCGGCAACAGCAGCGTGTTCCCAAGCCGGGCCAGAGGGTTGCTCATGCCGTGAGCGTGAGCGTGCAGGCGAGCATCGCCAGGGCTTCATCCGGCAGCCCCAGAAAGCGGTCGAGCCAGGTGGCGCCGCAGGGGGGCACCTGCGCCACACCCACGAGCCGGCCGGCGGTGTTGTTGTCCAGCGGCTCACCGCTGCGCTGATGCCGTTGGCTGCGCACGGCGCCGGTGCTCAGCAATGTGCCCACGTGCAGGTCGGGGGCGGTGAACAGCGGGCGATCAGCCAGCTGCAGTTGCAGGCGGAAGCGGGCCCGGAAGCTCAACTCCAGGGCGCCGCTGGCGGGATCCAGCACGCCCTCCAGTTGCTCGGGCTGGATGGTGATCTGCAGCCCGGGTGGCAGGGGTAGGCCGAGAAAGCGGCCGGTGCGGCTGCTCAGGGGCGGGATCTCCACCTGAGCGGCAGGGAAGTGCAGGGCATAACGCCCGTCTTGGAGCGGTTCGGCGGTTCCCTGGGCGCCACCACCGCTGGCGTTGTAAAGGAAGCGGGGGTAGCCGCTGATCACAAGCTCGCAGCCCACCAGGGTGCGCAGCTGCGCCTGCATGGTGCTCAGACGCTCACCACTTCAGCCGGCGCCCATTGGGCCAGGCGCTGCTCCTGGCGCACCAGCTGATAACGGTTGAAATCGCTGGGTTGAAGCACGTAACGGCCACGCAGCTCCTGCAGCTCCTGGCGCATCGCATGGAGAACAGGATTGTTTTCGTTCACCGTGTCGGCTCAGACCTTGAGAAAATCTTAAGCCGGCTGAGACCGATTCCGCCACTGGCGCCATGGCCGGGTGCTCTGCAGCCCTAACTCGTCATGTTTCGCATTGTTCGCGCTGCTGGCGGCTGCGGCCGCTGGGCACGCACACCACCTCCACGCGGCAGGAGGGAAACAGGTCGCGGGCGGCCAGCTCCGCCTGGGCGTGGCTCTGGGCGTGAATCACCATGCAGGTGCCATCGCTGTAGCCGGCGTTCACCTGCAGCCTGCACACGAGCTCCATCGCCATCAGTCGGTGGTCGATCGCCACGCTGGCACAGGTGGGGCATCAGCAAGATGGGCCTGCCGCACCACCCCATCGCCGGTGAGCCAGCTCGATGCCTTTCTGCGCTGGAGCCATCCCGATCTGCTCACGGAGCGGTTGCGGCATGGCTGCGCCTGCTGGCAGGTGCTCCAGGCGCTGCAGCTCGAGCCCGCCCACTGCCCCCCTCCCGAAGCGGGCCCGGTGAGCCTGCTGGGCTGGTCGGGCCTGCAGCTCGGCATCACCTCCGCCGTTCACGCCGGCAGCGGCAGCGCGTCGAGTTTTGCCTTGCTACCGCAGCCCGTCAGCCTCTGGCTGTTCGCCCTGCTGGCGGCAGACGCGCCCGATCCCCTCGACCCGCAGCCGTGGACCTTCTGGGTGGTGCCCGCTCGCCAGCTGCATCCCGACCGCCGTTCGATCACGCTGCAGCCCCTGCTGCGCGCCCATGGCGAGGGTGTGGCCCACGCCGCGCTCGCCGCCGCGTTGCTGGCTCACCTGCAGCCATGAGCCAGCCCCTGTTCTGCATCCGCTGCGATCAGGGCGGCGAAGACTGGCTCACCCGGCAGCGCTTTCACAGCTACGACGACGCCTACGACGTGCTGGAGCGCTACTACGCCGATCTCTGCTGCTCGGATGAGCGCGTTTACTACCGCATCGAACCGGCTGCCGATCCCGGCTAAGTTGCCGCCCGCTCCTCGTTCGGCCAGGCCAGATGCCCGCTCGCTTCCGGCCCACCAGCCTGCTGGCTGCCCTGGCAGCTTTCGCCCTGCAGGCGCCGGCCCGCGCCATTGATGAAGTGGTGGTGGAGCTGCCTCTGCTCAACAACACCATCAGCCTCAAGCTCAGCGAGCTCAGCACGCCGGAGGCCCTGATCAGCGGCAGCAGCGACCTGGCTGAGCTGGATCGCGCCAGCGACGGCGCTGTGGGTCGCAAGCTCGTGAAGCTGCTCCAGTCGCCGCTGCCGCTCAACCTGCGCCAGCTCGCCGATGCCTCCGTGGGCTCGCCGCTGCTGGAGCAGGCCCTGTTGCTGCTGTCGTCGTTTGGTTCGGTGGAGGGCCACAGCCCCGATCTCAGCGGTGAAACCCTGAAGGCCGCTCTGGATAAGGCCTCAGCGGCCTCGCCCAACGGCGATCCCACCCTGCTGCAGCTGATGCAGGCGATCCCTGGCAAGCGGGTGCAGCTCAACCTCTCGCAGGCTCAGGTGGTGTTGGCGCGGATGCTGCGCCAACGTCGCCAGGCCGATCAGCTGCTGGCCACCGTGCCCGCAGCTGCCGCAGCCACCTCCGCTCCCCTGGGCCCGATGCGCGTCAGCGAGGGGCAGCTCACGGTGAGCCACCGCACGGCACCGCTGGATCTGGTGCTGGTGCAGCCCCAGGGCCCGGCCAATGGCCGATTGGTGCTGATCTCCCATGGCCTCTGGGATAGTCCGAGCAATTTCGAGGGCTGGGGGCGGGTGCTGGCCGCCCAGGGCTACACGGTGGTTTTGCCCCGCCACCCGGGCAGCGACAAGCGCCAGCAGCACGAGGTGCTCACCGGCCATGCCCCACCCCCCAGCGCTTCCGAGCTGGGGCTCCGGGCCCTCGATCTGCGCGCTATCACCGATGCCGCAGCCAGCGGTAATCTTCCCGGCGTGAGCGGCGTGGATGCCAGCCAGGTGGTGGTGATCGGCCACTCCTGGGGGGCTACCACGGCCCTGCAGGTGGCGGGTGTGAAACCGCAGGACAGCCAGATGCGCCAGCGCTGCGACTCGGTGGACGACCCGGATCGCAACCTGAGCTGGACCCTCCAGTGCAGCTGGATTCAGGGGGTGAACCAGGCCGCCGTCGACGATCCCCGCGTGATCGCTGTGGCGGCCGTCAGCCCGCCGGTGTCGTTGTTGTTTCCCCGGGGCTCAGGCCAGGAGATGCGTGCGCGGATCCTGTTGGTGAGTGGCACCCACGACTGGGTGGTGCCTCCGGATCCGGAAGCTGTGGCTCCCTTCCTGCGGTCGCCCGCCGTGGGCAACCAGTTGGTGCTGGTGAAAGGCGGCGATCACTTCAACCTCCGCCCTGGCAAGGACCAACACGGTGGTGTGTTGGCGCCCCTGCTGCTGGAGTGGACCAATCGCTCCTTCCAGGCCGGTGCCGCCGCCCGCCCGGCACGGGGTGCGGCTCCGCTGTTGCCGGCCGGGCCCTGGGGCAGCAGCGACAAACCGATGGCTGATGTTTCACCGCAGCTGAAGGGCGCCTCCTAGGTATCCCTGCCGATGGCGCTGCGAATGCAGCCCCGCTTGGGTAGCGCTGAAGCCTCCTCACACAGCCCATCCGGGCTGTTTTTTATGGGCTGCAGCCCGGTGTGTCGTTCAGAGCACCGCGCACCGCACTCCAGGTAGCAGGCGCCTCCGCTAAATCCGCCCAGGCTTCAGGGGCGCTACGCATCGGGCCCCAAGCCATGGTTCCTTCGCCCTTGCCGGTGGTGGTCACGCCTGATCTCGCTCCGCACCACAACGCCACCACTACGGAGCTGGTGATCACCATTCCCTGCTCGGATCCCGCTGTGTTGGGAGCCCCACAGCCCTGGCTCTGCTGGCGGGAGCTGTTGGGGGAGCGCTGAAGCGGTTGGGGTGCGGTTGAGGCTTTGGCTTTGCTCCAGATCCAGCTGTTGCCCGCAACCGGCTGCTGCGGTGCAGTGGGGCCACATCCGCCCTGTGGCATGGCTCACTCCAGCCCACCGCCTTGCTGGCTGCATCGCGGTTGCCGCATCCAGTTGCTCGGCTACCCCCGCTGTGAGGGCGCCTACGTGGTGCACCACAGCAGCGGTGTGCTGCTCGGCCGTTGCTCCAGCCTGGCGGCGGCCCGCCTGCTGATCGACGAGCAGATCCTGCTGCTGCGTCAGCGCCTGGCCGCCGCCGCCTGAATCGCTGGCAAGCTGAGCTGCAGTTGAAACGGCTGGTGTGTCGCAACCCGTGCTGCTGTGCGGTTACTACGGCGAGCACAACCTGGGAGACGATGCGCTGTTGGAGTCGCTGTTGGCGCAGCTGCCTGCAGGCGTCACGGCGTGCGTCACCGCCTACGACGAGCCCGCTGTGCAACAGCGCCATGGCGTGGTCACGGTGCAGCGCCGCAGCCTGCGGGCTGTGCTCCAGGCTCTGGCCGGCTCGCGGGCCTTGGTGCTGGGTGGCGGCAGCCTGCTTCAAGACTCCACCAGTTTTCGCAGCCTCCTCTATTACGCCGCCCTGATCACGGCCGCTCGCCTGCAGGGCAAACCGGTGTTGCTCTGGGCCCAGGGGCTCGGCCCACTGCGCCGGCGGCGCAGCCGAGCCCTGGTGCGGGCGCTGCTGCCCCTGGCGAGCGGCATCACCTGGCGCGATGCCGCCTCAGCCCAGCTGGCCCGCGAGCTGGGTGTGGCTGCTCCCCATGGCACCGATGCCGTGTGGGGCCTACCGCGGCAGCATTGGCTGGGTCGCGGCGGTCCGCTGCTGGTGTGTTGGCGGCCCACGGATCATCTGCAGGGCGAGGCCTGGCGCCCCTACCTCGAAGCCCTGGAGCTGGTGGCCGAGCGCAGCAACCGCGAGGTGCTCTGGCTGCCCTTCCATCGCCACCAGGATGGTGATCTGCTGGCGCAGCTCAGCGCCGCTGGCTGGGTGGGTGAGGCCCTGCAGCGCCGCAGTCGCGTGATCCACGCCCAAAGCCCCAGCGAGGCCATGGCCCTGTTCCGCACGGCGGGCCTGGTGGTGGCGATGCGCCTGCATGCCCTGATCCTGGCGGCCCTCTCCGGCAGTCCGGTGAGTGCCCTCAGCTACGACCCCAAGGTGCAGGCCTGCGCCAGCGCCCTGGGCTGCAGCTGTGTGGATCTGGCGGATCAACCCGCCTCTGCTGATGAGCTAGCCAGCGCGTGGAGTGATGCGCTCGACCATCCACCCGCCGCCGCTGACCTGCAGGCCATGGCGCAGGCCACCCAGGTGCACCGCGAGCTGCTTGAGCAGCTGAGGTGGTGACCATGCGTGCCATCGCCTACAACGGCTCGCGATCCGACAGCAACGTCGACTGTCTGGTTGACGTTGTGCTGCCCAACCCCGAACTGAGCCCCGGCGATCTGCTGGTGCGGGTGGAGGCGGTGTCGGTGAATCCGGTGGACACCAAGGTGCGGCGCCGGGAGCAGCCCGCCCCTGAGCAGTGGCGCGTGCTCGGCTGGGATGCCGCCGGCCGGGTGGAAGCGATCGGCTCGGCTGTGCAGGGTTTTGCCGTGGGTGATCCGGTTTGGTATGCCGGCGCCCTCGATCGCCCGGGCTGCAACAGCGAACTCCACGCCGTGGACCATCGCCTGGTGGCCCGTCGGCCCGCCACGTTGAGCGCTGCTGAGGCGGCCGCTTTGCCGCTCACGGCGATCACGGCCTGGGAGCTGCTGTTTGATCGGTTGCGCTTGCCGCGCCGGGGTGCGTCATCCCATCCCCGGCGCAGCCTCTTGGTGGTGGGTGCTGCCGGTGGCGTGGGCTCGATCCTGGTGCAGTTGGTGCGTGAGCTCACCGACTTCACCCTGATTGCCACCGCCTCCAGGCCTGAATCCCAGGCCTGGCTGCAGCAGTTCGGGGTTGAGCACTGCATCGATCACCGCCAACCCCTGGCCGCGCAGCTCGCGGCGCTGGAGCTATCGCCGGTGAGTCATGCCATCAGCCTCACCCACACCGCCGATCACTTCGCTGATCTAGTGGAGCTGCTTGAACCGCAGGGGGCGCTGGCGTTGATCGATGACCCAGACCCCCACTCGATCGATGTGCTGGCGCTGAAACGCAAGAGCCTCTCGCTGCACTGGGAGCTGATGTTCACCCGCTCGCTCTATCAAACGCCGGATCTCGCAAAGCAGGGTGAGCTGCTGCAGGAGCTCGCCGGGCTGGTGGAGGCGGGCCGGATCCGCTCCACCCTCACCCACTGCCTCGGCCCGATCACGGCCTCCCACCTGCGGGAGGCCCATCAGCGTCTGGAGAGTGGCAGCAGCATCGGCAAGTTGGTGTTGAGCGGCTGGGGCTAACCACCACAGCCCAAAAGGGTTGCATTGCCTACGAACCTCCCCAGCTCCAGCTGGTGTGATGGCCCCATGGCCACCTCCTCAGATCTGATCCCGCGTCAGCGGCTTGCGGAGCTCAACCGCCTGCGTGACCTACCAGCCTGGATGCGCCTGGCCAGTCACCTGTTGGTGATCGTGGTGTCCGGCATCCTCTGGCGCACCGATGCACTGCTGTGGCTGGTGCGTCTGCCGGCTCTGGTGCTCAGCGGCGCTGCCCTCGCCACCTGCTTTGCACCCCTCCATGAGTGCTGTCACCGCACCGCGTTCCGCTCCAAGGCCACCAACGACGCGGTGGCCTGGTGGATGGGCGTGCTCAGTTTTTACAACTCCACCTTTTATCGCCGCTATCACCAGTGGCATCACCGCTACACCCATCAGCCGGGGCTGGATCCCGAGCTCGATGATCCCGTGCCAACGGGCTTGCTGAGCTACGCCGTTGAGATCAGCGGCCTCAGCTGGTGGACCGGCAAGCTCCAGGGCTACGGGCGGTTGCTGTTCGGTGATCTCTCTGCACTGCCGTATCTCAGTGCTGAATCGATCCCCCAGGTGCGTCGCTCGATCCGCTTGCAGTTCGCGCTCTATGGCCTGCTGCTGCTGGTGTCACTCCCGGGCGCCAATGGTTTTCTGTTCTGGTCTTGGTTGCTGCCCCTCGCGGTAGGCCAGCCGTTTCTGCGGGTGTTCGTGTTGGCGGAACACAGCGGTTGCAGCTTTAGCAGCGACGGCCTGGCCAACACCCGCACCACCCTCACCATTGCGCCGGTGCGTTGGTTGATGTGGAACATGCCCTTCCACGCCGAGCACCACCTCTACCCCTCGCTTCCGTTTCACGCCCTGCCCCTGGCCCATCGTGAGTTGGCGCCCCGGTTGCAGCATCTCGACCAGGGCTACCTGGCGGTTCACCGCCAGCTGTTGCAGCAGTTGCCCAGCCTGGCGCCCGTGGCATGAGTGCGCCTCCTGTTCAGCACTTTGCCTTGGACGAGGTGGCCTTGCGCTGCGGTCAGCGCATTCCCAACGCACGCATCGGCTACTTGCAGATCGGCGACCTCGATGCCGATGGCAACAACCTGGTGCTGGTGCCCACCTCCTACGGCGCTCGTCCCCAGGATCTCGCCTGGCTGGCGGGGCCGGTGCTGGATCCCGAGCGCTACTGCATCGTGATCGCCGGCATGTTCGGCAATGGCGATTCCAGCAGCCCCAGCCACGGCCAGATGGGCCTGGCTGAGCAGGGCTGGGTAGTGCACCACAGCGACAACGTTGCGATGCAGCGCCGTCTGCTGCGCGAACGCTTCGGTGTGGAGCGGTTGCCGTTGATCTTCGGTTGGTCGATGGGGGCGCAGCAGGCCTACCAGTGGGCCGTCGACCATCCCCAACAGGTGGAGCGCATCTGTTGCGTTTGCGGCACCAGTCGCACGTCGCCTCACAACCGCCTGTTCCTGCTCAGCCTCCGCCAGGCCCTCACCGCCGACCGTGCCTGGACGGGCAGCGGCTTCGATGGCGAGCCTGAGCAGGGCTTACGCACCTATGCCCTGATCTACGCCAGCTGGGCCGCCAGTCAGCCCTTCTTCCAGGGGCTGGGGGAATCCGTGGAGGAGCACGTGGAGCGCCAGTGGTTACCCCACTACCGCCGCCATGACCCCCGCGATCTGATCGCCATGCTCGACACCTGGCTTGCTCACGATGTGGCTGGCGGTGGCAACTTGGCGCACGCCCTCTCGTCGATTCAGGCGCAAGCCGCCGTGGTGGCCTGCAACCGCGACCTCTACTTCACCGTTGACGACATGGCCGCCGATGCCGCTGCCATCCCCGCCGCAGCGCTGCATGTGATCGATTCGCTGTTGGGGCACCGCGCCGGCAACCCCCACAGCAGTGTTCCGGAGCAACAGCAGCTCCGCCAGATCGTTGACCAGCTGCTCGACAGCTGACCGCCCCTAGCCGCCATGCATGATCTGCTCAGCCTCGCCCGCGAGTCGGGGAGCCGCTTTCTGCTCTTTTCGTTCACCGATCTCTTCGGTGTGCAGCGGGCCAAGTTGGTGCCGCTCTCAGCCGTGGCGGCCATGAGCGAAGGCGGTGCCGGTTTCGCCGGTTTCGCGGCCTGGCTGGATCTGAGCCCGGCTGATGGCGATGTGATGGCCATCCCCGATCCCGCCAGCTTCACGCCGCTGCCCTGGCAGAGCGATGTGGCCTGGGTGGCCACTGAGCTCACCCTCAACCGTGCTCCGATGGAGCAGTGTCCGAGGCGTGTGCTGCGTCGCCAGATCGCCCGCGCCGCTGCACTGGGCTACGAGTTGCGCAGCGGTGTGGAGGCCGAGTTTTTTCTGCTCCGCAGCGATGGGGAGGCCATCGCCGATCCGGCCGATGGCCAGGAGAAACCCTGCTACGACCAGCTGGCTTTGATGCGCCACTACCCATTGGTGTCAGCGCTGATGGATGGCATGGAGCAGTTGGGCTGGGGCCCCTATCAGGCGGATCACGAGGATGCCAACGGTCAGTTCGAGCTGAACTGGACCTACGCCGACTCCCTCACCACCGCCGATCGCCACGCCTTCTTCAAGGTGATGGTGAAAACCCTGGCGGAGCGCCAGGGGCTGCGGGCCTCCTTCATGCCCAAACCGTTCCAGCAGCTCACGGGCAATGGTTGCCACACCCATCTCTCCCTCTGGGATCAGCAGGGCCGCAATGCCTTTCACGATCCCAACGGTGAGCAGGGCCTCTCGCCGGTGGCCTACCACTTCCTGGCGGGGTTGCTGCACCATGCGCCGGGCCTCGCCTGCCTCACCAATCCCACGGTGAACAGCTACCGGCGACTGGCGGCACCGCCCACCACCTCCGGTTCCACCTGGAGCCCCGGCGGCATCAGCTACACCGCCAACAACCGCACGCACATGGTGCGCATCCCCGATGACCAGCGGCTCGAGCTGCGGCTTCCGGATGGATCAGCCCATCCCTACCTGCTGCAGGCGGCCGTGCTCGCAGCCGGCCTCGACGGGATCGAGCGTCAGCTGGATCCCGGCCCTCGCCACGACAACGACAACTACGCCGATCCCCTGGGTGACATCGGATTCGGTCATCTACCCCGTGATCTTGGAGAGGCTCTTGACGCCTTTGCCGCCGATCACACCCTGCGTGCTGCCCTCGGAGAATCCTTCTGCAGCAGTTATGAGAGCCTGCGCCGCCGCCAATGGGGCAGTTTTCGTGCCGAACTCACCGCCTGGGAACGGCAGGTGGGGCTGGATGGTTAATCAGTAGTTCTACCGATGGTGCCCGCCCCGCGCGCGCGTCACGCTCTGGCCGATGTTCAGGCTTCTGGCATGGCCTCAGACCCTGTGATCGTGGGTGCCCAGGGCGGCACCATTCACCAGCTCCACTCCCGCGATGGGAACTTGTTTCAGGTGTGCTTCCAGGGCACCTGCCTCTACTGCGAGAGCCTGCATGTGGGGATGGCACACCTCAACCGCATGGAGCGTGCTACCAGGAGGGAAATGGCCTGAAGGCCCATGACGATCACCAGCGGGCAGCGTCTGTTGCTGCCCGTGCGTCAGTACTACGCCCAGACCGACAGTCGCATTCTCGGTCAGGCGTATCGCATGTGCTTCTCCAGCACCTGCGCCATGGCCGTGAAGTATCTGCAGCCGGAGGCCCTCAAGGGCTCCAACGCCGACGACGCCTATCTCCACACCGTGCGCCGCTATGGCGACACCACCTCGGCCCAGGCGCAGATCCAGGCCTGCGCCGACTACGGGGTGATCGCCAGCTACAGCACCAGCGGCGATCGCGGCCTGCTGGAGGCTGAGATCAGGGCGGGCTATCCCGTGGGCACCGGCTTTCTGCACCACGGCCCCTCCTCCGGCCCCCGCGGCGGCGGCCATTGGATTCTGGCGGTGGGCTTTGAGCCGGGTGCCGGCCTGTTCAACGACCCCTACGGCGAGCTCGACAACCGCAACGGCGGCTATGTGCGCGTGGGTTCCGGTGGCCACAACGTGGCCTACAGCTGGCGGCATTGGCTGCCCCGCTGGGAGGTGGAAGGCCCCGGCAGCGGCTGGCTGATGACCTTCAGGCGCTCGGACGGTCTGCCGCCAGTTGTTTGAGGCTGGCAAGCACCTCCTGGCTGTGGCCGCTGGGCCGCACCGCCACCCACAGCTGGCGCAGCACCCCCTGGGGATCAATCAGGAAGGTGTGGCGCTGGGAAAAGGGTGAGATCCAGCTGCCATAGGCCTTGCTCACGCGGCCGCCGGGATCGGAGAGCAGCGGATAGGCCAGCGCTTCACTGCCGCAGAACTCGGCGTGGGATTCGGCGCTGTCAGCGCTGATGCCCACCACCTCGGCTCCGGCTTGGTGGAAGGCCTGTAGATCCCGCTGGAAGCCCCGCGCCTCGATGGTGCAGCCTTCTGTGAAATCGCGCGGGTAGAAGTAGAGCACCAGCCAGCGGCCGGCGAAATCCCTGAGGCTGCGCTCGGCGGCTTCCGCATCGCCACTGCTGCCGGGCACCACGCCCTGCAGGCTGAACGCCGGCGCGGGTTGATCGATCTCGGGCAGAACCCCACCAAGACAAAGAGCCTGCCGGGGTAATCCCAGCAGGCCCAGTGCGGCGATGGAGAGCCCGCTCAGAAGCTGGCGGCGCTGCATCGTGGAAGGGTTCAGATCTTGGCCAGATTGATGCCGAGCTCTTTGGCGTAAGCGCCCAGGCCCTTCTTCTGGATGGTTTTGAGGGCGCGGGTGGAGACGCGCAGCTTCACGAAGCGGTTGCCCTCGGCCCACCACAGACGGCGCTCCTGGAGGTTCACCTGCTGAAGCTTCTTGGTCCGCACGTGGGAGTGGGACACGGCCATGCCGTTGTTGGCGCGCTTGCCGGTGAGTTGGCAGACCCGGGACATGACCGACCGTTCAAAGGATGTTGACGACTCGACTCCGCTTGGAGCCAAGGCAAAAGCTTATCAGCCGGGCTTCTGTGGCTTCAGCTGGTGGCGGCCAGTTCCAGGCCCTGCTCGGCGAATCGGCGCAGGATGTGGAGATTGATGCGTTGTTGTACATCCAGCGCCTGCTTGAAATCGTTGGTGGGCACGCCATACACCAGTTCGAACTCCAGACTGCTGGTTGACAGGCTCACGAAATGACAGCGTTCGAACTCCGCTGTGCCATCGCCCTGCACGATTTCGGACAGCAGGTTGGGTAAGCGCTCCAGCTGCTCAATCGGGGTGTCCAGCTTCAAACCCAGGCGCAGGCTCAAGCGGCGGCGTTGCATTTCACCGAAATTGGCCACCACAGCGCCGGTGAGTGAGCTGTTGCTCATCACAATCGCCTCGCCGTTGATGCTGCGCAGGCGGGTGCTGCGCACCCCCACTTTTTCCACCGTGCCCCACACCTGCCCCACGTGGATCAGCTGGCCCGGTTGAAAGGGTTTGTCCAGCAGGATCGTGATGTATTCAAAAAATTGCGACACCGGTTCCTTCAGGGCCAAACCGGCGCCGATGCCGCCGGCGCTCAGCAGGGCCCAGATCGCGGCCATCTGCACGCCGATGTTCTGCAGGTAGAACACCGCCCCCAGGCACCACACCAGCGCTTTGAGCATCGGCGCCAGCGAGCGGATCAGGTTGGCCAGCTCCAGGTCGCCGGCGTGGCTGGCCCAGCGCTGCAGCAGCCGCAGACCGATGCGGTTCACCAGCCGCACGATCAACACCACCAGGATCAGCTTGGCCAGGCCGAACACCACCCGATCGCTGGCCGCCGTTGTGGGCAGGATCTGCCAGGCCAGGCTGGCGCTGAGCACCCAGGCCACCGGTGGGATTGTGTCCACCAGCACCGTGATCACCACATCGTCGCTGCGGCGGCTCAGGCGGCCCAGGGCCCGCTGCACCAGCTGAGCGAGCAGCAGTCCCAGCAGGCCTCCCCCCACCAGGGCCAGCGCCGCCGGCAGAAGGCTGGTGGTGGGTGCGGCCATTGTCTGCATCAGGAGGGGTGTGCTGCGCCTGAGCCTGGCAGGCGTTTGCCGCTGCGGGCCTCAAAGCGCAGGGCATGCGCCTGGCGCCAGCGCAGCTGCAGGGCCCCGTCAGCCGGTGCCTCGCGGCTCAGCACCTTGAGCGATGCCTGACCGGGGCAGTGCACATGGCTGATCACCCGATCGCCCAACCACTCACGGTGGCTCAGCTCCCCCTCCAGCGCTTCCCATCCCTGTGGCACCGGGCTACCCGCCTCGGCCAGCTCCAGCAGTTCCGGGCGCAGCCCCAGCTGCTCCTCGCCCCGCTCGATCAGGTTGATCGAGGGGCTCCCCAGGAAGCGGGCCACAAACCGATTGGTGGGATCGCGGTAGAGCGTTTCGGCAGTGCCCAGCTGCTGCAACCGCCCCTCGCGCAGCACAGCGATCCGATCCGCCAGGCCCATGGCCTCGTGCTGGTCGTGGGTCACGTACACCACCGGTACGCCCGTGCTGCGCAACAGGGTGCGCAACTCAGCCCGCAGGTTGTCGCGCAGCTGGGCATCGAGATTGCTCATCGGCTCATCCAGCAGAAACAGGGCCGGCCGGCGGATCAGCGCTCGCGCCAGGGCCACCCGCTGGCGCTGCCCGCCTGAGAGCTCCGCCGGTTTGCGCTGGCGCAGGCCTTCCAGCTGCATCAGGGCGAGCACCTGCTCGAGCTGATGCTGGATCTCAGCCTTCGCTAGGCCCCGCAGCTCCATGCCGAGGCTGAGGTTGCGCTCCACGCTCAGGTGGGGAAACAGGGCATAGCTCTGAAACACCATTGCCACCTGCCGCTCCGCCGGGGCCAGCGCGGTGATCACGCGCCCCCCCAGGCGGATCTCACCGGAGCTGGCGCGATCCAGCCCGGCAATCAGCCGCAGGGTGCTGCTCTTGCCGCAGCCGCTGGGGCCGAGCAGCGCCAGGATTTCGCCGGGCGCCACCTGCAGGCTCAGTTGATCCACCAGCGTGTGGCTGCCCACCTGGCGGCTGAGCGCACACAGCTCCAGGCCCATGAAACCGGCAGGCGTGGAGCTGCTCATCCCTTGATCGCTCCCTGGGTGAGCCCGCTGATGATTTGCCGCTGAAACAGCAGCATCAACGCGATCAGCGGCGCACTGCCCAGCACCGTGGCGGCGGCGAAGGCGCCGTAGGGAATCGTGTACACCGACGAACCGGCGATACGGGCCATGGCCGGCGCCAGGGTGAGCAGTTCGGTGCGGCTCAACCAGGTGAGGGCGATCGGGTATTCGTTCCAGCTGAACAGGAACACCAACAGGGCGCTACTGGCCATGGCCGGTGCCAGCAGCGGTAGCAACACCCAGCGCAGCCGTTGCCACAGCCCCATGCCCTCGATCAAGGCCGCCTCTTCCAGTTCGATCGGGATGTCGGCAAAGGCCGCCTGCAGCAACAGGATCGCCAGGGGTAAACACAGACCCGCGTAGGGAAGGCTCAGGGCCAGCAGCTGGTTGGCGAGATGCCAGTCGCGGGCCAGCTCCAGCAGCGCCAGAAACAGCAACACCGCCGGGAAGGCCGCCGCTGCGGCCACCAGCAGGGTGAGGCTGCGGGCCTGCCGGCGGCCGATGCGCGTGAGGGCATAGGCGCAGGGCACCGCCAGCGCCAGGGTGAGGGCCGTGCTGCACACGCCCACCACCGCGCTGTTGAGCAGGTAGGTGAGGAAGGGGGGATCGCCCTGCAACAGCTGGCGGTAGTGCTCCAGGGTCCAGCCTCCGCTCGCCAGGCCGCTCAAGGCATCGCTGGTCCGCAGGGATGAAACGAGCTGCCAGAGCATCGGCCCCAGGCTCCACAGCAGCAGGAGCAGCCGGGCCATCAGCGCAGCGCCCCCTGCAGGCGGCTGTTCCCGCGCCACAGCAACGCCGCCGCGCCGCAGAGCACCAGCAGGATCGCGAAGGAGCCCAACAACAGCGTGGCGCTGTAGCCGAAATCGAGGAAGCGCATGGCGTTGAGGTAGGCGTAAAGCGCCAAGCTTTCGGTGCTGCCGGCCGGACCACCCCCGGTGAGCACCTGGATCAGATCGAACACCCCCAGGGCCTGGGCCAGTCGGAACAACAGAGCGATCAACAGATAGGGCGTGAGCAGCGGCAGGGTGATGCGTCGCAGGGTTTGCCAGGGCGTGGCCCCCTCCAGCGCAGCCGCTTCGTAGAGATCGGCGGGGATCGCTTGCAGGCCCGCCAACAGCAGCAGCGCCACAAACGGCGTGGTTTTCCAGGTGTCGGCTCCCACCGCGGCCATCCAGGTGATCGCCGGATTGGAGAGAAAGGGGATGGCGGGTAGCCCCAGCCCTGCCACTAGGCGATTGATCGGCCCGTAGGGATCGTTGAAGATCCAGCGCCAGCCGAGGGCCATCACCGTGGTGGGCAGGGCCCAGGGCAACAGGCTGATCGTGCGCAGCACACCCCGCCCCCGCAGCGGTTGATCCAGCAGCAGAGCGATGGCGAGTCCAAGCAGCATCTCCAGGCTCACGGAGGCAGCGCTGAAGCGCAGGGTCTGCCAGGTGTCCTGCCAGAAGCGGCTGTCGTTCCAGAGCCTTAGCCACTGCTGGGCGCCGATCGGCTCGGGCAGCAGGCCGGTGAGCACGCTCTGGGCTTGGGTGCTCAGCCAGAGGTAGTGCAGCAACGGCACCGCGAACACCGCCAGCAACAGCGCCAGGGCTGGTGCCATCAATAGCCACAGGCGCCAGCGCATCAGCCCTCACCTCCGCTACTGCGCAGGAGCCGTTCACTGTTCAACTGCAACTGCTGCATCGCCATTGGGGCGGATCGCTCGCCGGTGATGGCGGTGTTCACGTTGCGGTAGAGCAGATCGCTGAGCTGGGCATACACCGGGCTGAGGGGGCGCAGCACGGCAGCGGCGAGGGCCAGCTGCAAGTCGGCCAGGGCCGGATTGGCGGCCAGCAGCTCCGGATCTTCGAACACGCTGAGGCGCGTGGGTGTGTAACCCCAACGCAGGTTGAGCTGCTTCTGCGCCTCGGCGCTGGTGAGAAAGCGCAGCACCTCCACCGCGGCGGCCTTGTGCTTCGAGCCCGCCAGCAGCGAGAAGCCCCAGCTGCCCTGGGTGGCGGCGTGGGGCTCGCCTGGTTCGCTCACCATCGTGGTGAACGCCACCTTGCCCCGCAGCGGCGAGTCCGGCTTGTTGAGCTCCGCCCAGGCGTAGGGCCAGTTGCGCATGAAGGCGGCATCGCCGGCCTGAAACAGCTGCAGCGCCTCTGGTTCGCCCATGTTGGCCACCGCCGCCGGGGTGATGCCCTGGCGCACCAGCTCCTGCAGCCAGCTTGTGGCGGCAACGGCAGCTGGGGAATTGAGCACTGGGTCGTTGTTCACGAGCCAGTGGCCGCCGAAGCCGCGCAGCAGCTCCAGCACCACACAGCTCAGCCCCTCGTATTGCTTGCCCTGCCACACGTAGCCCCAGGGCACTTGGCCCTGCCGTTGCAACCGCCGGCTGATCGCCACCAGCTCCGCGGGCGTGCGCGGTGGGGCCTCCATCAGATCGGTGCGCCAGAAGAGCAGGCCCATGTCCGCCAGCAGCGGAAAGCGCCAGAGCTGCCCGCCGAAGGCGTTGCCCAGCTCTGCGCCCGGGGCGAGGTCGTCCAACGCCTTGGGCCCCAGCCAGCGATCCAGGGGCTCAAGCCAACCGGCGGCGGCGTATTTCGGCGTCCACGACACATCCATCAGCAGCAGGTCGTAGGGGCTCTCCCCCAGCAACAGGCTGCTGATCGCCAGATCCGACACGGCCTCCGTTTCCAGCGGCCCCCGCGTGACGATCAGGGCAATGCGCGGATGGCGGCGGTTGAAGGCGTTTACCAAATCCGCGGTGGCATCGGCGAAGGGAGCCGGCATCAACACCGACACCGGCTCCAGCCGCTCCCTCGCCAACCCCCACAGGCCCAGGCTGAGGCTGCCCAGCAGGGCAACCAGCAGCAGGACCCAGCGCCGCAGCGCCCGTGGCGGGATCAAGGAAGGGTGAACGGATCTAGAGGCCGCGCTCCATCAGCTTGCCCATCAGATCGCAGCTGCGCTGCTGGAAGCCGGCCAGTTGGTTCGGCTCCAAACCACCGACTGCCAGGCGCGCCATCTCATACACATGGCGGCTGAGATCGTCCGCCAGCTGCTGGCTGGGGGAGTTGCCGCTGCCGCCGGTGATCACCGAGCCGGCGGAGAGCTTGAGCAGGCCTTCCACCAGGCGGTGCTTGCGGTTCACCAGCAGCACATGGTGATCGGGTAGGCCGGGCAGACGTTGCTCCATCAGGGCGCCCATGTCGTTGATGCGGCGCATCTGCTCGGGCAGCAGGATCAGGGCGGCGGGGGAGTCGTCGCCCTTGAGCGCCTGCACCTGGATCGTCACCTTGTCGTTGTTGAGCGCGTTCTTGAACAGATCGCGCACCTTCTCGGAGCTGTCTTTGCCGTCGGCATCGCTCAGTTCGCTCTCCTTCTCCTGCAGGGAGTCGTCGAGTTCGCTGTCCACGCGCTGGAACTTCAGCTCCTCGTGGCGGTATTCCAGCCAGGGGATGAACTGGGTGTCGATGAAGGTGTCGGCCAGCAACACTTCGGCGCCCTGGCTCTTCCAGAGGGAGAGCGGGCCGGCCTGGCCGGCTTCATCGGTGCAGTAGAGGATGCGCTTGTCGTTGTCGGCGCTGAGGCGGGAGCGGTAGCCCGCCAGGGTGGTGAAGGTTTTGTTGTTCTCACCGGGGATGGGATCGGCGTTCTCGCCCTCGCCCGCCGCAGCCGTGGTGCCGAACAGCACCAGCTCCGCCACCTGATCGGCGAACTTCTCATCCTCCATCGCCCCGATCTTGATGAACGGCGCCAGGGATTCCCAGATCTCGGCGTAACGCTTGGGTTCATCGCGATGCAGCTCCTTCAGCCGATCGGCCACCTTCTTGGCCACGAAGCCGCCGATTGAGCGCACGCGCCGGTCGGTCTGCAGGGCTGAACGGCTCACGTTCAGGGGAATGTCGGGCGAATCGATCACGCCCCGCAGGGGAAGCAGGTAGCGGGGCACCACCTCCTTGATCGAATCGCTCACGAACACCTGGTTGCAGTAGAGCTTGATCTCGCCCTTCTCCCAGTCGGCCCGGCCAGTGGACTTGGGGAAGTAGAGGATGCCCTGCAGGTTGTAGGGGTAGTCGGTGTTGAGGTGCACCCAGAGCAGCGGATCGCCCTGGAAGGGGTAGAGGTAGCGGTAGAGCTCGATGTAGTCGTTGTCGGTGAGATCGCGGGGGCTCTTGCGCCAGGGTGCTTCCCGCTTGTTCACGGTTTCACCCTCGAGCTGCACCTCCACCGGCATGAAGTCGCAGTAGGTGGTGATCAGCGTGCGGATGCGCGCCGGCTCGATGTACTCCTCTTCTTCCTCCATCAGGTGGAGGATCACATCGGTGCCGGCTTCGCTGCGCTCGGCTGCCTCCAGGCTGAAGTTGGGGGAGCCATCGCAGCTCCAGCGCACCGCTTCGCTGCCCTCGCGGGCGGAGCGGGTCACCAGCTCAACTTGCTTGGCCACCATGAAGCTCGAATAGAAGCCAAGGCCGAAGTGACCGATGATCGCGTCGTTCTCCTGCTTGTACTTCTCCAGGAAGTCTTCGGCGCTGGAGAAGGCCACCTGGTTGATGTAGCGCTTCACCTCATCGGCCGTCATGCCGATGCCGTTGTCGGTGATGGTGAGCGTTTTGGCTTCGCGGTCGATGCGGATCGAGATCTTGCCCTCGGGGCCTTCGCTGCAGTCGCCGGCCATGGCCGCCATGCGGCGCTTGCTGATGGCATCCACGCCATTGCTCACCAGCTCCCGCAGGAACACCTCATGGCCGCTGTACACGGCCTTCTTGATGATCGGGAAAATGTTTTCGGTGTGGATCTGGATCTGGCCCTGTTCCGCCTGCAGCACCACAGCGTGAAAAAGCAACGTGGCTCCAGACTCACCTGCGGCAGGCCAGCCCGCCAAGGGGCCGCCATGGGCAGGAAACCGACCCGCGGGCCTAGGCCTCGCCCGATTCCCCCGGCAGCCGTCGCTCCACCTGCACAAACACCAGCCAGGCCACGCCGGCGGCGATGCCTCCGGTCCACTCCGAGCGCAGCAGCTCAACCAACGACACGGTGCTGGCGGCGATGCGCAGGGCCCGTAGCCCAAAGCGTCCCAGCTTCTGCAGGCGTTCCTGGCCGCTGGGTTCAGACACGGCTGGCCAGGATCTGGGTGGCTGATGTCCAGCCACCGCTGGCGTCGTAGCGGCGGATCAGCCGCTCCAGCCGATCTGGAGCGGTGAGCCAGCCGGCCTCCACCGCAAAGGCACTGCGGTGATCCACCTGGCGTGGGGTGAGGTGGTAGCCACCATCGGCCATCCAGGTGAGCTGGCGTGAAGGATCGCCGCTGCCCGCTGCAACGCTTTCGTTGTTGCTGCCGATGTGGCTGTCGATGCGCAGGCCCTGGTGGCCGTCGCCATGCACCTCAAAGCGGCACTCCGCCCGATCGGGTTCGGGCCAGTCGGCGCTGATGGTGGAGGCGGTGCCGCTCCAGCTGCCTTGAAGTTGATCGAGGCTGAGCGGCGGGACTTCCTGGGCGTTACTGCCGGCCCGGAATTCGCGGATCAGCACCAGCTGGCTGAACGTGCCGCCCTCGTCGTGCAGCTGCACCAGCCGGTGGCGGCGGTCGCCCTGGATGAACCCGAATTCACCGCCGAAGGGCGTGCCCGGCGCCACCTGCAGGCGGCCCTTGCAGAAGGTGCCGCTCTCGAAGAACACCACCTGCTTGCCGAGGTTGCGGTAGTCCTCGCTCATGTCGCGGCTGGGTGTGCCGTTGAGATCGCCATCGGCTAAGCGGCGCAGCCGGAAGTGCACCAGCCGCTCCTCCCCGCCTTGCTCCAGCGTGAGGATCGAGGGCGTGCTCTCCACCACAGCCCCTGTTGCATCGAGGCTGGCGAAGCTGCCGCGCCACTCACCCAGGTTGCGCAGAAAGTTGTCCCACTGGCTGCTCATCAGCCGGCACGCTGCAGATCAGGCTTTTCCTCCGGCAGGATCGCGCCGGCCACAGGGCACACCTGCAGGCAGATGCCGCAGTCGATGCAGGTGTCGAAATCAATCCAATAAAACGCCGTGCCCTTGGCGTTGGCGCCGCTGCCGGGGTTGATGCAGGCCACCGGGCAGGCATCCACGCAATCGGCCACCCCTTCGCAGACGTCGGTGACGATCGTGTGGGCCATCGGTGCTGCCGTGCGAGTGGGCGGATCCTAGGAAGCGATCCAGTGGCAGCTGCAGCAGCCCCGCTCGCCGGCCAGGGCCGTGGCTTCGGCTTCGCTGGCGCAGCTCTGCTGCAGCAGTTCAGCCCGTTGGCCCTGGCCATGCAGCTGCTCCAGCTGATCGAGCGCCTTGCCCAGCAACTCGGGCGCGGCATAGCTCACCAGCGTGATCGGCGGCCGCTCTGGTGCCGTGGCGTCGGTGCCGAGCAGCTCCCGGATCGCCTCCACCTGGAAGCTGAAGCCCATGCCGCCCGCAACACCGCCGAAGCGGGCCACCAGCGCGTCGTAGCGGCCGCCGCTGGCAATCTCCACCGGCGCCACCGGGCCCTGGCACACCAGCTTCAGCACCAGCCCGTCGTAGAGGTCGAAGTGGGGTTGGAAGCTGGGGTCGAGCTGCAGGCGCACGCCCTGCCGGGAGGCCACAGCGGACACGGTGCTCAGGGTGCCGGCAAGCTGCTCCAGCAGCGGCTTGGGGCCCAGCAGTTGTTCCAGCTGGTAGAGCACCGCTTCAGGCTCTCCCCGCAGGCGCATCAGCTGCTGCAGGCCCTGGCGTTGGTGGGCCGGCAGCTCGAGGGCCGCCAGGCTCAGGGGGTCGTAATTGATCAGGGCCTGGCGTGTGGACAGGCGTTGCTCGGTGGGCACCTGGTCGAGCAGCGCCGCCAGCACAGCGTGGTGGCCGATCAGCAGCGTGGGTTGATGGGCGGCCGAGATTCCCAGCTGGCGCAGGCAGGCCAGCAGCAGCCGCAGCAGTTCCGCATCCGCCACCAGCGCCTGGCTGGCATCGGCGCCCACCAGTTCCACACCGCTCTGCAGCTGTTCCTCCAGGCGGTTCTGGCCTGTATCGCTCACGGTGCTGCGGAACACCGGCCCAGAGCTCCACAACCGCAGCGGTCTGGGCCGTGCGGCCATCCGGGTGCAGGCGGCCCGTGCTATCGAGGCGGTCATCTCCGGTCGCAACCCCAACGGATCGTCGGAGGCCAGTCGCATCAACTCCTGCTCAGCGATGCCGCCGCCGGCTTCCAGCGTTTGCAACCGCTCCACCAGCGGTGGCGCCACTTCCGCGTAGCCCCAACCCCGATACACCTCAGCCAGCTGATCGCACAGCCAGCGGTTGCCCTCCACCTCCCTGGGGTTGAGATCCCTGGCGCCGGCAGCGGGTTGCAGGGCCATGGAGGCGGGGCTTCGAAACTGCCGCCGATCCTATGGAGTGGCCTGATCCAGTTCCGGCGCTCCGAAACTGGCGCCCGTGAGCGGCTTGCAGGCGGCCAGGCCCTCGATCAGGGCTTGGCGCAGGCCAGGGGTGCAGGCGATCAACCGCCCCTCCGCCAGCTGTGCAGGGCCGCCGTCGTAGGCGCAAACCACACCGCCGGCTTGCTCCACCAGCACCACGCCGGCGGCCAGATCCCAGGGGGACAGGCCGCGCTCCCAGTAGGCATCGAGACGGCCTTCGGCCACGAAGGCCAGATCCACCGCCGCTGAACCGCCGCGCCGCACGCCCCGGGTGCGGTGGGTGAACCAGGCGAATTCGGCGTAGTTGTTGTCCAGCCGCTGGTGGCGGTCGTAGGCGAAGCCGGTGACCAGCAGCGACTGGCTCAGGGCCTCACA
>Ga0194116_10001677_pt1 | contig 30570 bp, 25 predicted proteins | sample TA2MahsurfametaG_4_FD_148617 | JGI IMG/M metagenome (GOLD analysis project Ga0194116, IMG submission 148617) | Freshwater microbial communities from Lake Tanganyika, Tanzania - TA2015008 Mahale S9 surface | ecosystem: Environmental > Aquatic > Freshwater > Lake | place: Tanzania: Lake... | reverse complement strand
TACGTCGCTCGTAATCATCGACGTACATCATCTGCATGATCACCCAGTCTGTCGACGTCTCATGCTCGTTCTTGGAATAGACGATACCGCGGGCGTGATCCGCATCGGCGAATTCAATAATGTGGTTACCGATATGGTGCGAGGTTCCAGTGAACTGCGCGCGCAGGGTTTCATCCAGCCAATCGCGCAGAGCGCGCCGACCCGTGCGCTCGCGCCCCACCCGCACGTCGTCGACGAACAAACCGGCGAGCGCGTCGATGTCGCGCATATCGAGCGCGAGCCCGTAGCGCGCCGGCAGCTGGCGGATCTGTTCGAGCGATTCCAGACGGTCGAGCCGGGCCTCAATCGAAACAGTGTCTGACATCGACCACACCCCCCGAGAAACCGTTGATTTCGCAAATATAGTGCACCGTTTCTACGAATTGGTAATAAAATCTGCGCGCAACATGTTGTGTTTCGCGAAAAGGGACGGGCAACGGAACATGGCGCAGAGGATCAACGCCGCACTGATCGGCTCGGGGAATATCGGCACCGATCTCATGATGAAGTCGCTGCGGAGCGCGGAGATTAACCCGGTGTGGATGGTGGGTATCGATCCCGCCTCCGACGGTCTCGCCCGCGCACGCGCCCACGGGCTCAAAACCACAACGGCAGGTGTTGACGGCTTACTGCCGCATCTCGCGGCCGATGAGATTCGCATCGCCTTTGATGCCACCTCGGCCTCCGTACATCACGAAAACGCACGTAAGATACGTGAGGCAGGCGTGGTCATGATCGACCTCACGCCCGCAGCCATTGGCCCGTTCTGCGTGCCGCCCGTGAATCTTGCCGAGCACGCGGGCCGTCGTGAAATGAACGTGAACATGGTGACCTGCGGTGGTCAGGCGACGATCCCGATGGTCGCGGCCGTGAGCCGCGTGCAGGCTGTCGACTACGCCGAAATAGTAGCGACGGTAGCCTCCCGCTCGGCAGGACCCGGCACGCGTAAGAACATCGACGAGTTTACCCGAACCACTGCGCACGGCATCGAGGGCGTGGGAGGTGCGAAACGCGGCAAGGCCATCATCATTCTTAATCCCGCCGAACCGCCGCTCATCATGCGCGATACGGTGCACTGTCTCACAGCGACCACGCCGAACCAGCAGTCAATCACTGACTCAGTCAAAAAAATGATCGTCGAAGTACAACGCTATGTTCCGGGCTATACGCTCAAAAACGGACCTGTATTCGATGGCAATCGCGTGTCGATCTACCTGGAGGTCGAGGGTCTCGGCGATTACCTACCGAAGTACGCCGGCAATCTCGACATCATGACCGCTGCCGCCCTGCGCACGGCCGAGATGCTGGCACCGGAGATTACTGCAGGTGCCTATGGGCAGACCGCCCCGCAATCAGGAGCCCGCTCGTGAGGACCCGCAAGATAATTCTACACGACATGTGCCTGCGCGATGGTATGCATCCCAAACGTCATCAAATCACGCTCGAGCAAATGCAATCGATCGCTCGCGGTCTCGATGAAGCGGGCGTACCGCTCATCGAAGTGACGCATGGCGATGGCTTAGGCGGCGCTTCGGTCAACTACGGCTTCCCCTTGCACACCGACGAGGAATATCTGCGCGCCGTCATCGGTACGGTCAAGCGAGCAAAGATTTCCGCGCTGCTTTTGCCGGGGATCGGCACGGTCGAGCATCTGCGCCTCGCCAAAGATCTCGGCGTCGCCACCATTCGCGTGGCAACCCACTGCACTGAAGCCGATGTCTCCGAGCAGCATATTTCTCTGGCGCGCAAACTCGAGCTCGATACGGTCGGCTTCTTGATGATGGCGCACATGCTCGAGCCTGCGAAGCTCGTCGAGCAGGCGCTGCTCATGGAAAACTATGGTGCCCACTGCATCTATTGTACCGACTCGGCTGGATACATGCTGCCGGATGACGTGAAGGCGCGTGTTAGCATGCTGCGCGAGCGACTGCAGCCGGGAACCGAGATCGGGTTCCATGGGCATCATAATCTTGCCATGGGCATCGCCAATTCATTGGCGGCGGTCGAATGCGGCGCCGCGCGCATCGACGGCTCAGCGGCAGGATTGGGAGCTGGCGCCGGCAACACACCGCTCGAAGTCTTCAATGCCGTGTGTCACCGCATGGGCATCGATACCGGAGTCGATGTCATGCGCCTCGCTGATGTTGCCGAGGAGCTTGTTACCCCTATCATGGACGAACCCATCCGCATCGATCGCGACTCGCTCGTTCTCGGATACGCGGGGGTTTATTCCTCGTTCCTGCTATTTGCCAAGCGCGCGGCGGCTAAATACGGCGTCGGCTCGGCGGACATCCTGATCGAACTGGGACGCATGAAAACCGTAGGCGGTCAGGAAGACATGATCGAGGACGTCGCCATCAACATGGCGCGCAATAAGCAGTAGCAGCGCTCCCACCTCGTCAAGGGCACAACGCTATGGGCAGACTCACGGATAAAGTAACCCTCGTCACCGGAGCTGCTCGCGGAATGGGCGCGGCCATTGCCCGTCGGTTCATCGAGGAAGGCGCGTGGGTTACTCTCACCGATGTGCTGCCCGAGGTCACAGCGACGGCGGCTGCGCTCGGCGAACGCGCCGACTCAAAGATTCATGATGTCGCTGATGAGGCCGGTTGGGCTACCTTGACCGAGACCTTGATCGCCCGTCACGGACGCATCGATGTCCTCGTCAATAATGCAGGAATATTGCTATTCAAGGACTTGTTATCGACCTCAGTAGAAGATCTGCGACGGATACTCGATGTCAACGTGGTGGGCACCTTCAACGGCATACACGCGGTCGCGCCGCATATGATCCGCCAGCGTGCAGGATCGATTATTAACAACTCCTCCGCAGATGGCCTACATGGCGCCAACGCCTTGGGCGCCTATGTGAGCTCGAAGTTCGCCGTACGTGGCATGACCAAAGTCGCGGCGCTCGAGCTTGGTCCCCATGGTGTGCGTGTCAACTCTGTGCATCCTGGAGGCATCAACACGCCGATGGCAAATCCGCAGGGTCTGCCGACGGTACAACTCGACTTTGCCTTCAAACAATTCGCCGCACAGCGTGTCGGCCGCCCTGAAGAGGCCGCCGAGTGCTTCGTATTCCTAGCTGCCGATGAATCGTCGTACTGTATGGGCAGTGAACTCGCGGTCGATGGCGGGCTGACCGCGGGACACTATTACTTTGGCCTACCCGGCTCGCCGCCCGGAGTGAGCGCACCGCGCTACACGCCGCCAGCACAACCCACGGATAAATGAAGAGCGAATCGATGACGAGCCGATTTTGTTGGTTGATTGCAGCTGTACTCTCGATCCTCATAGCGAGCGCACCGGGACCAGCGAGCGCGCAAGTGCTGTCCACCGACTATCCGAAAATGAAGATGTCCCTCCAGACATCGCCGCGTGGGGCGCCGAACGTAGTGGTTGTACTGCTTGATGATGTAGGCTTTGCGGCGGCCAGTACCTTTGGCGGTGCCATCGACACCCCATCATTACAGCAACTCGCCAACGAAGGGCTGCGGTATAACCGCTTTCATACGACCGCCATTTGTTCACCGACGCGTGCGGCGCTACTTACGGGCCGCAATCCGCATGCCGTAGGCGTCGGCGCCGTGCTCAACACCCCCTCCGCCTATCCGGGTTACAACGGACTGCTGCCAAAGAGCGCGGTGACGATTGCCGAAATCTTGCGGCAAAACGGCTACGGTACCGCGGCGTTCGGCAAATGGCATCTCGCTCCCGAATGGGAGAGTTCCCCTGCCGGTCCTTATGACCACTGGCCCATTCGACAGGGTTTCGATCATTTTTATGGCTTTCTGCCGGCAGAGGTCGATCAGTTCGCGCCTACGCTAGTGCAGGATCAAACCTTTGTCACGCGACCGCGCCGAGCCGGCTACCACCTGACTGAGGATTTGGCTGATCGAACCATCGCCTGGATGCAGCGCCACCGATCGGCGACGCCTGATCGACCTTTCTTTGTATACTTTGCACCCGGTGCAGCGCACGCGCCGCTTCAGGCGCCAAAAGCGTGGATCGAGCGCTACAAGGGCCGGTTCGCCCAAGGCTGGGATCGTCTGCGTGAGGAATCGTTCGCTAGGCAGAAATCTTTGGGCGTGATTCCGACCGAAGCAGTGCTCACTTCAAGGCCAGAGGCCTTGCCCGCTTGGGATTCGCTCACTCGCGATCAACGCAAACTTGCGGAGCGCTACATGGAAACTTACGCCGGTTTCCTCGCGCACACGGACGCGCAAGTTGGCCGGCTGCGTATCGCCGTCGAGCAAATGGGTGAATTCGATAACACACTCTTCATCTATATCGTCGGCGATAACGGCAGCAGCGGCGAGGCCGGCCCAATGGGCTCGATCCGCTACATGTCATCGATACAGGGCGTCCCCGAAACCACCGCCGATATGCTGGCGCGCTTCAATGACATCGGCGGACCTAAAGTTCACGCACACTACAACGCGGGCTGGGCGTGGGCGCTCAATGCACCGTTTCCGTGGATGAAACAGATTGGCTCGCATCTTGGCGGCATCCGCAATCCGCTGGTGATCAGCTGGCCGAATCGCATCAAAGATCGAGGTGGCCTTCGCGACCAGTTCGCTTTCGTAGCCGATCTTGCGCCCACCATACTTGCGGCAGCCGGTGTCGAAGTGCCCACGACGGTCAACGGTGTTACACAGCAACCGATCGATGGACTGAGCCTACTCTCGACGTTCGATGATGCCAAAGCGCCGTCGCCGCGCCGCACGCAGTACTTCAATGTTTATGGTAATCGAGCGATCTATCACGACGGCTGGATGGCCTCCGCGTTCCGTGGCCGCGTACCCTGGGATGTGCGTACGCCGATCAGCCGCTCGGTTCTCGAAGATCGCTGGGAGCTCTACGACCTCAGCAATGATTTCTCGCAGTCTCGTGACTTAGCCACTGAACAACCCGCGAAGCTCGCTGAACTGCAGGCGCTCTTCTGGCATGAGGCTGGCCGGAATCAGGTATTACCGCTAATCAACAATGCGCAAACCGCAGGACTGCCGGTGCTGCTCCGTGGCCGCAAGCGAGTCACGCTTTACGCCGGCAGCCGTGGCATCCCCGAAATGCAAAGTCCGTCGGTCGTCATACGCTCGTATACTTTGACCGCACGCATCGGGTTACCGAAAAAAACCCGCGGCGGCGTCGTAGTCGCCTACGGGGGCGTCGCCGGCGGCTGGGCGCTGCATGTCGATACTCAGCGTCGCCCGGTCTACTCCTACAACTTCGTCGACGCGCAAACCTTGCCCATGGTGGGCGATCAGCCGCTGCCCGTCGGCGAATCAAAGATAACGCTTGATCTCGACTATGACAAACCGATGTCAGGCGGTCCTGCGACTGCGATCATGAAAGTCAACGGCCGCGAGACCGGGCGGATGCGCATCGAACGCACCGTGCCGTTCTTGTTCTCGATCCACGAGACTCTCGATGTCGGCATCGATCTCGGCGGCCCGGTTACGGACGGCTATGCATCCGAAACCGAGTTCGACGGTCAGGTTCGTGACGTCGTCATCGACGTGCGCTAGTCGCAACAACGCTATGCATAAAAGCGTTTGCCCTCGCGCACCATCTCGCGAAGCAAGCGCGGCGCCTTGAAGCGTTCGCCGTGGCGCTTGGCGAGCGCGTTGCACTCGCTCAAAACGCGGGCTGCGCCGAGGTGATCAACATACGAGAAGGGACCACCGGTGTAGGTTGGGAAGCCGACGCCGAGCACCGCGCCCACATCGCCGTCGGCAGCGTATTCGAGTACGCCTTCCTGCATGCACTTGATCGCTTCGATCAATTGGATGTACAACATCCGGCGGCAAACGTCGCTCACCGCCGGCTGCAGCTCACTCGACAGCCAAATATCCGCGAGGCCTGACCACAGGCGCTTTTTACCGCCCTGCGGGTAATCGTAAAAGCCACCGCCACTTTTGCGGCCGTGGCGCCCAAGCTCTACCGAAAGTTTTTCGACAATCGGATAAGCAGCACCCGGCTGCCACGCATCGTCAAGATCCGCCTTAGTTTGCTGAGTAACCCTCACGGCGAGATCGAGTCCGACCTCATCTTGGACAGTAAGTGGCCCGACTGGCATGCCGAGTATCCGCGCTGCATTTTCGATCAGCGCCGGCGTCACCCCCTCGCCCACCATGGCGATGCCCTCGTTAACATAACTGCCGAAAAAACGACTGGTGAAAAAGCCGCGAGAATCTTTGACGACGATCGGAGTCTTACCTAGCTGCTGTACGAAATCTAGCGCGCGAGCAAGCGTCGCGTCAGAGGTTTTTTTACCGCGGATAATCTCGACCAAGGGCATGCGGTCCACCGGTGAGAAAAAATGCAGCCCGATGAAATTTTTAGCACGCTTCGAATAGCCCGCCAGACTAGTGATCGGCAAGGTCGACGTATTGGATGCCATTACGACCTTCGGACCCAGAACCTCATCGGCCGCAGCGATGACCCTCGACTTGATGCCGCGATCCTCAAAGACCGCTTCGACCACAAGCTGCACGCCGCGCAGGGTCGCGTAGTCATTGCTCGGCGTGATACGTGCAAGGGTACTCTCGGCTTTGTCCGCGGCCAGTCGCCCCTTGGCAACCGAATCATTGAGGCGCTTGGCAATTCCAGCCTTGCCCCGCTCGGCCGTAGCCAGATCGACGTCCATCAGCACGACCTCGATACCAGCGCGCGCCGCAACTTGTGCGATGCCTGCACCCATAAGCCCGGATCCGATCACTCCAATCTCGGTGAATGAAGTCACCGGCACCTCAGCCGGTCGCCGGTATAGTTTGTCGCACTTCGTTTTGTTGATGAACAGTGTCCGTACCATGTTGCGCGCAGTGCCATCGATCAGTAGCCGCGTCATGTATTTGCACTCGAGCCGCAGTGCGAGATCCATCGGCAGCAGAGGGCCCTCGTAAAGACAGGAGAGTACGGCCTTCGGCGCAGGCAGGTTGTCTGCCGTCCTCTCGTGGGTCAGAGCGTTCGAAACCACCAGCATCCCGGCGACACGCGGGTCCATCGGGCCGGCACCGCCTGGTATTCGGAAATCTTTTTTATCCCAGGGCTTTATACAATCGGGACTCGAGCGGACCCACCGCTTAGCGCGCTCGACGATCTCGCCCTGGGGTACCACGGCATCAACGATACGCACCTTCAGCGCCGCCTGCGGATCGAGTGACTTACCCTCGAGCAAATAAGGCATCGCCGCCTGAATGCCGAGCATCCGTGCGAGTCGCTGTGTACCGCCACCGGCGGGCAGCAGGCCGATTTGCACTTCGGGCAAACCAAGCCGCAAGCCCGGAATATCAGCCACAAATCTTTGGTGACAGGCGAGCGCGATTTCGAGACCACCTCCCATCGCCGTGCCGTTGATCGCGCAGGCGACGGGCCTTCCGCAGGTCTCGAGCTTGCGCAGCAAGCGCGACAGCGAAAATACTTTCTCGAACATTTCTGCAGGTGGCAGCTTACGCATCGCCTCGTCGTTACGCTCTAGGTCATTGAGGTCGGCACCTGCCAAAAAAAGTGCTTTGGCTGAAGTAATGACTGCACCCCGCGTGCCACCCTCGGACTGCAGTCGCGTAATACAGGCCTCGAGATCATCGAGAAAAGTCTGATCAATCGTATTGGTGGTCTTGTGCGGGTTGTCGAGCACCCAGATAGCCAAATCCCCTTCGCGCTCGTAGCGAATAACCTGGTTCATGCCGAATTTCCTTTGACGCACCCGAGCTCAAACACGCTCGATAATGGTGGCCGTACCCATACCCGCACCGACGCAGAGCGTCGCGAGGCCGATACCGAGATTGCGTCGTTCCATCTCATCGAGCAGCGTGCCGAGAATCATCGCGCCGGTGGCGCCGAGCGGATGACCCATGGCGATAGCGCCGCCATTGACGTTGATTTTTTCGTGCGGGATAGATAGCGTCTCCATGTATCGCAACACAACAGCTGCAAAGGCTTCGTTGAGCTCGAATAGGTCGATGTCAGCAGTGCTCATGCGCGCAAGCTTAAGCGCACGCTGCGTGGCGGGCGCCGGCCCCGTGAGCATGATAGTGGGTTCAGAGCCAATTGACGCGAACGCGCGAATCCGCGCCCGCGGCTTCAGCCCGGCCTTGCGACCGAATGCAGCATTACCGACCAACACCGCCGCCGCGCCGTCGACAATGCCACTCGAGTTACCAGCGTGATGCCGATGCTCGATCCGCTCGACCTGCGGGTAGCGCAACAAGCCGACTCCGTCCGCGCCGTATTTCTCGCCCATCTCGGCGAAAGAGGGTTTGAGCATCGCTAAAGATTCCAGTGTGACGCCGCTGCGTACAGTTTCATCGTGATCAAGTAGCGTGACACCCAAGATATCTTTGATTGGTACAATCGAGCGCGTGAAACGACCTCCAGACCAGGCCTGGGCAGCGCGTTGTTGACTGGCGACTGCATAGCCATCGAGGTCGTTGCGCGAATAGCCGTATAGGGTTGCGATGAGGTCGGCACTCACCCCCTGCGGCACAAAATAAGTTCGGAATGCCACCTCAGGATCGGTGGCCCAAGCGCCGCCATCCGTGCCCATCGGCACGCGCGACATACTCTCGACGCCCCCACCGATTACAGCGATCCCTTGACCGGCCATAACTTTGGCCGCCGCGATGTTCACCGCCTCGAGTCCAGAAGAACAGTAACGGTTGATCTGGAAACCGGGAACTGACTCATCGTACCCCGCCATCAACACCGCGATACGCGCGATGTTCGAGCCCTGTTCGCCCACAGGCGCGACACAGCCCATCACCACATCTTGGACCAGATGAGTGTCGAGGTGGGAACGCTCGCGCAAGGCAGCAAGCGTTTGGCTGGCGAGATTGACGGCCGTTACTTCATGCAACTTGCCGTCGCTTTTACCTTTGCCGCGCGGTGTGCGCACGTGATCATAGATCAATGCGTCCATAGTTCAGCTCGCCTCACGCATAACCCAGTTGCTTAGCTGCCAGATCGAGCATGATTTCCTCGGAGCCGCCTGCGATCACGTTCGGCCGGACCTCACGGTAGATACGCTCTATTTTACAACCGCGCATGTACGACGCGCCGCCCAAAATTTGTGCCGACTCGCGCGCGCAATGCTCGAGAGTGCGCGTCCCCTGAATCTTGAGTAGTGCGATCTCGCCAGCGTCATCACGTCCGCGCATGACAGCGTCGCAGGCGCGATCGACCCACGCCTGAGTTGCAAAAACTTGTCGTGACATCTCTGAAAACTTATGACGGATCGCCTGATTTTGATTGAGCTTGCTGCCGAAGGTTTCGCGCTCGCGCGCCCAAGCCAGCGCCTCTTCGAGGCAGACCATGGCATAAGCGTTGGAGGAACTGGCGATCCCGACCCGCTCGCCATTGAAGTTGGCCATCAGACTGCGGAACGCACCGCCTTCCTCACCGATGAGATTTTCGACTGGCACTTCGACGTTGTCAAAGTAAAGCGTCGCTGTATCGGAGCAGTGCCAGCCCATTTTCTCGAGCGGTGACTGCGTGAAGCCCTTCATACCCTTCTCGAGCAGGAGTAGGCTAATGCCGCGCGCTCCCGGACCGCCGGTGCGCACGGCGATTACATAGAAGTCAGCGCGGATACCCGAGGTGATATAAATCTTTGAGCCATTGACAATATAGCGATCGCCCTTAAGCTCGGCGTGGGTGCGCAGCGCAGCAACATCGGAACCGCCCGAAGGCTCGGTCACACCGAGCGCAATGATCTTCTCGCCGGCGAGCACGCTAGGAACTACGCGTTCTTTGATCGTACGCGAGCCCGCTGCGATCACGGGCGGTAGCGCAACACCATGAATCATCAAGCTGGCAATCAGACCGCCCGCGCCGACCTCGGCGAGCTCGACGCCCGTGACGAGCCCATGAAAACGATCGATCCCCTCGGTGGTCCCGCCGTGCTCCTCGGGAAAACCTAACCCGAGAATGCCAACCTCAGCCGCTTTACGATGCAATTCGCGCGGTAACATACCGGCACGTTCCCAGGCGTCGATGTGTGGCGAAATCTCGCGCTCGACGAAGCGGCGAACGGTATCGCTCCATTCGTGATGGCTGTCGTTGTAGTGCGGGCTGCGCATGCGCCACTGGTCGAACATTTTCGACATGTCAATTCTCCCCTACTTCGGCAATCGAACGGCGCCACTCGCACCGAGTTCGGCAATCTGCGATTCAGCGAATCCCAATTTCTGCAAGACCTGCACGCCCTCGGCCCCAGGCACTGAAGCGGGGGCCGCCGCGCGCGCCGGTGTCACCGAGAAACGTGGCGCTGCGGCGGGATGTATCAACCCCCCCTGGTCCATGAAGGCCTCGCGCGCGCGGTTATGTGGATGCTGTCGCGCTTCGTCGAAATCGAGTACCGGAGCAAAACAAACGTCACTTCCCTCCAGTAGTGCGCACCACTCTTCGCGCGTGCGCCTGCGCACCGCAGCAGCGACTTGCTCGCGCAGGTCGGGCCACTGCCTACCATCCATCTGCGTGGCGGCGAGCTGCGGATCAAGTTCCAGCGCCCGCAACATAGCAGCGTAAAAAGGCGGCTCGATGCTTGCCAAAGTAATCCACTTGCCGTCCGCACACACGAAAACGCCATAGAAATGCGCGCCGCCATCGAGCAGATTTTCGCCGCGTCCGCCCGGCCAACAACCGCCGGAACGCATACCCCAGATCATTGAGGCTAAGGACGAAGCGCCATCCACCATCGCCGCATCGACCACCTGCCCGCGGCCGCTGCTGCGCGCCTCGATGACTGCCGCGAGCACACCCAAGGCCAGCAGCATGCCTCCGCCTGCGAAATCGCCTAAAACATTTAGCGGCACCACTGGCCCACTCGTGCGTGTGCCGATCGCGTCGAGCACGCCGGTAAGCGCGATGTAATTGATGTCATGGCCTGGCGCTTGCGCGAGCGGTCCCTGCTGACCCCAACCCGTCACGCGACCAAAAACGAGTCGCGGATTGAGGGCTTGACATTTCTGCGGTTCTAGACCCAAGCGCTCCATGACCCCCGGCCTGAACCCCTCAATGAGTGCATCGCTCTGCTTTATAAGGCGTCGCACGACATCGAGAGCCGCAGGGTTTTTAAGATTCAGCGCGATGCTGCGCCGTCCGCGACCAAGCACCCGGTGGCCTGGGTCCATGCGACCCGCGTCGTGGCGATCGATACGGACGACCTCGGCGCCGAGATCAGCGAGGAGCATACCCGCGTAGGGTGCGGGACCGATGCTGGCGAACTCGATGACTTTGAGCGTGACCAGTGGGCCAGCAGACGGTAGGCCATAAGAGCCGTCAACAGCGGTCACGTCCGCCCCCTGCCGTGAATCTGATGGATTCACGTGATAATACTATCGTGAATCGCAAAAACTAGTCTTGTTTCTACGTAATTAGCGGGTGAGCCAGGGCTCTGCTGCGGTCGCACTGAATCCCAATAAATGCTCCGTTGAAGAGCGGGTCAGACCCGGAGGCAATACTCATTCCTAGCTCGCCACGATCGAGATCGAAACCGAGGTGATAGATCTCGCCGGGCTTCGGTACGGACCCGCCATTGACGATCACCAAGCACGGCAAGCGCCGTAATGTTGGTGGCCGCATAACCCTAAAGACGTTAGATTATTTAACACGCGAGCTAAGGAAAGAATACGCCGGCGGCTCGCTCGACGCCGGCTCGGCCGATCCCGATAACAAGAGAACCGCCAACAAATACTGTTTATACGCCGGGCTCCACAGTCGCTTCACGATTCAGCTGACCGCCGATTCGAGCATGGTGATCGTGCCGGCATCGGCATCAAGCTCGGCCTGCACGCCGACCGGTAAGGTGAACTGCTTGCCGACATGACCGAACATGGCGCCGTAATACGCAGGCACCCCGAGCGGCTTGATGTGATCGCCGAGAATGTCGGGGATGGTAAGCGAACCAAAACCCTCTCCCGGTGTGCACTTGCTGCAGGTTCCCCACACGAAACCTTTGATCTGCTCGAGGATACCCGCCAGTTTCATCTGCACGAGCATACGATCGACGCGATACGGAGCCTCATCCACATCCTCAAGGAACAGAATCGCATCACGAAAATCGGGTACATACGGCGAGCCAAGAATGGCTGTGAGTACCGTGAGATTACCACCGATGAGTTTACCGCGCGCCTTGCCGCGGGTGATGGCTCGTGTCCGATCATTAGAGGGCACGATGGTGCTTGAGATATCCAGCGGGTTAGCGAAGGTGACGGCCTCGCCTTTCCAGGTCACGCGCTGAAGCCAGTCGACATTTGTTCGATTCCATTCGCTGGCGCCGTTCGGCCCATGAAAGGTGACAAGATTGGTCTTCGCATGCAACGAGAGCAGCAGCGCAGTGATATCGCTATAGCCGATCAAAATCTTTGGGTTTCGTACGATCATGTCCCAGTCGAGCAGGGGCAGCAGGCGCGCCGCACCCCAACCGCCGCGAATGCAGTGAATGGCTTTTACTTCGGAATCACGAAAAAGATCGTTGAGATCGGCAGCACGATCGGCATCGCGACCCGCAAGATAGCCGTAGCGGTCGAATACGTGACGACCGAGTTTACCCTTAAGACCAAGCGTCGCCAGTGCGTCGAGCAGAATGTCGACATCGATCGGATTCCAATTCGCGCTAGAGGGGATCATCAAACCGATAGTGTCACCGGCGACGATACGGGGCGGTTTGACAATGCGCGATGGGGTCGCGTTCGAACCCTCCGCGGGTTTACGAGTGTATCGATCGCCTGCGGCGACGGGCCCGATCATGAGCGGGGACAGCGCCGTAAGCGTCGTGGCGGTCAGGGCTTGGCGTCTCGAAAACATGCTGCTCTCCACGAACTGCGGCTACCATTTTCCCGCGCCTAAAGTATATATATATTCACGATTATAATCGGCATATGCCAAACCAGATTGGACCCCGCCGCAGTAAAAAATGTTGCACCAGGATCGGCATCGCCGTCCTTGGTCTGTCGCTGCTCTCGGTCAATGCCGTAATGCCTGCAAACTTCGCAAAGCCGACACTCACGGTGCTTGCCGCAGTATCACTGACCGATGCGCTGAACGAGGCTGGGGAGCGATTCAGCGAACGGCACCGCATCACCGTGCGTCACTCTTTTGCCTCGAGTGCGCATATCGCACGGCAGCTCGCCGCCGGCGCACCAGCCGATCTATTCATCGCGGCCGATACCGAGTGGATGGACTACGCCATAAAGCGCAAACTCGTAAAGGCCGAGACTCGGCGGGTGCTCGCCGGTAACACGCTTGTGATCGTGGCGCCGGCGAATGCCATCGAGCCGACTCGCACCGCCGACTGGCCGTCCGCGCTGGGCTCCGGTCGGCTGGTGACCGGCGATCCCGACTCGGTACCGCTCGGTCGCTACGCCCGGGAGGCGTTGCAATTCTTGGGTCTGTGGTCACAACTCGAACCGCGTATGGCTCGCGCCGAGAGCGCCCGGGCAGCGCTCGCACTCGTCGTCCGTGGCGAGGCGCCGCTCGGCATCGTCTATGCGAGTGATGCGTTGGGGGAGTCGCGCGTGCGTGTTCTATCGCGCATTGAGTCGCGCACGCATTCAGCCATCGTTTATCCGGCAGCGATCGTCAGCGGCGCCAATCTGGCCGCAACCGCATACCTCAAATTTTTGACCAGCACAGACGGGCAAAAGATTTTCCAACGCCACGGCTTCTCCCGCCTGGGATCGGAACGCCGCGAAGCCGTGCAATGAGCGTTCGCACCGCAACGCACTCGCTACCACCGACTACCCGAAAACCGACCTTGATGAGGCATGACGGGTGACCTGCGCCGATGGAAACCGTGGATACCCCGAGAACTCTCAAAGGAGCGACTCCCGCTGATCGTCGGGGACGACCGGACCTGCGAAGCGTTGATGAGGCGCACTCTAACGGAGTTGGATACGAGCTGGGGTGCGGTCTCGTTTGCCACCGCCAGAGAGGCGTTGCGTTTCATTGATAACGCCGGTACCCGTATCGAAATTGGATTGGTAGACATCGGTCTGCCTGATATCACGGGTATCGAGGTCATCAGGAAGCTCCATGCACGGTTTTCGGACTTCCCATTCATTATGGTGGTCTCGGTGATCGCCACCGAGCGTTACGTGCTGGCAGCCATTTGTGCCGGCACCCACGGCTATCTGCTCAAAGACGATAGCACCACGATCATCGCCGAGGCCCTACGGCAAAGCTTGGGAGTAATTACCCGATCAGCCCGGCACCCGCGCGCTATCTTCTCGAGCTGGCCGGCCCTAGCGACCGGCTTAACGACCTTTCGGAGCTGACGCCCAAAGAGCTGCAATTGCTTCGCAATCTCGCCCGCGGACACAGTTACACCGAAGCGGCGCAGCAGATGGACATCGCATTTTCGACGGTGTACACCCATATTCGCAACCTCTACCGCAAACTCGACGTCCACTCTCAGGTACAGGCCGTCACCAAGGTGCAGGACTGCGGCCTGATCTATAACCTCACCTTTGCCCGCTTGATGCGCACAGCAGAAGTTCGCTGCTGCGCCCCGTGCCCGGTTTGGTTAGGCTCAGGGCATGGAAATAGACATCATCCTCGAGCCGGACCTCACCCCTACACAAATCGCTGAACTTGGCCAAAAAGCCGAACGCTACGGCGTTCGAGCGCTCTGGACCTCCAATTATTTCGCGCACTGGGACTGCTTCTTGTCGCTGATCCCGCTCGCCCAGAGTACCTCGAAATTGTTAATGGGCCCGCTCGCGGTCAGCCCCTTCGAGATGCATCCGCTCAAAATTGCTAACAGCTTGCTGTCGCTCAACGAATTTTGCGGTGGCCGTGCGCTGATCGCCATGGGCGCCGGCGAAGGTAACATCGATTGCATGGGTATCGAGCGACCTGAAAAGATCGTACGCGCGGTGCGCGAAGGTATCGAGCTCGTGCGTGGTGCGGGTCGCGGCAAGTTAGCTAAGGGTTTCAAGGGCGAAGATTTTGTGGTCAATTTGCCCTGTGCCTACGGCTGGCTGCAGGCACCGAACCTACCGCTCATCTATGGCACCGCCTATCGCGGCCAAATGATGCGCATGGAAGCACGCGTGGCAGATGGCGTATTCATTGGCTGCACGCCACCCGAGGTCATGGCGGCGGCCATGAACGAGGTCAGCGAGGGTGCCGCGAAACGTGAGGCGGACATGCCGGCCCTGCGTACTAATACATTTTGGGCCTGGCATCTTAAGCGCGAACGTGCGGCAGGCTATCGGGAATCGCGTCGCGAACTACCGTGGCGCGCTATCAAGCTTCAGAAAGAGCTGATCCAGCAGTGCTTGAGCGAAACAGAGGCTCAGCTGGTACGCGACAACTACGACAAGTTCGTCGCCGCCTGGTTTGATCGATCAGGTAACGTCCAGGGTGTACCGGTCGAGATTGCCAATCGACTCTGTGAATATTTCACGTCGACCGGCGGTCTCGAAGATCTCGAACGCGAGATTGAACGCTTCCGCGTGTTCGGCGAGGTCGGACTCACCGAGTGCGCGCTACGCCTGCACGACGATCCGATGGAAGCCCTCGATATCATCGGCCAGCACGTCATTCCGAAGCTGCGTTAAATTCTCCGGCCGCCCGTACAGCGTGTCGCGCTGCCGCGGCTCGCGGCTGATCGAGTAAATAGCTGCCTCCATACTCGCCGTGTCCATCTGCTGACCGTTCACGCCGCCTGCGGCGCGCGTGATCGACTCATTCATCAAAACGCCACCCAAATCATTAGCGCCGGCGCGCAACGCATGTAAGGCACCCTCGCGGCCGAGCTTCACCCAAGACGCTTGCACATTACGCAATACGGGCTCGAGAACGAGTCGTGCAATCGCGTGCATGAGCAGCGACTCGCGCCAACTCGGCCCACTGCGCGCCCGCCCCCTGCGCCAGAGCGGCGCCTCCATGTACACGAAGGGTAGCGGTACAAACTCGGTAAATCCGCCAGTCTCGCTTTGTAATCGACGGATCGCGAGCAAATGACGCGCCCAATGCCGCGGCGACTCGACATGCCCGAACATGATCGTCGCTGTGCTGCGCAGGCCGATTGTGTGTGCATCGCGCATCACTCCTAGCCACGTCGCGGTGTCGAGCTTGTCTGGGCAGATGACCGCTCGCACTTCATCACAAAGAATTTCTGCTGCTGTCCCTGGGAGCGTGCGCAAGCCCGCGGCTGCGAGCTGCTCGAGAAAGGCGCGTACCGGTATACCTAGCGTTTCGGCACCGTGAGTGATCTCGAGCGGTGAGAAGGCATGTACGTGTATACCCGGGGCTGCGCGCAGTGCTGCGCGCACCACTTCGAGATAGGTTGAACCCGTGAACGACGGATGGATGCCTCCCTGTAGGCATACCTCGGTCGCACCGCGGGCCGCAGCCTCAGCCACCCGTGTAGAGATTTCCTCGAAGTCGAGCAGATAGCCCGGGCCACGCAAAGCGCGCACACTGCGGCCTTTCGCGAACGCACAGAATCCGCAGGAGTACGTGCAGATATTGGTGTAGTTGATATTACGATTGACGACGTAGCTCACCGCCTCCCCATTTACCGCACGGCGCAGCGCATCTGCCGCAGCGACAATCGCCTGAAAATCCGCACCATCCGCCGCGAACATCGCCGCAATGCTCTCTTCGGCTGGCGTCCGACCCTCGAGACAGCGGCGAATCGAAGCGGCGATGTGCGCGGACACCAGCCCTACCGGAGTGCGTGTGGCCATCAATTTAAGCTCACGTGTGGGTAGCGTATCGCCCGCTCCAGCATGCCAGTCGCGCTCGCGTACGTAGCCCATGGCGTCGATGCGATGCAGCACCGCGCTGCGCAATGCAGGGTCGAGCCAGCGCGGATCGTTCGCATACGCAGGAATAATCGGCAGTCGCTGCACGAGCCGACGACCCGCTGCAGCAGTCTCTTGTTCTAGCGCCACCAGCTCGGGCCACGGTGCGTCGGGGTTCACGTGATCGGGCGTTACCGGTGACACGCCACCCCAATCATTGACACCGGCATCGATCAGTCCCTGTAAATGGCCCGCGCTGAGATTGGGTGGAGCCTGTATTGACATCGTCGGTCCAAAGATTCGGCGCGCGACGGTTATGGTCCATTGCAGCTCTTGCAGACTCGGCTCCGGATGCGAAGACATCCGCGTACCCGCCTTCGCGCGAAAATTCTGCACGATGAGTTCTTGGATGTGGCCGTAGCGCTCGTGAACCTCGCGAATCGCCAGCAGCGTCTCGATGCGCTCGAGCCGCGTTTCGCCGATACCAATCAAGATGCCGGTGGTAAATGGGATCGCAAGCTCACCGGCCGCAGCCAAGGTCGCAAGTCGTGCTACCGGGTTTTTGTCGGGCGAGCGATGATGCGGACCACCTTTTTCAGCGAGCCGCGAGGCGCTGCTCTCCAGCATGATGCCCATCGAGGCCGCAACGGGTCGCAGTCGCGCAAGCTCATCTCGGCTCATTACGCCTGGATTGAGATGTGGCAGTAAGCCTGTCTCTTCGAACACTCGCCGAGCGCTTTGTTCGAGATATTCGAGGGTGCTCGAAAACCCGAGCTCTGCGAGTTCCTCGCGCGCTCGCGGATAGCGTAATTCGGGCTTATCGCCAAGCGTAAAGAGCGCCTCATCGCAGCCTGCCGCCGCACCTTGCCGAGCAATCGCCAGGACTTCATCGACCGAAAGAAACGCGCGCGCACCACGACGCGGCGGCGCGGCGAATGTGCAGTAGTGACAGACATCGCGACACCAACGCGTCAGCGGGATGAACACTTTACGTGAATAGCCGACACGGACCCCGAAGCCCTCGAGAGTGAGCGCGCGGGCATTGGCCATCAAAGATTCAAGTGCTATATCATCAGCAAGAATACGTGCTTGCTCGGCGGGCATGGGCTCGCCGAGCAAGTCAACGGGTACATCTACATCGTGCGATAAACCCCGTATCTCAATTCGGGCCACACGCAAACCAAGCCTCGTCGCGGCGTCAAGATGCGCGGTCGCGCTGTCATCACCGTACTGCGGTACGAGCCGTGTCGGCAAGCGCGTCCAAAGCGCGTTGGTGCCACGACCATGACGATCGGGAACAACGACTACATCGCTATGCGTCGCACAATCGATAAGGCGATCGATTTCTTCGGCGGTGACCCGCGGCGCATCGGCGGCTACCACCAACATTGCTGCGTAACAGTCGGCGAACGTGTGCTGTGCAAGGCTGACCGCAGCATTGAGCCCGGTCGCGTGATCGTGCAAGACGTCGACACCCTGCGGCAGCGCTAGATGATCGTCGGGGGTCACGACCACGATCCGATCTATGCGCCGCGCTTCCTGCAGCGCGGCGAGTACGTGCGCCAGCATTGACTGGACGAGCGCCGAGCGGCGCGGCCCCGAGAGCACGCTCGCCAGGCGCGACTTGCCCTCTCCCAGCGCACGTACGGGCACGATTGCGATAACACTCATACGCTACCGGACCAAGATTTCGGTGCAGTCCGCGACTCCGTAGGTCGTAGACGCTTCGCAAAATTCAGCGCTACCTCAGCAAGCCGCCGTCGATCGTCGAGCGTGCTCATCAGCGTGCGTGCCGTGTCCACCACAATGCCAAGCTTCGAAAACTCCTTAGCCACCGACCCGGTAAGCTCCGTGCGTGCATCCGACTCGTCGACCAGCAAGCCGTCGATCAAACCCGCGTAGTGACTCGCAATCGCGAGCGAACTTATCTCGATGCCGAGCTCCTGCATGATTTTCGTAGTGGGTCCTTTGACGGCGCGACCACCGACGAGCGGCGACACCGCCACGATCGGCACCGCCGCGGCACGCAGCGCGGCGCGCATGCCCGGTACCGCGAGTATTGGATCGATGCTGAGGTAGGGATTAGAAGGACAAAGAATGATGGTTTCGAGCGTGCGACTGCGCAGCAGCGTCAGTAAGTCATCGCTTGGCCTTGCCTGCGCTGCGCCAGCGTAATGCAGGCGCTGCACCTCGGGGATGGAACGCAGCCGAACAAAATAATGCTGGAACTCGAGCTGCCCCACGCTGGTATCGAGCAACGTGGCCACTGGCGCATCGGTCATCGGCAACAATCGGGTCGTCAAGCCGAACCGATAGGCGAGGTCCGCCATGATTTGCGTCAGCGTTTCGCCCGCCGCCAGCCGACGGCTGCGCTCGACATGCAGCACGAGATCGCGATCACCCAGCAGAAACCAATCTGGCCCGCCCTGCCGACGCAACTCGTCCATGAAACCGAAAGATTCGTCGGCTCGGCCCCATCCCTGCGTCGTGTTGACGACGCCGGCGAGCGTGTAAAGCACGGTGTCGAGGTCAGCGCAAATGCGCAGCCCGAGATGAGTGAAGTCATCGCCCGTGTTGACGAGAACCGCGAGTTCCGCCGGCGGCAGCACGCGCGCGAGCCCAAGCGCGAGCTTCGCGCCGCCCACACCACCCGATACCGCCAGCACTCTGACCCCCGGCTTCAACGGAACAGATCCTCCTCTCGCGACCGGATGAGTCGATGACCATCCGTCAGCGGACCCGAAAAGTCCAGACCACGTACCAGGACGACCGGCCAGCCTTCAGTCGTTTCGCCCATCACGAGGCCGGCCCCTGCGGCGACCGCGTCGGCCTGCGCGATCTGCGTCGTCTGCAAGCTCAGACCCTCGCGATCATGACCGCCGCGCAGATCACGTAACGCGGGATAACCCGCGACACCTAGCGCGACGTTGACCGTGCCCTCGCGCCACGGCCGACCGAAGCTGTCACTGATGATGATGGCTGGAAATTCAGGTGCCAAAGCCGCGCGTAGTCGATGCGCCGAGCCATCGCAATCGAGCGGCAACAACAACACGGTGTCATCACCCCCTGGCACATTCGATCGATCGATACCGGCATTAGCCATCACCCAGCCGCAACGATGCCGGGTGATCAAGATATCGGGAACGGCGCGCACGATCTCGCTCGATTCGCGCAAGACGAGCTCGACGAAGCGCGGATCCTTGCGTACCTTAGCAGCCAAATTTCGAGCCTCGACCGAAGGCTTGATGTCGGCGAGCTGCACCCGTCGAGCTTCCGCCTTGGACACTATTTTTTGCGCAACGACCAGTAGATCAGCTTCGTGCAACGTCACTCCGGTCTTGACCAGCGCAGCGCGAATTAGGGTGGCGAGATCAGCCCCGGCTACCACTTCGGGTATGCCCTGCAGGGCAACAAAACTGACTTCAGGTTGCATTCAGCCAGCAGCGGGCGATTTCAGATCGCCGGTGATGCGGACCCCGGCGCCATCGACGGCATAGTGCTTATTCAAAAAAATCAGGATGGAGGTCAGCGCCTCGGCTGCTGCCGAATTGGCTAGTGCCCCGGCATGCAGACCGCGCAAGCCACAGGCCGCGACCACGCGGATCACGGCCTCGCGCGCCGCCTTGTCATCGCCAAAGACCAGTACATCGCATTCGACTAAGGCATCTGTCGCCAGTTTATGTGCAGCCACATTATGAAATGCCGAGACCACGCGCACACCCTCGCCCAGGATTTTTTGCGCGCGCACGGCAGCGCTGCCCTCAGGCGGTAGTTGGGCGCGCATAACTTTAGGCGGCACCAGCGGTACGGTGGTATCGACCACGATCTTGCCCGTTACCCCCATAGCAATATCTTTGAGAGTCTCTTCCTGCGAGCTGAAGGGCACAGTAACGATGATGAGATCCGCCCTGGCTGCCGCCTCGACGTTACTGGTTCCAGAGATATCGCTAGTCCCAGTGACCTTGCCGGCCGCCGCTGCTAGCTCGGCTGCGAGCGCTGACGCGCAACTCGCCGCGCGCGCGGCATCTCGTGAGCCAATGATCACTCGCTTACCCGCCTTGACGAGACGTCGCGCAATAGCCGAGCCGAGTTCGCCGGAGCCGCCGATGATGGCGATTAATGACACGTTGTCGATCGAGTTTCGTACAGCCACGGGCTGAATTCTAGCGGCTAGTCACAGCCACCATGAGGACATCCGCCACATTGGTACCAGTGGATCCGGTGACGAAGACATCACCGCTGGCGCGTAACGCAGCGTTCGAATCGCTCGCCGCGAGCGCCGTCTCCGCATCGAGCCGCGCTGTCCGAACCCGCTCTGCAAGCGCTGCATCGAAGAACGCGCCGGCCGCTTCGGTCGGACCATCGGAGCCGTCAGTACCGGCAACCAAACCGCAGACGGCCGCATAGCGCCGATCGGTCCGCGCCCGCTCGCCGAGAGCAAGCCCGAGGCGCAGCGCGAATTCCTGCGCGCGCCCGCCACGACCACCGCCGTGAATTTCAACCAGCGGCTCGCCACCGGCGAGCAACAAGCGTGTCTGTGATGGTGATCGCGGCGCCGCGAGCGCCTGTTCGATCCGCTCGAGTATGCGCTCGACCTCGACCGTCAACGAATCATAAACGCAGCGCCCAAGCACCACGACCTCGCAAGTGCGCGCAGCGACGGTCGCGATCGCCGTGAGCGCGTCATCGAGCGTCGCAACGACTGTGTACGGATCCGACTTGTCATCGCTCCATGTCGGCGCCGAGCCGATGACGGCAGGGTCATCGTTCGGCACATCAGAAATCGCGAGCGTACAAAATTTTGCAGGCGTCAGACGCTCTGCAAGTTTGCCACCTTTGATGGCCGAGAGCTGTCGGCGCACGCGATTGAGCTCAGCGATCGGTGCGCCGCATTGCATTAGCTCGCGTGTGATGCGGATCTTCGCTTCGAGGGTCACACCAGGCGCAGGCAGCGCGCAAAGCGCTGAGGCGCCACCCGACAACAACACGACGTAGACATCTTGCGCCCGGGGTACATCAATGAATTCAAGCAGTGCCTGCGCGGCTCGAAGGCTTGCAGGCCCTGGCACGGGGTGGTCGCCGACATGAACATTCCAGGGCTCATCGATAATCACATGCGACGCATCACGCACGACTAAAAAGCCGTCATCGATATCGATACCGCCGGTGCGTAAACTAGCGCGCATGCCGCGAGCCATGCCGAGCGCCGCTTTGCCCAAACCGATTAAGCGCAGCCTGCCATCCCGCACTCGATCCGGCAGCGGCATCACGAGCTTTCGATCGCCGCGTCGAAAATGCCAAGCACCTGCCGCTACGGTGCCGTAGCGCGGCAAGATTGCCTCGCCCCGCACGGCCTGCACGCCGACGTTGTACCACGCAGCAAGCTGATGGCGCAGCGACTCGTTCACGCCCGCATGCAACGCATCCAGAGACGATCCCATGCCGCTGCATCCCAGCGGGCACCAATCGGCAGCTGCACTTCTAGCCGACTATCACGACGCCACGCGGTAGCCTGCATCGACACCCTGCCGCCTTGCGCCTGCATCAGCAACCACTGCTCTTCATCGACCCGCAGCACCGCCTTGAACCGCTCGGGTTGACAGAGGCCCACGTCGACCAGCGTGAGATCGCTACTAAGGAGAGACAGCAAACGCGTCTCGGAAAACGCCACGGCTCGCGGAAAACTCCAGCGCGCGCCATACCGGCCGAGGTGATGAAAATCGCGGCGTTCAGCGCCGTGTTCGAGCATAACTTCCGGCAATCCATCATGCGCATGCTCACGCTCGGCCTGATGCGCCGCCGGCCGCACGCGCGCAGTGACGTAAAGGGAGGCCCCTGTGGTGACCGTCTCAAGCAAAGCCGGCGGCAGGCGGCCGCCCTGCATCTCGCCGATCCACGATTTTTGCGGGAATAAGCTTCGCGCAGACGCCAAAAAATTTTTGCGCTCGGCCGCGCTCGCGACATCGGCTTTCGAAAGCACAAGCGCATCGGCGATCTCGCGCACGGCAAGGACATTCTCATCGGTACTAGTGACATGCGTAGGGTCGATCAGCCCGATCACACCGCGCAGCCGAATTCCACCCGCGGCCTCGTGGGCCAGTAATTCCTCGACGATGCCACCGGGGTGGCCGATACCTGAGGGCTCGACCAAAATCCCCGAAGGACGTACCTGCTCGACAAGCTCGCCGAGATTACGCCGAAAGTCTTGCTCACCTGCGCAACACAAACAGCCGCCCGGCACGAGCCTGACATCGTAGGTACCGCGAGCAGCGGCCGCGACCGTGAGCGCATCGATGCCCGCATCGCTGTATTCATTGAGCAATACAACCCAGTTCTCGCTCGGCTCTTTGTTGGCGAGCCATTGCGCGATCAAGGTCGTCTTGCCACACCCGAGTGGCCCGGTGACGACCCAGGCGGGAATCGGCTCAACCTGTGCTCTGTTAACCATCGAAACCTACGAGTGGGTCGTACAGGTCGGGTCGCCGATCGCGGAAGACCCCCCAACTAGTGCGCTGCCGCGCGATCTCGGCGAGATCGAATGTCGCCGTAATCACGGCATCGCCCTCTTCGCCCGCCTCGGCTACCTTGGCGCCCGTTTGATCGGTAATAAACGAAGAGCCGTAAAAGCGGATCCAAAGATTTTGGGGGTCTTGAGTCGATCGCTCGATACCGTAGCGGTTCGACGCGATCAGCGGCGTGAGGTTGGCCGCAGCATGTCCTTGCTGGGTTCGCTGCCAATGCGGCCGCGAGTCGAGCGGCAGCGCCGGCGGTGGCTCGCTGCCGATCGCGGTCGGATAAAGCAACAGTTCAGCACCCATCAGTGCCATCGAACGCGCGCACTCCGGAAACCACTGATCCCAGCAAATGCCGACGCCAATGTGCCCGTAACGCGTATGCCAAACTCGAAAACCGGTATCACCCGGACTGAAGTATTGTTTTTCCTGATACCCTGGGCCGTTCGGAATATGCGACTTCCGATAGATACCCAACAGCTCACCGTCGGCATCAATCATACCCACGGTATTGAAATAGGCTTGATTCGCCCGCTCAAAGAAACTGATCGGCAGAACGACGTCGAGCTCACGCGCCACACCACGAAAATGTCGCAGTGCATGATTTTCTTCAACCGTAGTGGCGAGCGCGAAATGCGCCGGCTCCTGCTCGATACAAAAGTATGGCGTTTCGAAAAGCTCTTGTAGCAAGATGACCTGTGCGCCGCGAGCCGCCGCCTCGCGCACCAGTGACTCGGCACGCGCGATGTTTGCGTCTGCATCCCAACCGCAGGCGAACTGTGTCGCGGCAACCGTGACCTTCCGCGAGGACGCCTTGAGAGTGGCCATCGAAGTCAGCCTCCTATCGGCCCGAGGTAATTGGTTACGAGCCCTTTCGGCGCCAGTAAATCGGTGATGCGGATCGCTGTCTCGAGCGCGCGCAAGCCGTCCTCGCCACTGACTACCGGTGCGCGCCCCGCAACGATGCAATCCAGGAAAGAACGAATCTCGGCACGCAAGGCATCACCCTGCTCAAAACTTTGTTCTTCGATAGTGATCGGCGACTCGCCAGTGACCGGGACTGCGCACTTCGAAATAGTGGTCAGAATGCGCTGCTGCAGATCGATCGACAGATAGGCATCGTCGCGAAATACGCGCAGCTTACGCTCGGTTTTAAGACTGACGCGGCTTGCCGTGACATTGGCGACACAGCCGCCTGCGAAGCGTAGCCGCACGTTGGCGATATCGACCGCACCCGAAAACACCGGCATGCCCACAGCATCAACCGATTCCAACGGCTGACCCACAATGCTCTGTACGATGTCGATGTCATGAATCATAAGATCGAGGATCACGTTGACGTCAGTGCCCCGTTCTTTGAAGGGCGCGAGTCGCTGACACTCGATGAAGCGCACGCCCTCGAGCCGCGAGCCCGCCGCCACGATAGCCGGATTGAAGCGCTCGAGGTGACCCACCTGCAAAACCCGTTGGCAGCGCGTGGCCACGTCGATGAGTTCGCGCGCTTGCACGATCGTTTCGGTGATCGGCTTCTCGACGAGGACATGCGCGCCAGCTTGCAGAAAATCGCGAGCAATGGCGAAGTGCACCGGGGTGGTGGTCACGACGCTGACCGCATCCACGCGTCCCAAGAGGTCGCGGTAATCGGCGTAGGCCGTGGTCGAGAGCTCGCGGGCGAGCGCGTCGCGCGCCTCGGGGCGTAGATCGACCACCCCCACGAGGTGCGATGTGCTCTCGCTCGCGTATTTTTGCGCGTGGAAACGACCGAGATACCCGGCGCCGACCACGGCTGTTCGTAAGCTGGCCATGCCGTATTATGCCCGCATGGTGCGCAAGAACCGGAAGCTCGATCTCGTCACTCTGAACCGAGAGGCCCGACTGTTACTCGGCGCCGTAATCTTCGGCGCTGTGGCCTTGCCGCTGCTCATTTGGGTGACGGGTCGAGGGCTCCTCGGCCCCTACGCGAACGGCGGTATGTTCGCTATCCTCGGCGACTTCTTCACGCTGCTCTTTTCAGGCTCACTCGCCGCCTGGAGTCTGCTGTTTGTACCGTACGCATTACTGTCGTCGCTGCGCTTTGCCAACTGGGCACTACGACGTCTCTAATCCGCACTCTTGAGGCTACGCTCGCGCGCCGCGCGAAACTCGCTATTGGCGTACCAACTCGGTAAGCTCTCCTCTCGGGCGAGCGTCGCACCAACCGCGTGCAGTAACGCAATATCCTGCAAGCCGCCGCGCAGGTCGGTACCGGGCACCCACTCATCCGAGGGCTTATGATAGTGCTTCAGCGTCCACTCGGCATGTTGCGTACGCGCCCATTCAGCGCCCTTCTCGCGATCTTCGATACCGAGCTTGATGTAGAGCGCAGGCACGCCGGCCTTGGCAAAGTTGAAGTGATCCGAGCGATAAAAGAAACCGCTCTCCGGTGTCGGCTCTTCGCGCACCACGCGATCCTGCTTGGCGGCAGCGCGCGCGAGATATTCTTCGAGCTGCGAGGCGCCCGCGCCCACCACCGTTACATCGCGTGTGGGGCCACCCCAAGTGATCGCATCCATGTTGAGCGCAGCGACCGTGCGCTTAAGGGGAAAGATAGGATTGGCGACATAGTATGCCGAACCCAACAAACCACTTTCTTCGAGCGTCACCGCTAAAAAAACAATCGAGCGCTCGGGGCGACGACGCGATTCGGCAAAGGTCTTTGCAATGGTTAGCAACCCCGATATACCCGTCGCATTGTCGAGTGCACCGTTGAAAATATTGTCACCGCTACGCGCCAAAGTTTTGCCTAAGTGATCCCAATGAGCCATGTAGACGATGTACTCGTAAGGACGCTTGCTGCCCTTTAGCGTGGCCACCACATTCGGCGACACCGATCGTCGAATCGCATTACGCACAAAACCCCCGGCACGCTCGGCGAGCAAAATCGGCTTGAAGCTAGGCTGACTCGCCGCCATCAATAATTGTTCGTAACTGTGTCCGTTGGCTTTCAAAAGAGCGTCGCCGGCTGTGCGTGTAATCCAACCTTCGATCGCAGCGCGGCCCGCATTGTCATCGGCGCTTGCCGTATCGAGCTGCGCACCCATCCAACTATTTTGTACGGTGTCCCAAGGGTAAGCGGCCGGTTTGTCATCGTGAATGATGATGGCCGCGGCAGCGCCCTGTCGCGCCGCCTCCTCGAACTTGTAGGTCCAGCGCCCGTAGTAAGTCATCGCCCGACCGCGGAAGAGATTGGCATCGCCGGTGGCGAACCCCGGATCGTTGATGAGGATGACAGCGGTCTTGCCACGCATATCGACGCCTGCATAGTCGTTCCAGCCGTACTCAGGCGCGACCACGCCATGGCCCACGAACACCAGCGGGCTGTCTGTCACCTTCACCTCGGCGACGGGTCGTTTGGTCCAAATGACCATGTCCTTGCCATAGGCAAACTGCATCGCGCCGAAATTGAGGCTGGCGTCGCTGCCCGCAGTGATCTCGACGATCGGCACCCGCTGTACCCAAGAGTCACCGTTACCAGGTTCGAGGCCCAGCTTTTTGAATTCGCTGATGAGGTAATCGACGGTCTTGCGCTCGCCCGCCGTCCCCGGCTTGCGACCCTCGAACTCGTCGCTCGCGAGCGCGACGATGTGGCGCTCGTAGTCCACGGCTAAAATCGGTGGCGGCAAGCTTTCGCGTTGCGTACCGGAACAAGCAGCCAGTGACAATACCGCCGCGGCGAGAGCAACACGATAGGCGGACTGAATCGAGAGTAGCGTCATGGAGCTCTCCGTAAGGTCATTCCCTTGGCCACGCGATCCAGCCGAGCAGCACAAGCAGGAGGGCGAGTAGCACTTGTGGCCAGCGCCGCCAGCCCGTCTCGCGTAATTCACCATAAAAACCGCTCGCCGACACGACGGCCAGCGCAGCCGAGCCACCAAGCGCCCGCAGCAGCGATGGGAACTCTTCGCCGATCCGGTCGGCGTATTCCGGCAGCAGCAAAAAGACGATGAGCGTGAGCACGAGCGCAACGGTGATTGACACCGTCGAACCCATCACAATGCCGAGCAAAATGGACAGTGGACGCATGTAAAGAACCGACTGGGACGACGCCGCACTTGAAGCGGTGCGGCCAGCGTTTTAGGCTTCACGAATCTTACAGGACATCCACCGCCGATGAATCCCTCCGGACGTCGTCCCACCGCACTCTTTGCCGTCACCTTACTCTCGATCGGATTGCTCACCGTGGGCAGCTCCTCGCGGCTAACGGCCAACACCGCCGCACTGCCTCCGGGGGCGCTCGCGCCCTCGGCACGCGAGCGCATGATTGCGCGCCAGGTGCGCTCACTGCTCGAGGGCAATCACTACAGCCAGATGAAAATCGACGATGCTATGTCGCCGCGCGTGATGGACAAGTTCATCGACGGTTTGGACGGTCAGCGCAGTTATTTTTTGGCGACTGATATTGCCGAGTTTCAGCCGTACCGACTGCGCTTCGACGACATGATTCGCACCGGTGATATCGAGCCCGCCTACGCCATGTTTGCGCGGTACCAGCAACGCAACCGTGAGCGTATTCAGCACGCGCTCTCGCTGCTTGATCGCGAACCTGACTTCACGCTCGACGAAGCCTTCGAGTTCGATCGTAAAAAAGCGCCGTGGCCCACCGCGGTCGCCGAGCTCGATGATCTTTGGCGCAAGCGCGTGAAGAACGATGCGCTCTCGCTACTGCTCGCCGGCAAAACTTCGGCTGAGGCTCTTGAAATACTGCGCACGCGCTACGATCGACTGCTAAAACGCGGCGATCAAGTCAAGCCCGAGGAAGTTTTCGAACTCTTGCTCAATGCCTACGCGCGCACCTTCGATCCGCATTCCAACTATTTCTCACCGCGCAACTCCGAGGAATACAAGATCCAGATGAGCCTCAACTACGAGGGCATCGGCGCCTCGCTGCAGCTTGTTGACGAATATGTCACCATCATGAATCTCATCGAGGGTGGCCCAGCGGCAGCGGCGGGCACGCTGAGTGTCAGCGATCGCATCACCGCGGTCGGTCAAGGCAAGGACGGAGTGCTCACCGATGTGGTCGGCTGGCGTACCGATGATGTCGTACAGCTCATTCGCGGCAAGGGGGGTACGCTAGTACGTCTGCAGATTCTGCCGGTAGGCGCTGCGCCGGGTTCGTCCGAAAAGATCGTCGAGTTCACGCGCGGCAAGGTCACGCTCGAAGCGCAAGCCGCGCGTAAGATGCTCAAAACCATCAAGCGTGGCGATAGCGAATATCGCGTCGGTATTATCAATGTGCCGGGCTTTTATTCGGACTACGACGGTCAACGCGCGGGCGATACAAACTACCGCAGCACCACTCGCGATACGCGCAAGTTGATCGAAGAACTCAAGGACGAAAAAATCGATGGTCTGGTGATGGATTTGCGCGGCAACGGCGGTGGCTTTCTGCCCGAGGCCCAAGCACTGACCGGTCTTTTCGTGGATCGCGGACCGGTGGTGCAGGTGCAGTTCTCCAACGGCCAAAAAGAAGTACTCGACGACCCGGACTCGGGGGTTGTCTACAGCGGCCCGCTGATCGTACTGATCGATCGCTTCAGCGCCTCGGCTAGCGAAATCTTTGCTGGTGCCATTCAGGATTATCGGCGTGGGGTGGTGGCCGGTCAGCGCAGCTTCGGCAAAGGCACGGTTCAAAATTTGGTGCCGCTGTCGCGCTGGAGCGCGCGCCCGGTCAATGGCCAGCTCACCGTCACCATCGGCAAGTTCTATCGGGTGACCGGCGAGAGCACTCAGCACCGCGGCGTCGAGCCTGACGTCGAACTCGCCTCACCCATCAACCTGAAGGATGTCGGCGAAAGCGCGCTCGACGACGCCCTACCCTGGGATCGTATCCAAGGCGCCGATTTCCGTGCGCTCGATACACAATTGCCTTCGATCGCCAAGTTGGTCATGGAAGAAAGCGCCCGCCAGCAGCGCGACCCCGACTACCGTTGGCTGGTGGGCGACCTTGCTGCACTTAATGAAATGCGTGAGCAAAAGTCGCTATCACTCAATCTCGAAAAGCGTAAGGCGGAACGCGCACGTCGCGAGAACGAGCGGCTCAATCGTGAAAACTCGCGCCGCAGTGCGCGCGCCGAGATGCCGCTTAAAGTAATAAGCGAACTCGATAGCTCAAAATTTCCAGATGTGGTGCTCGACCAGTCAGCCGAAGTGATGGTCGACATGCTGAGGACGGCGGCGCCCGCGAAACCTGCCAAGCCCCGCCCAGTCACGGCGCGGCGTGCAGCTGCGTGAACCCGTGCCCGCGCTCGAGGCAATACTCGAGCCATTTGTTGAGAACGATGTTGCGCGTCCAGCGCTGATCGAGATCGAGACCCGCGTGATGTCGCCAACTGCGCAGCAAGGGATGCGCGTGGCGATTTGCCCAAGAGTACGCCTCGGCGAGCTGGGCATCGTGGTAGATGCGTACTTCCATGTCAGGCGCCGTAGGAATCGCGGCGCCCTCACCAAACAGATAGGTGAGCTGCAGCATGGTGGTATACGGAGAGCGCTCGATGACGGTGAGCTCGAGCTCCACATCACCTTGCACGCTGGAGCGGTGCAAACCATCGAGAGAGTGCAGCTCGCCCACAAGCTGCCCGAGCCGGCGGTAATTGCTCTCGTAAATACTCATCAGCGCGACGAAACTGCCTGGCTGCGAACGCCAACTCGTCGGCAGCAAAGATTCGGTGGGCAGGTGCTTCGAGAGCCACTGCCGCAAATCGCATTTGCCACGGGTACGTGCATCCATGGCTGACACTATAGCCAAAATTCTTGAAGAATCGGCAGCAGCGAGGCAGGCGCTGGCGCAGATCTCAGCGTCATGGGCGAATACGACGCTCGACGCGGGTCGCCTCTAGAATCCGCGCCGAGATCTCCTCGATAGAACACTCCGTAGTATCGAGGACCGGAATGCCGTTACGCTGAAAGATGGCATCGGCCGCGCGCGTCTCGAACTGCACTTGTTGCGCTGAAGAATAGCGACTGCTCGGACGCCGCTCCTGACGAATCTGCTGCAGTCGCGGTGGCGCGATGCGCAGGCCGAACAGCTTGCCTTTGTACGCCTGCAACGCCATAGGTAGCCGCGTCGACTCTAGATCGTCATCGGTTAGCGGATAGTTGGCCGCAAACACGCCGTACTGCAGGGCGAGATAAAGACACGTCGGTGTCTTCCCCGAGCGCGACACGCCGACCAGGATCAGATCGGCACGGCCGTATTCGCGGTTCGAGCCGTCGTCGTTGGC
>Ga0194116_10001669_pt1 | contig 30736 bp, 23 predicted proteins | sample TA2MahsurfametaG_4_FD_148617 | JGI IMG/M metagenome (GOLD analysis project Ga0194116, IMG submission 148617) | Freshwater microbial communities from Lake Tanganyika, Tanzania - TA2015008 Mahale S9 surface | ecosystem: Environmental > Aquatic > Freshwater > Lake | place: Tanzania: Lake... | reverse complement strand
TTCGACGCGGGTGATCCGTTGATGACACCTAAAATATGGGTGGTGAAGTTGCCTTTTGGGGCCAAGATCAGTCAACCCTCCCAGACGCAGCAAATGTGGCGCGTATTTATGTCCCTGTCGGCGAAAATGGAGGTACGGGGAAATTACTTCGGCATGTTTTGTGTCATGTCGCGGTACGGCTGGCTCGATAAGGACCTCGCCTACGCTTGCAACCGTATAAATTTCTAGCTGGAGACTGCGCCGATATGAATGATGCTTGCGCTACCAGAAAGCTCGCTCGTCGCGCGCTCGATCACCTAAACGCCAATACTACCGACCAGGCGCCTGCGACGATGACGATCCCCATCGAGTCGTATCGCGAGCCCGCGCAGTATGCGTACGAAGTCGCACGGATTTACCGACGCGTTCCGCTCGCGCTTGCAATGTCGCTGGAGCTGCCGAAGCCGCGCGACTACAAGGCGATGACTTTGATGGGCACCGCTCTCATCTTGGTGCGTGGCGACGATGGCGTGGTACGTACATTTCTGAATGTTTGTCGCCATCGCGGCGCGGCGGTCTGCGACGAGGGGCGCGGCCACACCGCCCGCTTCCTGTGCAAATACCACGCATGGCGCTATGACTTACAGGGCCGGCTGGTTGCTATCACCGATCGCGCAAAGTTCGGCGACTTTGATCAGGGCGCTAACTCGCTCACCGAACTACCCACCGCGGAACGCTCCGGTTTCGTGTGGGTCTGCTTGACGCCGGGTGAACACTTCGACATCGACCAGTGGCTCGGCGGCATGCGGTTTGAGCTTGACGGGCTTGATCTCGGCAATTGGCACTTGTTTGCGCAGCGTGATCTGCCGGGGCCGGGCTGGAAGGTCGCGTGGGACGGCTATCTTGAGGCCTATCACCACCAGACCGTCCACGTTTCGACGCTGGCCGAACACACTATTGGTAACTTACTCGTGCACGATACTTGGGGCCCGCACCAGCGCTTGACCCTCGCGCGCCGCACGCTGATCAGTCTGCACGGAGTACCCGAGACGGAATGGTGCGAGCCGCAGCAGCACCTGCGATTGATCCACTCAGTATTCCCGAGCACATCTGTGTCCGGCATCCTCGGTGATCATTGTCTGGTGACGCAAATGTTCCCCGGCCCAACGCCCACCACCTCGCTAACGCGCCAGACGATACTAGCTGCGCGTGAGCCACTCACCGAGGAAGCAATGGCGCGCTCCGAGGCCTTCAGCCAGATGGCGTGTACGGCAGTTGAACACGAAGACTACGTGGTCACCGCGACCATCCAGGCGCGGCTCGCTGAATCTGGTAACACCGTATTCACGATTGGCCGCAATGAGCCTGCAATCCAGCATTACCACCAGTGGGTCGCGCGTCTTGCCGCAGACGCGTCGCCAGCGACGCTGCCGGGGCGTATCGGCTGAGCGCTATGCCGCGGCGCACACTGGCCCTCACGTGATGGACATCGAGCGCGCGCTTGACAACGCAAAGTTTGGGCGCCCGCACGTCACGCTGTTCGTCGTCAGTCTCGCATTGATGATCATCGAGGGCATCGATATCCAGCTAATCGGTTTCGTCGCGCCAGTGATCATCCGCGAGTGGGGGCTCGAGTCGCTTGATTTCGGCTTCGTTTTCAGCGCTGGGCTCGCCGGTGCGATGGTGGGAGCGGTGATCTTCGGTGCGCTCGGCGATCGCGTTGGCCGTCGCGTGATGATTCTCGCGAGCCTCGCGGCCTTCGGCGTCGGTACGCTAGTGACGCCGTGGGTAGCCGACTTACAGTCGCTGATCGTGCTGCGCTTCCTGACCAGCCTGGGCCTAGGCGGGGTTGTACCGAATATCCTGGCGCTATGCGCTGAGTGGTTCCCGCGGAGAGCGCGCGCGTCGCTGCTCGGTACAGTTGCAACCGGGCAGCTGATGGGCGGCATGGTCGGCAGCATTGCGTCGAGCTGGCTGCTGCCCCATTTGGGCTGGCAGTTCATGTTTTTTCTCGCCGGCCTGCTGTCGGTGCTGATGCTGATTCCGGCCGCGCTGCTAATACCGGAGTCACTGCGTTTTCGGGTCGTCCGTGGCGATGCTCCCGATCGTATCGAGGCGCAGCTCGCTCCGCTCGGCGTGGCGGTGCTAGACGGCGAGAACTTCACGCTTGCGACGCATCATCCGGTACAGAGGAGAGTAGTCGACCTGTTGCGCGATGGCCGCGCCAGTATGACGCTGTGCTTGTGGCTCGCCATCGGCTGCAACGTCTACATGACGGCCTTCGTTATCTACTGGCTACCGACGCTTCTCACGCAGGCTGGCGTGCCTCTCGCCTCGGCAATACTGACGGTCACTGCGATCAACGCCTCTGGCATCGTCGGAGGCATTCTGCTGTCAACGCTGGTTAACCGCTTCGGCGCCTTTCGGGTGCTCAGCAGCGCTTATTTAATGTCAGCGGCCGCGGTCGTCGGCATCGGGCTGACGGCGCCGGACGTGCCAACGGTGATGGCGCTTGCGGTTCTCACTGGGGTAACGTCGTTGGGCGCGTTCGCTGGTATGAATGTGCTGTCGGCGTCTTTGTACCCGACTGAGCTGCGCTCGGCGGGCGTCGGCGCGGTGATTGCCGCAAGTAAGGGTGGCGGCATTGTTGGCCCGGCGGCTGCGAGCGTCGGGCTCGCGGCGGGCCTGCCGCTCGTCGGCGTTTTCGGTATCGCCGCTGCGGGCGGCGTATGTGCGAGCGCCGCCATCTGCGGGCTAGCCGCTATCCAGCGGCTTCCATTTGGTGAGGCGCCCCCGTCTATTAAGGCGAGCTGCGGGAAAGCGAAGACGAAATAATCTGTAGAGGGCTTCGAGATTAAGTCCGGTGCACTTCGCTCAGCACTAGGCCAAGACGCTCTGTTGTACCACCGCCGTATCTACCCGATATAAGTCCTACACAAACGTCGCGTACGAACGAAACTCCGGTTGGGTTCGGGGGCTACGATAAAGGCCCTGTAGACCGAGCTGCTGCGCGTCGAGCGAGATGTGCTCATGGGCTGTCCAGTGCGCCATGCTGGCGCGGGTCAGGTAGGTATACAGCTACGCCAGCAGAGCTAAGGTCGTACGGATTCAAGAGGATGTCATTTTGACCTTGAGGCGATCGCGGTTTGAAGCGGCTCAGATTGGCGTGAAAAAGGCCGTTAGGTGACCGTCCGCCAGCGCCTGCCACACGACCCGAACCGGCATATCAATGACGAGCCGCGTTTCGTCGCAGTCGACGATAGCGCTGATACAACGTATTCCCGGTGCGCCGTCGAGCGCGATCACCGCCGGCGCGTACGGCACGGGGGCCGCGTTTGCTGCGATCGCAGGCTGATAAACAATTGTGTAGCTGTAGACGCGCCCGGTACCGGGAAGAACATCCCAGAGGATCGTCTGCGACTGACAATTCGGACAGAAAGGGCTAGGTGGCATCCGCCTCCTGCCACAAACGACGCAGCGGCACACAACCAATTCGTAGCGCTGCGCGGCCTCCCAAAACGGCGCGGTCCATATGTCAACCGACAGCGACTTCGGCAGCGGCGGGCGACTCAGCAACGTCATGGTGCGCGCCCGAGGATGAGGCCGCTGACTGGCAGGCTCGACGGCCCTCCCGTGACCAGCGCAAGCTCTGCGCCGGCGATCTGGTTCGCGGCCGTGTGGCGCAGTTGCAGCACGGCCTCACGTACATGCGTCATGCCCCAAATGAAACCGCAAGATAGCTGTCCGCCGTCGGTGTTAACGGGTAGCGCGCCGCCGCGCGCAATTGCACCACTGGCGACGAACGGACCGCCCTCGCCCTTAGCGCAGAGGCCGTAGTCCTCGAGCTGAATTAAGACCTGCGATGTAAAGTGATCGTATATTTGGGCGACGTCGAGGTCCGCAGGCCCGATGCCGGCACGTCCATATAGCTCGGCCGCGAGCGCCGAGTGGCCGGATCGGGCGAAGCATCCGTCCGGCATATTCATCCAATAGATCGCCCGTCCCCAGTCGCGCGCGCCGCCGTGCACCGCGCCCAGCACTTGCACCGGCTGTTGACGCAAGTCGCGCGCGCGCTCGACACTAGTTACAACCGTCGCTACGGCACCATCGTTCTCTAAACAGAAATCGAACAGGCAATGCGGATCAGCGATCATCGGCGCGGCGAAGTAGTCTTCACGCGTCATCGGCCGGCCATGCATCGCGGCCTCAGAGTTGGTTTGGGCGTTGGCGCGCGCGTTCAGCGCAACCATGGCGAAGTGCTCACGCGTCGTGCCGAACTCGTGCATGTGGCGGCGCGCAAGCAGCGCGAACATCTGTCCGGGGCTGACCAGGCCGGCGTGCTCGTGAAATGCGCTCTGCGGCGTGCCCTCGTACTGAGCCGCGACCGCGCCGAAACGCCGCCGCGACTGCTGCGTAGCACCGACGCACACGATGGTGCGCGCATCACCGGCCGCGATCGCGCTCGCGGCGAGACCGATGCAGCCGGCCGAGCCACCACCGTAACCGGTCAGAGCAGCCGTAAACGTGATTCCGGGAACGCCGAGCATCTCCATGATTGATGGCGTATCGAAGCCGCCCGCAAAGTACGCGAAGCCGTCAATATCGCTCACGCTAAGTCCAGCGTCGGTAAGCGCCCTCAGGATCGCCTCGCCGACGAGCTCAAGTAGAGGTCGCGGCTCCGACGCCCCGCGACGGTAGAATGATGTCGCGCCGACACCGACGATAGCGGCGCGCGGCTTCATCGTGGCCGGGCAGCCCAGTTTTCCAGCAGCTGGCGTGCAACTATCAGCTTCTGCACCTCTGAGGCGCCCTCGTAGATACGCATCGGCCGTGCCTCGCGATATAACTTCTCTATGGCGCTGCCCCGAGTGACACCAACGCCACCGCAAAGCTGTACGGCACGATCGACCACGCGGCCCGCCGCCTCGGCAGCGACCAGCTTTGCCATCGACGGGGCATAGGAGGAGCGCTTTCGACCCACGTCCCACTCCCATGCGGCTCGGTACACCGCGAGCGCCGCAGTATCAAGATCAGCCGCCATATCGGCTAGCATCATTTGCACACTTTGTAGCTCGCTCATCGGCTTGCTGTACAGTTGGCGTGTGGTAACGCGCTCGAGCGTCTCGTGCAACGCGCGGCGCGCGAGCCCCACAGCCGCGGCGCCCACCGACGGACGGAATAGGTCGAACGCGCCCATCGCGACCTTAAATCCCTGACCGGCTGCTCCGATCAGCGCCGTATCCGGCACGCGGCAGCCGCTAAACGACACCGACGCCGCCGGATGCTCGGCAATGAACTCGATCGGCTCGCCGACCGTGAGGCCGGGCACATCGGCATCGATCACGAAAGCCGAAAGCCCTCGCGCGCCTGGTGCCTCACCCGTACGCGCGACCACGATAAAGTGGTCGGCGAACTGAGCGTTGGAAATCAGTGTTTTTTCACCATTGAGCACGTAGCCGTCGTCTGCTCGGGTTGCGGTAGTCGCGACCGACGCGGCGTCAGAACCTGCCTCCGGTTCCGTTAGCGCAAAGGCGGCGACCGAAGTTCCCGCGCGCGCGCGCGGGAGATAGCGAGCCTTCTGATTGTCCGTCCCGAAGCGCTGGATAGGCACCGTACCGATGCCTTGCATCGTAAAGATCGCGTCGAGCAGCGCGTCCTCGTAGGTCAGCGCCTCGCGAATCACGCATAAGGCACGCACGTCGAAGCTCTCGAACGAATCCGGCAGAACGAAGTCAAGTAACCCTGCCCGAGCAAGCGCGGTCGCAATCCCACGCGAGCGTTCGCTAAGGCTGCCCCTGCCAAACCCGGCAGCCTCGCGCGCAAATGCCGACGCGCGAGTCGCAAGCTCGTGATGGGAGACGTTGAAGAATGGCCAGTCCCACAGGGTCCATGTTCTTTTACTCACCGGACCACCTCGCTGAATGGGGCCTGCGCCGCGGTTCGCGGTGCACCGGCGTAGCCCGGATCATATGCCGCGCCAGCCGCGACTCCGATGGGCATCCAGTCGCACAGCTGGCGCAGCTCCTCGGCGTCGAGCTGCACGTCGACGGCGCGACAATTCTCAATGAGGTACTTTTCTCGCTTCGTACCCGGTATCGGTACGAGGTTACCGGGTTGGCTCATAATGAATGCCAGCGCAAGCTGCGCGAGCGAAAGCCCGCGCGCCGCAGCGAAGCCCTGCAGGCGCTCCAGCAGCTGCCGGTTCCGCTCTAGGTTATGCTGTTGGAAACGTGGCGACGTGCGCCGGATGTCGTTCGGCTCAAGCACGGCCGCCGAGGTGATCGCGCCGGTCAGAAAGCCGCGGCCGAGCGGCGAGTATGCGACAAAGGTCGTGCCGAGAGCGCGACAGACGGGCAGGATCTCGCGCTCCACGTCGCGCGACCACAGCGAGTACTCCGACTGCAGCGCCGCGATTGGGTGAACCGCGTGCGCGCGGCGTAGTAGGTTGGTATCGATCTCGGAAAGGCCGATTGCGCGGATCTTGCCAGCTCGGACCAACTCTGAGAGCGCGCCAACCGACTCTTCGATCGGTACGTGCGGATTGACGCGGTGAATATAGTAAAGGTCGATAACATCGATGCCTAGCCGGGCTAGCGACTCGTCGCAGCAACGGTGCATGTACTCACGGCTATTGTTGATGCCGCGGTCGTACGTGCTGCCTTCCGGACCGTTGGGATCTCGCACAACACCGACCTTCGTGGCGATGGTGAGACGATCGCGCTTCCCGCGTGCAAAGCGGCCGACTAACCGTTCGTTTGCACCGCGACCGTAAACATCAGATGAGTCGTAGTGCGTAATACCGAGCTCGAAAGCCTTCTCTAGCGTGCGCAGCGACTCGGCCTCGTCGTGGCCACCGTAGAACTCGGACATGCCCATACAGCCAAGCCCGAGGATCGACGAGGACACCGATGAACCACCGAGCTGTACCAACCTCACGCTACGGCTACCCGTTCAAGCAGCGTGGCCGTGGCCATGCCGCCGGCGCAACAAATGGCCTGCACGCCGTAGCGCACGCTGCGGCGCTCGAGTTCGTTGAGCAGCGTCGCCATTAGCCGCGCGCCGGAGGCGCCGAGCGGATGGCCGAGCGAGATCGCGCCGCCGTTGACATTGAGCCGTTCGTGGCCGATCCCCATCTCCTTCATCCACACCAAAGGCACCGACGCGAACGCCTCGTTGACCTCGAATAGATCGACGTCCGCAGCGGCCAGCCCGGCGCGTCGCAGCACCTCGCGCGTGGCTGCTATCGGTCCAGTCAGCATCAGCACCGGATCTGAGCCCACGGTCACCGCAGCGAGGAGTCGCGCACGCGGCCGCAGGCCGTGGCGACGCGCCGCGGCCGCACTCATCAAGAGTACCGCAGCGGCACCGTCGGAAATCTGCGAGGCGTTACCGGCGCTGACGCGCCCGCACTCTCGGAACACTCGCTTCAGCGCCGCAAGCTTCTCCGGCGTAGTGTCGCGGCGGATGGTCTCGTCGTCGGTGAGCCAATGGTCGGAGACGGCGACCGGGTCGTCAGCCCAACGCGCAAGTTCTACTGGCACGCGCTCGTGGTCAAAACGTCCGGCATCAGCTGCTGCCGCTGCGCGCCGGTGGCTTTCCACCGCGTAGGCGTCGTGGTCAGCAGCGGTCAGGTTCCACAGGTCACTGATGCGTTCTGCTGCCTCGCCCTGCGAGGTGAGCTCAAAGCGCTCCTGCAGCAAGCGTCCGAAGGGCGTGCCATGAAGATCGCGATTACTGCCCATCGGCACGCGGGTCATGCTCTCAGCGCCCCCTGCAATCACGATCTCGGCGAGTCCGGCGGCGATCGCTGCATAGCCCGTGTGAATCGCCGCCTCGCCAGAGCCGCACTTACGGTCGACAGTCATGCCAGGCACAAATTCCGGGAAGCCTGCGCCTAGCAGCGCGGTGCGCGCGATGTTGCCGCATTGCTCACCTATTTGACTGACACAGCCCAGTACCACGTCGTTGACGGACGAGGGCGCCAGTCGATTGCGCTTTAACAACGCCTCGAGCACACAGGCTGCTAAATGGTCGGCGCGCACCGACGCGAGCGCGCCGCGGAAGCGACCGATGGGCGTTCGCACGGCATCGACGATGACGACCTCGTTCATCCCGAAGCCTTCAGGTCGGAGCTCGGAATTCGATTCCCGCTAGGGTCGTATCGGTACACGCCGACGCCGGTCTTCCGACCGTGCCGACCGGCCTTGACCATCTTGCGGATCAGGGGGCACGGTCGGAACTTCTCGCCGTAGACCGAATACAGGTACTCGAGCACTGCGAGCCGCGTATCCCAACCGGTAAGGTCACCGAGCTCGAGCGGTCCCATTGGGTGGTTGAAAGCCATACGAAGCGAGTTATCTATGTCCTCCGCACTTGCCACGCCCTCAGCTAGCATCCACATCGCCTCGTTGCCCATCAGCGCCGACATCCGGCTTGTGATGAAACCAGGCGCCTCGTTCACGACGACCGACGTCTTCGCAATGCGTCGTACCCAACGCTGTGCGGCCTCGAGCGACTGCGGGCTAGTCTGCAAGCCACGCACCAGCTCCACCAACTTCATCTTATGAACAGGGTTAAAGAAGTGAAAGCCGACCAGTCGTTCGGGTGTGCGCAGCACTGAGCCGATCTCGGTGATACTGAGCGCCGAGGTGTTGGTGCCGAGCAGTGATTCAGGCTCCAGTAGCGGCTCGGCCTCGCGGAAGATCGCTTGCTTGACGGCGAGGTTCTCGGCGGCCGTCTCGATGAATAGCCGCGACGGCGCGATCGCCGCATCGAGCCTGGTGTGGGTTGCGAGCCGCGCCGCCGCTTCGTCGGCCTGCTCGGCCGTCTGTAGCCCGCGCTCGACGGCGCCTCGAAACATCGACGCAATAGCGGCGCGCGCTCGCGCCAGAGCGTCGGAGTTCCTGTCGATGAGCAGCACGGCGCAGCCAGCCGCCGCGAACGTGTAGGCTATGCCCGTGCCCATTAGGCCCCCACCCACCACCGTAACAACGTCCTCCCGCATGGTAGTCCCACTCCCGAACTCTCCGAGTCTTGAGATCATAAATCGCCGCTGAACTTTGGCTTGCGCTTAGCGCGGAACGCCTCCATCGCCTCCTGTCGGTCGCGTGTCCCCGCGAGGATCGCGAACAGCGTCTTCTCCAACCGAAGGCCATCGGCGAGCGGCAAAGTACCGCCGGAAATCACGCTCTCCTTGGCATACGACAGCGCGAGCGGCGGACGATCGGCCAGCACGTTGACGATGGCGAGCGCCTCGGCCAAAGCCGAGTCGCGCGAGTCGGCGACTCGGGACACTAGGCCCGTAGCCAGCGCGGCGGTGGCATCCAGAACACGCCCTGTGAGAATCATATCGAGCGCGATCCCTTGGCCGACGAGCCGGGCCAGCCGTTGCGTACCGCCGCCGCCCGGAATGAGCCCGAGCGCAGTCTCCGGCAGCGCGAGTCGGCTATCTAGTGCAGCCACGCGCAAGTCGCAGGCCAACGCGAGCTCAAGGCCCGCACCCATGCAAACGCCGTGGATCGCGGCGATCAGCGGCTTGGTCGTGTTTGCCACGTCATCGATCCAGCTCCGCATCAACTGCTTGCGCTCGTCGGCTGGCGCTTCCGAGGCGCGTGCCTCTTTAATATCTGCACCGGCGCAAAAGCCCCGCACACCGTTGCCTGTGAGCACGATCGCCGCGATGGACGGATCTTCGTCTAGTTCGCGCACTAGTGCGGGCAACTCGACACGCAGGTGGTTATTGATCGCATTGATCGACTGAGGCCGGTTAAGCGTGACGATCGCTGCAGCGTCGCGGCGTTCAAGCAGCAGCACCTCAGTATGAACGGCGATCATATCGCTTTTAAAAACGCGTCTCGCGTCTGATTACGATCCTGCGTGGTGGGCCCGATGCCGCGTTCGCGCAACTCCTTTTTGCGCACCTTCTCGGTGGCGGTCGTAGGCAGCGCGTCAACGAACTCTAGATAGCGAGGCCGCATGAACTCCGGCAGTTCGCGGTCGCAGTGCTCCCACAACACCGACGCGTCGGCGCGGGCACTTGGGTGCACTACGACGTACGCCATAACCTCATCTTCGCCGGCGTCCTCGTCGGCGCGCACGCCGATTACCGCGCACTGGGAGACCGTGGGGTGCGATAAGATCGCTCGCTCAACTTCAAAAGATGAGATGTTTTCGCCACGCCGGCGCAGCGCGTCCTTCACGCGGTCGACGAAGTAGTACCAGCCCTCGGCATCGACCCGCATCATGTCACCAGTGTGGAACCACAGGTCGCGCCACGCTTCAACCGTACACTCCGGCATGCCGAGGTACTCGAAGGCGACGATGCCGGTGACCTTCGGGCGGATCCACAGTTCACCCGCCTGCCCCAAAGACACTGGCTCGCCGGTGTCCGAGTCAGCAAGTTGCGCCTCGAACCACTGGTCGACCAGCACACCTGAGGAGCCCGACGGCCGCGACTTACCCGGTGGTGTCATAAAAATGTTGGAAATCTCGGTCTGGCCGAAGCCGTCAAGGTACTCGCTCACGCCGAAGCGCTCGGTGAAGCGCGCCGCGAGGTTCGGCGCGAGCGGCGCCGCGTAAATGCGCCGTACGCCGTGCCGGCGGTCCTCCGGCGCAGCCGGCTTGTCGAGAATGAAGGCCATCGTCGCTCCGAGAAGGTTGGTCACGGTGGCGCCGCACTCGACAGCTCGGCGGCTCCAATCCGAGGCAGTGAAGCGTGGGTACAACGCGCAATGTGCGCCGGCGATCAGGCAGGGATAGACGGTTAGGAACTGCGCGTTGCCGTGGAACAGCGGGAAGCCGGTCATGTAGGTGTCATCCGCGGCGAGGCGCATCAACTGCACGTCCTCCTCGGCAAAGAAGTACATGTGCGAGTGGCGCATTACCACGCCCTTGGAGGGCCCAGTCGTACCGGAGGTCATCAGCACAGCGGCCACATCGCCTGGCTGCACGTTGACCCCCGGATCGCGATCGTCGACCGACTCGAGCGCGCTGAACGACTGCACGACGATGCGCGCGAAGCGCCGCTGGATGTTGGCGAGGGCCGCGGTGTCGCCGACCAGGTAAATCGTCTCTAGCCCCGGTACATCGGCCTCGATATCGACTAAGCGCAGCGCCAGCTCCGCATTCGATAGAAGAACGCGGGCGCCGGACAGCTTCAGCGGATGAGCGAGTAACTCGCCAACGTACGCAGTATTAATCGCGACCTCGGCTGCGCCTAATTTGGCGAGCCCGAACCATGCGAACACGAACTCTGGGCAATTTGGCAGTAGTAGACCCACATAGTCGCCTCGGACGACGCCCGAGGCGCGGAAGCCGTTGGCGAGCCGGTTGCAACGCCGCTCCGTCTCCGTATACGTCCACGACTCGCCCGTCATTGGGAACGATAGGAAGGTGCTCGACCCGCGCCGCTGAACCTGGAGACGCAATACCTGCGGAAGCGTCCACTGCGAGCGCGGGAAGGTTGGCTCGAAATGAGGGAAGGTCAGCGGCATAACTCGGCCGTCCGAAACAGTCGTGTCGGCGTAATGACACCGGTTCGATTCATGTGCCCGGGGCGCGGCCATGCCGGTGGTGCCAGTCCCGCCAACTGTCTAGCGACTCGGGGAAATCCGCCCGCCTCCATTCGCCGTAGACGCCTACGCGCTCCGCTGTCGGCAATCGAGTTGCATAGTCGGTGACGGGAAGATAGTAGAGAAAGTGAAGGATCCGCTCTGCAAAACGCCAAGTGCCCGATTCACGCCGGTACATGTCGTAGTAACGGATAGCCGCGACCGACGCGCGTCCGTTAGGTGTGGTTTCCGCATGCGCTATCACGAGCCCGCGCGCGCAATTAGGATCAGCATCGTCGAACTGAATGACCATATCGTGGGTCCAGTGGCACGATGGTCCGCGGATCTCGAACATGCGGTTGAACATCGCCATCGCCGCTTCGCGGCCACGAGCGTTCATGCTCACGCCGTCGCGCGACGCGATGTACACATCGTCCGTAAACAATCGGCCGAGCCCGATCAGGTCTCGGTCGTCCGCGGCAATACAGTAGGTTGTCGCCAATTCGCGCAATAGCGCGCGAGATTCCATGCGGTCTATCCGCCGCCGTAGGTCGTCATCCACGGTCAAGCCGCTCACCCAGAGGCTCGTCCACTTGATCAGTTCTGTTTCGACGCTGTGCCACGTTGCGCCGCGGTAACAGACTCGAACCGGATGTATTGACGGATATCCTCGAGCTCTCGATCGGTCAACTCAGCAAACTGAGGCATCCCGCCCGAGACCATCGCGCCCTTCCGCACGATCAGGTCGAAGGCGGCGGGATTTCGAGGAATTGCGGAACCGCGCACGTCGGTCGCAGCGCCCACGCCCACGGCGCGGAAGCCGTGGCAGACGCCGCACCGCTGCGCGTACAAGATTAGGCCGCGCTGCTCGCCCTCGGCGTCCGCCCGATACTCGGAGTCCGCAAGGATCTCCACGGGCCGACGCTCGGTGGGTGGCAGCGGCGTTTTCGCATCAATTGCGAAAGTCAGCACGCGCCGGGCCTGAGTCGCCGGATTCAGGTTGAAGCGCTCAAGGAGCGGACCCAAATAGGCCCCGCTTGTACCCATGCCGGTTAGCACCGTTACATACTGCCGTCCATCGACCGTATAAGTAATCGGCGGCGCGAGTACGGGTGCCTTCGCGTCGAAGGACCATAGGCGCTCACCGCTATCGGCGTCAAAGGCGTTGAACGAGCCATCAATGTGTCCCTGAAACACTAGCCCGCCGCCGGTCGCGAGCACGCCGCCGTTCCAGTAGCCTGGCGTCGACACACGCCAGCGCTGCGTCTGCATAATCGGGTCCCAAGCGACCAGTGCACTCTCGCCCTGCGCATCCAGCGGGAACGTCGCCGCCGCGCCGACATCAAGTAAGTTATGCGGCGCGCGCCGCCAGCCCTCTCGCTCGATACCTCGGTCGTGAAATTCGGTCGACAGGTCGATCGCGGGAATATACACGAGGCGTGTGACGGGACTGAACGCCATCGGCAGCCAGCCGTGCGCGCCAAATGGACTCGGCGCAACCGCGAAGGACTCACCGTTTTCGTAGCGTGCGCCCGGCGTCTCCACCGGCCGACCATTGGAATCTATCTCCTTTGCCCAGGTCACGCGCACATAAGGCCTCGCCGAAATGAACTTGCCGTCGCGGCGATCTAACACATATAAAAAACCATTCTTCGGGGCTGTCATCAACACCGGCCGCCGCAGGCCGCCGATCTCCAGCGTCGCTAACTGCATATCCATGTTGGCGTTGAAATCCCAGCTCTCACCGGGATTCGTCTGGTAATGCCACTTGTACGCGCCCGTGTCGGCGTCGAGAGCCACGATTGAGCTTAGGAACAGATTATCGCCCTGTCCAAGACTGCGGATCTTGTGATTCCATGGTGCGCCATTACCCGTGCCGAGATAGATTTGGTTGAACTCTTCGTCATAGGTTATTGCGTTCCAAACCGTGCCGCCTCCGCCGTACTTCCACCACTCGCCGGCCCAAGTCTTCGCCGCCATCTCCTGTGCGGCATCCTCAAAGCCCTTTGCCGGATTGCCTGGCACTGTGTAAAAACGCCAGAGCTTGGTACCGGTCTCGGCGTCGTACGCGGTGACGTAGCCCCGAACGTCGGACGAATCCGCGCCACCGTGGCCGATGATCACCTTACCGTCGAACGCGCGCGGCGGGCCACTGATGAAGCGCAAGTCACCGTCCTCAAGTGTCATCACGCTCCACACCGGCTGGCCGGTCTCAGCGTCGATAGCGATCAACCGTCCGTCCTGCGTGCCGGTGTAAATTTTACCGTTCCACCATGCGAGCCCGCGACTTCCCCAACCCATGCGCAGTCGAAGCCCCGCTGCTTCAGCCGCCTTCGGGTTATAGCGCCACTTCAGACGCCCGGTCTTCGCATCAATCGCGTGCACCAGGCTGTAACCCGGTGCGACGTACAGAGTCCCGTCGACCTCCAGCGCGCCAGTGACGCTGTTGGCGCGAGGCAGGTCGAACGACCACGCAAGCCCGAGGCGCGTAACGGACTTGCGATTAACCTGCTCGAGCGCGCTGAAGTGCTGCTCACCGTATGTACCACCGAACGCAGCCCAGTCTCCCGCGCGCGAACCGTCGGAGAGCTTCGGATGCGCCCGATCCGCTGCAAAGGCGACGCCCGCGACGAAGCAGGCTGCGAGCAGGTACCAGATCGTACCTACGGCGCGGATCGACGAAAATATATGCATGCGATTCCCCCTATCTTTACTCACACGACAGTGTACGTCGCGCCGACCGGAACGGCGGCGCGCAGCGGATATATATCACTATGTTGTACTCCCCTTGTTACCGACTAGCAAGTGGATCTGACCTATCCTCCGAAAACTGGCCCAGATTTTATGTTTCCGTTATTTATCGGCAAGGGAGACTTGAGGAGGCCGAGGACCAGATTCTCGACAGGGCACAACATCAAATTAGCTGCAATGTTTTTTGCAATCGTTAAAACTAGAAGATGAACCGTCCCGTAGCCGCGAGGACCAAGGTTGTGCGTATGAAATGATTGTTAATGCTCGAAATTTAGCAAGAGGCGTGCCGCCTCACGCGCACTCTGGCCCACATGCACGCCGGCGCGAATCGCCAGCTCGTTCGCCGCGCTGATTATCCCGTCCTCGTAGGTGCTGCGGCCGTCACCCATTCGGGCGCGGCGCGCATCCACCGCAGCACCAGGAATACCGATACGCCCGGCCTCGACCATGCCCGCGACGCCAGAACGCTCGCGCCCCATGCCTCCATCGGAGCAAATGAAGCCCCACGGCCGCACCTTCAGCAGGTATGGCAGTGCGGAGCGACCGGTGTGCCCCGCTGTCACCAGCACACTGCAGGCGTCAGTCACCGGATCACCGAAGGCGATGGAGTCGACGCAGATCACCGTGCGCCCCTGCTCGTTCCTCGCGACCTCGACGCGATTAGTGACCTCCGCGGCGTCGGGCGAGCAGGGATCCTGTTCCAGCATCTGGCACGCAGCTTCGTGCACGCGCATATGCGGGACGACGCCGCAATCATTGGCCGAGCGGTTAGCGAAACTGATTAGGCCATGCTCGTACAAGTCGACGCCGTTGCCGAGAAGCACCGAATCGACAGCGGCAACTGCCGCCGGTATGTTCAGCGCTTCAAGGTACCACAGCCCCGCGATAGCTGCGCCCATCGGCCCCACGGCGCAATCTACCCCGATCGTGCCGCGCGGCCGGTGACGTCCAATGAAGCGTGCCGGCAGCACCCCGCAGTAGGACGCGTTCACGACCACATCGCGATCGCGGTTCGCCGCTCCGATGTGATACGCCGAATCCATGACCATAATGCGGCCCCTCGGCCCCCGCAGCATCTCGGTCTGCAGCTCGTTGATCATCGGTTAGGCTCGCGCTCACGTATCGAGATAGCTGCCGCTCAGAAGCACCTGTTTAATGTCGGTGAATTCAAAGATGCCCTCGGCGCCGCACTCGCGGCCCCAGCCCGACTGTTTCACGCCGCCGAACGGCTCGGTCAAAGAGATGCCGGCGAGGTTCAGCGCGACACCACCCGAGCGCAGCCGGCGCGCAACCGACAGAGCGAGATTCGGGTCATCAGCGTACACCGAGGCCGCCAGGCCGTACTTGCTGTCGTTCGCCTGCCGTATCGCATCGTCGAGGTCGCGGTAGCGGATCAGCGCCGTTACTGGCCCGAAAATTTCCTCTTGCGCGACGAACATGGAGTTATGTACATCGCCGAGCAGTGTTGGCTCGTAATACCAGCCGCGGTCGAGATGCGGCGGGCGTCGGCCACCGGCAATGACCTTCGCTCCGTCGGCTAAAGCACTAGCGACGGCTTTCTCAACGCGCGTGCGTGCACGCTCGACTGCGAGCGGACCGCGATCGTTAGCCGGATTCCAAGGCTCGCCCACCTTGAGCGAGCGGTAGGCTGCGCCGAGAGCGGCCGCTATCTCGTCATACCGACGCTCGGACACAAGCACCCGCGACAGGCACACGCAGACTTGGCCTAAAAAACCGGAGGCGCCCGGCACCAGCGTCGGCAAAACCTTCTCAAGCGGGACGTCGTCGGCGATGATCGCCGGTGACTTACCGCCGAGCTCGAGCGCCGTGCGCGCGAGCCGGCCGGCGCACCGACGTACCACGTCGACCGCAATCGCTGTGCCGCCGGTCAGCGCCACCATGTCAATGCCGGGATGCTCAACCAGGTGCTGCGTCACTGCCGTGTCCGCAGCCAGCACGCTGATCAGCCCCAGCGGCAGGTCGGCAGCCTCGATCGCCTCCGCTACAATACGCGTCGTCAGCGGCGACTCCGGCGCCGGCTTGATGACGACAGCGCATCCGGCCAGCAGCGCGGGAATGACTTTCATCCCGAGCAGCACGACCGGACCGTTGTAGGTCAGAATCGCGAGAACTACGCCGACTGGATCGCGCAGCAACAGGACCTCGCCAGACTTGCCGAGACGGCGTTCTTCGAACTTGAGCTGCGTGGCGATCTCTATCGCGTTGCGCCAGATCATCCTCCCAGCGCCGCTGTTGATCATCTCGCTGTGCGCGAGCGGCGCACCGGCCTCGAGCATCCAAGCGATGTTCATTCGATGCAGCCGCTTCTCGAGCTCATCCGCGAGTCGCTGGCACGCCTTCGCGCGCTCAGCGACGGTCATCCTCGGCCACGGACCCGACTCGAACGCGCCACGCGCGGCACGTACCGCGGCATCGGCATCAGCCGCCGCCGGCAGCGCGACTTCGGCGACGACTGCTTCGTTCGCTGGACATATTACCTTGGCGCATGCGGACGTCGCAGGCTCACTCCAGCGGCCCCCGATAAACAAGCGATCGAGGCCCGGGATGTCCGGGAGCGCGGGTTGCTGGTGCTTCGACATCGATGAATCCTCCTGGCTTATTATCAAAAGTAATGTCGCGCTATTGAAGACGGGTTGTCAATCTCGTAAGGTTTAACAAAGTCCGGCTTAGGGGAGTGGGGATTATTCGGCGGCACGATAGCTCGTTCGGATAAACCTTGACGACAGATCGGAGGGAAAAATGGGGTACGACCAGCGGGCGTGTAAGCGCTCTGACCACGCGTTTGACCGTGCCAGTCCACGGCTCGAGCTAGGTAACGGACTAGTCTCCGCTGAGCGTTATTTCAGTCCGACCTGGGCCGCAGCCGAGTGGGACCGGATCTTCACCAAGACCTGGTTGCTTGCGGCGCCTGTGTCCGATCTGAGAGAACCGGGCGATTTCGTGCGCTTCAACATTGCTCACGAAAGCTTCATTGTCGTGCGCGGTCAGGACGGACGTTTACGCGCGTTTTATAATGTTTGTCCGCACCGCGGCAGCCGAGTCGTCATCTCTGACTGCGGGTCTGTCAACCGTTTCTCCTGCCCGTTCCATGACTGGAAGTTCGATCTCGCCGGCCACAACACTTACGTCGCCGACGTTGATACGTTCCAGCCCGAGGTACTGAAGCACAATCGCAATCTCACGGCCGTGCGGTGCGAGGAGGCGGCCGGGCTCGTGTTCATTACGATGCACCCCGACCCGCCGTCGTTACGCCAATGGCTGGGACCGATGCTGCCGATCCTTGAGGGCTACGAGATCGAGAAAATGAACGTCGTGCAGCATCGTCGCGCCGAATGGGCTGCCAATTGGAAAATGGGTGTCGATGCATTCTACGAGTTTTACCACCAGTACTCGATTCACCCGCAGACGATGACGATGATGGACGACCGCACCCACATCGACCTTTACCCGGGCGGGTTCAGCCGCCAGTTCGTGCCGTTCGCGCGGCCGGGGTCGCGCTGCAACGACCAAATAGGCGTCAACCCCGCGTTGCGCAGCATGCTAGCGGACGCAGGAGTCGCGTCCGATCAAATGCCATCGAGCGCGGACCGCGTTCGCGCTTCGATCGCAGCGGCAAAACGGCGGCGTGCTCGCGAGTTCGGCATCGACTACGACCGCTTCTCTGACGCTCAGTTGACCGACGCGGTCCTGTGTGGCGTTTTCCCGAACGTGCAGGTCGTTACGCACCCGGAGGCGATATTCATCCACCGCTTTATGCCGGTCATCGACACGCCAAGACAGATGATTTACGACACCATGATTCTGTATCGGCATATCGACGCGCCAGGTTACGGCGCGCCGGCGTGGATGGGGTTGTCGAAAGATGCGGACCTGACCGGCACGACGCGGCCGATGGTGGTACATACGCCGCTGGGCGCGACGCCGGACATGGGCGAGGTTTTAGATCAAGACTTCGTGCAGATGCCGCTGGTCCAAGAGGGGGTCCGCTCGCGCGGATTCCGCGGGGCCATCTTGAGCGAACAGGAGATCCGACTGCGACATTTACACGTCGAGATAGATCGGCACGTGCTCAGCTGAGACCGCGAATGTGGCGAACGTGCTTCTGCAAATGTCGGTACATCGGACCGGTGACGCGGACGTTCAGCGTCTCGGATAGATTAAGAATAGGGTACGAGGCCGTTTGGGCTGTACTTCGGGGCGAGGTCAAGTCGCTCTGCGAACTGATCGATTAGTTGCCGGGGGCGAACGTAGACATTGATGCTGAGGGAAAGAGGGGCTGAGGTTTTAATTTAAAGAGTGTAGAGGACGCGCGGCCCCATCAATCTGATGACCTAGAATACCTACATCTTTTGAACCGTTTTAAGACTATTAGCGTACATATTGGTCTTTGGATCGTGTGATCTGCTCCGCTTAAGGAGTTTGAGTCTCCGGCGTCGGAGGTTGATTCCCAACGGCATATTGCATAGTTATGGAGTCGGCTCCGGGTGTATAGAGGTGTCTCCACTGTTCGAGTATCGTCGTAAGCTCCGTGCAGCGAACGAAACAGTTCGGGACCGGCTCTCTCGCGGACTTCCGAGCTCGGTAAATCACTTCTTCGTATCGAGCCTTTCGAGCGAAGCTCTTAGGCCCCTTGCGGCCATTTGGGGCCATTGTCTGAACGCAGGTGCTAAGAGATGCCGCGCGTAGTCATCACGTCCGCCAACAGATTGACCACATCACTGAGTACGAAATGCATGGATACCTTGGGCCGCATGGATCGCCAGTGACTCCCGTCTGCACTCATCGATCAGCATGAGGGCCTTGATCGCCCTGTGGTCTTCTACACGCGCTATCACGAAGTCCCAACTCTAAGCATGATTGGCTCACGTTGATCGTATACGGACGCACGGTCCATCGCCTAGCAAAAGCCGAGCGCACTTCGACCAACGCTTCGGTATCTTCGGTACCTTCAGCCCCTCGTGCCGCCAGATCGGCTTCACGCGCGTATGTCCCACTTGCCGTCCCTTCAAGTGCAGCAACCCCGTAACACGCCGATAACCTCAGCGCCCGTTCTGCACAGCCAGCGCAATGAGCGACTGCCGCGGTGCCGACTCATCCACGCGTAGCTCGGACACACACCTCGCCGCCGCTCGTACAACGCCCAGAGCTCTACAAACCCGTCGCTCTAGGTACGCGTACTTCTTACGCACCATTACGGCGGCTCCAGGACAGCGCGCGGGGTCGATTAGCTCCCTCGGCGACTTCCTACAAGATGATATTGTCGATCGTGAGCTCCGCGACCGTTTTCTTCGCCCTCGCGTTCTCCGCTTCTAGCTCACGCATCCGCTTCGCTTGGTCGATCTACAAGTCGTCTTAGCTCTTATGCAGCGAAGCTACATCTGACCCGCTACCCCGGGCCGCCTGCAACCGTATTGCCCTACGCAAGCAGTGCGGCCGCCTCACGCAGCTTGGGGATGATCTGCTGGCTCGAAAGCTTAATCCCGGGTATCTTTAATTTTTTTCGCTTCGATAGCAGGCATATTCAAGCGGGGCCATGTTCCGAGGGACAGCTCAGACTCACTTGCTAGTCGACAACAACAGGATTATCTTCGTGGTCGTCGAAAGGAAGTTGGTGAGAGTTTCATACCAATCAACACATCGGATATCGAAATTCGGAGGGGACAAATGTCAACGTCTAAATCCAGCTTATTGGTCGCCGCGTTCGTGGCGATAAGTTGCGGGTCGCTTGATGGGACGGCGTCTGCTGCGGAACAAGCATCGAGCCAGGGTGTTTTGGAGGAAATCACCGTCACGGCTAGAAAGCGCGAAGAAAATCTCCAAGACGTTGGAACGTCAATCAGCGCGATATCGGAGTTGGATATCCAACGTCGTGCGGACATCGACCTTCAAACGTTCGCCAATACAGCCCCTAATACTGTTATTGAGGATATTCAACAGGGTCCTGGCAGTGTTGCCGCAATCTACATTCGCGGCGTTGGTGCGAGTGACGTCGAAAAGAATTTCGATCCGGGTGCAGGTGTGGTAGTCGACGGCTTGTTCATCGGTGTCAACTCGGGCGCGCTGATCAAAGCCTTGGATCTTCAGAGCATCGAAATCTTGCGCGGTCCGCAGGGCACTCTTTTCGGTCGAAATTCTATTGGTGGTGTCATCAATATCATGAGGCGGAAGCCCTCCACTGACGCCATCAGCGGCTCTGTGCGTGCAGGCGGAGGCAATTATGGCGAGCTGGCTCTAGATGGATACATCAATCTGCCGCTGTCAGATTCATTCGCCCTCAAAATTGGCGCTGCTAAACGCGATAATGACGGTTGGTTCTTCAATAAAACCAGTAACGAGGATGTGGGGAAAGTAAAGTTTACAAGCTTCAGTCCGAGTTTCATATTCAAGCCGACCGATAACTTCGAATTCACTTATCGTTACGATAAGACTGAGCAAGATCAGGATGCCAATACCGTTCTGAATATGGCTCAAAAAGATCAGGTCTTCTGTCTCGCTTACGGCGAATGCGCGAAAAGCGTGCAGGTACCGCAGTCAGGTAATCGCTATACCGTCTTACAAAATGGTAAGGGTGCATATCAGACGTATTTCGACAGTGAGATGCACATCGGGTCAGCTCGGCTAACGATCAACGAGAACAACAGGGTTGAATACGTATACGGCAAGTACTCAACCGATGAAGCGGTCTATCAAGACTGGGATGGATCAGCTCGAACTTTGTACCACACGGATCGCCCGGCGGTCTGGAATCAGACTAGCCACGAAGTCCGTTGGATCAACTCGGGCAACCGTCTTGATGTGACTGGTGGTCTGTACTGGTGGGAGTCTGACTACCGCATTGATCTGAGTAGCTACATTGGCTTTGTCGATGTACTTTTCGGTGCCCCCCCAGGGACAGTTGTGAAAGTCGATCAGACCGTAGCTCAAAATGTCACATCTAAAGCGGCGTTCTTCGAAGCAGACTATAAGCTCACCGATGCGCTCACATTAACCCTCGGCGGTCGGTATACGAAAGATGACAAGGACAGCGGATTGATCGACGTGTCGATGCCACAACTCGCCGTGCTCGGCAGCTTCGCTAAACCCTTCGAAAAGTCTTGGAGCGAGTTCACGCCGAAGCTAAACCTGCGATACCGCATGAGCGAGGACTCGATGGTGTACGGTCTCTACTCAAAGGGCTTCCGTGCAGGTGGCTTTTCAGGCCGTCCAGGAACATATGAAGCTGCATCCATCCCGTACAATCCTGAAACCATTGATAACTTTGAGCTGGGTTGGAAGACCGAGTGGATGGGTGGCCGTGTACGTCTCAACGGCTCCGTTTTCATGATGCAGTACGATGACAAACAAGAAGAGCAGAGCGTACCAACCCGTACGGGGACAGGACAGCAGACACTGGTTCTAAACGCAGCTAAGGCGGAAATAAATGGCCTCGAAATCGATTTCGCTGCGCTGATCACCGAGAATTTCACGTTGTCGGGTAATCTAGGACTGATGGATGCTAAGTTTAAAAAGCTTGTCGATACCGATCCAGCGACTCCGGTCAACAAGCGTGACCTCTCTTATCTAAAGTTGCGTCGTACTCCCGATTTGACCGCAACGATCTCGCCAAACTACTCCTGGAACGTGGCTAATGGATCAATGTGGGCACAAGTGGATCTTAGATTTGTGGATGATCAAGAACTCACTTTTTATAACTCCAAAGCAACTCACGTGAAGGCGCATGAAACTGTCGACGCCTCCATCGGTTATCAAATAAATGACACAACGGTTTCGTTGTGGGGTTCTAATCTCACAAATGACGACTCGTGGGCGATGGGGTACGACGTAGGTACAAGCATTACCTTCCCTGGCTTGTGGACTTACGGTAGTACGCGTCCACCACGCACCTACGGCTTGCGGATCACCCACAACTTCGGGAACTGATCTTCGCTTCGCCTGCCTCGGCGACGGTGCCACCCCTCGGGTGAGTACCGTCGCCGGGAGAGGCTCTTTGCTCCACGCGGATTCGACGCGGGTGATCCGTTGATGACACCTAAAATATGGGTAGTGACTGGCGGTTCACGTGGTGTCGGTCTCGCCACGGCCCGAAAGGCCTTAGCGCAGGGAGATCGTGTCGCCGTCATCGCTCGCACTATCAACGAAACTAGCCTTCGGGCAGCGCTCGGTGACGAGCGTGCTCTGTTAATTTCGGCGGACGTTGCCGATCCAGTGTCAGTGCGGTCTGCTTTCGATCAGATCGGCGATGCATGGGGACGCGTCGACGTGTTGATCAATAACGCCGGACTGCACCGGGGGCGTAAGCTCGCCAAGCTCGAGGAAAAAGACTGGAACGCCGTCATTGCGACCAATCTCTCGGGCCCGATGCACTGCATTCAGGCCGCGCTGCACCTCATGCAGGACGGTGCCTCAGTCGTAAATATCGGCGCAGTCGTAGGCTTTCGCGGATTCCCGGGGGACAGCCCCTACGGTGCGAGCAAGGCCGGACTTTCCGGATTAACCCGAGTCCTCGCCGTCGAACTTGCACCCAAAAGAATCAGGGTCAATCTCGTCATCCCCGGGCTTATCATTACCGAGATGACCTCGCGGCTCGACGAGAAGGCGATGAAAAAGCTCCTTGAGCGTATTCCTCTTGGCCGCGTTGGGCGCGAGGAGGAAATCGCAGACGTAATTTGGTGGGTCGCTGGCTCGACCTACATGACTGGCGCCGTAATTCCGACCGATGGCGGTATGATGTCCCACTTATAACGCCCTCCACGCATCGCTCATGGCCACTCTCGAACCCTTAGCACGATGGCTCGAATCCGAGTTGGGTTTAGTCGAGATCGAAATGGGTCCACGACTGGGTGGCGGAAACTCCAACATCACGCAGCTGATAGGTCACGCAAAGGGCCGCGTCGTTCTGAGACGTCCGCCCGACGATACGATTTCCTCGACCGCAGGTGCCGGTGTCCTGCGTGAATACGGTATGCTAAAGGCGTTACACGGGCGTGTGAAAGTTCCGCGCCCGCTCGGATATTGCGCCGATGCGTCAATAGTCGGCCAAGCGTTCAGCATCACCGAATACGTCGATGGAGTCGCCATCGCCGAATCTCTGCCGCAGGCATACACGGCGGATGCAGACACCATTTCGAATCTTGGCAGCGAACTGGTCGACGAGCTCGCCACGCTACATACGGTGGATTGGAGATCGCTCGGAATAAGCAGCCCGAAAACGCCCGAAGACTACGTGACCAAACAAATCGTACGATTGAGAACGCTGCGTGCGGAGGAAACGGGTCGCCCGCTGCCGTTGATAGAAGATCTTGCGGGATGGCTGATGTCGAATCTCCCGCCACCGACCCCGGCGACGGTGATCCATGGGGACTTCCATCTCGACAACACTCTCTTCTTGCGCGACGCACCACAGCTCAACGTCATCATCGATTGGGAGCTGGCGACGATCGGAAATCCCTACGTCGATCTGGCCTTGATGCTCGCCTTTTGGGGGCCAAGATCAGTCGATCCTCCGGGATTTTCGTTCGTACAAAAAGTGTCTCGTGACTTTGATGCGGTGATCGATCGTGACGCCTTGGCTGCGCGATGGTCGAAGCGCACGGGGCGCGACCTCGAGCATTTCAGGGTGTACCGAGTCTTCGCCCTGTGGCGGCTCGCCGCCATCGTAGAAGGCGCGTACCTGCTTTTCCTGACCGGGCGAGTCGACAGCGACTACGCTCGAAAATTGGAATACGACGTGCCGGCCCTGCTCGAGGAGGCCGCCGAAATTGCCGCGTCAAATTGAGAAGAAGACTCTTTCCGGAGCATCCTAAATGCTGACAACGATGATGGATTTTCCGCTGTCGACCCAGATGATCCTGCGTCACGGAAGTCAGATTCACGCGGGTAGCCGTGTTGGCACGAGTAACGGCTACGCTTTTCAGTTCACGTTCTTCGCCGACATCGCGACTCGGATACATAAGCTCGCTGGCGCCTTGACGGCCTTGGGCGTAACGCGAAACGCACGCATCGCAACCTATTGCTGGAACCACCAACAACATCTTGAGTGCTACCTGGCCATCCCTTCGATGGGCGCTGTGTTGCACACGCTGAATGTCAGACTATTCCCGGAGCAGGTCGTCGGCATCATGAATCACGCGGAGGACAGCGTGCTGATCATCGACGGCAGCTTGCTGCCGCAGATCGAGGCAGTTCTCAAGAAGGTTCCATCGCTTCGGCACATCATCGTGATCGACGACGGATGGAAATCACCGTCGAAGAGCGACGCCATCGAAATCCAACGGTACGAGAGCTTGCTCGAGCGCTCCGCGCCGATCGACGCTTGGCCCGAACTCGATGAAAAACAAGCCGCTGTCGTGTGCTTCACGAGTGGCACGACAGGTGCTCCCAAAGGCGTGGTTTACAGTCATCGTTCGATATTCCTGCATACCCTCGCGACACTCGGCCGCGATACTTTCGGCATATGTCAGTCAGATCGAATCCTTTTACTACCCTCGATGTTTCATGCCAATGCTTGGGGGCTGCCCTTCTCGGCCTGGATGTCAGGCGCAGATCTCCTGCTTCCCGCATCCCACCTCAAAGCTGCCGATATCCGCAGCGCCATCGTACATGAGCGTCCAACTTTCACGGCGCTCGTACCGACTCTGATCAATGATTTGCTTCTCGCCGATGTCGACTCTCCGATCGATATGAGCTGCTTTAGGGTGATCGTATCGGGGGGGTCTGCAGTCTCGCCTACGTTGATCCACAAGGTTCGCGAACGGTGGGGTATTCCCGTGCTTCAAGGCTGGGGAATGACCGAGACCAGTCCGATGTGTTGTTTGTCGATTCCACCACGAAAAAGCTCGATCGACGAGGAGCCCGCATGGCGCGCTAAGAGCGGGCGTCCCGTCCCTGGGATGGAAGTACGCCTCGTCAGCGATGACGGTAAGGTCTCACCGAACGACGGCATCACCGTCGGCGAACTGCAATTGCGTGGCCCGTGGGTAACGGGCGGTTATCATAATAACCCGTCATCCGAATCGTTCACGAGCGACGGCTGGCTGCGTACTGGAGACGTCGGCGTCATCGATCGAGCGGGTTACGTGCAGATCACTGATCGCACCAAAGACGTCATCAAGTCAGGCGGAGAGTGGGTCTCTTCTCTCGAGTTAGAAAATAAGCTCGCAGCTCACCCGGGAGTCGTCGAAGTCGGCGTGATCGGGATACCCGATCCGCGCTGGGAAGAACGCCCTCTCATATTTGTCGTAGGCAGCCCGAAACATGCAGCGCTCAACGCGCAGTCATTGCGAGAGTTCCTCATACCACTCGTCGCACGATTCGCAGTCCCCGAAAATTTCGCTTTCGTGGACGCACTACCGAAAACGAGCGTCGGGAAAATCGACAAGGTGGCTTTGCGTCAGTTGTACTCGAGCGGCAAGATCGAGATTATCCGCCTCAAGTGACGGGGTTATTCACCCGAGCTCGCGAATCTTCGGAGAGCTTTTGATTAGCTGATCGATTTGCGACGCTGAGTAACCCAATTCCTGCAAGATCGTACGATTGTCGGCATCGACTGCACGGGCTGCTTGAGGTGATGTCGGAACCGAGCGACTGAACCTCGGCACCGGGGCGTTTTGTTTGATCCCATCGATCTCGATGAAAGCCACACGCGCCATGTTATGCGGATGGCTTGTCGCTTCTTCCATGGTCAGAACGGGTACGGTACACGCATCAGTCTCATCGAACAACATTCGCATTTCATCGAATGTTCGGCTCTTGATGGCAGCAGCGAGCTTAGCTCTCAAAGCTGGCCATATTTCAACGATCAATTTTTCATACGGATGTCGCTGGAACCCTTCGCCCTCAAGAAACTCTGCATACTCTAGCCCAAGTTTCGATAGTAGCAGTCGATGAAACTGCGGCTCGATCGCCCCCACGGCAAACCACTTGCCATCCCGTGTCTCGTAGGTGTCGTAGAAATGCGCTCCACCGGCAAGAAAATTCATGCCGGTCGCATCCTTCCATAGCCCGCGATTTTGTAGCCCCATCAACGGGGCCATGAAAGAGATGACGCTATCGATCATGGCGCTATCGATCACTTGTCCCTCGCCGCTACGCATCCGCTCGTACAGCGCGCAAACTATGCCGAAGGCAACCATCAAACCTCCGCCGCCGTAATCACCGATGACGTTGAGTGGCGGTACCGGTTTACCACCCGGAGGACCGATTTGATGCAGCATGCCCGTCAAGGCGATGTAATTGATGTCGTGACCGGCTGTTTTGGCGAGCGGACCTTCCTGTCCCCACCCGGTAATCCGGGCATAGATCAGACCGGGATTTCGTTCACGGCACGCTTCAGGACCGATACCGAGTCGCTCGGTGACGCCCGGACGAAATCCTTCGAGCAATACATCGCTTCGCTCGACGAGCTTCAAAACTACCTCGATCGATTCAGGATCTTTGAGATTGAGCATCATGTGGCGACGGTTGCGCAATGTCGGCTCAGTCTTACCACCGTCGAAAGCGCCCGGCCTCTCGATGCGAATCACGTCGGCACCTAGGTCGGCGAGCAGCATCCCCGCGTAGGGTCCAGGGCCGATACTTGCAATCTCGACGACGCGCAAGCCGGCGAGCGGCCCTCGACTCATCGAGGCACTGCGCTCACCACCCGATGCTTCGGGATTCGCCATCGATAGTCTACCAGGTGGCGCCATAGACTCGTCGTCCAGTCCGCGCCATCTCTAACAACAACTCGCACGGCTCGAATCGCGGCCCCGCCTCGACAGCGAGTCGCTTGCAAACCTCGACGAACTCCCTGACGCCGATCATGTCGATGAAGGACATCGCGCCGCCCGTATACGCAGGGAAGCCCCAGCCGAGAATCGACCCGAGATCGCCATCGACGCCGCTCGAGAGCACGTCCTCCTCGAGGCAGCGCGCCGTCTCGAGAGATTGGATGAACAGGAGACGCTGCTTAACCGCCTCGAGCGAGGGCTGCTTCGTACGCGCCGGATACTCATTGGCAAGCCCCGGCCAAAGATATTTCTTACCTTGCGAGGGATACTCATAAAAACCACCACCCGCCTTACGACCGACACGACCTAAGTCCTCCACGAAGTGCCGAAGGACATCCCAGCTCGGTGGCTCACGAAACTCTTTGCCGAGATCCGCTCGAGTCTGCTGCACGACGTGGTATTGCAGTTCGAGCGAGACCTCATCCATCACGGCGAGCGGGCCGACCGGCATACCTGCAAAACGTCCTGCGTTCTCGATCAGCGCCGGATTGACACCCTCTTTCAAGAGCATCTGCCCTTCATAGCAATACGTACCAAATACTCGGCTCGTGAAAAATCCCCGACTGTCGTTGACTACGATCGGCGTCTTTCCAAGTCGTCGTGCCAAATCGAGCGTCCAAGCCAGCGTCGTATCGTCCGTCATCTTGCTGCGAATGATCTCGACAAGGGGCATACGCTCCACCGGCGAGAAGAAATGCATGCCGATGAATCGATGTGGCCTTTTCGATGCTTCCGCGAGTCCGGTCACGGGTAACGTCGACGTATTGCTAGCAAACACCGTATCAGCCGCGATGACCGCCTCAGCCCGACGAATGACGTCAGTCTTGATTTCACGTTTCTCAAAGACAGCCTCAATGACAAAATTACTCCCCGCAAGATCTGCGTAGTCATCAGTCGGCCGAATACGCGAGAGTATCGCCGAGGCATCCTCCTCCGTCACTCGGCCTGCGGTCCGATCTTTCTCCAATTGCTTGCGGGTGTGCTCGACAGCTCGTCCGGCAACTTCACACGAGACATCGAGGACACTGACTTCATACGACGCTCGAGCAAGCGAATGGCTGAGCCCCGCTCCCATCATTCCAGCACCGAGCACAGCCACCCGCGAGACGGCTCGCTTCGACACGCCTTGCGGTCGTCGCGCCAGCCTCTCCGCCTTACCCTTGTTGATGAACATCGTGCGAATGAGATTTCGCGCTTCGGGTCTGCGAGCCAGCATCACGAATTGATGACGCTCGATGTCGAGTCCCCGATCAATGGGAACCTGCAGTCCCTCATAAACACATGAGAGGATGGCGAAGGGCGCAGGGTAGTTTCGCAACGTCTTGCGCGTCACATCTGGTACCGCAGTCATGAAGATCTGTGAAAAATCACCCGCAAGAGCGCTGCGAGAAGATCCCTGAGATTTTCCGTCCTGGCGATCCCAAGGTTGAACCGGGCTGTCCGCAGACAACAGCCACGCGCGCGAACGCTCCTTAAGCTGATCGGGAGGAACGAGTTGATCCACCATCCCGAGTCGCAGCGCTTGAGCAGGACTGACGGGACCGCCGTCGAGCATGAGCCTCAACGCCGGTTCAACGCCGATCAGCCGGGGCAAGCGCTGCGTTCCACCTCCTCCGGGTAACAGTCCCACCTTCACTTCCGGCAAACCGAGCTTGGCTGACGGCGTGTCAGCGAGTATCCGGTGATGGCACGCGAGTGCGATTTCGAGGCCGCCACCCAAGGCAAGCCCATTGATGGCTGCGACTACCGGCTTGCCGCAAGTCTCGAGGCGACGAAGTACCTTCGAAAATCCGTTGGTCGCCCTGTGCAACGATCCGGCATCCCCGGAAGTATCGATCGCGTTCACGAGGTCGAAAAGATTCCAACCTGCAGCGAACGCAGCCTTGGCAGAGGTCACCAAAATGCCGCGGACGGCGGTATCCGACGAGAGTGCCCGAATGGACTCATCCAACTGGATAACAAATTCGTCCGACAACATATTGAGCAGAGCACCGGGGACGTCAAGTGCCAGCGTGGCGATACCGTCTCGGCCGATATCAGTTGAAAAATATCGAGCCATTGGCTTACACCCGCTCGATGATCAAGGCAGTGCCCATTCCCGCACCTACGCACAAAGTGACTAGCGCAGTGTTGAGATCCCGGCGCTCCAATTCGTCGAGTACAGTTCCGAGAATCATCGCTCCCGTGGCGCCGAGCGGATGCCCAAGAGCGATCGCCCCGCCATTCACATTCACACGATCGGCTGGCAGATCAAAGTGGCGCATGAAACGCAGCGCGACGGCGGCGAATGCTTCGTTGATCTCGAAGAGGTCGATATCTTTGATAGTCATTCCCGTCCTACGAAGGAGTTTTTCCGTGACGAGGGCCGGGCCCGTGAGCATGATCGTCGGTTCGCTGCCGATCGATGCAAACCGACGAATGCGCGCTCGCGGCTTGAGACCCGATGCGTTGGCAAACTCCGCGCCGCCGACCAATACAGCAGCCGCGCCGTCGACAATTCCACTCGAGTTACCGGCAGTATGCAGATGCCGGATGGCCTCGACTTCCGGATAACGAAGCTGAGCAACCGTATCGAAGCCAAGTTTTTCGCCGGCCGTGACGAAGGCCGGCTTGAGTTGAGAGAGCGATTCGACCGTGGTGTCTGGTCGAATATGCTCGTCACGATCGAGTACCACCTCGCCGATCGCATTTCGCACCGGAAAGACAGAGCGCGAAAATCTGCCCTCCCGCCATGCTTCGACGGCTCGTCGCTGACTCTCCGCCGCGAACGCATCGAGCATCTCGCGACTGAATCCGTCGATCGTCGCAATGAGATCGGCACCGATACCTTGGGGCACGTAATAGACGGGATACGACACCGCCGGGTCGGAGTACCAAGCGCCTCCATCGATACCCATTGCGACGCGAGACATCGACTCGACTCCGCCACCGATCGACGCGATCGCTTGTCCGCTCATGACTTGGGCGGCCGCAGTATTCACCGCCTCGAGCCCGGATGCACAAAATCGGTTGACTTGTTGCCCGGCCACACTCTCGTCGTACTTCGCGATAAGCGCGGCGACGCGAGCAATATTGGCGCCCTGCTCACCGACCGGCGAAACACAGCCCAAGATCACGTCGTCGATCAATGAAGAATCGAACTGACTACGCTCCCGGAGGACAGACAACGTCTGCGCGATCAAGTTGATGGGAGTCACGGCATGCAACGAACCATCGGCTTTACCACGGCCCCGTGGGGTTCTGACGTGGTCGAAAATGAACGCGTCGGTCATGTTCAAGGCTTGCCATCGGTCGGTAACTCGAAAACGTAGAGCGCATTTCCACCTGCAGGCTGATAGATATCCGGCGCCTCGCGAGCAGTCATCAACTTGAACACCCCCATCCCCGCTGTGACGGCAATGTACTGTTTTCCACCGACGGAGTAAGAGATCGGATAACCGTGCAGAGGTGCACCGAGACGACTTTGCCACAGTACCTCGCCGGTGTTCGAATCGAAGGCCTTAAAGTAGCGATCAAGATCGCCGACGAAAGTCAGGTTACCCGCCGTAGTCAGCACACCGGTCAGGAACATCGCGCGCTGCGTGTGCGACCACTTGGTCGATAAGTCGCGCAGGTCGATGGCGCTCAAGCGTCCCAGCATGCCATTGGCGCCAGGCATCGGGACGATGC
>Ga0194116_10001662_pt1 | contig 30851 bp, 34 predicted proteins | sample TA2MahsurfametaG_4_FD_148617 | JGI IMG/M metagenome (GOLD analysis project Ga0194116, IMG submission 148617) | Freshwater microbial communities from Lake Tanganyika, Tanzania - TA2015008 Mahale S9 surface | ecosystem: Environmental > Aquatic > Freshwater > Lake | place: Tanzania: Lake... | reverse complement strand
CGATCCAGGCCAAGGCCAAGAACTACAAAGTGCGCCTCGGCGGTGTGGTGGCCAATCGCTCGAAGGACACCGATCAGATCGATCGCTTCAACGAGCGCGTGGGCATGAAAACCATGGCCCACTTCCCCGATCTCGATGCGATCCGCCGCTCACGCCTGAAGAAGTGCACGATCTTCGAGATGGAGTCCACCCCCGAGGTGGAAGCCGTGCAGAACGAATACCTGCGCTTGGCTCAGTCGATGCTCGATAGCGTGCAGCCCCTCGAGGCTGAATCGCTCAAGGATCGTGAGATCTTCGACCTGCTCGGCTTCGACTGACTACTGCCTGCGGCGCTGTCCAGGAGTGGTACCCATTTCCGCTGAGGTTGGTACCACCCCCGGAGATAAGCGCGACAACCCGCTCAGGCCAGCCCCACCAGCTTCAGCGACTCCTCCCACACCCCCTGGGCCGTTTCGGGGTTGCTGGCCTTGTCGGAGAGCTCCTGGCTGAACTGCTTGCCCTCCTTCTTCTGGCGGTTGCCCCAGCTCCAGTGCACGCCTGAGGCGGCGAAGGCCGGATCGGCCACCACCTGGGACACCCGCTCGCCTGCCAGGGCCTGGCTCACGTAGCCGCCGGTGATGTTCTTCTGGAACCAGGGGAAGATCGTTTGGAAGGCCCGCGGGGTGTTGCGGAACAGGGGGGTGTCAGCCACGCAGCCCGGATAGAGCGAGCTGAACACGATCCCGGTGGAGGCGTGCAGGCGGCGGTGCAGCTCCTGGGTGGTGATCATGTTGCAGAGCTTGCTGTCTTTGTAGGCCTTGCCTGGCTTGAAGGCCTTGCCGTTGGCCATGGCGATCGGGGCCTTGAAGCCAGCCTTGAAGCCGCTCAGATCGCCCAGGTCCGCTGGAGCGGGAATGGGGATCTTGCCGCCCAGCTCCTTGGAGTTGGCCGTCACCGTGCCGAGGATCACCACGCGGCGGGAGGGGTGCTGGGAGCGCTGCAGATCGGGCAGCAGCAGGTGGATCAGCAGGAAGTGGCCCAGGTGGTTGGTGGCCATCGACAGCTCATAGCCCTGCGGTGAGCGCTCGGGCTGCTTCAGCCGCGGCTTGTAAACGGCCGCATTGATCACCAGGGCATCGAGCCCAAAGCCCAGGGAGCTCACCAGGGTTTCCACACCCACCCGCACGCTGTCGAGATCGCCGAGGTCGATGCGCAGGTGATGCAGACGCTCGCTGGGGATGCCAAGAGCCTCGGCGGCGGCTGCGGCCCGCACGGGATCGCGGTTCGCGGTCACCACCGTCCAGCCCCGCTCCACCAAGGCCTTGGTGGCGTTGAGGCCCACCCCGGAGGTGGTGCCGGTGATCAACACAGCGCCTTGGCCGTTGCTGGAACCGCTGCTGCTAACCACCATGAAGCCCGTATACGGCGGGCCTCAAGTTATCGAGTGGCCCGGGCCTTCTCGGGGTTGGCTTGTGGCTGCTCAACAGTTGGAAATGGCTCGCCGCCAGCCTGGACCGGCTGTTTCCACACCACCCGCAGCCGGTTGGGAGCGATCCACTGATCCTGTTCCTGGATCAAGCGCTGCTCGCCGCCGGTGGTGAACAGGTTGTCGAAGCGCTGCTGGGCCTTATTGAGCTTGGCCTGCTGAATGTCGAGCACCGCGGTGATTTCGCCGTAGCGATCGAGCCGTTCGCGGTAGGCGCCCCCCAGGCGCACCAGGCTCACCACAGCCACCAGCCCTAAACCCACCTTCAGGGTGAGGCCGATGCCGCTGCAGATCAGCTCTTGGCCTGGGGTGGAGGGGCGTAGTCCGCCCAATGGCAGCGCAGAAGGACCGGGCCTTGCTGGCGTGCTCTGTGGTGTTGTCGCTCTGCTGGGCTGCGAATTGGCTCTGCTCCGCTGCGCGGATCGCCGCTGCGATGGCTGGGCGGTGCGGGGCAGGCTCAAGGCTTGCGGGGCTGAGGATGTGGCCCGCTTCTAGCAGGCCAGCATCGCTCTGCCAAGAGATCAGGCGCGGTAGAGGCTGGCAGCCAGGCGCACGGCGAGCACGCCCGCATGGGCAGCCACCACCAGGGCGATCAGCACTTCAGCCTGGGTGAGGGACGTCATGGCCTGATTCAAGACAGAAATCTCACCCATTCTTCCCCAGATCAGCTGGCCTGTCAGGGCGGAGCGGCAGGCCTGTCACAGCTCGATACCCCGCGGCCGCAGCCGCTGGCTACGGTCAGGCTCCGTTGCCGGCTTCAGCCTTGCCCCCTTCAGGACCCGTGCTGGTGTCGGAGCAGCAGGTGCGCGCCCGCAGCCTCGAGTCGCTGGAGCCCTGGTTCTCCCTGGAGCCTGAGGCGCTGCTGCAGCAGAGCGGCAGCCTTGAACTCTCCTTCAGCTGGGCGCGGGCCAGCGACGATCCCCGCGAGCTCTCGGAGATCCCGGAGCTGCGCCTCTGGAGCCTGCGGGCCGATGCCCTCTGCCCCTGGCTGCCGCTGTTGCTGGAGCGCAGCAGCGGCCAGCTCACCCGCCATGTAGCGATGCTGCTGCCCCACAGCTTCAGCCGCAGCGAAGGCATCCGCTTCGCCCCGGACAGCCTGGAGCTGTGGATGACCCACCGGCTGTTTCTGCTGGATCACTGGTCGCGCAGTCATGGCCTCAACTGTCGCGGCAACCTCGAGCAGATGGCGGCGCTGCTGGGCTTTGAGCTCGACGCCAGCTTCTGGGACGGCCTCAGCTGAGCACCAGCTGCAGCGCCCTGCGGCCCGCATCCACCGCCAAGATCATGCAGAGCAGCCGCAGCAGCCACACCAGCTTGCTTTCACTCACCGATTGCAGCCGTGAGGCCGACCACTGGGAGGCCAACGCCGCCGTGCCCCCCAGCAACAGGCCCATGGCCAGGTGGCCGCGCCCATCACCCAGGAAGGTCACCGAGGCGGTGGCGGCCGAGGCGCACACCGCCAGCGTGCTGAGTCGGATCGCCTGATACACGCGAATTCCCAGCCCCTGCACCATCAGCGGCACCATCACCAGGCCGCCCCCCACCCCCAGCAAGCCGCTCGCCCAGCCCGCCACCAGCCCCACGGCGCTGAGCCCCGCCAACGGCAACCGCTGCTCCGCGTGGGCCTCGTCGCTGCGGCGCGGCGAGGTCACCAGCGCCAGCACGCCATACATCAACGCCTGCAGGCTGAGCAGCTGCCAGCCCTGGAGCACGCTGCCGGCATGGCTGAACACCAGCGAGCCGGCAATCGCACCTGCGGCAATCGCCAGCACCGATCGGGGCGGCACCAGACCGCTGCGCAGGTGGGCCCAGCTGCCGGCCATCGTGGTGGGCAGGATCGCCAGGGTGCTGGTGGCCAGGGCCTGGTGGGGGGACAGCCCTAGGGCCAGCAGCAGTGGCGAGAAGATCAGCCCGCCGCCGATTCCGAGCAGCCCAGAGAGCAGTCCCGCAAGGATGCCCAGGGGCAGCAGCGGCAGCAGGTCCCAGGGCATCACACAGCCGCGGCAAGGTGGATCCAGCATCCCTGAAGCCCGTTGCCCCCCCCTGTGCCCTGGCGCTGGATTCCGCCGATCACGGCAGCGGGCCGCACTCAGATGGCGATCGACCGCTGGATGCACCAGCAGCTGCTGGCGGGTGGGGCCCCGATGCTGCGGCTCTACCGCTGGAGCCGGCCCACCCTGTCGCTCGGGCGCCATCAGCAGCGCTGGCCTGAGCATTGGCAGGTTTTGGCGGATGCGGGCCTGATCGAGCTGGTGCGCCGGCCCAGCGGCGGGCGGGCTGTGCTGCATGCCGGCGATCTCACCTATGCCCTGGTGATGCGGGCGCCGGATCGCAGCCGTGCCCAGTCCTACCGCCAAGCCTGCAGCTGGCTGCGGCAGGCCTTTGGCGCCGCCGGAGAGCCGCTGCACTTCGGCCATGCCGCCGCAGCCTCGGCCCAGCAGCGCAGCAACTGCTTCGCCACCGCCACCGCGGCCGATCTCGTGGATCCCCGCGGCGCCAAACGCATCGGCAGCGCTCAGCTGTGGCAGGGCACAGCGCTGCTCCAACACGGCAGCCTGCTGTTGGAGCCGCCATCCCAGCTTTGGAGGGCTGTGTTTGCTGAGCCACCGCCCGAGCTGGCTGCACTCCCCTGGGATGGCGATCAGCTGGAGCATCAGTTGCGCCGCGCCGCTGAGGCCCACCTCTGCATGGCTCCTCTGCTGGAGCAGCCACTCAGCTCAGACGAGTGGGCTGCGGTGCAGGCCCTCGAGGCTGCCTGTATGCCGGATCAGGCCTCGCCGCTGGCCTCGATCGAGCGGGCCACCGGCGCCAGCCCCATGCCCAGTGGATAGATGCCCTGCCGGCGGGCCGCCTCCAGGATTGCCTGAGGCAGCCGCACGCCCAGCTTCTCCAGCACCCGCTCCGCCAGCTCCGGGCGCTCCAGGGTGCCGCTCGGCAGCCCTGCCGGGCCGATTACCAGCAGGCGGTTGGTGTCGGGTTGATCGAGTTGCAGCACCGCCTGCCAGAGGGGGGCGTCGTCGCGGATCTGGGGCAGCTGCGCCAGGGGCTTCACGTGATCGCCCGCCCGCTCCTGATCCCAGCGCTGCACGGGCAGCTGCTGCAAGGGCGCATCGTCGATGTAGCCGAGCCAGCGTCCCTGCCGGGTCACCAGCAGCCAGTCGCCCAGGCCCTGCTCGTCCTGCACCCGCAGCCGGCTCAGCTCCCGCAGGTTGGTGTCGGCCTCGAGCACCCGGAAGCGGCGCTGGGCGGCCTCGCGCACCTTCAGCTGCCGCAACACCGCCTGCAGCGCCAGCAGCTGGGTTTGGTTGCGGGCGGCGCCAAGGCCAAACCAGCCGAGAAGCATCAGCCACAGGCCGCCAACGCTGGCGCCCCGCAGCAGCAGCACCACCCCCAGCCCGATTGCCAGCAGCGATAGCAACCGGCCGCTGGCGGTGGCCACCTGAATGCCTTTGCGCTGGCTGCCGGTGAACTGCCACACCAGCGCCTTGAGGATCAGGCCGCCATCGAGGGGAAGCCCCGGCAGCAGGTTGAACAGGGCCAGGATCAGGTTCAGGCCCCCCAGCTCATTCACCATCGCCCCCAGCAGCGGCGAGGCATGGCTGATGCTGTGGCCGCTGCTGAGCAGGGCCACGGCCAGCACCAGGCTCACCAACGGCCCGGCGGCCGCCACCAGCAGCGAGCCGATCGCCGTGGGGCATTCCTTCTCCACGCTGGCCACACCGCCCAGCAGGAAGAGGGTGATGCTGCGCACCTGCACCCCCTGGCGCAGTGCCACCAGCGAGTGCCCCAGTTCGTGCAGCAGCACCGACACGAACAGCAGCAGGGCGGTGAGCAGGCCGAGCAGCCACAGTTCAGCCGGATGGCCGCTGCGCAGCTGCTGGCTGTATTGCTGCTGGAAGGCCACGGTGGCCAGCCCCAGAATCACGAACCAGCTGGGGTGAATGCGCAGGGGAATCCCCCGGATGCTCAGCAGCTGCCAGCCTTCACCCACACGGTTGGTTCCACTGGAGCGATCCTAGAAACACCGTTCTGAAGCGGCCGTGGCGGATGGTTGAAGCTCTGGGGCGTCCCTGGCTCAAGGTGTGCGGTCTGCGCCAACCCGATCAGGCCGCCGCCGTGGCGGCGCTGGGGGTGGATGCCATCGGTGTGATTGCGGTGTCCAGTTCGCCCCGCTTTGTGGAGGTGGCGCAGCGGCCGGCGTTGTTTGCGGCCATGCGGCAGGCCAGCCCCCGCTGCCTGGGGGTGCTGGTGGTGGCCGATCCGCTGGCGGCCGATCTCGAGGCCCTGGGGCCAGAGGGCGGCCATCAGGTGGTGCAGCTGCATGGTGCTGAATCGGTGCAGCGCTGCCAGGAGCTGCGGGCGGCCCTGGGTTCGCACCTGCAGCTGTGGAAGGCACTGCGCATTCGCAGCCAGGCGGATCTGGCCCAGGCCAGCGCCTATGCCTCCGTTGTGGACGCCCTGCTGCTGGATGCCTGGGTGCCCGATCAGCTGGGGGGAACGGGCCATCGCATCCCGATCGAGTGGTTGGAGGGTTTTGCACCATCGCTGCCCTGGTGGCTGGCCGGCGGCATCACCCCCGAGCGGGTGCCCTCAGCCCTGGGCGCCCTCGCGGCTTCCCCTCCGGATGGCCTGGATGCCTCCAGTGGCGTTGAGCGCGCTCCCGGCGACAAGGATCTGGCTCGGGTGGAGCAGTTGGTGGCTGCCGTGGCCGCCTTCCGCCAGGATCGCCCCAGCTGATTGCCCGCGATGTTCCGCTCCCACGCCCAGCGCCGTTTGTCGGCCCTGGCCCTGCCTGCCCTCTGCGCCGTGGCTGCGGCATCACCGCTGCGGGCCCAGGATCTGGTGGGTTGTCAGCTGGTGGGCGCCAACCTGCAGTGCGTGCCGGGTGTCACCGAGAGCCCGCAGCAGCAGATTCAGCAGTTGCAGCAGCAGATATCCACGGATATCCAGCTGGAGGGCGCGGTGCAGCAACAGATCAACGGCCTGCAGCAACTGGTGCTGGCCGGCAATGCGGCCGTGGGAGCTGTGCTCACCGCCACGGCGCTGGCCGATGCCCAATTGGCGATCCCCCAGGCCAACTACCACTGGTATCGCCTCAAGCCCGGCCAGCGCAGCTGGGTGTTGATCGAGGGAGCCCAGGGCACCACCTACGTTCCCGCCGCGTTGGACGTGGGCCAGAACGTGATGGTGGTGGCTGTGGTGAACCAGAACGGCCAGGTGAAGCGCGTGGCCTCCCAGCCGATCGGTCCGGTGCAGCCCTGAGGGGTGGCGGGAGCCTCAGTGAAGCAGCAGTGATTCCTGCTGCTTCACCAGTTCGAAGAATTCAGCCTTGAGGCTGGGGTCGTGGCGGAAATCTCCGCGCACCACCGAATTCACCATGCTGGTTTGGGGCTCTTTCACACCACGCCACTTCATGCAGTAGTGCTGGGCTTTCACCAGAATCGCCAGACCCTGGGGTTCACAGAGACGCTCGATTTCGTCGGCCAGGATCATCACGGCCTCCTCTTGAATGTGGGGCCTGGAGAACACCCAGTCCGCCACGCGGGAGAACTTCGAGAGGCCGATCACGCGCTCACCGGGCTTGATGCCGATCCAGCAGTTGCCCAGGATGGGCACCAAGTGATGGGAGCAGGCTGAACGCACCGTGATCGGGCCCACGGTGTAGATCTCGTCGAGCTGTTTAACGTTGGGGAAGCTGGCGATCTTGGGCTGGTTGTGATAGCGGCCCTTGAACACCTCATGCAGATACATCCGCGCCACGCGCTCGGCTGTTTCCTCGGTGTTGTGATCGTTGTCGATGTCGATCACCAGGCTGCGCAGCAGTTCACGCACCTTGCCAGCCACTTCGATCTCGAGCTGATCGAGTTCACCCTCCTGCAGGTGTTCGGCGATGTTGTCGTTGGCCAGGAAGGGAGCGCCGGCGGCTTCAAGCCGATCGCGGATGCGGCGGCTCACGGGAGCCAGCTGACCGGAAACACTTGAAGGAAGAGTGGAAGTCATCGGTTAATCCCCCGCAGCGATCAAAGAACGCCGGCGGCAGGCATAAGGGTGACGTCCTCCAGGGTCTGAGAGGACGGTTGCTGGGCCAGAGACAGGAGCGCCTCGGCCACGCGTTGTGGGGGAAGCATGGCACGGCGATCAAAGGAGCTGTGGACGGTCTCGCTGTCCCAAAGAGGCGTATTAACCGCACCCAGGGTGAGCGTGGACACCCGCACGCCATGGGCACGCTCCTCCTCGGCCAGGCAGCGGCTCAGAGAAGCGAGAGCCGCCTTGCTCATGCAGTAGGCGCCCCAGTCGGGGAAGGCGTTGCGGGCGGCGTGACTGCTCACGTTGATGATCAGTCCCTGCTGCTGGCGCAGCGCCGGCAACACCGCCTGGCACACCTGAAACACGCTGGTGACATTGAGCTGCAGCAGCCACTGCCAGCGCTCCAGGGGCATCTCCGCCAGGCTGCCGGTGTAGGCAGCGCCGGCGTTGTTGATCAGCACGTTGGGGCTCAGGCCGCGGCTCAGCAGCTCCTCTAGGGCCGGGGCGATGCGCTCGGGCTTGGAGAGATCGAGGCTGCAGGTGTGCACCTGACAGCTGGAACTGGCCAGCTCGCCCGCCAGCTGCTCCAGCGCAGCTCCGCTGCGGGCCACCAGCAGCAGGTTGTAGCCCGCCGCCGCGAAGGCGCGGGCTGTGGTTTCACCGATGCCGCGGGAGGCGCCGGTGATCAGAACGGTTGGGGATGGGTGCATGGAGGCCGGCTCAGGAACTGAGGCTGGCGTCCTGTTGGCCGGCCTCGAGGAAGCGGCCCATCTTGCGGAACTTGGCGTAGCGCTGGTTGGTGAGCTCGCTTTCGCTCAGGGCCTGCAGCTCGCCCAGGTGGCGCAGCAGGGCGGCCCGCAGCGATTCGGCGGCCTGACGCGGGGCCCAGTGGTTGCCGCCCGAGGGCTCGCTGATCACGTCATCGATGATGCCCAGCTTCATCAGATCCGGGGCGGTGATCTTGAGTGCTTCCGCCGCCACAGGCGCTTTGGCGGCATCGCGCCAGAGGATCGAGGCGCAGGCCTCGGGGCTGGCCACGGTGTAAACGCTGTGCTGGAACATCAGCAGGCGATCGGCCACACCGATCCCCAGGGCGCCGCCGGAGCCGCCCTCGCCGATCACGGTGGCCACGATCGGCACCCGCAGCCGGAACATCTCGCGCAGATTCACGGCAATCGCCTCGCCCTGCCCCTGCTCTTCGGCGGTGAGGCCGGCGTAGGCCCCGGGAGTGTCGATGAAGGAGAAGATCGGCAGGCGGAAGCGATCGGCGTGCTCCATCAGGCGCATCGCCTTGCGGTAGCCGCCGGGGGAGGCCATGCCGAAGTTGCGGGCCACGTTTTCCTTGGTGTCGCGGCCCTTCTGATGGCCCAGCAGCACCACGCCCTGCTCGCCGATGCGGCCCACGCCGCCCACCAGGGCCTGGTCATCGCTGCCGCGGCGGTCGCCGTGCATCTCGATGAACTCATCGGTGAGCACCTGGATGTAGTCGAGGGTGCTCGGGCGCTGGGGGTGGCGCGCCACCTGGATCTTCTGGGCCGGGCTGAGGTTGGAGAAGATCTCCTCGCGCCGGCGGGCCGCCAGGGTTTCGAGCTGCAGCAGCTGCTGGCTCACATCCACTTCCGAATCCTTGGCCAGCTGCCGGATCTGCTCGATCTGCTCCTCCAGCTCCACCAGAGGTTTTTCGAAATCGAGCAGGGGACGACGGGCCATAACAGCGGGAGAAGGGCTGGGGCTGGGCTCAGGCGGCTGCCAGTTCGACGCCGCCCTGCGCTGCCCGGCTCAGCTGGGCAGGGTTGAGACCGATGGCCTGGAAACCGTGGCGCAGCGAGGCTTCGCCGATCCGTTCCATGTTGGCCAACGAGATGTTGTTGCGCCCCCAGCTGAAGTTTGTGTGGATTCCCTCAAATTCCAGCAGCATTGCCTCGGCAAAGCAAGCGAAGAGGTGGCGCTTCGGGTTTTCCATCTCGGCCACTTCCATCATCTGCCAGCCGATGTCCTGCCAGAACTCAACGATGCCGCCCTTGAGCACGTGCACCCCGTCGCCGGCCACCTTGGCGTCGAGGTTCTTGGGGTAGCCCCCATCGATCATCAGGCAGGGCTTGCGCAGGCTGGCGTGATCGATGCTGAGCGTTTGGGGCAGGCTCGCCACCCACACCACCACATCGGCCTGGGGCAGGGCCTCTTCCAGGCTGAGGATCGTGCCCCCGCCCAGGGAGGTTTGCAGATCCTGGAGGCGCTGCTGCTGACGGGCCACCAGCAGTAGTTCAGCCACGCCGGTTTTCTGGCTCAGCCAGCGGCACACGGCGCTGCCGATGTCGCCGGTGGCGCCCACCACGGCCACCTTGGCGCGGCTCAGGTCGATGCCCAGCAGCGGCGCGTTACGCTCCACCTGCTGGCAGATCACCCAGGCGGTGTGGGTGTTGCCGGTGGTGAAGCGCTCCCACTCCAGGGTGGTGTTGCGGATCTGCTGGAACTTCGAGAGGTCGTAGTTCTCGAAAATGATTGAAGTGAAGCCCCCCAGGGCGGTCACGTTGATGCCGTTCTTCTGCGCCATCTCCATGGCGTTCTGCACCTTGCGTGTGGCCGTTTTGAAGCGGCTCAGCATCTCCGGTACGAAGCAGGAGTCGATGTAGGTGCCTTCGATCGTTTGGCCGGTGCGGCTGGTGACCTTGAAGGTTTCCAGAAGCTGCGGTGGGGCCGAACACCAGGCCAGCATGTCGGCTTCGGCCATCTCCTCGAGCCCCAGGTCCCGGGCCTTTTCCTGGGCCTGGGCAAAGCTGCTGGAGTGACCGATCAGACCAAACATGCGTGCGGAGTCTCCTGGTGACACACCGGTCTTGAAGTCACCCGATTAAAGGGCAACGCCGGATTGGGGCTGGTTTTGCCTCAGCCCACCAGGGCGGCGGCGGCCATGCGGGCGATCTCGCGGGTGCTGAAACCGATCTCGGTGAGCGCTTCCTGGTAAGCGATCAGGAAGTCTTCGATCAGATCTTCCTTATCCATCTGCAGCACGGCGGCATCGCCGGCCACTTCATCGAGCATGCGGCGGATCAGGGGAAGGTTGTCGCGGTTGGCCTGCTCGAGCTCCTCGCGGCAGCTCTCCAGGTTGGCCTTGAGCCACTCCTGGCCGTAGTTGAGGTGGGTGTATTCGTCCTTCACCACGCCCTCGGTGATCTTGCGGGCGAAGGGATCGGCCACCGGGATATAGATGTGATAAGCCGAAATCGCGAAGGCCTCGATCAGCAGGGCCTGGATCAGCAGGCAGGTGGGCACCTTGCCGGCTGCCAGGGCGGTTTTGAAGTTGTTGTGCAGCGGCGCGAAGAACTCCTTGGCGAAGGCCATGTCGGCCACCACGCCCAGGTTGTTGGCGCAGGCGGTGAAGCCCTTCATGTGCTTCAGCTCCATGCGGGCCAGCTTGGTGAGCTCCTCAGCCTGGTCCGGCAGGAGGGTGCCAATGGAGATGTAGTTGTCGTGGGCTTCCTGCTCGCCCTCGATCACGATCGCGTTGATGCGGCTGTAGGCGTCCTTGTAGGCCTCGGTGGTGAAGTCGGGCAGGTTGCCGACTGCTGCGGAGAGTTCCGGGGCTTCAAGGGTCGCCATGGCTACCAGGTCCACATCGCAATGGAGTCGACTGTAACCATCCCGTGTGGTTCAGGTTGGGCTTCTGAAAGCTTTTGCGCATCTGGGATCCGCCCGATCAGGGTCGGTTCTCAGTCCGCGGCGGCCACGAACTGGCAAGCAGCGCCGTGAACAGGGCCCGCCAGCCCGTCACCAAGCGCTGCTCCAGGGCCGCCCCCAGCTCCGCTGAAGCGCCGCGGCTGTCGCCCACCACGCCGCTGCGCGAGAGGTCGGCGGTGAGCCAGGCCTCCGGCACCGCCCCCTCCAGGCTCCAGCCAGGCGGCGGGGCCTGCTGAAGCAGCCCATCCACCGGTCGCTCCGGCCCCACCAGCTCCGGCGCCAGCTGCAGCATCAGGCTGGTTTCCGCCAGGCCGGCATGCAGGCCCTGGCTGCGTTCCGGTTCCGGCAGCAGCTCCCCGATGCCATCGGGGCCGCTCCAGAGAAAGCAGGGCAACACGGCGAGCTGCGGCCGGCTGGCCCGCAGTTGGCGCGCCGCCACCTGCAGCAGCGCGATCTGACCGCCATGGCCGTTGAACAGCACCAGCCGCTCGAAGCCGGCCTCCGCCAGTTGCTCACCGATGGCCACGATCTGGGCGATCAGCAGCTCCGCCGGCAGGCTGAGGGTGCCGCAGAAGCTGCGGTGCTCCGGTGAAAAGCCGATCGACTGCACCGGCAGGCGCCAGATCGGCAGCGTGGGTTCCAGCTGCTGGAGCACGGCATCGAGCAGCCGGTCGGCAAACAGGGCATCGGTGCCGAGGGGAAGCTGCGGCCCGTGTTGCTCGAAGGCACCGAAGGGCCACGCCACCGTGCTGCCGGCCGTGGCTGCTGCTTGCTGCAGCTGGGGCCAGCTCAGCTGCTCCAGGCGGCGCGCGGGGGATGGGGCGGGCGGCGCCATCGGCTTCAGGGGGGCTGCCTACAGTGTGGCGCTGTGCATTTGTGCTTGTTCATGGCCGGTCCTGGCAATCAGCAGCCCTCCCAGCCTTCCGCCAAGCAAGCCCAGTCCCCGCGTCCGGTGCCTCCCACGCCGCCGCGACCCGTGGCCGGGTCAGCCCCGGTGCGCAAGCCACCCCAGGTGCTGCAGATCAATAAAAAAGAAGAGCAGCTGAAGCTGGAGCGCGAAGCCGCCGAAGCCCGCGCTGCCGCTGAGGCCGCCGCCCAGCGCGCCACCGATCTGGAAAACGCCGTGCGCGCCTCCCGCGGTGAGGCGCCCGTGGCACCCCAGCGTCCCGCTGCCCCCGCCCGCTCCGGCGGCGCGGATGACGAGCTCTTCGACATGAGCGGCTTTGAAGGCCTCACCATGGCCGACCTGCTCGGCCCCGATGACCAGGGCAAGCGCCGATCCGGTGGCTCCCGCATGGCGCCGCCGCAGCCCGAGCGCGCTGCGGCAACGCCGGCCCGCACCGTGGACGACTTTGATTTCGATGCCGACGCCTTCCTGGCGGCGCTCGATGAGCAGGAGTTTGTGGGCACTACCGGTGAGGTGGCCACCGGCACGGTGGTGGGCCTCGAGAGCGATGGCGTGTATGTGGATATCGGCGGCAAGGCCCCGGGCTTCATGCCCAAGAAGGAGGCCGGCCTGGGGGTGATCACCAACCTCAAGGAGCGCTTCCCCCGCGGCACCCAGGTGGAGGTGCTCGTGACCCGCGAGCAGAACGCCGACGGCATGGTGACCGTGAGCGCCCGCGCCCTGGCCCTGCGTCAGAGCTGGGAGAAGGTGCGCCTGCTGGAGAAGGAGGGCAAGGTGCTGCAGGTGAAGGTGAATGGCTTCAACCGCGGTGGTGTGACCGCCGATGTGGAGGGTCTGCGCGGCTTCATCCCCCGCTCGCAGCTGCAGGAGGGTGAAAACCACGAGGCGCTGGTGGGCAAAACCCTCGGCGTGGCCTTCCTGGAAGTGAACCCCGAAACCCGCAAGCTGGTGCTCTCCGAGAAGAAAGCGGCCACCGCCGCCATCTTCCAGAACCTGGAAGTGGGCCAGCTGGTGGAAGGGCAGGTGGTGTCGATCAAGCCCTACGGCCTGTTTGTGGATCTGGGCGGAATCAGCGGCCTGTTGCACCAATCGGTGATCACCGGCGGCCAGATGCGCGACATGCGCGAGGTGTTCGGCCAGGGTGATCGGGTAAAGGCCCTGATCACCGAGCTCGATCCCGGCCGCGGTCGCATTGCCCTGAACACCGCCCTGCTGGAAGGAGCCCCCGGCGAACTGCTGATCGATCGCGACAAGGTGATGGAGGAAGCCGCCGATCGGGCCAACCGTGCTCGTAGCGTGCTGCGCCAACAGGAACAGAGCGCCGGATGAGTGTGGCCACCGATCAGGCCGAATGGGAACTCGACTACTACTCCCGGCCGATCCTGGAGCCCGACGGCAAGAAGCGCTGGGAACTGCTGATCTGCAGCACTCCCAGCGTTGAGGCGGCCGGCCCCGGGTTTCGCTTTGCACTGCGTTGCTCCGCCTCCAACGTCAATTCCCAGTGGCTGAAGCAGTCGCTGGAGCAGGCGATCGATCAGGCCGCCGCTGAGGGCCACGCTCCGCCGCGCAAGCTGCGTTGCTGGCGTGCCTCGATGCGCACGATGGTGCAGCGCGCTGCTGAACAGCTCAGCCTGGAGCTGATCCCCAGCCGCCGCTGCTATGCCCTGGTGGAGTGGCTGCAGCAGCGCCAGCTTGAGGTGTATCCGGCGGAGGAGGGCTACATGGCCGGCCCGCTGGCACCGGCACCCCTGCCGGTGCAGCCCGTGGCGGTGCCGCTGCCGGAAGCCGCCCGCGGGGACAGCTGGAGTTGGGCCTCCCTGCCCCTCGGTGCGCTGCGGGAGGCGGCGGAGTGGGATGTGAGCTTTGCCGGCCTGGTGCCGCTCGCTGCCGCAGGCGCCGATGACGTGATGGTGAGTGGGCTGCGCCTGTTCAGCGCCACCCGCTCCCTGGCCATCGCCGGCTGGGTTGCGGGGCTCGAGCCGGTGCGCCTGGAGGTGAGCGGCCAGCAGTTGGTGCTGGAGGCGGGCCTTGAGGACCGCTGGTTGCTGGGCAACCTGGAGGCCGAGGAGGCGGAGGCCGCCGCTCAGGCTTTCCGCGCAGCCCGCGATCAGGCCGGTGGTGTGCAGTTTCTGGCGGTGCAGAGCGGCGAGAACCAGAACGGTTTTGATGGCTTCTGGGTGCTGCGCGATCTGCCCGATGCCTGAGGAGATGGTCCATGGCGGAAGCCGTTGATCCACCGTTTGATCGCCCCGATGCCCGCTTCAACCTGCTGGAGGGTTGGGCCTGGATCGGCTGCTACGGCGGTTATTACCTCCAGGCCGATCTGCTGGCGGCGTTTGAGCACGGCTTCTTCACCCGCCAGTGGCAGGGCCGCGGCCCGGAGGTGCTGGCCGGTTATGTGAGCGCCGGGGTGAGCGTGCACAGGCCCAAACAGGTGCACAGCGCCCGGGTGTTGCCGGCCAGCGCCGCCTGCGCAGAACCCTGGCCGGAGGCCGATGGCCTGGTGAGTGATGCCGGCGGCCAGAGCCTGTGGGTGTGCGGCGCCGACTGCACGCCCGTGTTGATCGCCGATCCGGCCAGCGGCCGGGTGGCGGCCTGTCATGCCGGTTGGCGCGGAGTGGCGGGCGGCATCCTGCTCGAGGCGATCGGCCAGCTGGAGGCAGCCGGCTGCCGGCGCCAGGATCTGCTGGTGGCCCTGGGCCCGGCGGTGAGCGGCGAGCGCTATCAGGTGGAGCGCAACGTTGCCCAACAGGTGGCTGAGGCGCTGCCGACGGGCGCAGGCCTGGCTGCCTTGGAGCGCTGCGGTGCCGTGCTGCCCGACCCCGAGCCTGCCCGTTGCCGCCTCGACATCCGCGCTGCCAGCCGCTGCCAGCTCGAGCTCGCGGGTGTCCCGGCCGCGCAGATCAGCGTTTGCCCGCTCTGCACCGTGGAGGAGGCGCTGCTGTTCCACTCCTGGCGCCGGGATCAGGTGAAGGCGGTGCAGTGGAGCGGCATCGTGTCGCAGCAGCTGCCGGATTGAGGCGCGTGGGCTGGGGGCGTTCGGGTTATGCCGGCTCCCGATCCAGCACCAGCTCCAGATCAAGGCTGAGTTGACCGGGGCTGTCGCGGCTGCGGCGTTTGCGGCTGCTGGCCCTGCTGCTGCGGCTAGTGCGGGCGGAGCCGGTGCTGCGGCTGCTGCCGCTGAACCAGCTCATCAGTGCTCGCCAACCGGTGGGATCCAGGCGCTCCAGCTCCACGGCGCTGGGTTGCAGGGCCGCCGGTGCCTCGGCGGCCCAGAGATCCGCCCAGGCCACCTCACAACCGGCGATGCGCTTGTAGCCGAAGGGATGGAGATCCCTCGGCAAACGCGCCATGGCGGCTTGAACGTCTCCGATCTGGAGCCGTTGCTGCTCCAAGGCCTCCAGCCGCAGGCGGCGGGCGTCCTCGTAGCCGAGCACCGGTGCCGGGTAGTCGGCCATGGCGGGGGGTGCACCCAGCTGATCGTTGGTGAGGCCGCTGAGTTCGGGCAGCCAGCGGCGGATGAACAGCCCCTGGGGATCGCAGCGGTTCACCGCCACCTGGCCTGGGTGGTAGATGCGCGTCCAGGCGTTGGCGCCGCCGTAGGTCACGCCGGCCTGCATCGCCCATTGGTAGTGATCGATGGGGCAGTCGCCATCGATCAGGTGGCGCATGTAGTGCAGGGCGCCAAAGCGCCAGTCGATGCCGCAGAGGTTGGTGAGGAAGCTGGCGTAGATGGCGCGGCTGCGGAAGTTGAGTTCCAGCCAGCCTCCTTCTGCCTGCAGGCAGCGGGCGGCGGCATCCACGATCGGAAAGCCGGTGCGTCCCTCGCGCCAGGCTGCATACAGCCCTTCCTGTTCCTCGCTGAGGGTGTCGTTGCCGGCAGTGTCGAAGGCACTCCAGAGCGAGCAGAGCTCCAGTTGGGGCAGGTAGCGAAAGCGTTGATGGATGGCACAGCCCCAGCGCAGGCGGCTCGCCAGTTGCAGGGCGCTGCGGTGGCGGGGCTGACGCCGCTCGTCGCTCACCAGCAGGGGGGCCAGTCGCTGCAGGCACTGCCGCGGCGTGATCACACCGAATTTGAGATAGGGGCTCAGGCCGGTGGTGATCCGGGCGGAGGGATAGCTCAGTTCCCAGTAGTAGGTGCGGGAGGCTCGCCCCTCGCAAAAGTGCTCGAGCCGCTCGAGGGCCGCCGCGCTGCCGCCCCGGGGAATCGGTTTGGCATCGGCCTCAAGCCCCAGTTGCTCCAGGCTGGGCACCGGCAGATCCGCCAGGGCAGCGCTGGCAGGTGGCACGCCGATCCGTGCCGGTGCCGGCAGGGCGGGGGCGGCCATGGCCTGATGCCACTGACGGCTCCAGCCGCTGTAGGGCAGCAGGGTGCCGCTGGCTCCCGCCGGCTCGATCCAGTGCAGGGGGATCCGGGCTTCCGCCAGACAGCGCCTCACCCGGGCGTCGCGCACCCGCCCCACCAGGCGTTCGCTGTCGGTGTGGGCGAACACGGCATCGGCGCCGCTGGCGCGCACCAGCCGCAGCAGTTCCTCGGCAGGGTCGCCGCAGCGCACCAACAGCCGCCCGCCGCGCCGGCGCAGATCCTGGTCGAGCGCCCGCAGGCTCTCCAGCATGAAGGCCACCCGAGCCACGGCGGTTTCGGGATGGAACAGCAGCTGCCGGTCGAGCACAAACACCGGCAGCACGGCACCGAGCCGGCAGGCCTCGCTCAGCGCAGCGTGGTCCGCCAGGCGCAGATCGCGACGAAACCAGACCACGGAGCAGCCCATGGAGCTCAGCTGTGCCTGCTGGAAAGCATCAGTCTCCTTGCTTCGCTTCCGTTGCGGTGCGACAATGCAGCCGTTGCATAAATCTCAATCAATATGCTCACGGGAGCAGATCTTCTCGCCAAGGTCAAAGACCTTGGTGATGTCAGCAAGTCCGACATCGTGCGGTCCTGCGGCTACGTGTCCACCAAAAAGGATGGCACTGAGCGCCTGAACTTCACGGCCTTCTATGAAGCCCTGCTCAACGCCAAAGGCGTGGAATTCGGCGGTGGCGCCGGCAAGGTGGGCAAAGGTGGTCGCAAGCTCAGCTTCACCACCAAGGTGCAGTTCAACGGCAACCTGATGGTGGGCAAGGCCTACACCGCCCTGCTCGATCTCAAGCCCGGCGATGAGTTTGAAATCAAACTCGGTCGCAAGCAGATTCGCCTTGCGCCGATGGGTGCTCCCGACGAAGACGAGTGAGGGCAACGGCTTCCGCGACGCGGATGCCATCCATGGCCGCAGAGAGGATCCCGCCCGCAAAGCCGGCGCCCTCTCCAGCCGGATAAAGCCCCGGTGTGTTCACACTCTCCAGTTGCTGATCGCGAGGTAGCCGTAGCGGCGATGAGGTGCGCGTTTCCACGCCGGTGAGCATGGCGTCGTCCATGGCGTAGCCGGGAATGGGGGCGTTGAACTGCGGCAGCGCTTCCCGCAGGGCTGCAATGGCGTAGTCCGGCAGGGCGCTGCTCAGATCGGTCAGGGTGACGCCCGGTGCGTAGGAGGGTTGCACCGCGCCGGTGCTGGTGCTCGCTTTCGCCGCTAGAAAATCGCCGAGCCGCTGACCCGGCGCGGCAAACGATTCGCCCCCCAGCGCGTAGGCCTTGGCCTCCCAATGGCGCTGAAAGGCCACGCCGGCGAGGGGGTCATCGGGGAACGCGCCGTAGGGCTCCATATCAGCGGGTTCGATGTTCACCACGATGCCGCTGTTGGCATTGCGCTCATTGCGCGAGTGCTGGCTCATGCCGTTGGTCACCACCCGCCCGGGCTCGGAGGTGGCGCCTACCACAAGGCCACCAGGGCACATGCAGAAGCTGTAAACGCAGCGACCGTTGCTGGCGTGGTGCACGAGCTTGTATTCGGCGGCGCCGAGCAGGGGATGGCCGGCGCAGCTGCCCCAACGGGCTGCATCGATCAGGGCCTGGGGATGCTCGATCCGAAAGCCCACCGAGAAGGGTTTGCGCTCTATCGCTACCCCTTGCTCCTGCAACATCGCGAAGCTGTCGCGGGCGCTGTGACCCACGGCCATCACCACCTGATCGGCGGCGATGAAGCTGCCATCGGCGAGGGTCACCCCCCGAACGGCATGGCGGTGCGGGTCGAGCTCCAGCCGCTCCACGCGGCTCTCAAAGCGGATCTCGCCGCCCAGGGCGCGGATCTGGGCCCGCAGACCCCGCACCACCGTGGCCAGCTTGAAGGTGCCGATGTGGGGCCGGTGCAGCACCAGGATCTCGGGGTTGGCGCCGGCAGCCACCAACTCCTCCAGCACCTTGCGGCCTAGATGGCGCGGGTCGCGCACCTGGCTGTAGAGCTTGCCGTCGGAGAAGGTGCCGGCCCCGCCTTCGCCGAATTGAGCATTGGATTCAGGGTTGAACGGTCGCTTGCCCTGCCAGAAACCGAAGGTGTCGGCACTGCGCTCCTTCACCGGTTTGCCCCGCTCCAGCAGCAGCGGTTTGAAGCCCATCTGGGCCAGTAGTAGCGCGCAGAAGTAGCCGCAGGGCCCGGCTCCCACCACCACCGGCCTTGGCTGGGTGCTGTGGGCCGGTGCCTGGCCCACCAGTTGGTAGGTGGTGTCGGGGGCGGCTTGGAGGTGGGGATCCTTGGCGAAGCGCTTCAGCAGGCGCTGCTCCAGTTCGGCCGCGAGGCTGAATTCAACGCTGTAGGCGAGCTGGATGTTGCTCTTGCGCCGGCCATCCACGCTGCGTTTCACCACCCGAGGCTCACCGTGGAGCTGCTCGGCCTGGAGCTTGAGCCGCCGGCAGAGGGCCTCGCTGATGGCGCCGGGCTCGTGATCGAGGGGCAGCTTCAGTTCGTTGAGCCGCAGCATCGCCCCAGCCAGTGCCTCTGCTGCATTCCAGCACCCGTTCGCCGGCTGTCCTTAGGGTCGAGGGCCCTGATCGCCCTTGCCGTGCACGCCACCTACTTCGGTGCCAATGGCTGGTTGCTGGAGTTTGGTGCGCTGCGGGTGCTGGTGGATCCCTGGCTCACCGGGCCGCTGCGCTTCCCGCCGGGGGCCTGGTTCTTTGAAGGTCAGCTTCCCCAGAGTCAGCCGGTGCCTGCCGATCTCGATCTGCTGCTGCTCACCCAGGGGCTCGACGATCATGCCCACCCCGACACCCTGCAGCTGCTGCCCCGCTCGCTGCCGGTGGTGGGTTCGGCGACGGCTGCCGCCAAGCTGCGGGGGCTTGGGTTTGAAGCGGTGACCGCACTCAAGCCCGGTGAGCAGAGCCAGCACGCCGAGCTCACGATCACGGCCACCGCTGGCGCGCCGGTGCCCCAGGTGGAGAACGGCTATCTGCTGCGCCATCCCGCCGGCTCGCTCTATCTCGAACCCCATGGCTATCTGCCCGACGCGCTGCCCGCTCAACCCCTCGATGCGGTGATCACGCCGGTGGTGGATCTGGGGTTGCCCGTGGCGGGCGCCTTTGTGCGCGGCCAGCAGGTGCTGCCCCAGTTGCTGGAGCGTTTCAGCCCCCGCACGGTGCTGGCCAGCACCGCCGGTGGCGATGTGCGCTTCAGCGGCGTGCTCACCCGTGCCCTCTGGCAGAAGGGCACCGCTGCGGAGGCGGCCGCCTCCATGCCCGAAGGCACCGCGTTGATCGATCCCGCTGTGGGACACCGCTACAACCTGGCCTGAGGCAACGGCGCTGTAACGCCAACCCGAGCGTTGCCATCGCCATACGGTTGGCGGTAGTTCGCTGCGCTTGTGCAACCGTCCGCGCCGTCTCCTGCACTGATCGCTGATCTCCAGGCCGCCGTGGCTGACCTCAGGCCTTCAGCGCCTCGGACCAGTGGCGCGCTGCGTTTGGCCCTGCTGCTGGCGGTGCTGGCCCTGGGGGCTTGGTTCTACTGGGGGCACCTAGCCTGGCCGATTCGCTTGGCGGGCCTGCTGCTGCTGAGCCTGGCCGAGGCGCTGCTGCTGATTGCCAGCCATGAAGCGGGCCATGGCACCCTGCTGGGCCGGCGCCGTTTGGAACGCGCGCTGGCGCTGCTGATCGGTTGGCCGATGGCCTGGCCCAGTGCCAGCTATCGATTGCTGCATGGGCTGCATCACCGCTGGAGCGGCAGTGATCCCCGCGACCCGGAGCAGGTGCGGTTGCGTTCCCCGGGCGTGGTTTGGCGTTTGTGCCTGTTCGGCGGCGTGGGGCTTGTGCTGCGCGCTTATCTGGAGGCCTGGCGGTTGCGGGGTGTGCAGCCGCGTCTCGGCGGAGCGCTGCTCCTCGATGCCATCGGTGTGGCGCTGCTGCAGCTGTTGGTGCTGGCCATCGCGCTGCATCAGCAGCTGTTGCTGCCCTATCTGCTCTCCTGGGTTGTGGTGGAGCGCCTGGCGGGGGCGGCGCTGCAGCTGCGCGGTGCCATTGAGCACTGGCAGCTCGGCCCCGTAGCCGTCCATCCCTTGATCACCGGCTCTATGGCTCCCGCACGGTTGACGTTCCCGCCTGGCTGAACTGGTGGCTTGGCGGCCTGCCTCATCACAGCGTGCACCACGCTTTTCCCGCCCTGCCCTCGGAGGCATTGCCCCTGGCCACCGAGCGGGTGGAGGCGGTGCTGTGCCGGCATGGCTGGCCGCCGTTGCCGCGCGTCAAGGGATATCGGGAAGCGTTGGCGCTATTGGGTTGAGTGCTCAGCGGCCTGCGGCATCGGTGAGTTTCTGCAGCAGCGGTGCCATCCAGGGCTGCCAGATTTCGCGGGCCAAGGTGTGGCGGCAGGGTTGATAGATCCTGCGGGCCCGGATGGTGTTCAGGAACAGATCCAGTTCCTGGCGGGTGAGCTCAACGGTGATCGATCCTGTCATCAGCTGAGCTGCCATCGAGGTGATCAAGCTCTAAATCACAAATGCGAGATCCTGGTGCTGATGCGGCGTGGCTGCGGCCTCGCTGCAGCAGGGCAGGCGTCCGTTGTGGAACACCTGCGTTTGTGGCTGTGAGCTCAGCCGTGCAGTGGCGCGGCTTGTGCCGCCAGGTCCAACGGGAACTGGTGAGCGTTGCGTTCATGCATGGCCTCGATGCCGAGGTTGGCCCGGTTGAGCACATCGGCCCAGGTGTGAATCACGCGGCCCTGGTGATCCAGCACGGAGTGGTTGAAGTTGAAGCCGTTGAGGTTGAAGGCAAAACTCACCACCGCCAGGGCGGAACTCCAGATGCCGATCACCGGCCAGGCGGCCAGCACCGCATGCACGCTGCGGCTGTTACTGCTGGTGGCGTAGGGCATCAGCAGCCGGCCCATGTAGGCGTGGGCGGCCACGATGTTGTAGGTGGGTTGCTGCTGGCCGAAGCGATAACCGCAGTTGATCGACTCCTGCTCCGTGGTTTCCCGCACCAGACAGCTGCTCACCAGCGAGCCGTGCAGGGCCGCCAGCAGGGCACCACCAAAGCTGCCGGCCACCGCCAGCATGTGCAGCGGGTGCATCAGCACGTTGTGCTCGGCCTGGAGCACGACCATGAAGTTGAACGTGCCGGAGATGCCGAGCGGCATGCCATCGGCAAATGAGCCCTGCCCCAGCGGATACACCAGGAACACGGCCATGGCGGCGGCCCAGGGGGCGGAGAAGGCCACGGCAATCCAGGGGCGCATGCCCAGTCGATAGGACAGCTCCCACTGACGGCCCATCCAGGCGCCGTTGCCGTTGCAGGAATGGATCATCAGCCTCGATCTCCAGGCTGCCGGGGGGCTGCCAGGCGCTTAGGGGTGTGGTGCTCTCCAAAGCGGTTGCCAAGGCCTGTTGCAGCGCCTCGCCGTTGCTGTGTTGCAGCCCATGCAAACGCCCCTCCAGCGCCATCAGTGGCCCTTCGCTGCAGGGGCCGAGGCAACCCACCGGCTTCACCCGTAGCCGTGGGCCGGCGGCGGCAGCGCAGTGGTGGAGCAACGTTTCGGCGCCGCGGCTGCGGCAGCTGGCGGCTGTGCAGATCCGCAGGCAGGCGCTCATGGCTGCAACTCCCGCACGTGCTGCAGCACCGCGGCGGCCGTGGCCTGATTGCACACGGTGTCGTCCACCACCACCAGCGGTGCGCCGCTGCAGTTGCCGATGCAGCGCACCGATCCCAACTCCACCCCCAGCTCGGTCATTGGTGCCGCCTGCAGTGCGGCCAGCAGTGCCGCGGCGCCCTTCACATGGCAGGCGGTGCCGGTGCACACCAGGCAGCGATGCCGCGCCGGTGGTGCAAAGCGGAACAGGTGATAGAAGCTGGCGGTGCCCTGCACGCGGCTGAAGGGCAGTTGTAGTTGGCGGGCGATGTAGCGCAGCAGCGGCTCGCTCAGATAGCCGTAGTGCTGTTACGCCGCATGGAGCACTTCGATCAGCCCCTGGGCCTGACGGCTGTGGCGCTGCAGCACCGGCTCGATGGCGGCAAAGTCCTGCTCCAACGTCGACATGACGCGCCAAAGCCGGCTACCTGCAACCTAGGCAGCGTTCCCAGCTCTGGCAGCTGTGGGGGCGCGGCAATGGTGCTCAGTCATCGTGATGAGCAATCCTGCTCATTGATTGCTGAGCTCGGCCTCAATTGCCGCCACCTTCAAACGGGTGTTGAGCACGGCGTCGGGGTTGAGGCTGATCGAATCGATGCCCTCGCGCACCAGCAGCTCGGCGAATTCGGGGTGATCGCTGGGGGCCTGGCCGCAGATGCCGATCTTGCGGCCATGGCGTTGGGCCGTGCGGATCGCCATGCGGATCAGCTCCACCACCGCTGCGTTGCGCTCATCAAATAAGTCCGCCACCAGAGCCGAATCGCGATCGAGCCCCAAGGTCAGCTGGGTGAGGTCGTTGGAGCCGATCGAGAAGCCATCGAAGCGTTCGGCAAAGGCCTCAGCGGCGATCACATTGCTCGGCAGCTCGCACATCACATACACCTCCAGGCCGTTTTCACCGCGCACCAGCCCCGCCCGCGCCATCTCCGCCAGCACCCGATCCGCCTCCGCAGGCGTGCGGCAGAAGGGCACCATCGGGATCACGTTGGTGAGGCCCATCTGCTCGCGCACCTGGCGCAGGGCGCGGCATTCCAGGGCGAACGCCTCGCGGAAGCCTTCGGCGTAATAGCGCGAGGCGCCGCGCCAGCCGATCATCGGGTTCTCCTCCCGGGGCTCGAAGCAGCTTCCCCCCAGCAACTTGGCGTATTCGTTGCTCTTGAAATCCGAGAAGCGCAGGATCACCGGCCTGGGATAGAAAGCCGCGGCAATGCGGCCCATGCCTTGGGCCAGCAGATCCACGTAGTAGTCGGCCGGCTGCTCATAGCCGCTGGTGAGGGCGGCGATCGCCTGGCGCTCGGCTGGATCCCGGAGCCGTTGGGGCTGCAACAGCGCCATCGGGTGCACGCGGATGTGATTGGCGATCACGAACTCCAGCCGCGCCAACCCCACGCCGTCGCAGGGGATCGCCGCCTGGCTGAACGCCTCCTCCGGGTTGCCCACATTCATCAGGATGCGGGTGCGGGTGGGTGGCAGCTCGCCGATGTCACGCTCCTCCACCCGGAAGGGCAATGCGCCGGCATATACGCGCCCCTCGTCGCCTTCACAGCAGCTGGCGGTGATCGTGGCGCCATCGCTGATGCGTTCGGTGGCGTCGCCGGCGCCCACGATCGCGGTGATGCCCATTTCGCGGGCAATGATCGCCGCGTGGCAGGTGCGACCGCCCTGGTTGGTGATCACGCCGCTGGCGCGCTTCAGGATCGGCTCCCAGTCGGGATCGGTGCGCTCCGTTACCAGCAGATCACCGGGCTCGAACCGCTGAATCTCCGAGGGGTGGCGCAGGATCCGGGCCCGGCCACTGCTCACCGACGCGCCGATGGCCCGGCCGCTGCAGAGCTGTTCGGCGTGGTGTGGCTCCAGCTGCCAGCTGCGCAGCACGGTGGCGTTGCGCCGGGACTCAACTGTTTCCGGCCGCGCCTGCAGGATGAACAGCTCGCCGCTGCATCCATCCTTCGCCCACTCGAGATCCATCGGCGTTGGTTGGCCGCGGCGGTCGCTGTAGTGCCGCTCGATCAGGCAGGCCCAGCGGGCCAGTTTCAGGGCCTCGGCGTCGCTGAGGGCAAAGCGTTGGCGATCCGCCGCCGGCACCTCCACGTTGCGGGTGGAGCCGTGCTCGCCGTAGATCATCCGGATCGCCTTGCTGCCGAGCCGCCGGCTCACGATCGGCGCGAAGCCCTGTTCCAGGGTGGGCTTGAAGATCAGCAGTTCATCGGGGTTCACCGCCCCCTGCACCACGTTTTCGCCCAGCCCATAGGCAGCGGTGAGCAGCACGGCGTTGCGGAAGCCGGTTTCGGTGTCGATGCTGAACATCACCCCCGAGCAGGCCAGATCGGAGCGCACCATCCGCTGCACGCCGATCGAGAGGGCCACCTCGCAATGGTCGAAGCCGTTGATCTGCCGGTAGGAGATGGCCCGGTCGGTGAACAGGGAGGCGAAGCAGCGCCGGCAGGCCGCCAGCAAGGTCTGTTCACCCTCCACGTTGAGGAACGTCTCCTGCTGCCCGGCGAAGGAGGCATCGGGCAGGTCTTCGGCGGTGGCGCTGGAGCGCACCGCCACCGCTGGTGCACCCAGTTGCCGGTATGCGTTGAGGATGGCCTGCTCCAGATCGCCGGGCAGGGGTGCGGCCAGCAGCAGGGCCCGGGCGGCTGCACCGGCGGCCTGCAGAGCGGCGATGTCGTGGCTATCGAGGCCATCGAGGATGGTGTGCAGCTGCTGCAGCAGCCCGCCCGCTGCGATCAGGTGGCGATAGGCCGCGGCGGTGGTGGCGAAGCCCCCCGGAACCCGCACGCCCTGCGCCGAGAGCTGGCGGATCATCTCCCCCAGCGAGGCGTTCTTGCCTCCCACCTCGCCGATCGCCTCGAGGCCCACCGCCTCCAGCGGCAGAACGAGCTCAGCCACGACTGAGGCGCAACTGGGCCGTGGGCGCTACGCCGGGGCTCAGATCCAGTTCACTGCTGGCGGCCAGGGGCCGCACCCGCTGTCCCTGGGCCCGCAGCGTTAAGGCGGTGCACAGGGGCTGCGGTTTGGCGTTGCTGCTGAACCACTGCAGATCCCAGCCGGCCTTGCCGCCGGCCTGCACCGCCGCCAGTGCGGCCATCAGGCCGCTGTCGTAGCCGGCGCTTTCCACCACACCGGGGCTGTAGCCCCAGCGCCGTTCAAACCGCTCGGCAAAGCGTTGCCAACCGGGTCCGCGGCCCAGCGGATTCACGCCCAGCTGTTGTTGGGGCATCGCAGCCGCCACCGGTGTGGTCCAGGCCACCAACACGGTGTTGGGCCATTGGCCGCCACGAATCGCCTCGGCCAGGGCACTGCCGGCCTGGGTGATCACCACTAGCGCTGGTGGTCGATACCACTCCACGTCCTGCATCAATTGCTGCAGGGCTGCCCGGTCGTCCGCGGCCATGGCGATCGGTTCCGCCACCGGTCCGATCACCTGGCCCCGGCCGGCGCTGAAGCTGGCTTCAAAGCGATCGCTGAGGGCCTTGCTCTCGGCGCTGCGATCGCGCACCATCATCACCCGGTTGCGACCTTCGGCCAGGAGCGCCTGGGCGAGGCGATCCGCTTCGAGGCTGCGGCCTGGCAGCAGGGGCCAGAGGCGATCGGAGCCGCGCAGTTGCGGCAGCCCATCGAGCGACACGCCCCGCTGCAGCGGCAGCAACACGGTGAGCCGTTGCTGATCGGCGAGTGCGCCATAGGCGGGCAGCGGCGCGGCCGGCGGTGCCACCAGCAGCTGGCTGCGGGGCGCCGCCGATACGGGACCTTGCGGGTTGGCGCCCGGCGGCAGCCAGCCCAGTTGCAGGCTCGGCGGTTGCTGGCCGCAGCGGCGGCTCTCCTCCATGGCCAGGCCGTAGCCGCGGCGCAGGCCATCCCCCAGCCCGGCCAACAATCCCTCACTGGGCAGTAGCAGGCGCACATCACTGCGCAGCGGTGTGCTGGCGGCGAGGGTCTGACTGCCCAGCAGCGCCACGGCCACGCTCAGGCCGGTGAGCAGCGGCCGCCGCCAGCCGGATGGCACCGGCGGCGGCGCCACCAACAAGCGGCCATTGCCGACGGCAGAACGATGTTGTGCAGTGGTCATGGCCGGCACCGTCCAACGGCAGAAAACTACGCGGATTTCTCTGACTAGGCTTTTTGTTTCAACAGTTGATCGCATGCAGTCCCGCTTTAACGCCTGGTGCCATCAGATCGGCTGCAAAGTCGGCTCGGTAGCGCTCAGTGCAGGGGTGGCATTCGGTGGGATGGGGCTGATCAGTGCCCCGGCTGAGGCCATCCCCGAGGCCGATGCGATCAAGAAACTGCAGGTGGTTCCGGTGTTCGTGATCACCGACTCCAAGGGTGTTCCCCTGCCGATCCCCCAGGAGAAGCAGCTGGTGCTGCCGCTCTATCTGGAGAGCGCCAAGGCCAACCAGCAGCTGGCAACCCTCAACAAAACCAACCCCAGCCTCAAGGCGGCGGTGGTGGCCATCCCTCTCGACGTGATGAACGAGAAGGTGGTGGAGCTCAACAAACAGCTCAAGGACAAAACCAAGCCGCTGGTGGCGCCGATCATCGGCAATGACAGCGACCGCACCCAGGCTGTGAAGATCCTGAAGGGGCAGGGCCTCACTGAGAAGCAGATCAATGAAGGCCTGAACGTGCCGGTGTTCTTCACCAAGCCGTTCCTCACGATCAACACGCCAGAAGGTGCGCGCGGTGTGTTCTTCTTCAGCTACGAAAATCTGGAGAACGCCCTGGCCAAGCTCCCTGCTCCCGAGCGCGAGAAGCTGAAGCCCCAGGTGGCCGATCTCACCGCGGTGCTGCGGGAGATCATCAACGCCCCCAACGACTCCTTCGCCATCTTCCCCACGCCTGAATATTTCCGCCTGGTTCAGCAGAACCAGTCCAAGGGCAAAGCGGCGAAGTGATCGGAGGGCGGAGCGGGCTCACTCCGGTAGGAGTTGAGCCAGCAAACCGCCTCCGATCAGCACGCCACCGATCACCAGGGCCAGCCGCTGGTTAGCGCCGGTGGCGTCGCCATCACCCCACACGGCCGCTGCCAGGAAGGCAGCGCCGAGCAGCAGGCAGGGCACCAGCACGATGCCTTTGGCGGTGCGGTTGATGCTCATGGCACTCAGCAGCTGGGCGGAAGGCTTGCCAGGCCGGCTGCCACCAGGCCGGCGCTGAGGTCGCCCGTGGCGGCGGTATCACCGGGATTGAGACGCTGCACGCGGGCCACGAGCGTGCCGTCGTCGTTGCCGAACGGCCGGAGGTTCACCTTGGTGCGGCGGGGGAGTGCTGCCCGCAGCCAATCGGCGGCGGCCTGTTCGCCGCCTTCGGGCACGGCGACGCAGGCCAGCTCCACGGTGTAGGTGCGGTTGTGATCACCCACCTGCAGCAGTGTACCGCTGCGCACTTGCAACACCTCCGCCGCCTGAGCGCCTGCTGCTCCGATCAGGAGCACCAGGGCACAGAGGGCTCCCAGCCACCAACGCCGCATCAAAGCTTGGTGCCGCAGTTGGGGCAGTAGAGGCTGGAGCTGCCGGTGGTGTGGTGGCAGCTGTGGCACTCGCGGCTGGTGTCGATCGCCAGCTCGGGATGGGAGGGCAGGCCCACCATCTGGGCGTTGCTGGCACCGGGGGGCACCATCGGGTAGCAGTTTTCGTTGCGGCGCACCTGCACCTCAATGAAGGCGGGGCCGGGATGGGCAAGGGCCTCGGAGAGCTGCTGGCGCAGCTGGGCGCGCTCGCTGATGCGCACGCCCTTCACACCGAAGCCTTCGGCCACTTGCGGGAAGTTGGGCATGCCGCCGGTCATTTCGGAGGCGGAGTAGCGCTCGCCGTAGAAGCTCTCCTGCCACTGGCGCACCATGCCTTGCCAGCCGTTGTTGAGCACCACCACCTTCACCGCCAGGTTGTATTGGCTGAGGGTGCCGAGCTCCTGGATGTTCATCAGGATGCTGGCGTCGCCGGCCACGCAGATCACCTGCTCACCGGGGAAGGCCGTTTGCACGCCCATGGCAGCGGGCATGCCGAAGCCCATGGTGCCCAGGCCGGCGGAGCTGATCCAGCGACGCGGGCCGGTGTGCAGGAACTGGGCGGCCCACATCTGGTGTTGGCCCACATCGGTGGTGATGTAAGCCTTCGGGGCCAGCTCCTGCAGCAGCGCCACCACTTCTTGGGGGGCGATCTCGCCTTCGGGTGCGGGCACCACCAGCGGGTAGTGCTGCTTCCAGCTATTGATCCGCTCCAGCCAGGCCTCGGTGCGACCGCTGGAGTCTTCGCCGCTGGAGGCGGCCAGCAGCGCATTGAGGGCGGCCTTCACATCGGCCACCACCGGCACATCGGGGGTGCGTGTTTTGCCGAGCTCAGCGGCGTCGATATCGATGTGGATCACCTGGGCACGCGGCGCGAAGCCATCGAGGCGACCGGTGACGCGATCGTCGAAGCGGGCACCGGCGGCGATCAGCAGATCGCATTCGGTCACGGCGAAGTTGGCGTAGGCCGTGCCGTGCATGCCGAGCATGCCTACCGCCAGAGGGTGCTGCTCATCAAAGGCACCCTTGCCCATCAAGGTGGTGGTCACGGGCAGGCGGAAACGCTCCGCCAGCTGGTGCACCTGCTGGTGGGCACCGCAGCTGATGGCGCCGCCACCCACGTAGAGCAGGGGCCGGCGGGCCTGGCGGATCATGGCCAGCGCCGCCTCAATCGCGTGGGCGTCGGGGGTCGGTGTGGCCTTGAAGCCGGCGGGTTGGGCGCTGCCGGGCTCCACCGGCGTGTAGTCGAATTCCTCAACGCCCACATCCTTGGGCACATCGATCAACACCGGGCCGGGGCGGCCGCTGGCGGCGATCAGGAAGGCTTCCGCCACGATGCGGCCGATGTCGCGCGGGTCGCGCACCACCCAGGAATGCTTCACGATCGGCAGGGTGATTCCGAAGATGTCGGTTTCCTGGAACGCGTCGGTGCCGATGGCGGCCCGGGGCACCTGCCCGGTGATCACCACCATCGGCACCGAATCCATGTGGGCGGTGGCGATGCCGGTCACCAGGTTGGTGGCGCCGGGGCCGGAGGTGCCGAAGCACACGCCCACCTTGCCGGTGGCCCGGGCATAGGCATCGGCGGCATGGGTGCCGCCCTGCTCGTGGCGCACCAGGATGTGCTTCAGCCAGCCGCGGCTTTCCGCCTTATGCAGCTCGTCGTAGATGGGCAGGATCGCCCCGCCGGGATAGCCAAAGATGTGCTCCACGCCGTGGCGGCGCAGCGCATCCATCAGGGCGTAACCGCCATTCACCCGCTGGGGGTAGCTCGGATCGGGGGTTTCGCCGGCCGTGGCAGCTGCGGGCGATACAGACGTAACGGTCACGACGGCAGCAGTCGGTTCTCGATCTTGACCCAACCCTAAGGTCTGGCCCGGGGATTGGGCGTTGGGATCTAGCCCCCCTGACGGCGGGCCGCCGCCATCGCCCGCAGGATCGCGGCGGGATTCAGCCAGCGGCCGCCGTAGCGCACCCCCCAGTGCAGATGGGGACCGGTGGTGCGGCCGCTCAGGCCCACATGACCGATCAGCTGCCCGCCCCGCAGCCGCTGGCCGCTCTGCAGGGCCACGCTGCCGCTGCGATAGACCCCCGCCTGCACCGAGCCGTTGAGGTGGCAATAGAGATGCTCGTAGGGGCCCGACTGGATCAGCAGGCCCACCCCGCAGCGGCCATCGTTGATCACCTCCTTCACGACCCCGCCCCACCAGTTGCGGATCGGTGAGCCGAAGGGGGCGGCGATGTCGATGCCGTGGTGGGGCTCCAGCCCGCCGGAGGGGCCGAGGCGCTCGCCGTAGTGGCTGGTGTAGCCGGAGAACACCGCCACGGGGAACACCCCCTGGCTCCAGCGCAGATCGGCCCAGGCCGCGCTCGCCAGTAGCCAGCCGGCCGCGAGGCTTGCGCTGGCGGCTCTAGAGCAAACCGAGGGAATGAAGCGGGCCACGGCCGCTGAGCAGTTCCAGCAGGAAAGCGGAGAAGCCGAGCATTGCCAAGCGGCCGTTCCACACCTCGGAGCTGTTGTTCCAGCCCCAGGCCCACTTGTCCTGGGGATAGAGCTTCACCTTGGTGGGCAGGGCGGCGGCCTGATCGAGATTCACCTCAGGGCCCTCGAGGGCGAGCTGCACCAGGTTGGCCAGACCTTCGATAAACGAGGGCGTGGTGTCGAGGGCGGGCACGCGGCGGAAGTTGGTGATGCCGGCTTCGGTGGCGATTTCCCGGTATTCGATGTCGATCTCTTCGAGCGTTTCGATGTGCTCGCTCACGAAACTGATCGGCACCACCACCAGATCCTTCACCCCCTGCTCCCCCAGTTCATGCAGGGCGTCGTCGGTGTAGGGCTTGAGCCATTCCACCGGGCCGACCCGGCTCTGGTAGGCAAGGGTGAAGGGGTTGCGGTGGCCGAGCTGCTGCTCCAGCCGCTGCATGATCAGCCCGGCGCAGGCCTGGATCTCCTCCTGGTAGGGGTCACCCGCCTCCTCCACGTAGCTCTTGGGCACGCCGTGGGCGCTGAAGAACACATGGGCCGTGGCCGGTTCGGGGCAGGCCTGGATCTCGCGGGCGATCAGCTCGGCCATGGCGCCGATGTAGCCCGGGTCGTTGTAGTAGCTGCGGATGCAGCGGATCGGCAGGCGGGCGAAGTTGGGGTCGGCCTGGCGCAGGCGTTGCAGTTCGCGGAAGCTGGAGCCGCTGGTGCTGATCGAGAAGTGGGGGTAGAGCGGCAGCACCACCACTTCATCGATCCCGTCGGCCTTGATGTCGGCCACGGCGGATTCGGTG
>Ga0194116_10001661_pt1 | contig 30860 bp, 29 predicted proteins | sample TA2MahsurfametaG_4_FD_148617 | JGI IMG/M metagenome (GOLD analysis project Ga0194116, IMG submission 148617) | Freshwater microbial communities from Lake Tanganyika, Tanzania - TA2015008 Mahale S9 surface | ecosystem: Environmental > Aquatic > Freshwater > Lake | place: Tanzania: Lake... | reverse complement strand
AAGTGAACAAAAGGAACGTGAACAAAAGGAACGTGAACAAAAGGAACGTGAACAAAAGGAACGTGAACAAAAGGAACGTGAACAAAAGGAACGTGAACAAAAGGAAAGTGAACAAAAGGAACGTGATATTTCTAATTTCGAGAAAGAAATAAATGAGGGTATAGACAAAAATATAGAAAAATACTTGAAAAAAATAAAGGAAGTAAAACCTACAATTGAAAAAGAAAAAAAAATTGTGAAAGTAGATAAGAAAAAGGAAAGAATGCATTTTATAGATAGAATGTTAACAATATTGTCTTCTTCAAAAGACACAAGTATAAATTTGGATGTAATTATTAAGAGTGCAATTGTAGAAACAGGTGTAAACAAATATGATATTCAAGAATATTTTAAACTTAATCAACCAACAAATACATTACCTTATGATTTTGTAAACAGATTATTTAAACAATTATATGAATCCAATAGATTTAGTGAAAACAATCTATCAGTTTATGAAAATGTATTACTTAAAATTTTACACGATGTTGAACTTGACATATTGGTAAAATTATGCTACAGTGATAATATTAAAAAATTATATGAAGAAAGAGGTATGGATATTTCAAATAGTATTTATGAAATGATTAAACAAAAACAAGATAAAATAAGCGATATAGATGTTAGAGATATAAATTTGTTTATGTTATTAAATGATAATAGTAAAAAACATGTTTTAATAGAATATGTGATTACAAATATTTTAACAAATGCAACTTTGAAAAATGCATTAATTTCTGTATCTAAAAAACGTTGCACTGAACAATCGGATTGTTTAGAAAATGAATTTTGTGTAAATGAAATGTGTATAGATAAAAATAAATTTACAAAGGAAGATAAAATTGTTCAATTTTCCAAATCAAGAAAATTATCATTAAAAGATAAAGATGAAATTTTAAACATAAAGAGAAACAAAGATGATTTTGAAAAGTTTGATTTGTTTCCAGTAGTAAAAACACCAATTAGACGCAAAGTTAAACCATCTGTATTAGAAGGTATAATTGAAAATACAAAAAAAATAGTTTCACCAGTTGAAAAAGAAAAATTGGAAGTTCCAGTTCGTGAAATCGTTCAAGTTCAATTTGGTGAAAAGAAAGTACCTTCTCCTATAAAATTACCAACACCAAAAAGAGATATTTTACAACAAGTTCAAGATAAAATTAAATTAGTAAAAACCGGTGAATTTTTAATTGACCAAGAGGAACCTGGTATCGATGTTAAAGTTGAAAGAAGATTAATGACACCTAGGATAGGAAAAGTAGATATAAGAGAAATGGAAGAGTTACCAGAAGAAGAGTTTAAAGTTGAAGAAATTAGACCAACAATTAAGAAAGGTGAGTTTGTATACGAAGATGAAGAAATTCCTGAATTTGAAATATTAAGAGAAAAAAGAAAACCATCAATTGTAGATATAAAATATCAAGAATTACCAAAAGAAGAAGAATTTAAAGTTGAAATTGATGAATTTATTCCTGAAAAACCAAAAACTTTAAAAAAAGATATAATAGATGAACTTAGTGAAACTTTAGATAGTTTGTTTGTAAAACGTAAAAAATTACCAATTAGACAACCATCTCCAATTAGACAACCATCTCCAATTAGACAACCATCTCCAATTAGACAACCATCTCCAATTAGACAACCATCTCCAATTAGACAACCATCTCCAATTAGACAACCATCTCCGAATAGAAAATTACCAGATTTAAGCAATATACCTGAAGTTAAGAAATCAAGTATGTCTGTTAAAGACAGACAGTCAATTTTAAAAGCTAAAAAATCTTTTCAACAATGTTTCGGGCTATTAAATAAATAAAATTAAAATAACAAAAATTTCTAAATAATTGGGTTTAAATATACTTTTTTATTAATATAATTATATTAATAAAAAATGCCAGTAGATAAAATATTTATATCTCATGTTGTATCTGAAATAATAATAATAATAGGTGTTTCATTTTATTATCATAAAAAATGTAGTAACTTGCAAACTCAAATACAAGAATTAAATAACAAACTTGAAAAATTAAATATTAATAATTATCTAGCATTAATAGAGAGACAAAAACACTTTGAACAACAAACTGTCCAACATATTAATAAGATTTATTCTATGTTGAAAGGAATAAGTCCAGATATTCTTAATACTAGAAATTCTTTGTACCAAGAAAATAATTTTTCAAATTTACAAAAACATGAAAATGTTCAATTTGAACATCCTAATATAAGTGAGGGATTTTATCCCCGAACAAATGAACAAACATTTCAAATGGATAATATCCCAGTCTCAACTGAAAATAAAGTTAACAGTAATGTAGAAAAAAAACCACCACAAAATCCATTTTTAAGTACGCTTTCTATGATTGGTCCCTTATCAACTATGTTTCAAGTAGTTATGGATAAAAAACCACCACACCCAGATGAAATATTTAAAAATTTAAATGTGGATAATGCAAATGAAAGTAAAAAAATAGTTGAAGTTGAAGACGAAGTAGATAGTTCAACTTTAGATAAAGAATTAGAAGATGAATTAAACGATCTAAATTCAACAGTAACAACTGCAGTAAATACACCAGTTTTAGTTCCAAGAACACCTAAACATTATTTAAATGAAAATACATTAACTCCGGACAAATGTGAAAACGGAATTTGTAAAATAGATTTCACAAGTCAATTAAATCAATCAAATAATTCCAAAAATAATATAGAACCATTTGATTTGGAAACATCATCAAAAATAACTGAAATTCAAAATACACAGCAATCTTCACAATCAAGTCCATTAAGATATATATCTCAAATACCAGAACAAAAAAGAGGAAGACCTAAGAAAAATTAATATAAAAATAAACATTTAAAATAATTATTGTAATTTATTTTTTATGTTTATTTTTATATTTTCAAAATAACAATCTATATCAAAATCTTTTTTAAAAACAGATTCATTTACCTTATCAATGTATAAATTGTCATTATTATCTATTTCTATGATTTGTTTTATTGCGTTGTTTATATGAATATCATTGTATTCTTCAATATAAATCATACTATTCATATTAAAAAAGTTATTTACATATTTTGACCCCCAATATATAGGTATAATTTGAGAATAATAACCGTGAAATATTTTTTCAGTAATATATTCATCTATCTGTGTGTTTTCAAATGTAATTATAAATTTATATTCCGAAATCATTTCGATAAATTTATCGTGTTCCATAGGTGCTAATTTACCGGTATTATTAAGACAAGGACCTAATGAATCAACTTGTTTGTAATTTGACAATCTCTTGAAAAAATCTATTCTCTCAGGTTTTTCTACTCTCGTCACAAAACAGCAAAACTTTGTAGGAATATTAGTTTTTTTAGGTCTATTTTTTAAAAATAAAGACCTTGGTATTTCAACAGGTGTTTCCCTTTCTACATTATAAATAGACAATAACATTTGAGGACATAATATAACATTATCATATTTACTATTTTTATGAAATGATAAATTTATAGTATATAAATCGGTATCTACGTATAGTGGTTCTCCTGTAAAAAAAATATGTTTTTTATTTGTATCAAAATCAAGTTTTTTTAAAAATACTGAATGAACAATTATATCAGCTTCGTCTTCACTATTTGAAGTTTCATAATTTATATATTCAAATATTTTTTTCCAAAAAGGCATAGAAGATATATTTTGATTATTATCCCAAAAATATTTAAAGTATAGTTTCATTTTTTAATGTAAAACAATTCTTATATTTTTATTTATATTTTTTAAATAAAAATATTTAACAAAAAATACATTTACATTTAGAATATAAACATTTATTACATAATTCTTGAGATTTGTTATTAAAATTATTTTTTTCTATATCATTTAACGGATCAACATTATCTATAAATTCTCCACATTCTTTACATTTTTTTAGTTTAGAGTTTTCAAATTCAGTTTTTTCTAATGAGATATCTGACATTTCATTTAATAATGTATAATTGTTATGAGTAGTAAAATTATTATTTATATAATTGTTTACTTCAAATGAATTAAATGTAAGATTTATATAGTGAATGAAACTTAAAGAATATAACTTGTTATCGTTATAATTAGTGCTGTATATTACATTAATGTTTTGTTTTTTTAATTCCAAACATGTAAATGAAGAAAGTTTAAAAACTGCATCATTTAAATATTGTGGAAACGAATGATTTATATTTGTTACAAATATATTACCTATATACTTGTAATACTTGTATATCACAAAATATAATAATTTTTTCCCACCTACAATAAATACTTTTTTATCATGAAAAATATTGTTTTTTTTGCATTTACATAAAAATTCATCAAATGTTTTAAATACATAATCTGGTTCTTTTTTTTCTATATTGTAATTTATATTTTTAGAATTATCATTTTGTAATTTTCTATTTGGATAATTTGAACTAATTACAATATTTATACGATTTGGTAATTTATTTTTAAGAGAATACCAGGTGTTACTTCCCATCACAATTATATTTTGTATATTTGTATTTGAAAGTAACATTTGTCCTGTTGAAATATCCCCAGTTGTGATATCTTTAAAATATTTTAAATCTTCTTTAAAATGCCAAGGTAGGCCATTGTTTCTACCAAATAATCCAGAATTATCAACGCAAAAAATTAGATTTAACATTTTAAAGAATATTTTATTATTAAATATACTAAATACAAAATGTGTGATTTTTTAAAAAACTCGGAAGAAACAATATTAAATGAAAAGAATTATACTGACTATATCGAATATGAGAATAATTTCTTAATTGATAGTTGTTCACAAGATGATTTATCTGAAGATGAAAAAATTTCAGATAATATAATTAAAAAAAACAATTTACCTTTTACTGAAATATTAAAGGATATGAAAAATATCAAAATAAATACAGAGTATAAAAAATGGCTATCTGTAAATGAAGATTATATAAAAGATGCTTATTTTATAATACAAAATAAATATTTAAATGATATAAACATTAATAATATATCATTAGAGGAATTTTCTCTTTTTTGTTTTTTATCTAATTAAACAACTTAAACATTAATTAAATTATAATAAAAAATTATATTATAATTTAAAAATTATAAAATACAAAATAAAAAAAAATGTCAATTCTCAAATGTGATTCATTTGTACCTTATAATAATATAAAACTTAAAATGTATTATGAAAATGAAACTCCAAATACTGATATTACAGTATCATGCAATATTAACAAACATTATAAAAATAACGAGTTTAAACATTTATATGACAAATATTTTTTACAAAAACAAAATACAGTATTGGATATAATTGAAGAACTTAGAGAATTAGATTCGACAAATGGGACTGATATTTTTAAAAATGTTTTGTATTTAAATTTATACGATTTATTGTATAGATGAAACTATTTCATAAAATAATTTTTAAGATTTTGTATAATTTCTCCATTTGTAACTGGTATATATTTAGAAGCAATATTTATAAAAAAAGCATATTCAACTATTCCAACCAATGTATAAAGTATAATATTGAATATAATTATTTGTGTTAATGAAATTTTTCTTTTACAGAATGAATTTGAAGTATAATATATTATTATAGAAAAACACAATAAAAATACAATAATAGAAACATTCAATATGTATATAATATTATTATACATTACACTTTCTTTAGTGTGATAATTGGTATCTGAAAGAGTTGTTTTGCTGTAATAATTTGAAAACATATTTAAATCAACGTTATCAACAATGATATTTGTTATATTGCTTGTTAATTCATCTGAAACTTGTTTTTGGATAATTATGTAAAAGAAACATGTTAGAAAAGTGAATAATAGTAGAATTAACAGAAACAGAAAATATAAAATTTGGATTATCATATAAGTTAGTCATTTTTATTTTGTAAAAAAGAAATTTACAAAATATTTTTATTTAGTTGATAATTTTTGTTGTAAAATTTTTACAATATATTTTTTGTCAATATATATATAATTTTTAGAAATAATATACAGAAATAATATTTCAGTAATAATTACAAATATTCCCAATATAAAATTCTTTTTTAAATAATATAAAATATCAAAATTGTTACTTTTCCATAAGTATATTAAAGATATCATTGCAATGATATTTATCACTATCAAGAATATCATCGAATTTTTAAATATTTCATCGTTATGTTTTTTTGTTTTTTCCTCTTCTTCTTGGTTTATAGGAATTGAATTTAATTTCGTAATAATAATCTGTTTCATCAACTTGTATAGTTGTTCGTATAATATATTCCCTTTAATTGTATTATCATCCACTAATATACTATCTAAAAGGTTATCAATTTGAGTTTGAATTATTTCTTTTTCTACATTTTTTACTATTGTGAAAAATAAAATTGTTAATATATTTACAACTATAATAACATATAAAATAACATCCACGATAAGTTCAGTATTGTTTGGATATAATCCCTTAAATAAATTCAATCTTGAAAAGTTGGTTTCTTCTTTTATAAAACCATTGTTAGTTATGTTATAATTTGTTTTTTTCTATAAACAAATCTGGATTATATAAATGTCTGATTTGTTCTTTATAAGAATACATATTTTTATTTATATGGAAATAAAAATATAAAACTTTAAATTATATTTTTTATAAAAAAGATATTGTTTTTTTTTATAAAAAATTAGTCTGTTTCATGTTTCAAAATAATAAATAATGGTTTAAAGATATAAATATATATAACAATTAATTACTAATTATCAAACATTAAAATGGCTCGTGTTACTAAGAAAACTTCAGAAACCCAACAATCTGTTGAAGTTACTCAACAACCTGCTGTTCAAGCAGTTGTCGAACCAAAGCAAAAGAAGACTAAAGCAAAGACTACTGAAGCTGCACCAGTAGCTGTAAGTGAAACTCAACAACCTGCTGTTCAAGCAGTTGTCGAACCAAAGCAAAAGAAGACAAAAGCAAAGACTGCTGAAGCTGCACCAGTAGCTGTAGGTGAAACTCAATCAGAAGAACCAGTAGTTCAAGAAAAGAAGAAGAGAGTTTCAAAGAAACAATCACAGCCCGTTGAATCAGTTGAACAGTCAACTGAGAGTGTTGTTTCTGAAGAATCAAGTGAACCAGTTCAAGCAGAAAAGCGTTCTCGTAAGGTTGTAAATCAAGAAACTTTGCGTGGTGACTTGGAACAATTAAAGCAACAAGTTGAAGATGAAATTCAACGTCTTAGAAGTTCTGAACAAAAGAATAAGGGTGTTAAGTTTTTAAAGAATGTTAATCGTTCTTTGAAGATGTTACATTCTGACTTGAACAAGGTTTTAAAGTCAAAGGTAAAGACAGTTCGTTCTAAGAACACTTCTTCTGGTTTTATGAAGCCTGTTAAGATTTCTAGTGAAATGGCTTTGTTCACTTCTTGGGATGCCTCTCAATTGTATTCTCGTGTTGATGTAACCAAGTTTTTGTGCAAGTATATCAAGGATAATACTCTTCAAAATCCTGAAGATCGTCGTCAAATCTTATGTGATAGCAAGTTGGCATCTTTGTTAAAGATTGATACTGCTACTTCTTCTCCTCTTACTTATCCTGGTCTTCAACAATATATTCAACAACATTTTATTCCTGTAACTGAAACTGTTGTTTCTGAGGAAACTGTTAAGCCTTAAATAAATTATTTATAAACATAAAGTATATTTTATAATTTTACAATTATAAAATAATTTAAATTGTATATATTATATTGACTTTTGTATAATTAATTTTTATGAATTATACATATTCATATGTTTGAATTATATTTTCTTTATACATGTTCTCTATTGTTTTTTTATCCTTTATTTCCTGTTTTCTTGTTTGTTTGTTAACTGCGTTGTGAAATCTAAAACTCCACTCAAATATACTTTCATTATTGCTATTTCTCGTAATTTCAAGTGGGATTGTTTTTAAATTGGTTCTCATATGTTTTTTACATTCTTCACATGGTAACAAATATGTTAAAGACATAATAAATTTGAAATATACATATATATTTTTTTTTTGTAAATTAAATGCAAAAAAATGGATCATCATCCATACAGTTGGTCCCCAGTCATTTTTAGTTATTATATTTGTATCAGTTAATGTGTACATGTTAAGAGCTTCTTCATATGAAATATTTTCAATTGATATGTCAATTTCAATATCTTTACTTATCAAATCACGATTTATATCATTTGATATTTGTTCTATTTGAGAATTAACATAATTTATACAATTTGTTCTTTGAAATCCATTTAGTTCTAAACTGTTACAGTAACTATATAATAATATTTCTACTTCATTTTTATTAAAATAAAGTAAAAAATATTTTAGATTTTTCATAAATCTAAAAAAATTAATATAAGAATGCAATTTGTATGTCCATTTAAATCTTTCTATTGGGGAATTCAAGTTATCAAGTGGATTTTTATTTATAAAATCTTTTACATGTCTAGAATAACTTTCATCTGGTAATAATTCAGAAATGCACATTATAAATGTTATAAATGCTTCTCTTGTTACCTTTTCTTCTCCTGGGAAAGGTTTATAAAATATAGCAATATAATGTATTGCTTTCCATATTTTTCTATATGCTTCCGTGTTTTTAGTTATTGATTTTGGATTGATTTGCTCAGTCCTAAGGACACGACCTAAAGGACCTACATGATTAGAGTGATTATTTAACTGAACATTTGGTCCTTTAGTCTGGTTAAATCCTTTTAAACTAAATTTAAATTTACTCTGTGTATCTTTATTTAAATCGTTCATTAAACCTTTAGGTTTGTCTCCTGAAATTGAATAACTACGACTTTCATATAAACTTCCAAATACACTGTTTTCAGGAGGCGAATGTAAAAACATAGGTTTTTTCTTATTAAGAGTATTTATATCGATATAGTTCATTTTACATATAATATTTATTTTTTTTATAAATACTATTTTTTATTTAAGGTAAATTTTTGTTTAAATAAAAAATATTTATATAAACACCTTAACTTTTTAAAGATGAAAAAAAATAAAGGAGGTATTAAAATCGTTAAAGTTCCATTAAAATATAAACCTGAAGACCGTTTTCCTAATTTCCCACCTATGCCTATTTTATATTTAGAACTTTTAGAAAATAAAGACAAAATTAAACCAGAACTTCGAAATAAAGATTATGTACCTCCTACTTCTGAAAATTTAGAAGTTTCATCTGAATATGAAGACACAACTAAAACAACTAAAACAAATGAAACTAAAACTCAATCGGGTATTGATTTAAGTTCTCAACTGTATGATGATATAATGAATGATTTAAAACGTTCATCGAAAGAAAATAAAGAACAATATGATAACGAAATGGAAAAATATAAAAATATTGAAATTGATCGTGAAAAAACAGTTAATTCTAAATATAATTTTAACGATGACGATGAAGAATTAAACTCGTCAAGAAATACAGAACAAGACTTTTCGGATAGATATAAATCCACAGAATATTATAAAAATGAAGATGATTATAAAAAAAAGAAATACAAAGATGATGATTATGATGATTATGATGATGATTACAAGTATAAAAAACATAAAAAAAAATACGATGATTATGATGATGATTACAAGTATAAAAAATATAAAAAAAAATACGATGACAAATACGATAAATATGACAAATACGATAAATATGACAAATACGATAAATATGACAAATATGATAAATACGACAAATACGATAAATACGACAAATACGATAAATATGAAGATAAAAAAGAAAAAGATATTGTAAGTAATATTATAAATGGGAAATTTGATGATAGCCCAAGAAGAAAAGATGATGAAAAAAATATATCGTCAGAAAAATATGACAATTCAAATGATAAAAATCTTAAATCACCTGTTAATCAATCAAATTTACCACCAAAATTATCAGAAATAGATCAAGGTAATGTAAATTTCAAATCAAATCCATTAAATTATAACAAAGTATCACGTCCAGATGAAGATGAAATGAACAAAAAGAGACATCTATTGTTTAGATTTGATATACTTAAACGTTCATACAAAGGAGCAAATATTCCGGAATTTTCAGAATATACTGATTTATTAACATTACAAAAAGCATATGATGATACAGTAAAAAGATTAGCACTTGATTCTAATGTAGAAAATTACAAAAAATATTTAATTGGTGGATTTATGCTGATAGAATATGTATTTGGGATGTGGTTCAAATTCGACATGAAAGGGTTTACACAGCAACAAATGCTCACAATGAATTCCTATGAGAGATTGCTTATAGAATTAGGTGAAAAGAATTATATTGAGACTGAAAGTAGTTGGCCAGTAGAGGCGAGATTATTATCTATGATTATTATAAATGCAGTTGTTTTTGTTGTTTCTAAAATGGTGTTTAATAAGACAGGTGCTAATTTGTTAAATATGATGAATTCAGTTACTAATTTTGGTGGAATGTTTAATCAAAACACAGAACAAAATAATCAAGAAGAAGAACAATCACAATTTGTCCCTAAAAAGAAAATGAAAGGACCAAATGTGAATATGAGCGAATTTACATTTATAAGTGAAGAAGAAGCAAATAAAAAGAATAAATAATTTATAATTATTTTGAAACTGTAGCACCCAATAATTTCATAGACGAACCTTGAGGACTAGATTGAAATGCCTTTAAAGCAAAAAAACCGATTGCTATAAATACTAATGCTGTAACGATAAGACCAATAATCATGGCAACTGAACTAACTTTGTTTTCTTGAGAACTTGCAGTTGTATTTGCTAATTTTTGTATAGTAGTATCATCTGTAATAATTTTATTTACATTTGAAGCAATACAATTAGTATATTGTTGAATTAACATATCTTGTGTAAAATTGATAGGAGCATTGCAAATACCGTTAAATTCAAATTTGCCATTTTGAGCAGCTTTAGCAATTGCTAAACATTGATTAGTAGCATCGCTATTTAAGTTTCTTTCGACTATATTTTTAATGTAATTATTTATTTCTTGTCTATTAGAATTATTTTGTGAATTATAAGGAACCAATGATAAACTTGCACTTTCACTTGCTTGGTTGCTATTTAAAGTATTATCTAAAGCTGTATCGACTTGAGATTTTAGAGTTTGGTCACTTTGTTGTGAAAAATAAGATTGTGCTTTACAATTAATTGTCATATTTTGACCTACATTTACTGGACATCCTGGTAAAGTTCGTGATTTTGGACCAAAAATAACATTTATATCTTGAGTTCCACTACAATTTTGATTAGTTTGATTAAGTGTATTATTTACAACATTAGTTATATTTTTATTTATAATATCATTTGTAGTTTTCATTATAGATTCGTTTGATTGTTGATTTCCCATTTTCTAAAAATATATTTTATATATTGTTAATATAAAATATTACAAAAAAAATTAAAAAAAATTAAAAAAAATTACTTTTTCTTTTTAAACTTTTTACACACTTTGGATATTTCTTTTTTATTTGACTATAAGAGATTGCAATTGCTTGTTTTGGGGATTTTATTTTTTTATTTCCAGACTTCATTTCTCTTAAATTAATAGATATTTTTTTAGATAATCTACTTTTACAAAATGATTTTATACTATTATTTACTCGTTTACTAAATCTTTTACTTTTCTTTTTATTTTTTTTTGATTTTAGTTTAGAATACATAATTATTTTATATTTTACAAAATACAAAATATAAAATAATTTTATTCATACAATTCTACAAAATCGTTTTTAACGAGAGGTGTAAAGTTAATCACTGGTCTTATACTTAAAAATATATTTGTTTGTAATAATGGATTTGGATAAGACGGACTTAAATAATCATCTTCTTGATACTGGACAACAGTAACACCATCTGGCATTAAAATACGTATTCTAGTATCCTTATCTGGACGATATGCAAAAATTTGTCTTTGTTCTGAATCGTCATAAGTTTTTAATACAAAAAAAGAAGTGGGTTGGTCATAATATGTTTTAGTAATATATACTTTAAAAATAATATTTTGATTATTATTATTTGAAATCATAATATCATTTGTTCCTTTATCTCCTTCATTAAAAATTTCAACATAAAAAAATGGATATCTGTCAAGTGTTCCGCCATTTCCAACTTTCAATAATTTATTTGGCATGATTAACTGTTTTAATCTTACCTCAAAATACCTAACTTCAGTATACGGTAATCCTCTATAATTTAATGTTCTTGAATTCTCCCTAATGAGACTGTTAAATGAAATCTGATCTTGACCGTTGTTTAAAAAACCACTTAAATCAACAGATGGATAAATTGTAATATAGTAAAATATTTGAGAAAAATACAATAAAGGATAAACCGATGAACTGGAAAAATAAGGGGAACCTGCTGAAATACCATGATACCAAGTATAACCTAAAGTGTTACCTGTTGGTGTTATATCTTGTAATGTTAGAATATATGGTTGTCCAGCAGTTAAACTTAAATTTAAATCAGATAAAAATATAGATAATATAGTTGGTTCTAAATAAGGTTCTAAAATGTAATTTCTTTGATATATTATTGGTCCACCTGAACCAACTACACCTTTTCTAAATTTGATAGTTATAGTTCGTGCAGTTGTATTCGGAATATTTGTATAATTAGGATTTGTTAAATTCATAGAAGTGAAGGAACTCAAAGCAATTAAAAAAGGATTTATAACACCAACTTCTTTTGTAAACACAAATTGAAATTGTGTTTCTGAAGCAATTGGAACAGGTGCAAATTGATTTGTTAAAGAATTGTTTATAATATAAGATGGAATAGAGGTTAAATTAAACATGAATCTTGGAAAAATATCTTGATAAAGTGTAAATTCATAATTAGTTACAACACCATAAACATATATATATCCATTCTGATTAGAATCTCCAGTAACATCTAATATTGAAAAATAATAAACATTTCCATTTATTATAGGAGGATAAGGAGCAGTTAAAGGGATTATAAAATCTTTACGAGAGGTGTTATTAGAAATTGAATAATTTGTAGTTGTTCCAATTTGAGTTAAAGCAGAATTGTAAAATTTAATTTGTAAAGTTCTATTTGGTATGGCAGTTGAACAGAAACACATAAGATTTAATGTTATAGATGATATGTTTCCATTAAAATTTGACAAAAATACAACATATTGAGGATATGATGGATTTATACTTACTGGTTGTAATTGTGTAAAATCAGTTGATTGAAAATTATCCCAAGATACTATTTCTTCACTTGTAATTACGTTTAATGAATTTATTTTTAGAGAAGGACATACTCCATTAAAATTTGTAGTAATTAGAGAGTATGGATTGTTTTCTTCTGGAGCAGATGTGTATCCGTTTAAATTTATAAAACCTTGATTGTCTGGAGTAACATCTTGAAATGTTACTGTATAATAAGAATTTGGGTTCAAATAAACTAAAGAACCAGTATAATAAGTTGTATCTATATATCTTAATTCCACGTTTAATTGAGAGAATGTAATTGTATTTTGTGTATTTAATCCCAAAATAAAATCAAGAGATTGTCCGGGTGTTAGTATTATATTATCACTTGGTACAATTTCAAATATAAAACTAAAATTATTGGTTGAAGCACTTGTATTATAAAATGTTTTTATATTAGTGCTTGTTCCTCCTTGGTTTATTTTAAAAATCAATTCGTTACTATTTAAAATACCTTTTGAAAACCCATTTAGAACTAATTTCATATTTGCGAAATTTACATAATCTGCTGGAACTGTGTATGAAGATGGTAAAGATAAACTATTATATGGATATGGTAAACTGTTAAATGCTCCTGAATACATCCAGTATGCTGAGTTTTGATTTATATTATTAAAAGTAGCAGAAGAAGCATCAATTCCTACTCTGTTTAATTTATATAATTCTAAAACATTTGAATCGGAATAATAATTGTAAAAATCAAACTGTAATCCGGTTATATCTATATTTGGATTTATACCTATTATTATATCTAAATTTTGTCCAGGTAAAAGAGTTGCGTTAAGTACATTGTCAATCTTAAATTGACATACAATTGTTCCACCAATTACTATTGGTGATGGTGGAAAAAGTAAAATATTTGAGGAAGAATAAACTGTTTCATTTGTTCCACTATTTTTTATTGATAAAGATATATCTCCAGAATAAATTGTTGTTCCGTTATTTGTTCCGCTGATAATAATATATAAATAACAGTCTGTTCCAAATGTAGGTGGAATAACATATGAACAAGGTATATTCCCAGTATTATATCCGTTTGGTAAATTTATCAATGTTACTGAACTTGGAGAATACATCCAATAATTCATGGAACTTGTATAATTAGAAATATTCTTTCCAGAAAATATTGTAGTATTAATTGGAGAATAAGATGTATCAGTAAGAGTTATTATATTTGTATAAACTACGGTATTATTTAAATTCTGACCTTCTATTATTTTGACTTGAAGTTCTCTGGAAACTCCAATTGTTGCATCGTGAAACACATCTGCATCTACTGTTAAAAATAAAGGTAAACTCAATGTGTCATTGTATATTCTTATACCTTGTTTTACTGAACTACTTACGATTGCGTCATTTCCGAAAGCATCTAGTTGGTAAATTGAATTTATGTTATATCCATTAAAAACCATATATGGAACGCTATTAAAACCTAATAATTGTATATCTATATTTGGGTTTTCATTTCCAACTAAATTGATAAATCCATTTGAATTACCTCCATCAGTTATATCTTGAATAAATACATTTACTTGATCATTTGGTTTCAATACAATTGGTGTATCAAAATAAACAGTCACTGTCTGTTCTGTATAAGGTGTTATTGAAACGTTATGAGAACTTCTATAATATTCAACTGCATTTGCATCATTTAAATCACCACTTATTAATTCTATCAATAATAAACGTGTAGATTGCGAACTATATAATCTTAAATCTACACTATTTACATATAAATAATTTGAACCATTAGTATATGTAAATGATAAACCTTTTGAATTGTAATAACTAACTAATTCCATATTTCCAGATACATCTGGTTGAACCCAACCTTCATTTGGCACAATTTGTTCAAATGAAGTAACCGAAGAAGTTTGTTCCTTGTGTGTTCCATTCAAAAAACGTATAATACTATTTTGAAATAATTGTTTAGTAAGTGTTATATTTGAAGATAATATACTTAGGGTATTTATTTTTTGTGAAATACTAGTTACTTGATTTACAATTGGAGTTGTTTGACCAGGAGGGTATGTTACATCTACAGGAATAACATTTGCTGTAAAGAAATTACTAAATTTTCTAAAAATATAAGGTCTACCAGTTGGTGGTATAGCAACAAATGGTCTATCTATTGTGACTTGTTTTGTTATATTATCATAAGAAATTACATTTCTAAAATCACCATCAATTTCTATTGTGCAATTTACATAAAAATTAGGTATATTGCTTTCCGATAAATCTAATTGTATATGTAAAGAATCAGGACTATATCCAGTTCTATTTTCGCTATATGGTTTTAGAGAATTTGAAATAGGAGTTGAATCATCGATTAAATCAATATAATTTTCATAATAATTTGAAAAAAAACTTGATTTGCTACTATTGTAAATAGGTACACCATAGTCGCAAGGATTAGGATACTGATTTCTATTACGGTAAGTACTATCAAAATCCATATATTTTTTAGAAATATCAGTTCTATTATATATCCCTTCATCAGATGGTGGGTTTTGTAAATTTTGAATTAAACCAAATTCATTATCTTTTTTAAATTGTAAAAATTTATTACTATTTTCAAGAGATAATTTATTTAATTGTTTTCTAAGAGTTTTTTCTTTTCCAGATAAAAGAGAAGATTTTATAGCATTTTTCTTTTTTATTTTTTTTGGAGGAGAAAAGTTTAGAAAACTCATTTCAATTTATTTAAAATATGTAAATATTTTTAAATAAAAATGACACAATCTTTTTTTATCTAAATTTTAGTTTTATCTTTCCAATCTTTTGATTGAATTTCATAACGACTTTCCAAAATGTATTTTTCTAACCTTATACCAAAACCAATATGTTTATCGTTAAATTTATCTTCGACCTCATTTAACTTTTCAATTAATTTCAATTCTTGTTTCGTTATGTCTCCTCCTTCTCCAAATACAAAGCAATTGACGATTCCTCTAATTCCTGTGTGTCTATCATTTTCTATAAATCTTTTTTCATACAATAACATATGTAATTTTAACCACTGTTTTGTGTTTGAGTATACTTGATATTTTCCATTTTCATCTTTTTCAAATCCTCCCCATTTATGTTTTTCATCATAATCGCTGTGAAAAAAAACACCACCGTTTACAAAATCTGGAACTCCGTATTTTTCCATTTCTTTTATTTGTATCATTATAATATTAACATCTGGTCTGATTTCAGATAAATACTTAAATGCATAACCTATATCTGGTTTTTCTTCATTTGGAACATCTCCAAAAAATAAAAAAACCTGTTTTCCATTTGTTAAATCCTTAGTTGCATCTTTTATTGATTTTTTAATTTATTAATATCTTTATATTGTTTCTTATCTCCGTTTCCTAGCATTATATTAACTCTTAAATTTCCGTTATCTAAAATATAATCTCTAATTTCTTCGATTTACTTAAATTTTCTAACCATTATTTTATAATATCATATTATAAAATATAATTTTACACAAAAAATATTTAACAAAATTTCCATTTATTTCCACAAGAAGCACATGTCACGAAATTTGTCATTGGTTCATCGGAAGACCTTGTTTGTAATTGATATGAATATGTTTTTTTACTTTTACATTTGCCACATGTGTGTATACCTTCTAATACTGCCAAAGGTTCAGTTAAATATTTAAACTGTTTGTATTCCTTAAATTTTTGCTCTGAAAAATCTCCAAAGTCAAAAAATACATTATTTTTTTCAAGTTCGTTAAATATATTTACTACAACTTGTTGTTGGTCTATTAAAGTATATTTATTAGAATTTAATTCTTTACAGATATAAGTATAAATTTGATACATTGTATCTCTGTATATATTCAAAAAAAACTCTTCCTCTGTATTTGCTTCGTGTAAGTATGTTGTATTGTATTTTTTTTTATACAGTCTAATACATACATTGTAAACATTTGTTTCTATTACTTTAATATGTTTTGTGTTAGTTTCATTGTTTGATTTGTTTAAAACATTTTCTAATAAAATTTTACTTTTATCTCTCAAGTCTTTTATTGAATTTTTAAATATAGAATAATTATGTTTTTTATGTTGTTGTATTAATTTGTTTCCAAAAATATTTTTTTTTCTTTTTGTTATATTTTTAGTTTTAGTTTCATCTTCGATAAATATATCAGTTGCAACATCTTCAGAAACAAAGTCATCTACTATTTCATTTGTATTTTCAATATCTTCTAAAGTTTCTGTATCGTCTAATTCTTCATTGTTTTCATTTAAACTTTCTAAATCATCTAATTCATCATCTGTTTCGTTATCAGAAATACATTCATTTTCAGCATCTTCTAGACTTTCAGCATCTTCTAGACTTTCATTATCAGAAATACATTCGTTTTCAACGTCTTCTATACTTTCAGCATCTTCTAGACTTTCATTATCAGAAATACATTCGTTTTCAACGTCTTCTATACTTTCAACATCTATATTTTCATTTAAAATTTTAATATCTTTTTCTTCTAAATCGTCGTCTGATGAACTTTCAATTTCTTCTTTTAAAAAATTAGAAATCAATGTTTGTTTATTCTTTGAATTGTTTAAATTTTTGGGTTTTTTTGGTGATGATTTTTTTATGGATTTAGTGGAATGTTTAGCTTTTAAAGTAGTTGACATTTTCAATAATTTTGAATATCAAAATAACTTTTTAGAATTAAATAAATCATTTTTTTATATAAGTATTAAAATTATAGTTGAATTTCTTTTTTACAAATGGGACAAACATTATTTTCTTTTAACCAGTAAAGTATATTTGCGTTATCTAAACAATCCTTTTCATTTTTATGGAAAAGATGGTCACATGGTAAATTATAATATTCTTGTTCTGTTGTTATTTCGTCTTGACATACCCCACATACAGGTTGTTTGTTTGTGTATAATTCTAAATCCATTATCTTTGTATTTAATTTAGAAATATTTTTAGTAGGTGTTTTATGTTTATATTTTTGATGAAACTCGTCTGGGTCATTTTCAATTTCATACATCATATTTTCAAATTGAATTAATTCATCAGGGGTAGCAACTCTATTTTCTTGAATATAATACAAATATGCAAGTTTCATATCGTTACATTTAATTATAGTGTAATATTCAACGTAATATGTTTTTATTATTTTTTTCAATATATCATTATCTAAATTTTGTAAATTGTTATAACACAATCCAAAAATATTACAATTGCATAATTTAAATCTTGAATACCATTGTAGGATTTTATTACAAATTATTTCAATTGTTATTGCTTCTATTTTTTCATTTAGATACTCGTCACTTAGATGTGTGTAAGGAGAATATGGTTGAAAAATAATTTCTAATACAATTCTTATAGATAAAGGATTTACGGTCACAAATAATGGCGGTCTTCCACTTTCTTTTTCAATAATTTCTTTTATTTTATTTTTTATAACAGGTATAAATTTGTCTATTTGTTGGTAATAATGTGAATTTATATTGCTTCCAATATACATTGTTCTTTCACCAAGAACAATCATTTCATGAAAATCTCTTGCAAGAGACATTTTGAAAGGTATTTATATATTTATTTATATAATTTTAAATTTTTTAACTTTTAGACTATTACAACAAATATTTAAAATTTCCTTTGTTATAATGATTATTTAAAAACATTGATAAACCAATTATGACGTCAAAAAGTAACACCTTCCAAGCATTTTTATTTTTATTAATTGCCATATAAGAAAATAATAAATATAACATACCATGAACTGGTCTTATATCATTCCACCAAATTTTTTCTCCAAAAACTTCAACACCAGTTTTTCTTAAATTTAAAAAATATATTGTAAAAAATCCAATTGCTGGAATTAAAGCAATATAACCAACAATTGGTAAATAATTATTTTTTATGTTTTTTATAAAAAAAACAATACATAATCTTAAAAATATACACCCAAAAATAAATAAAATAAAACGTTTTTGAATATTATTCATTTATTTATAATAAAAATATTATAAATAAAAATACAGTATAAAATAACATTTATCTTATTGTTTATCTGGAATATTTATATTCTTAATCATATCTGATACTGAACTCATCATATTTTGTAAATCAATTCCATTAGTTGATAATGTGCTGGAAAGATTTCCGGCGATATTATTAATATCAATTCCTGAACTATCCATTGTATCTTTAACATTACCTAAAATTCTATTTACATCAATTGTACCATCTGAAAAACCAGTACTGATACTGGAAACAACTTCATTGATTACACCTGAATTCATTAAACCCATAATTGCACTCATTGGGTCAGAAGCATTTGGATCGATGTTTTTCTCAATCTTTTCAACTAAAGATGAGATAAAATTTTCTTCCTTTTCAGTTGGTTTCAAGGTTTTCTTTAACAAAGAAAGAGTTTCATTGTTTGGTTCAATGTCATTATACAATGCAAGTAAATGACCCCAGATAGCATTCTTTGATTCGGTATCACATGTCTTGAATATTTCATCTAATTGAATTTTAACTTTTTGAGAGTAACAAATATCTGTATCTTTTAATTTTTTTTCATCTTTTTCCATAATTGCATCTTTATTTCTCTTTAAAAAATCATGAAAACAGTGAATATGCTTTCTAATTGCATCCTTATGTGTGATTCTTGTTTTATCAAGTAAATGCTTGTAGAGCATTAAAGAATGCTGTTGTTTCCCAAAATTATCAGCAAGATCACATACGAAATCATTAATACGACTGAAAACTTTATAATTATCCATTTTTATTTATAGTTTAAAATAATGAAATAATACAAATATTTTTTATTAAATAATATTTGTATTATTTAAACTCGTTTATTTAATATTTTTTAATATTAAATAAAAATGTTACTTGTTGTATTTAAACAACATAAACCGTATCTAATTTATTTATAAATGAAAAATGTTTTTTTATATCTTCAAACTTATAATATAAACTTTCTGGAATTGTAACAATATATCTTTCATACATTGTATAAAAATATATTGGGAGATTTTTTTCAATAATATTTCCTGCCAATTCTTGTATATCTTTTATATTTCTATCTGTAATTTGTGTAAAACATATATATGTAAATAACAGGTTTTTATTTACTAAAGAATTTGAAACTATTATTTTTGTATCTGTTTCAAAGTCAAATTTCTCGTAAATAAATTCATTCCAATTGTCTCTCTCAAAATACATAATACCTTTACTGTTTGTATCAATTATCATTTGTTTTATATCTTCTAATATCCAATCGCATACATTGTTTTGGTATCTTGATTTGCTTTTTTGTATATCGCTATCTATACCTGGAATATCATTTGCCATTTCTGAAGATGCAAGTAAAGGATACATATAATAATTATTCATACATTCTAATCTGCTCATATCCCAATCAATTGCATAATTCATTCCGTTTGTAAGTATATTGGATAATAATTTTAATGCGCCAATTTTATTTATCAAGTAACAAAATGTTCCACCGTACGATTTCTCCATAAATTGTTCGGGTGTATATTTTTCTATAAAAAGACTTCTCTCTTCCATTCCTTTTATATTTATTTTAGAATGATGACCTAAAAATAAAATATCCCAATCTGGATATGCATTGTTCATTGTATCTGGTATTACTTTCAATATGTCTTCCGTATCTTTTCTTAAAATTATATCATCTTCTAATACAAGATACATATTATAATCAGGGTCATTTGCTAATTTACCCCATAATTTTATATGACTAAATGCACAACCCATTATTCCTTTTCTAAATTGAGCATCTGATGTCTGAAAAATTCGTCTCATTTTTTGATTTAATTGAATTGTTTCACCATCTACTGCCTCTTCAATTTCGATATTTAAAACTGGTAAAATATGTTTATTGTCATTGAAAAATGTATGAAGTCTATCTGGTCTTCTTTTGAGATTTACCATTACAGTTTTAAATAGTTTATTCAAATCTTTAGTAGAAATTATAGACTTAGAATCAATAGGGTTTTTTTGTTCAATTGTGTTATCATTTGAAACAATGCTTGGTTCTTTTTCTAAATTTTTGACGAGAGGAGCTCTTTCAACAGTTGTATTCCTTTCACCAAATTGATTAACTTTATTTAGTTCATAAGCATTAGGTTTTGTTTTGTCATTTATTTCGTTTGTCCTTCTACCTATATGAGAACAATATATACTGTCTAAAAATACAGTTTTGTAACCTTTATTTGTATATCTATTAGCATAATCCATTTCAAAATGATTTACTGGATTGAAACAACCTATATCTTTTAACACTGACATTTTTGTTAATCCAACTCTAAATGAAAAATGTGGCCAATAATACTGATTATAAAAATTAGTTTGTGGCAACACATTAATATATTTCATTATTTCTTCTCTTGTTTCTTTTTCATTGTTTATATAATGATGTTCAAAATAATAATTTTTACCATTTGAATTTTCAAAACTATGAAGAATTCCACCTATAGACTCAAAACTCTGATTTCCTTCTCCGTAGCTTTTATTGATAAGACACTGTCCATATTTTTTATCTTGAGATAAAACTTCTAAACATCTTGTAAGATAATTATCTTTATAAAAAAATTCCCAATCATCTTCCATATTAAACATATATGGAGTTTTTACCATATTGTAAATCATATTCATACTTTGAACATGTCCTTTTTCTTCTGATTTTTTGAAAATAAAAGTTATAAAAGGATATAATTGTTTCATTTTTTGTTTATCTTCTTCATCTGAATTGTCATCTATAACTAACCATTCGCTAATAAGATGTTTATCGGTGCAACATTCTAAAAAAGAATTAACTGTTCTTTCAAATAAATCAAATCTTTTACATGTTGTCATTGTAACTGTTATACCATTTTTTTCATTATCAAATGTCTTTGTTTTTATGTTAAACAACATATCTTTAACATTTTGCAAATTATATTTAGAATAACAACCATGTATGTCTTCAAAAATATATTTTATTTTATTATAAGATTCATATAATTCTTTATTATAAATAGATTTGTATATATCTATATCTCTTCTATATTTATCAGTAAAATAATTAAATGTTGTTTTTAATAAAGTATTTTTGTCTTCAATTGATAAATTTAATTTATTTTGTTTATACAATTCATATAAATAAATACAGTCTGAACTATCAAATGATAATTCAATTTTATCAATCATTTTCATTTATACTAGTTATAAAATAATTTTTATATATATTTACATAAAAATTATATTTTTTAAATTTGATTAAATATAAAATTTTATCAACTTGAATAATTAGTGTCAAGATAATTATGCTTATAATTAATAACAGACATAAGCACCAGTAGGACCATTAGAAGTATTAGAGATACTGGTAAATTCAATAGTCATACCATATCTTCTACCAGCACCAGTGTTACCACCCAAAACAACGGCATTATTAGCACTATTAGCAGGAATAACAACGATACCAGTACTTCCACCTTCACCATTAGCAACAATAGTACCAGTGAAACCCTTGTTGATGACATTGATAAACAAACAGTCTCCAGTATTAGTCAAACAAGACCATTGAGCATTAGGATTTCCGTTAGATTGGGCACCCAATTCCCTTAAAATTCTGGAAGCACTAGGCAAAGTATAAATACTTCCGGTACCTTGAGTATCGTTCAATCTCAAGGTAGCACCTTCGAGATCTTCAATAGTAATTACGGTGTTACCAGTGTTAAGAAAAGCAGGTCTACTCTTAATTAATTGTTGAGGAGGAGCACGGTTGATAGGATTTTTGATAAGAGGTTGACGAACTTGAAAGTTGTTAAAATAGTTTTGATTAAGATAAGACATTTTTATATAATAAAAAAGATATTTTTTTTTTATTTTTTTATTTATTTGAATAAATAAAAAAACTTAATTTAAAATATTATTTTTTATAACAGATAATCTATAATTTAGTAAAATGTATTTTTTACATAATTGTTTATATTTTTTTAGAAATATATATTATATATTAACTGGAAAAAATAACAATACTATAGAAACATTTTTGAGAACATTGAGTAAAAATTGGAGTTCATTGACACCGAATGACCCTTTGTATTATGATATTTTAAATTTATATATTAAATATCATAAAGAAAACACAGAGCCTAAAAACTGTCGTGTAAGTGGGAGTGAGAAAAGAGATCCAAAAATTAAAGAATATATAAGTATTTTAAATAAATTAAATTTACAAAAAGATATTAATAAAGAAGAATTAGAACCAGATATAAACGATAATATGAAATGTTATATAGTTGGATGGTATATTCTTAATATGTGTAAAATTAAGGAGGATTAAAAGGTAGTATCCGTATGACTGAACAAAGCGTTCCAAATAAAGACAATTCATAATAATTTAAATATCGTTTTTTTCATCAGAAATATTACGATTAGATTGTTGTAAAAAAATTTTATCAAATGAATTGATTTCGTTTCCCTCGAAAAATTCAGATTTATATTCTTTTACTTCTCTTATTTTGGAATAAATCATTTCAATTAATGTCTGTATATGACACACAAATAAACGATCTTCTGAGTATGTGTTTTGTAAGTTTTGCAATCCGTTAACTGAATAAATCAGGTCATTTAATAAATTAATTACAAATATTTTATCAATTGGTTTTTGGGTGTAAATATAAAAAGAAAGTATTTCAAATACCCGGTTAAATGTAGATGTTAGAAAATTAAGTGTGGTGTCTCTATTTTCTTGATTCAATAAACGGGACAACGATGTAAATAAATTTTTAGGTTGTATATACATTGTTTTTACATTTATTTTCTCATCTCTTTTTACCATAGAAATAAATTTAAGTCTTGTTATAACTTCGTGTGTACTTTCAAGAGGTCCTTTTTTAGAATCTAAACAAATACTGTCATGTATCATTTTTGTAATAGGGAGTACTTTATCCATTTTTATATACTGTAATTATAATGTAATTAATATAAAAAATCAATTTTATAAACTTTTTTTAAATATTTATATTATTTAAAAAAAGTAAATATGAATAAAAATTTAGATGTATATAAATATATAAATGACGGTAAAATAAACCAAGGTAAAGAATATATTTTATTGTTTATTTATGCTAATTGGTGTGGACACTGTATACACACTAAGCCAATTTTTGATAAAAAATCAACAGAACATAAAAATTGCTGTTTTGTTAAAATAAACTATGAAGATATTCCTGATTTTTTAAAAGAACAAGAAATAAATGGGTTCCCAACATTTTTATTATTTAACAAAGGTATAAATGGTTATAAAATTATAAATAAAGGTTCAGGAACAAATTATCTAGATGATTTTTTAAAAGAAATTCAAAAAGGAAATCAACACGAATATTTTTCTCCTGAAAATAGTAATGTAAATGCTGATTCTAAAAAAGGATATTCTATAAACAAAATTGCAAATATCAATCTTAAAAGACTAACTGATAGTTTAGTTGAACATTTTTAAAGTTCTGTGTTATCATTTTCTTCAGTATCTGAATTGTCATCATCTTCATCCTCGATTTCTTCGTCTTGTGTTTCTTGTTCATCTTTTTTCTTTAATTCTTTCAATAGTTCCTTTTGAAGTTTCATTTCTACTTTTTCAGTTTCGTTATTCCTAAAATACATATTAACAGGTTCTTTATACATTAAACTGTGAATTTTACAAAATTCAATATCTTCAATTGATATATCTATTATTTTGTCTTCGAATTGTCTACCTATAATAATTCTATCAGGTCCAGGTTCTACAACTAAATCATTTTCTAAAACGTAATTTCCATATTGGTTCCTTTTTGCACTCAATTTAAAAGTTTCATAAATTTTGTAATTTATAGATGGTTCTTCCTTGATAACTGGTTTTTTAGACTTGCATGGTTCTTTCTTTTCCTTTTTTTCCTTTGTAACTTTTTCTTTTGATTTAACTAATTTTGGACTTTCATTTGAATTTTCTTCATTTTCTGTTGTAGCAGGTTCATTTGTTGTTCCAGTTGTTGTTTCGTTTTTTGGTGAATGTCTTTTACAGAATTCGCCATTTTGAAATACTTTGGCACCACATTTTTCACCTTTGTTTTTACCAGTTTTTAAAGGAAAAGAACAAGTTGACATTTTATAATTATGATATAATTTAACTTTTAAAAAATAATTATATAGTGAATAGTGTTTAAACTTTTTTAAAAAAAATCATTTTTTTAATTTGATTAAATTAAAAAAATATATCCTATACTTATCCTTTATTTTAAAAATATATTTAGTTTCTCTTTGACCACCATTGAGCAATGCAAATTGCTAACAATGCAAGAACAACAGCGTGAACCAAGACCAACAGCATAGGAACTTGTTGACAAGTATTACCTTCAGAATCATTAACTTCCTTGACTTCAGTAGGGAGACCAACCATAGCCAAAGTATTTCCGACCAACTTCCAAGTAGCAGGAAGAGTGACAACAACGAACAAGACAGCAATGACAACAGCCAAAGTATTGGTATCTAACTTAACTTTTGGGGTTCTAGTTGAAAACATTTCAGTATGTGTATTTTATTATACAAAATAAAAAAAAAATAAAAAAAAATTAATTAAACAAACATTTAATTTAAAATTGTTTAAAATTGTTTAAAATTGTTTAACTTCTCATAGCAAATAAATATCCCAATAAACACAACATAGCAATAAATTCCATAATATTGATTGCTTGTAAATTTGCAGATGACATGCATTCAGTATCACTATCAGAACGAGATTTTGCTTTAATAATATATGGAATATAAGTAAATGACAATCCCAAAGTAAGTAAACCTAATAATATACTGAAAATTCTTTTAGGTTTTTCTATCATTTCTGACCAGTTAATCATAGTTAAACCAAGTAACATAATAGCAGAAATACCATATAATAAACAAGAAATTAAAGGCATAAACATTTGGGGACAATCTTTTCCGTTATCATTTTTGCCTACTTGTAAAATAACTGATTTTGAAAACATATATGAAATTATGAAACATATTGCAATTAACAAAGCAGTGCTTTTTAGTTCCATTTTGTTTTATTATAATAAAAAGATAAAAAAATGATTTTAAATTAAAATTTGTTATTTTATGTTAAGAAAATGTCAGTTAATGTTAACGATTTGATAAATTCTTTGTCTCAACAACAAAGACAAAAAATTATAAAAGATTTAACAATTGATTATCAAGAATCTGAATTTGGAAGAAAACCAAGTTTTCATTTATTTGATATTGAAGAAACAAGCATATCTAAAAATATATGTGTTCCTTTTTCATATCATTATCATAATTTATCTCATTTGCAAAATCAGACTAAATTTCCAAATCAAAATATAAAATTCTCTAAAAATGAAAATGGGTATACATTTGTTGGGTCATTGACTGAAAAACAAGAACTTGTAAAAGATGAAGTTTTTGAAGTTCTAAATAGAACTCATTCGGTTATTTTATCTTTTCATTGTGGTTTCGGAAAAACAATATTTTCTATATATTTAACATCTCTCTTAAAATATAAAGCGTGTGTATTAGCTCATCGTATCAATCTTATCGATCAATGGTATTATTCTATTAAAAAAGTGTGTCCAAATGCTAAAATACAAATTCTTGACACAAAAAAACATATTGATCCGTCAGTTGATTTTTACATTATGAATAGTTCAAATGTATCAAAACGCTCAAGAGATGATTTTAAAGACGTAGGTATACTTATCATTGATGAAGCACATACCATATGCACTGAAAATTTATCAAAAAGTTTATTCTGGTTTAAACCAAAATACTTGATTGGTTTAACTGCTACACCTTATAGAACAGATGGAATGAGTACTATTTTAGAATTATTTTTTGGACCTGAAATTATCGAAAGGAAACTAAGACGACCTTTTAATGTATACGTTTTAAAAACAAAAATAGTTCACGAACCGAAAGCTAACAAGATGGGAAAATTAGATTGGAATTCTGTTCTTAAATCACAATGTCTAAATGTAAATAGAAATATAATGATAGTGAATATAGTTAGATATTTCAATAATAGAAATATACTTATATTATGTAAATTGGTAGAACAGAGTAAAATGATTTTACAAATGTTAAAACAAACAAACCAACATGCCGATATGTTTGTTTCTACTCAAAAGAAATTCGATTATGATTGTAGAGTTTTGATTTCAACATATAGTAAAACAGGTGTAGGTTTTGACCATCCTAAATTAGATATGTTAATTATAGCATCAGATGTAGAAGAAGGGATAGAACAGTACGTTGGTAGAATTTTTAGAAGACAAGATACAACACCAATTATTGTGGATATTCTTGACGATTTTAGACCGTTATATAATCATTATTTAACACGTAGAAAATTATATTTAGATACTGGAGCAGAAATAAATGATTTACAAAAATGTTTTCCGAAATGTCTATAAAAGTTTTTTTATATTTTTATTTTTTTTATTTTTATATACTAAACATACAATAAAAATGTCTTTTAGTATGTCCAGAATGGACATTGCTGCTCATGCTTCCCAAATTGTTTTGACATTAGCATCAGTTGGTTTATTAATTGCTTGTTTTGTTGTTAATAATAGAGCAATCAATGCCGCTAAATCTGATAATATGCAAGAAATGAAAACTCATCTCACTATGTTAAGAAATTTGATGTGGGGTTTTTATGCTATTTATCTTATTAATTATTTTATGCATGTGTATAATCCTGTTAAGGGAATGCTTAATGGTTCTAATCAATTTTCTACTATTGCTCTCATTGCAACCACTGCTTTGGTTATCGGTGCTACTCATCTGAACAATACTTGTGGTTCAGATTCCTGCGACAAGAAGAGTGCTATGGCATCTTTGGAAAGTTTGAATATCATCCTTTCTGTATTTGTTGTTGTCGAAGTCGGTACTGCTGTAATTTCTATGTTTGGTGGTGAAAAACGTCAATTTGGTCTCACTAGAGAATTGATGGAAATGTTAAAGTCAGCTCCTGCTCGTTCAAGACGTTCTTCTGAACCTTCATATTATTTCTAAATAATAATATAAAAATTATATTACAATATATTTAAATTTTTCATAAAAAATTTAAATATAATTACACTTGTAAAAATTGATTTATATTTTTATAGATAAAAGTGTTTATATTGTAATTGAAAAAATATACTGTGTAAAATGAGCGATATTGTTCTAACACCTGATCAAACTGAATTGTTAGTGAAATTAGAAGATTTTTTAAAAAACAACAAACTTTCATTCGGGTTATATGGTCCTGCAGGTTCCGGTAAATCATTTACAATTGGTTATTTTATTCAAAAAAATGACCTTTTCAAAAGTATAATATTAACAGGAACTACAAATAATGCTTGTCGTGTTTTGGAAGACAGCTTAGAAAAAGTAAATCCAAATATTGATAATGATATAATTTTAAGTAGAATTGAAATTTTACTTGGTGATATCATATCTATAAAATCAAATGGTTGGATGAATGGTTTAACAGACATACCAGATGAAATCGAAAGAATGACTATTAAAAATGTTTCAACGAGCGAAGCTCTTTCAACGAGCGGAGCTTTTTCGATTAAAGTAACAAACGACAATAAACACGTCTATGTTAATATTGTAAATTATGTAAATAAAATACAACATTTTTTATCAAATTATAAGACAAAATTACATTCAATTACTCCTGAAATTATCAGTGAATTTAAAAATGATATATCTGATTTTATAATTAAAAATGAGAGTGCATTTAACGAAACACCTTTGATAATAACGATGTTAAATAACAAATTGTTGAACTTGTTATCATTTAACAAGTATATAAAAACTATACACTCGTTATTATGTTTTGAACAGTCAAGAGATGAAAAACATAATATAGTATTCTTACCTGGTAAAAGCAATTTTATAGAAAAAACTATAGATAATAAAAAAACATATGAATTTTCACCAAAATTATCATCATATGAAAAAAGAAAATATGATTCGCTTAACACTATTGAAGAAAGATTAGATTTTGAAAAAAAATTCTACCAAAAAGAATTAAGAGGATTAGAAGAATGCGAAATGATAATTGTTGATGAATCTTCAATGTTAAAAGAACTTGAATATAGATATATAATGTATGTGTGTAAAATTTTACGCATTAAAATTATATTCTTGGGAGATAAATATCAATTGCCACCAGTTGAAAATTCAGATAATGTAAATGATAATGATTTATCAAATGAACAAACCGAAATTAATAATTTTGTTGATTTTAGTCCAGCTGTTAAGATTAAAAACAGTTATACATTAACAACTATTAAAAGAACTGACAATTTAACATTGCAAGAAGTATATAAAACTTATAGAGATATGGTTGAAAAAACAAGTCAAGGAAAAACTAAATTGCATAATATCCAATATACAAAATTTATATCTCCAAGTAGTTCTTATTTGATTAAGATGAGAAATGATATTCAAGACGTTATACATTACATTCAGTCAAAAAACAACAAAGATATTAGAATATTGTGTTTCTCTAATTCTGAAGTTGAAAAAATGAACAAATTAATGAGAAACAATTTGTATGGAAATATAACAGAACCTTATATTAAAGATGAAAAATTATTGGTTACAAATTATATGATTTTACCACATTTTAGTATTGAGAAAATTATGAATATTGAATATTGGATAGACAATCCCAATCGTACTTACTTTAACTACTTTTTCAACAAACTTCTTGGCTTTGAATATAAAATAAATTTTATTGATCCTGAATATAAAAAAATAGATACTACTCTAAAACATGATATAAAAAATGACGGATTGAAACTATACACAAGCTGTTTTATAAAAGTTTTAAAGGTACATGAATGTCAAGTTTGCGTATCAGGAAAAGTCCTTATAGTTTCAATTATTATATTTGATTATGAAGGTAATGTTTCTTTTTTCTTTAATTTCAAAAACAAAAAAGATAGTGATTACATAAAAAAATTATTGAAAGAAGAAAAGGAAAATATTAAAATAACAGGGGAATTATACAGATTACATGCTTGTAATGAAAAATGTAAAAACATTGAAACAACAATAAATTGCAATATAAAAAATGACACAAATAAAAAATGTGAAAAAAAAGGAATTATACATTCGTGTTTAGAATGTGACAAACCTGAAATGTGCATTCATTATAAATCTATTTGTGAATCTAATTGTAAATTATTATGCAGAAATTGTAACTCGTGTGATAGTTCATGTCCTATGTGTCTAAAATTACACAAAAATAAATATATAACAGGATTATGGAATAATTTTATTACAAAAGAATACTTTTTAAATCCTTCAATAAACTACTCTTATGCTACTACAGTCCATAAAGCTCAGGGACAATCTATAGATAATGTTGTTGTTTGTGAATACAATATTGCAAATTGTATTTTACATAAACCCGATGTAAGTGAAACTCAAAAATTCTTATTGTATCCTACCTGTATGTATACTGCAATTACACGTTCTAAAGATATTCTTGTAAGACTTAAATAAAT
>Ga0194116_10001656_pt1 | contig 30915 bp, 32 predicted proteins | sample TA2MahsurfametaG_4_FD_148617 | JGI IMG/M metagenome (GOLD analysis project Ga0194116, IMG submission 148617) | Freshwater microbial communities from Lake Tanganyika, Tanzania - TA2015008 Mahale S9 surface | ecosystem: Environmental > Aquatic > Freshwater > Lake | place: Tanzania: Lake... | reverse complement strand
GAGAATTGATGAACGATGCAAGCATAACCAAGATTTTGAGACAAAGAAAAACCCTCTTGAGTACCTGTAGTGTATCTCAAGAGGGTTTAGTGGTCAAGCAATCATTTTCAGTTGTGAAGCGATATTTCTCATAGAAAATCCCCAAGAAGAATCATACTCGACTTTCGCCATATAAACACGATTCTTCAAGACATTTTCATTTGGCTTTACGCCCCAGCAACGAATTTGCACCATTGTATTTGTGTCATCAATTACTTCAAGAACAAGATAATCCTTGCCAGCAGCACTAGTCTTTCTAACACAGTTTCTGACTACAAACCAAGTAAGTCCAATTTCCTCGTCATATTCTCCAATTGGTGGAACATACTTCTCTTCAAGTCTCTTAGAGATTTCTGGAGGTAGAACCATAGAAACTGGATATTCGCCTGTTAGATCAGTCAAATACTCAATCTTTTCTTCCAAAGAGAAATCGCCTTCTGGTTTATAAGTCTCGATATTCTGATGGAAAATCTTCTTATTCTTTGGACGGTCTACAGCTACAGCAGACCAGAAGTGTTTGGCACCTGTAAATCTGCTATCAATAAGGCTGTCGCAAGCACCAGCACGAATAAGAACGTCAAGTGCTTTCTTATTTAGCTTAGAATAAGAAACATTCTCATTGAACAAGAAATCCTCAACATTATTGAAAGGACGATTATTTAGAATTTGCAACATCGCAGCTTCTCCAAGTCCTTTGATTGAAGTAAGTGGAGGAACAAATTCCTTCCCATCAGCAGTAATTTCCCAAACCTTTCCAGACTTATTGATATTGAGTGTAGAAATGTTGTATCCAAGAGACTTTACAGTATTGATTGCCTTTTCTTTACGGTTGATTTTATCGTCCTTGCTTGTATCCTGTTCAGATTCTTTTTCAAGGAACGCACAGAGCCATTCACATTCATAATAAGTTGCAAGCCAAGCACATTGATATGAAAGGATTGAATAGCAAACGGCGTGAGACTTATTGAAACCGTAACCAGAGAAATACTCAAAGGTTTCCCAAAGTTGTTGAGCTTGCTTTTGAGTAATTCCTTTCTCTCCGCAACCTTCAATAAACTTCGCATGAATCTTATCTTTTTCTTCAAAGCCTTTTCCAGTTCCTTTTTTGGTAAGTAGTTTACGAAGTTTGTTACCCTCGTCAAGAGATACGTCCTTACCAAGTTTGTGTGCTAGAAGTGCAATTTGTTCTTGGAAGATAAGGAATCCATAAGTCTCTTTGGTCACTTCTTTTACAAGTGGATGAAGATATTTGACTTTGTATGGATTTTCCTTTGCATCTGCATATTGTTGGTCTACACCCGCAGAAAGAGGACCGGGACGATAAATAGAAGTAATAGCAGACAAATCAATGATATTGTTTGGCTTTACACGCTTACAGAAGTCTTGTGCTCCACGTTCAGTAAATTGGAACACTCCAACCCACTTACCTTCGTGAAATACGTTCTGATATATCTTTTTATCAGACAGATTCATCTTTTCTGGATGGAGATTATCGTTATAGAACTTCTTGATTTGGTCAAAGGTTGGTTCTTGAATATTGTGGTGACGCTTCAGAATATGACGAATACAAGATTCAATCATCTTTAGAGTTGCAAGTCCAAGAATATCGAACTTAATAAATCCCATTGGTTCAAGGTGACGAACGTTTTGGCCCTCAGACCAAGGAGTTTGACGTACACCATCGGAATTAATTAGCGGCATATAATAATCAAGCTGTTCGCCTACGACCACGCCGCCAGCGTGTCTACTACAATTTGAAATAATCAAGCTATTAGCTACCAAATTTGGATGGTTGTTTAAAAATTGTTTACTATCAAGTAGATGTTTAATGTCGTAAACTTTATCATTACGAAGTTTGGTTATTGCTTTTACTTTTAATGGCTTCACGTAAAAACTCCTTTATTTGTTCTGTAGTCAGATACTTTAATTCGCTTTCCCATAACGTCAATACACTAAACCCATTATCTTCAGCACACACTCTTTTGTTGTATGTAAAAGCATTACTCAATACTAAAAAGTAAATCGTTTTCTGTTAGTTCTTTTACTTGTTTGTATCCATCTTGAGTAAGGACTTTGTGATCTTCTGTTAGTTCGATTGTAGTACCATCTTCAAGTTCTACCTCATAAACTTCTTTTGTTCCTTGGAAATAAATTTCGTATTCATCATTAAAATGAATGCTATTATCTTCTCCATAATAAGCAATCTTATCACCATCTTCAATATCCACTACGCTTTTATAGCCATCATTAGTAAGGATTCCTACCCTGTCAGTAAAACAAGAACGTACTTGACCATACAAAGCATCAATGTGATTTGCAATGTGTGGATATTGTACCAAAAAGTCCTGTAGAGACTTAGAATATTTCTTTACTTCCTCAAATGTTGGAGTATAGACACCAGCTTTCATACCGTGGTCTTTCTTAGCTAAAGGTATAGCTTCATTCATCATTTTGGAAGTTACTTCATTTACTTCCTTGAATGGAATATTGTAGAACTTGCTAATATCCTTTACAAGAGACTTTAGCTGTAGAGTATTCCAGTTAGAAATAGGAACAACAGTAGTATCACCCCATTCTTTGATTAGAACATCCTTGAGTACCATAGGGTCAGAAACGTCATAATCAATATCTGGGAAACCATCTTGATTCTTCGTCATAAAGCGGCTAAATAGAAGTCCATGCTTTAGAGGGTCAACCTGTGTAATTCCAAGTACATAAGAAACAAGAGAACCAGCAGCAGAGCCACGACCAGCACCAACGAGTTGAAGTTGTTGTGCCTTATCGGAAATAGCCTTCATCGTAAGGAAGTATTTACTAAATCCTCGGTCCTCAATAACATCAAGCTCATATTCAAGCTGATTTACGTAATCACTATTTTCAAGAAGTCCAAGATTACGCAGACCTTCCATACAGAAATGCTTTAGTGCCTCACCAGCAGTAAAGCCAGCAGGAACAACGAATTCTGGTAGGCGAACGGTAGCATCTGGCATAAACTTTTGGATTCTATTATGAGCGATATTATAAGTCTCTGTAATAGATTTCATGACCAAATTATCGTCATATTGAACGGGAGAAAGTGCAGAATACTTCTTGTAAGCATCCCACATTTGGTTACCGTTCTTTGGATATAGTTCATAACCAATTTGCTCAACGCCACTTGGAAGTTGATTATCTCCCCACTCTGGCTTCCCGCTTCCAAGCCAACCAAGACGCTTATAAAGTTCGCGGTCCTTCCAAGCATCTGGGTTTGGATAATGTGAATCACAAGTAGACACAAGACCAATTCCAAACTCTTGGTGCATCTTGATAATATAATTGTTTAGAATATGCTGCTCTGGTACGTTATTCCATTGAAGTTCACCATACCAACGGTCACCAAAAATAGCAACCATACGCTTTGTCATATCTCGGAAAGAATCAAGAATAGCTTCTTCGCCCTTCTCACGATTCTCCCAATAACAACCAGCATAAACACCACCCAAACAAGCGGAAAGGGCAATCACATCTTCGTTATACTTTTCTAGCAGAGCAAGATCAATACGAGGATAACGATAGAAGTTTTCGTTACGGTAAGACTCTGAAATAAGCTTGAAAACATTATTCAACCCCTTTTGACTCATAGCAAGCAAAACCAAATGACGACGACGATTGATTACAGACTTGTTTTCTTTCTTTGCTGCTGCTTCATCTTCAATAGTAGCACCAGAAATAGATTCATCATCTGTTACTTTATTTTTTTTATCATCCTTATATCTTTCATACTCTATACGCCAATCCTCTATAGAAGGAATGAAATATGCTTCAACACCAAAAAGTGGCTTAAATTGCTTACCTTCTTGTATCATTTTTTTAGCATGAAATACCTGATAACCTAACGAATTCATGTGTCCATGATTTGTGATAGCCATAGCATCCATGCCATTAGAATAAGCATAGTTCATATGCTCACTTGGCAAAGACATACCATCAAAAATAGAAAACCCATCGTGAGCATGTAACCCAACAAAAGGAATATTCATACTTACCTCTATTGTTTAATAACTCTCATCTTCATCGTCGTCAACTTCATATTCATAACCATCACCAGACCAATATGCTATTTCTGGTGGGTTATCTTGTTCTTTTTGTTCTGGTTTTGGAAGAGATTCTGTCATTTTGCACTCCTTTATTTCACCATCTGTAAATTTAAGTTTCCATGTTTCATAAGCACCATAAATTTCAATCCAACCATGAAAATTAAGGTCAAGCAAACCTATAAATTCAGATTCAATTAAATGAAAGATGTTTTTTCGTCTTTCTTTTGGAACAGGGTTGTATTTGTATATTTTTTTATAAAGACGATTATCCTCAAGTATATAATGATCCATAAGGCAATCTAAGTCTTTTGATTGATATTCACCAGCATCTGGACCATTAGGAATATCTTTTTCAATTTCAATACTATCGAACATACTCATCATAAGTCCTCCCCATATTTGTATCTAAACTCAGAAATGTGTCTTGCTCTAAGAAACTTTGGTTTTTTTAAATTCAAGTAATAATTCTGGTCAGTCGCCAAAAATCTTCTATATGTGTGCCAGCAATGAATACCGTGATACCATCTTATATTTTTCTGAATGTCGGTTTCGTAATCATCAAATATATTTTGTAATGTAAAGAACCTAGCTCTAAATTGTTTATGTTTAGGTAAAGTAACTAGTTCTCCATTTTCATTACGTTCGGTCTTTCTGGCACCTTCTTTTATTTTATTAAAGAAGTCTTTTATCTTTTCTGGTCTAAATGAAAAACCCAAATATGAACCAGTTTTGACACTTTCTCCATTATAATACGCCATAACTGTTTTATTTTTTGCCATTTCTTTTCTCAGAGAACGAATAAACGTTGGCTCATAAGCTCCAAATGGGAAAGCTACATAAAACATAGTAGGAGTTGAAGCTTCTGATATTCTTTTTGCAACTTTGGTAGCATACATGGCACCTTGTACAATAGAAAAAGGAAGTCCATCTACTTTGTCCCTAAACTTTGGATGGATAGGTACATAAAAAATAGGTATAAGTCTTTGATTTTTTACATCTTTTAAAAAAAATCTACGTCTTGAAAATTTAATATCTTGATAAATTGGGTCTAATATGAAATCTTTTATTCTTCTTCTCAAAAGAGGAGCAATATCGTCGTTACAAATAATCCAAATAGAAGAACAACCAGCATAAGCGCACTCAAAAACTGCTCTTTCAACTGCCAAATAATCTGGTCCAATAGGCATCATACAATCGTGCCAATCAAGATTAAAATCTTTTCTTTGACCAGCCACAGGAACAATACCTGCTATGTTGTTTTTGATAACTTCCATATTTTATCTACTTCTTGATTTGGTTGGTACTGCTTCATAATAGATTCTATATCATATAACATATATAAAATGTTGTCAATGTCTTCGTAAACATTCTTTGGTTCTACAATAATTCTTTCTTTTAGTGTATATCTAACTTGTTTATATCTTTGTATATGTTTGTGTATATGATGGAATCCATTTGCTTTGCCTTTTATTCCATACTTCTTGAATATGTCTTTTAATCTAAACTTTATATTATATTCTGCAAGATCCCTATCCATTTCTTTTTTGGTTTTGAACGTTGAAATTAAGAATCCATCTTTATATCTCGTATCATTAGGGGGTGAAACAAACCATAATTCTGATATTATGTTGTTTTTATTGTCTTTTAGTAAATCATATTCGTGAGCATACATACTATTGAATTCAACATAATCATAAGAGGTAAATTTACCTACTTTTAATTTTGCTGGCCCTAGTCCTTCAATGCCTAAATCATCAAACAACAATATCTTTTGCGGTTCTATTACTAGAAGCCTATTGTTTGAGTTTATTCGAAGAGTACCATTATCAATTCTTAAAGAATTCACCTCACCCGTAATAGGAATTTGACCAGACATAGATAAGCAGAACATAAGATTATTCCATAAATCTAACTTGTTTATACCTAAGTTTATATCACCTAAGTTTGATTTTATAGTATGGGATTCGGAATCAACCAATGGAAAAGAAAAAGCTGGCTCAAAATGCTCAAACTCAAATGGGCATCTTAAGCCAGCAAAGAATACTGGATATTTTGTTATATAAGCGTAAAGTAAGGCTTCTAAACTAGAACCTACAATTACAGTATCATATTTATGAACCGTGTTTCTCATTCCTAATCTTTTGATAGGCTTTCACCGTAATTGGATAAAGGTCAGAAATAATATCTAATACTGCTTCTGCTGCTCTCTGAATTTCCCATTGTGCTCCTTCATGTGTGCGAAGGTCTACAAACTTTAGGATATTGTTCAGATTGGCAGAACAATAATATTCAGTATAGAGATTTTGAGGAAGAACACCACGGGCTTGCTCACGACATACACCAAGTTCCATCATTTTATTGTAAAGCTCAACACTTTCAATATGATGGTCCCTAACAGCATCTTGTACTCTACGACCTTGTATCCATTGGTCTGGTTCTTCTACCCAAGGATTAATTAAATCTTCTGTATTACTTGCTTGGCGGTTGCTTTTATGCTGTGTTCTAAATTGTTTTGGTTCATAAAATTGAAGGTTTTCTTCCGTATAGCGTCTAGAAATTTCATTATACGACCAAGTTCTGTGTCTATGGTGCTGTGAGCGTACAAATAGTGGAACCTTAAATCTAAAGGTTACAAAGTTGTGCTCCAATACAGAAGTATGACGATGCCTAATAAGGTAATCAATAAGCTTTTGATCATTAGTGTCTAACTCTTCTTTGTGTTTTCCAAAACTAACTCTAGCACTATTAACTACAGTTAGGTCGCTCCCGACAAAATCAACAAGTTCTACTTTACCAATTCCATCATCATATAGCTGAATGGACTTCATTATTATTCCGTTTTTGATTCAACTTCTACAGTACCGCGAAGAGTACGATAAGTAGCACGAAGTTCATCAAAGTCTACTTCTTGCTTCATAAGTCGATAAGCTTTTACGGCGGTGCGAATATCCTCTTTTGTAAGCCATCCATTCTCAATATATTCAGTTCGTAGGTCTGTGCGTTGGTCCTTATAAGGTTGTATAGCATCTTCAATTGTTGAAAGAGAAGAGATATAATTTACGATGTGGTCTTCTTTTAGTGTTTCATTAACTGACATTATTTCTCCATTTTTGAAAGTTGATATTCTAACTCACGAATTTTACTGTATTCATATTCCATCATTCGTTCGTGATGCCAAATGTATTTACTTGTCTTGCTTTTGTCAAGTATGAGAATTTTTCTATTATTTATGCTTTCTGTTAGTTTACTAATTTCATTTAGTATATCTTCTTTATTGTATAGTATGTTTTTTTCCATCTTTTTGTTTAAAATTCCTGTGGGCATATCCATCCTCAAAAAACGGAATAACAAATTTCTTTGTTTTCTTCCCTTTGCCTACGGTTGAATACATATCCTTTCTACTTATAACCGCTGGGTCTGGGTGAGTCAACACCATTGATACAGGTTCTGTTGGACTTTCACCAGAAGCGGAATCAATATAATGAAATAAAAATTCATCTGGTCCGATTCTTTCTCCCCAAATAATCGATTCTTGCCCAAAGTGTTTACCAAGCTTTATCATGGTTTCTTTTGTGACATTGTTGATAGCAAAAGATTCTTCTTCAGCACCAGCAAATTTACCACCAATACGATAATGTCCAAGGTTCATGTATCTTAGAAAGGCAATAAGTTTTTCATTTTGCTTTTGGTTGAATTCTTCTGATTGTTTTTGACCATCTGGATTTTGGGCTGTCATAATACCAACAGAATTAATATTACTTCTTTCACCCTTTAGAGCTTTTACAACTCTATCATAAGCAGAGCGTTCGGTCAATAGATTACTTTCTTGTAAGGTTTCTTTTACAAGCTTTCTAAGTTCGTTTAGGGTGATAGACAAGATTTATTCCTCCAATGGTACTACTACGGCAATTACATAATTGTCTGTAATTAAATAGTAATTTTTACCATTTAGTTCTATCTTTTCAAGCATTTGTGTAGGAACAAGAATAAAAGAATCTGGTGAATAAACGGCAGTAGAATCCTCAATTACCTTAACTACTTTATATCTTTCTACTTCTTCATATTCGTTTGGAACAACAAAAGCACGTTCTTCAACTTTTTTTTTTATTTCAACTGGTTCTACAAAGATATATCTATTTCGTGGAGATAAAAACATTTGTGTCCTCTAATAATTTTTGATTTAATTTATATTCATCAACAGTTAGGAAGTTAGTTGTTCTTTTATTGCAATACTTACAAATAAAATCAATACTAATCATATTTGAAATAGTTGTTTCTATTCTTCCAGATAAAACCCAAAAGTGTTGTTTACTGTTTGGGTCTGTTTTATTACATTTTTGATTTGCGTCTATTCTTGGTACTAAATGGTTTAGTTTCATAACAAAAACTCCCGATAGGCTAAATATAATAACCTATCGGGGATAATGCAATAGTTATTTAGATATTTTGTAATAAGTCTATGGTTGTGCTAAATGCCTAAATAGTGCCTATCCGCAGCGAGAAAACCCACAATCTCCACAGGTTACACAACCATCTTGATAAATAAGATTTGTTGAATTACAATCTGGACAAGTCTTCTGGCTGCTTACTCTTGTTCCATCTGGTACGTATTGCTTCAGTACTCTTGCAATAACTCTGGCAAAGGAGAACATATCTGAGCTTTCATCTTTCTGAAGTTGTTCTACTACGTAATTGATTTTGGCTCCGTGACGAAGTGAAAGAGATAGTAAACGAGTAAATGATGAGTAGTTTGCATTATCAAATACTTTTACTACGTCTTTTACGGTAAGTTCATCAACGACTAAATCATAACGTGCTTGTGTCTTTGTGAGAGAAGTCTTGATTAGTTTACCCTTCTTTGCAGTTCTTGGAAGGTCTACAATTTTGTTAGCACCACCAATAACTTCATAAGGTTTACCATCAAGAAGCCCAATAAGAATTGTCCACTTTTCACCCTTTACAGAAACATTGTGGATATCACACTCTACTTCAGATGGACGTTTTGGTGCATCATGTTGTGGGAATGTCTCTTTCTTGGTTTCTGTAAGAAGAACACCATCACGGGAACCATCAACATAAACTGTAATTCCTTTTAGACCAAGCTTCCAGCCAAGTTGATAAAGTTCAGAAACTGTATCAGCAGAAGTACCCTTTGGAAGATTGATTGTTGAAGAAATAGAGTGGTCAATGTGTTTTTGAATTACACCTTGAATCTCTACACGACGTTTCCAATCAATCTTATCTGATTCTGTAAAGAAAGAAGGAATTTGGTCTGTTTCATTCTTAGAAAGATATTCTTGTACATTGTGATGATAAACTCGGTATTCAGCCCAACGGTCACCAGTAACGTCTACGAATGCTGCTGCTTGGTCTTGCTCATTGTGAGAAAGTTTACGACGACGAATGTAGAAGTTACGGAATACTGGCTCAAGTCCAGAGGAGGTCTGAGACATAATAGAAACAGAACCAGTAGGAGCATTTGTTAGAATACTAATGTTTCTACGTCCAAATGTCTTGATTGCATTTTGGATTGCAGTTGGAAGAGATTGAATAAATGCATTATCTTTCTCCTTCTCCCAATCAAACACAGGGAATGAACCACGCTCTTTAGCAAGCCATGTAGATTCTGTATAAGCACTTTCTTTTAGAGTTGAATAGATTCTATCAATTACAACGAGAGCTTCTGCGGAATCATAAGCAAGTTTCATGCAAGCAAGAGCATCTGCAAGACCATGAGTGCCAAGACCTGTACGACGACCATTCTTGCAAGCATCATAAAGTTGTTGCCAAAGAGCCTTTTCATCTTCTGTATTTGCTGCATCAATAATTGAAAGCAACTTCTCAAGTTCCAAATCAATCAAATCATCAGATAGACGCATAGCGTGTTTAACTACAGTCTCAAAATGTTCGTAATCAAAAGCAGCATTATCTGTAAATGGATTTGTAACAAATGATTTGAGGTTTACTGAGATAAGTCTACATGAATCATAAGCAGAAAGAGGAATCTCACCACATGGATTTGTAGTAAGAGTTTTAAAGCCTACATCTTTATATGATTCTGCTGGTAGATATTTCTCAATATTACCCCACATCAAGAGTCCGGGTTCTGCGGTTCTCGTGGCTGAGTCAACGATGGTTTTCCAAAGTTCTCTGGCTCTAATAGTTTTAGTGTAAGTAGGATTAGAGGAATCAACAGGAAATCTAAGAGTAAAATCCGCATCCTGTTGAACAGCTTCCATAAAATCGTCTGTGATTCTGATTGAGACATTTGCACCTGTTACTTTTGTTAGATCATGCTTCATTTTAGCAAATTTGTCAACATCTGGGTGTCTTACGTCAATAGAAATCATAAGAGCACCACGACGACCATTTTGACCAATCATACGACAAACATATGAATAGAAGTCTGCAAACGACCAAGCACCTGTAGTAGTACCAGCAGAATTGTTTACTGCCATACCTTCTGGACGTAGATTTGTAATATCAAGACCTACACCACAACGACGCTTGAAAAGGTTAGCAAGATGTTTCCCAGAATCTACAATAGAAGAAACGTTATCGTCTGGTGAAGCAACTACAACACAATTTGAAAGTGATGCGTTTACAAAACTATTTCCAATACCAAACATTGGAGAACCTTGTGGAACAATGTACTTAAAATCTTTGATATATGAATAAATTTGTTCTTCTGATAGGGCAGACTTTCCACCATATCGTGCTTCAATACGAGCGAACTCTTTAGCCAAACGACGATGTAAGTCATTTGGGGTAAGCTCTATATATAAGCCTGTAGTATCTTTTAGGGCGTATTTGGTGGTAAACACGTTTGCTGATAATTCATCACCATTAAAATATTGTAAACTTGCCTTGTTTACTTGTTCTCTAGTGTACATTCATTGTTCTCCGTTTTTTTGGTTTTCTTATGTCTTGAATACTTCTTCTTTAAGTTTTCTTCTTGCTCTTTCGCAGACTTGGTAACGATTTCTGATGGAGTTTCGCCAGTTGAGGGAAGCATTCTGATACTAACATTTCCCGTATCCATATTGATTGGATATACCAAACCATCTGGACCGTTTCGGTTTTTAGCGATAAACATTCTACCACCATTTATATTCTTATCTTCAACTGTACGAGATACTGAGAAAATCAAATCTGCAACAAAACACTTATTGAAGGCTTCACTAATTGACTCCATCGTAATAACTTCTGCATTTAGACCAGAGCGATTTGTTTGAGAAGCGGTCCAAACAGGGCAACCAACTTCTGCTGCAATTCCTCTTAGTTCTTCATAAATAGTCTCAAGTTCTTGCCTCTTCTCTTTTTGATTTGAAATAGGTTTGAGTAGATCACCATAATCAACAATAATCATATCGGGAGTAATACCACGGACCTTTAGCTTTTCAAGATGCATACGAATGGTGTTAGTGCTTGCTGTTTTGGTAGGATACTCCTTTACAATAAGCTTACCACTCATATCCTTAATCATATCAAAAATTTGGTCTTTATATTGAGGCAACTCACGAATAGCAAATGAAGTATAACAACTATCATAGCGAGAAGCAACAACAGTATCACCTAATTCAAGAGTATAATGAATAACCGTCTTTCCTTGTTTTAGAGCCTCGGTCCCAAGATGTACAAGAACCATTGATTTACCAGCACCCGTAGGAGCTACAACTACGCCAAGTTCACCACGACCAAGGCCACCTTTTGTAAGATGGTCCATTTCACCCCAACCGGTTGAAACAGGATTACGGGACTTAATTTCAAAACGCTTCTCAAAGTCTGCAATAAAATCATACCCAACATCAGCGGATACACCAAGCTTTAGTGCATCATTGATTGTCTTTGAGATTTCATCAAATGAAGCAGATTGAAGAAGTTTTACAGACTTCAACATAGCTTCCTTCAACTTTTGCTTCTTACAAAAGTCTAGAGAAGTTTCCTTGATATACTCCGCACCATCTACTTCTTTTGCATGAATACGAGCAAAGTAATCCCGTACTTGCTTCTGTAGGGCTTCGTTTTCTTCGCCCAAAGAATCACGGAGAATAGAAGTCATAATGTCATAAGATGGATGCACCTTATAACGGTCTTTATAATCAAACATCTTCTGTACAAAGGTTTGAAGGTACTTGAGTTCCAAAAACTCAATATTCATTACTTCTTTGATTTGGTCACAGAAGGTTCTATCGTTTAGCATAAGTTGGACAAGGTTCTCTTGAAATACCTTGCCAAATCTGCTCAAATCAGACTTTTCGTTAGTCATTTGGCACCAGTTAGGGGATTAGTATAATGTCGATTCTATTGCAAGTCAAGCGTTTTGTAAATCCATCTATAACCGCCTGCCTTTTTTATTCTACCAGTAAGACAATGTGCTATTGTGCTTATACCAGTTGTTTCTTTCGCTTCTTTTATTGATTTCCATTCTTTTACAAAGTTATTTTCTAAATCTAATTGAATTATTGGTTTATTTATTTTTTCTGTTCTTTTTGTAATAGTTTCCTTTGTAAGTTTATTTCCAAGATGACTGATTGATAATTTTTTCTTAAAATCATCAGTCATCTTTTTACCTTTGGACCAAGAACTTTTTCCTTTTCTCGCATTAGACATTTTTAATCTTGTTTGTTGTGAAACTATTTTATTTTTATGTGTTTTACTTGCTACTTGTTTACAAAAGTCACTTACTTTTTTACCAAGATTAGAATTACTAATTTTTTGTCTATGTTCCTCATTTGGGTTGGTTAATCCCTCGCCACCATCGGTCATATTAACCAATATACCTGTTGCTAAATCAACTCTTCCAAATTCATTTATTAATTGTTTTTCAATTTCGCAAGCCTTTTCGTTAGTTAGATTATCATATATTATTTCAACAGTATAACCATACTTATTGGTAATATTTTTCCAATATTGATTTCTTCCAAATTTAGAAAAAGCCCTTTTTATATCTTTACCTTTCCCAACATAAAAAATTTGATTAGTATCATTTCTTTTATGGATGTAAACAATAGCCATTTTACTCCCAAAATTTGCACGACCAGTAGCCGCTGGTGGTCTTATCTTTCTTTTGGTGGCATTTATGTCTGGCTCTAAAGGATTTTCTTCTTTTCGGATTAGATTTTTTAATCCTTAAATTTTTATCTCCGAAATTGACCTTTTTTACATTACCAGTCTTAGGGTCTTTTACATAAACAGAACGTTTTTTTGGTCCATCTGGTGTTAAAAATGGCTTATTAAGAGTCACTGTACGACCTTGATATTTAGCTTCTTGAATAATTGTTCTTTGACTCTCTAATAACTCTTCCAAGCAAGCTTCGCAAACAAGAGTTCCATCATCTAAATGAGCACCATGATACTGTGTATTTTCTGCAATTTGTGAAGTCATTTGTTGACCAGTATCTTGTATGAATTGTGCTAATTGACCAGAATTTGAGAGTGTTAAAGAATTTTTTAAATGTGGTATCAATTCAATAGCATCTTTTAAAGACGCGGGATTTTTTGTAGTCGCTGCTTGTAGTAAGTTTGCTAATATCATACCAGACAATACGGTAAATGCAGAATAGCCTGCAAATTTATTTAATCCTTTTACGATATCGCCACCACCAAGAGTAGTTAATCCTTTTTCTGCTAAACCAGATGCAGCTTCAATAGCAGATGCAATTGGTCTGGAACTTTTTCCACGCATCATTTTTTGTTCTTTTACAGATGAACTAGCAGCTTTTTCAATTTGAGTTTCAATTTGAGCAATTTCAATAAAATCATCGCCTGTTACGTTTTGTTTAAAAAAATTAATTGCATCAACAATCTTACCACTTTTAACTAATTGTTGTAATTGTGCTAGAATTTTTGGGTCATTAAACATTTTTTTTGTTTGTTGATTTGGACCTTTTTCTTTAACTGGTTGTCTAGCCAAATCAACAATTGATTGTTTAATATTTTGTGGCGTAAGTTGTGGTTTCGCAACTTGTTGAGACTGTTGATTTATTGGTTGTTGTTCTATCATAAATGTACGCCAACCTTCTACTAATAGTTGCTGGGTTTTGAAAGATGAATATTTGCTCATGATGTAACTAGTCCTTCTTTTTCTTTTTGGTCCAAGAGATAGGTTTAGATGATTTCTTTTTTCTTAGTGGACCTTTACCAGCAGCTTTGCACTGTGCCTTTGTTGGTCTGCAAGCGGGATACTTACCACCTTTTTTATCTGCACTACTTCTACCACAAGGCCCACCAGTTCTACAGTTTATCCAACCTTTTCCTTTGTTACGAGCAAACCATCCATGAAGACCTTGTTCTTTTTCTTTAGAGAAGTTTGGTTTGTAATCACGCTTTTTGGCTTCGTCTATTGTTTCTTCTTCAAGAATTTCAATATCATCAAATATTATTTGTGTGTTCTCATTTTTCTTTTTACCATCACAATGCGCCCTTTGTGAGAAACCTTTTGGATTATTACAATTTATGGAACGCTTATAGGTATCTGACCATTTTTCTAATAGCTGACTTGACTCTTCTAGTAATAAGGCAAGGTCTATCTCTTCAGATTGTTCAACTTCTTCTTTTGTTACTTTTACACAATTAGGGTATCGTTTACCAAACATGGTTTTCATACCTTTTTGTGTATAACCTTTCCAACATCTTTCATTAAGTTGATTGTTTTCTTGTTCTTCTTGTAAGCTTTTAGTTTTTTCTTTAGATGCTTCTTTCCTCTCTTCAGCATAATCAAGAGCTTTTTTAAGTCTTGCTTTAACCTCTGGGTCTTTGGCTCTTTCGTAAGCTACACGTACTCTTTGGTGAATTAAGTTAATAATTTGTGATTGGCGAGCGTGTGATTTAGATTTGAAAGACTCTTTTGATAATGTATCTTTTATGTCCTGTACAGTAGAAAACTTTACACTTACCGTATCTTTTGGATTTTCGTCCGTATACAAACGACGATTAGAGCCTTTTGGTTTTTTACCTGTACCAACTTTTGGGTCTTTTTCTTCTAACAAAAGTGCTTCATCTATTTCTTCATCTGTTGCACTTTCAGAAATACCTTTCCAGATTTTACCTTGACGGCATTTTACAACAGCACCAGAATTTCCAGTAATTGTTATGATTCCTTGACCATTAGTTTCTTGCATCATAACCCAAGTTGAGTTCTCGGTTTGTGGGCACCAAACATCTGTTATGTTTTGTGAAACTAATTTAAAATTTGATGTATTTTTGTATCTTTTATTTGATGTATAGTTGCAACTATAAATTTCTTTGTTTTTTGCTTTTTTCCAAGTAACTAAACCTTCATTTAGAAACGCAGACAACAAAAATGCATCACGATGCATAATGTCTTTTTGTTTAAATCCAAAAGATTGTTTACCATGATTACCATCATATAACCATTCTATATTGGAGTGGTTATCATTTTCGGTAAGTCTTTCAGTTTTCTTTTGATTTCCATCATATATTATAGCACTAAACAACCAAGCTTGTCTTTGCTCTTGTGTTGCTTCTAATAAATAGTTTATCCAATTATCACCATATTTATAAATTTTGTTTTTTAATGTTTTATTTCCTTCTAAGTATGGAGCAGAAACAACCAACAATTTGTTGTGTTTATTGTTTAAAATTTCATTTGTTTCAATAAGTGAATAATCATTATGATTTCTTATATATTTGTTTTGTCTTTCGGAAGTAATTTGTGGAAGTTTGACAACCCATTTATGATTTTGTGTAGCCTCAAAAACAAATCCAGTATTGCCGCTTTTAACTACGTTTGTATCAGCATCTTTATAACGATGTATTTTTTGTATTGGTTTAAATTCAAGAATATCTTTCTCGATATTAAAAGTTAATATTTCTTCATTTAAAGAAAGCTGTTCTACTGATTTCCAACCGTCTTTTGTTAATGCTTTTGAACTATGCTCTGGTACACACGCATAAGCAGAAGGCCAAACTTTATATTTACGTTTGGCTATTCTTGTGCATCTATCTCCTGCTTTTTTCTTTTCCGCTTCTGACAGTGAAACCTGTAATTTATTAGCTTGGTCTTGTATAGTTTTTATTGCAGTTTGTAAATCTATTATAGCTTTTTGAGCTTCAACTTTTTTCTTTTCGTCTTCCGCTTGTTTTGCAGGGTCAGCTTTTGGTTGTGTGTCTGTTGTGGCGGAAGGAGCTGTGGTTGTAGTAGACATAGAAGGTAAAGTTGGATCATCAGCCTCTATAATATATTTTCTCCATTCTAAAAGAATATCTTTCATAATAAAAATCCCACACTATAAATAGAATAGTGTGGGATAAAAATCATAAATCTTCTACTAAATCTGGGGAAAATGAAAACATTACTTGTTCTACACTTCCACAACCAACTTGAAATACAGAATCTATGAATCGTATCATTTCTGTTATATTTTGAAAGTCCTTAAGTATACCATCATAATACAACTTAAATTTACCAGTTTCTTTTAGAATATCACACTTGTTTATAATGATGTGTGTGAATCCTGCAAGGTTAGTAGCTTCAATTAGTTTATCTAGATTTAACCAATTAACCTTCCTACGGCGTCCAGTAGTAACACCATACTCTTTACCAGCATCTGCAATTGCCAAAAGTTCTGGGTTATGTAGAAGAGAGGCTGGAAAGTCTGGGTCTTCACCAGAACGAGTATCATAAATCTTTGCCACCCCGTAGATATTTCGGATTGCTTTAGGCGAGAATCCAAGCGAGCAAGCAGCATATGGAAGACATTCACTTGATGTAACATATGGATAATTACCATAGTTAATATCGAGCCACATACCTTGAGCACCTTCACAAAGAACATTTCCATAAAGTTTCTCAGTAAGTAAATAGCTTCGGTCTAAGTCAGAATCCTTTGCAAGCAAACCAACCCTAGCATATTTATCACGGTAACAAGGGGCAATACCGCTGCTTGTAGTTCCAAGTTTAGAAGCTAATTGTTCTTTGTCTTGTTGAATATGTTCTTGAGTAACAATATGTGCATTTGGATGAATTTTAATAAGTGAAGTATCAAATCCTCCAGCTTTTAATTGCTCAACTTCTTTATAAAATGAGTCTAGATTTACAACACAACCGGGACCGATAACAGAAGTAATACCGTGGAATATACCACTAGGAACAATATGTGTAGAAAACTTCCTGCCTTCATGATAAATGGTGTGTCCCGCATTTGATCCTCCCGAAAATCTAGCTACAAAGTTGTAGAAGTATTTGCCATTTGTATTTTTTGTAGAAGCTAAATAGTGAGTTACTTTACCCTTGCCTTTCATCCCCCCAAGCTGCGCCTACCACAACATCAACGTATTTTACCATTTTTTACTCCATAATAATATTGAATTTTTTATTATTTATTTGTTTCTTATTATTATCATTTATAATAAAATAAAATAAATAATCATTATTTTTTGCATAAGCAGAAGCATATGTATTTTTTACATCAACTACTTCTTTATACTTATTATACCAATAAGTGCTAATAAAAAAGCCACATCACCCCAAACTTTTTCTTGTATTTTTCATAATATCAAACAAAATTGTATAGTTAGAAGTACCAAATCCATCTTGTACCATCATCTTCTTAAATTCCAAAAGATTCATTTGTACTTCAAAATTATCAAACATATTTTCTATATGCATTTTGGTTTGTATTGAGATTTGTGGGGAGTGAAGTTGCATAATCTTATAATTATCTCTTATCACTTGCACACTTTCTAATACTGCATCATATGCTTTTACGGACCCTTTGTTTGTCTTTGAGAAGTTTATCACATCATCAATTGTATGGAAAGACTCTTCAGAAAGAAAAGGGAAACGTTTAGCAAGAGTAGCTAATCCAATACCTTTTACACCAGCTAGGTTATCAGATGTATCACCGGAAATAGAACGAGCAAGAGCAAAATTATTAGGATGAATAGAATATTCCTCAAGCACTTTTTTAATATTCAATAGTTGTTCTTGTATTGGCCTATATAAAATAGTCTTAGGTTCAATTAACTGAATAAAGTCTTTATCTGAGGAAACAATTACCTTTTGACTTTCTGAGAACAAAGGAAATTTACAAACATATGAAACTAAATCATCAGCTTCAATCTCTGGATACATAAGTTGTACAATAGGAAGTTGATTCATATATTCAATCAATCTTGTTTGTTGCCAGATTTTATTTTCTAGTTCTTGATTCTCCGTTAAATTTCTAACATCACGATTAAGCCGCATAGGTTTACGACCATCTTTGTAGTTGTCGTTCATTCCTTTACGCTTTCTTGAACCACCTTCACCATCCCAACACACTATAGTTAAGTCTGGTTTAACTTCCTTGCATAACTTCTGTAGAATATTAAGAAACCCAACTACACCACCAACGGGATTACCATTAGGAGTAAGAGTTGGGTTTATAACATACGACCTAAAAAATTGATTTAGTCCATCTACTATTAGAATACGGTGCATAATATATCATCCTTTAATATCCGATGTTCACAGTCATCGGTGAATGAATAAATAATATATAATAGTTCTTGCGAATTGTCAAGCACCACACCAAAATGTTCATGCATATTAAAATTCCCACTATATATGGGGACAGGATAATAAGCGTATTTTATTAAATCACCTATTTTTAGATGTGATTTTTTCATAACACGTTTCACAATAAGGACTATGAAAATACTTCTTGTTTACATTATGCTCGGCACTACAAGAACAACAAGTAAGTCTAGCTCTAAACGAAGCTTCTTGAATTAGGTTCTCAACCATTTTATAACCTTCTTCATCACGAAAGCCACTATCCCAATCATCTTCATCCATTAGTTTATGCTCTGTGTAAATTCTAAGAGAACCATATTTCTCTTTGATTTGTACAATACGAACGGAATCCTTATAATTAAAAGCCTTATGGAGAAAATCCTCAATAAGAGGAATCCAACCAGAACTAATCTCAAAACCATAAGTTAGAGAAAGAAAATCTTTATACTTATCTTCAAGTTGATTACATCTTTGGGTATATTCGTCAAAGTTTGTAGACATTGTTATTGATCTCTTTTCTTAGATATTCAATTCCAGCCATAACATAATCATGAGGAGAAATAAAATAGTTATTCTTCTCAAGATTATCATTCATTGCCTTCATAACACCATCATATAATACTGCAAGTGCAACTTCAACCTCTACAAGTGCTGGATTCTCTACCTTTGTTGTTCTAGTACAACCATTGCTTTTAGTGACTACCCAAGCACCTTCCTTAGCTGTCTCCCAAGGATTACGATAGTCCATAGGGTCATATCCACTAAAGCTCTTCTTACTCATTGTAAATCCTCATAGACTCAATCTCGCCATTCTCATTTGAATAAACAACCCTCTTGATACCAACAAACTGCATAGCTGCTTCACACATTGGGCATGGCTTAGAGTTCTTCAAATCACCAGTACGACCGACACGAACAACATAAATAGTTCCACCCTCAGTTATAGATCGGTCAAGGCCAAGAATGGCACCAATCTCAGCGTGAATGGTAGCATGACCACACTTCTTCTTGCGAAAACGGTTGGCCCATGCCTTATACTTGTTCTTATTACAAGAGGTATTTAAAACAGTACCACCGCGAACAAGAACAGCACCGTGCTTGTATTCCTTGAACTCGGTTTGTTGTGCAATACGAGAAGCAAGCTCTATATAACGCTGTTGCTTCTTAGACAGATCATAAAACGGCTTCGGGTCAGACTCCATGATGTTTGTTTCTCCAGACACCATCACAATAACCCAAAACCGTTATACGTGCAACGATTATCTTACGGAAACATAATAACCGGGAATCCAATTACCCCAACGATCATAATGTGCTGGAACCCATCTTACATATGAATAATTAATTGGAACTTCAAGCCACACAAGACCATTCCATATAAATCTAAATCCTACTTTTGGAGTATGTCGATGATAATAAGATTGTGGTGGTCGGTGATGGTGACGATGAACAGGGGGAGCATGATGATGCCCATGACGAGCAGGATGTGCTTCCGCAGAATCAATAAACAAAGATAAAAGTAATGCTAACATATTAAGCCCTCCTAATAATTAGACGAAAGCACATCAAAATAATTCATTATTCTTCTTCAAGATTATAATAATTTGATGCATTACCTGTTTGCTTATCAAATTTTGTGATAAGTTCGTCCTCAACAATCTTTAGAACAGCTTCTTTGAATTCTGTTTCCTCTAATTCTTGAGAAAATGCAGCAGACCTAAACTTTTTTTCAGTTCCATTTGGTAGCTTGATATTCCACCAAGGTCCAGTAGTTACTTTATCAGACTTAGAAATAATGTCTAACCATGCTTCTTCATCAGATACTCTAACCTTTTCTCCACCCCATAGCAACTTAAGAGAACATTCACGCCCTTCTGTACCAAAGCGCGACTTCTTAAGTGTGCATTTAGTCTCAGAGCCAATTCTAAAGCCTGTCTCTGTAGTTACGTAGCTTGATTTACTCTTTCTTGGAGTAAGCCAAATACGTAGGGAATAAGCATAAGCAAGAGCCTTACCACCGGGAGCAATATATGGATTTATTAGCATTTCTGTATGTGCTGTCGGACCCATTACAATGTTTTGCTTTAGCTGATTTAGAACTAGAAACGCACTCTTTTTATTTGCAATTGGTTGAATAAGCTTTGCAAGACCCTTAGACATAATCCTAGGTTTTACTGCCATTGAAGATTGAGGATTAAAATCTCCTTCAAGGTCAGCCATAGAAGGTGTAAATGCAAAAGAGTCTAGAATGAATAGCATTTTCTCAGCTTCTGGTTCTGAAAGAAGTTGCTCAATAGTTTCAAGAACAAATTCAATAGAAGTAGCTTGAGTGTATACAATCTCTGCTACATTACAACCAGCTTTCTTTAGGAATTCAGAGTCAAGAGCGGATTCTGAGTCAAAATAAATAACTGAGTATCCCATCTTCTGAGCATTAGAGGCAATCTGAGCAGCAAAATAAGACTTACCAGATGCTTCCGTACCAGCAAGTTCTGTAATTTTACCTACAGGAATACCAGCCTTCTTTCCTCTACAAATAATTGAATCAAGAACCTCAGAACCTGTAGAAATCCACTCAATTACATCAGTAGGATTATCCTCTTCAAGATTATAAGCGACTTCAACCCCTGCCTTTTTATTGATCATTTCTCTTAGTTGAGAAATAGATAATTTACCATTTGATATTGTTTGTACTTTTTTAGCCATTTTAGTCCTTTATGTATGTGAAAATGGCGGGCATACCTTTGTAGATACACCCGCCATTTAGTTTAGATTACTTACTAGAGACAAACTGTTCAAACGCATCATCTACAGCAGTACCACCACGAACGGTTGTAGAAGAACGATCCTCTGCACTTTCATCACTTGCAAAAGCTTCATCAAGAATCTTTTGAACTTCAGCAGTTGTAAGATGCTTGTTGAGTTTATCAAAATCTGGAAGAGTATCTAGAATTTCCTTGCACTTTGCTGCACCACCATAAGAGGGGTCACAAAGCGGAGAACTACGACGACGAGGAGTAATCTTAGTCTCTGGGAAAGCACCGGGAGAAGTTGGCTTAGAATAATCAATTACGAGATCAAGACCATCTTCTGCGTCGGTAATATCACCATACTCTGGATTTAGAACAAGATTGATAAGGGTTTCATATGCACGCTTACCATATGACCAAACCTGTATACCCTTAGATTCTTCACCACGAACAAGAATGGCAGAAGAAAAACGTTGACGAGCAAAGAGAGACTTAGCCATCTTCTTGCTTTCATCATCGTTATTAGCTACACCTTCTTTCCAGAGTTGTGTAGCAAAATCACAAATTGGACATTCCTCATTATGATTCTTTTTAGGACAAAGAACAGCCTTTGTTTTTCCTACACCATAATGAAACCAAAATTCTTTGAAGGGGTCACCATCGGGAGTGGGAACAATACGAATAGAGTGTTGTCCTTCTTCTGGTTTCCAGTTGTTTGATGTATTTTCAGACTTTCCATTACCAGAAAGACTATTCAGTTTTGCACGCATTTTATTTAGATCTAGGGCCATGATTGTTCTCCTTGTTTTGTTTGAGTAAAGTCAGAATGTCTAATCTCACATTCTGCTAAATCGATGTACTTCCATCATATTCTACAGGTCGGATGGTGTCAACCTCAATCTCGTCAAGTTCTCCTACAATAGAATTGTTATTGAAAATGCGAAATTCTTGTTTTTCAATATCGTAAACCACTTTCTGTCCCTCGGTCAATCTAACCTTGCGACCAGAGTTCTTCAACTTCTTTTCCATGATTTCCTTTGGCATATCTTCAAGATTAACAAACGTCATAGTTCTAAGTGAACCATCTTTCTTAATAAAAGTACCTATATATGCTTTCATATTATCCTTGTATGTAAGGTGATTTATGCTCAATGTAAACAGTTGATTCTTCATGCGGGCTTTCGTAAATTGCAAAAGATATTGTCATATTTTCCAAAAACTTACTGCTTATTTGTTGTTCTATCTTATCGAACAACTCTGTATCATTGTTGAGCGTTTCTTTGTTGATGTAATAATAATAAACCTTTTCCCTTACGTTGTCAATCGGGAAGAACAAGTTTTCTTCACCAGAGTCAAAGTCCATAATACCCAAAGAAGTAATGCAATAAGTTGATGGAGTATCAATTATTTTTTCATAGACAGATTCAATGTTCTCAAACATATTCTTCATATAATACGAAGTAGCAAATGTAGAGAATATTTTATCTTGTCTTTCTTTTAGAGCTACTTTACCTACAACCTCTGATACGAGTTTGAGATCGGTAATACTAATAAATTTTATCTTAGCAGACCTAGTATATTCTTGCAACACATTATAAACAACTTTTTCCATTGCCTTTTGTGTATTTGTAAGAAACTTTAGGTCTGGTTTAATATATAAAACTTTTATTTCAACGTCTTTATATTGTTCTAAAAACCTTAGAAGCATACCATTTATTATTTCTTCACCAGATAATACTACAGTCATTTCATCTTCTAAGTCAAGAACTATGTTTTTATAGTTTAACTCATATTCTTCTGGAGTTTTATACTCTGGTATTGTCTCGTTATTTATCTTGAATACTTTGAATTGTTTATATTGTTCAAATTTTTGAGCGATACTACAGCCAGTATTACCTATTCCAACAATATTCATTTTAGTATCCTTGAGGAATGTCTAATGCTTGTCTAACAAAACTTTTTAGGTCTGGGGTAGCTTTGGAAAGTTCTTCCAGCTTATCGTATTCTACCCATTTATAGTCAGAGTGCTCAAAGTTTAGGCTTACTTCCCCAGACCACTCTTCACAAAAGTAAATATACATTTTACCATTATTACTATTTTTTACAGTACAAATGGAAATATCTTTAGCTTCAAGTCCTGTTTCTTCTTTTAGTTCTCGTTTAGCTGCAAAGTATGGAGTTTCACCCTTCATAATGTGACCACCGGGAAGACTCCAATGAAGAGGTTTCCATTCATCTGTCTTGGATCTTTCAACTACTAAAACAGTTTCTTTTTTTGTTTTATGTGCGACAACTATAATAACAGAATCGGATGTATCATCACTTTTCATATTTAACTCTTGGGTAATTATTTTTCTATATATTTGACAAGTTATTTATAAGTACGCCCTTCTTCAATAGCTCTTTCGCTTGGAGGATCATCACTTTCTTCCATTGGACCAATACCAGATAGAGCGCCTTCATTACCTTTACCTATTAACTTCTTTTTTGCTTTGATGTTTCTTTTTCTTACTTTTTCTTGGAAGTCACTAACAAAATATTTTTTACCTGTTGAGTAATCTTTTAACTCTTGTAAAGCTTTATCTTCTATTTTTTTAAGTGCGTCAATCATATAATAATTAGTTCTTCAAAATGGTTTTCATATCTCCGTAGTTATTTCCTGCTTTGATATTTACCATAAATTTGCCATAATCGGTTTGGGAAAAGATGTTCACAATATCATTTAGAATCCATTTTTCATTTTCTGCAAGGTCAAGAATGATGTTGTCATGAACACAGAAAGCAATCTTTGATTTCTTATCTTGTAGATATTTATAAACCTTTACAACTTGTCGAAGAACAATATCTGCAAATGTAGATTGAATAAGATAAGACATAGCATGGTGCTTATCTGCTTCAATTTTACGTCCATAAGGTGTATTTACAAAACTCCCATCCCAATACTTGTTTCTAATAGCTTCTCTGTCATAAATGGTTGAGGCAACATCATAAGCTTTGTCTCCCCCATAAAGCCATGAAAAGATTTCTTCCTTTGCTTTATCTCGGTCCATTTGGTTATTGAATACATTTTGTACGTTCCAATCATGAATATCGCAATCTGGTTGTTCCTTTCCAGCAAGAGCCAAGAAAGTACGAAGCTCTGCACCATTAAAATCAAGTTCAACAAACCAATTATTGTTTGGTTTTATAACAGAACGGAACGACTTATCCATCGATAGAATAGGAAAAGAATTTGGCATAGTAGAAAGGCGACCAGTAACCGTACCAAACATATTGTATTTTACATAAGGATCATATTCATTTAGTTTTGCCTTGAATGTTTTTTCTCTTGGAAGAATAGATTTTAGAGAAGAAGAATCAATATTTAACTTTTGTCCCTTAATCTCATCTACAAATTGAGCAAGAGATAAAATATAATCATAATTATGTGGTTTCTTGTAAGTTTGAATAACATACTTTGTTATTTTATTTTTAAGCTCAAAATATTCAAGCAAGAATCTTTCTGGAACCAAATCATAAAAACAATTATGTTCAAGATTTACTTTTGAAATAAGAAAAGATCTTATAAATGCTTTTAGTTTAGCACTTGCAATATCCCAATCTGGCTTTAGGTGTGCAGGACAAACTTGATTTATGTCCTTTCCTCCTACATAAAGAGAAGCAAAGTCAATCTGTTTATTGACCAGATGCGGAGAATAAGACCATGTATATCTACAGTCTTGTGGAAGTTCGTTATGAACTTGTCCATTATAATAAAACGCATGGCATTCAATTTTGTTATCGAGGACTTCAAAGTACATCTTCCCTCTAAAATTTAAAATTAATTCTTGTTAATGCTCTGTTCTTGTTTTCTTGAACAGCCTTATATTGTTTATAAGATGGATTTGAACCTCCGTCAAGAAAAGGCTTAACAGAATTAAAAATCCATTCTAGAGTTTTGGTTTCGCCATAATTATTATAAAGCATGGCGATATTGATAAGATTTTTATCAAACTGTCCTTGATTCATACTTATATTCTCTTCTCTTAAACGAATCAAGTAATAAAACTGAATCCATGCTAAATCATCTTTTGTAGTATCTTTATCTTTATAAACTGTTTGAAACTTTAAATCTTTTGTTGAGGCACAATACTCTGTTATCTGTGTTTTTGGTTTTTGTTTAACTTTTGTTGTGTAGTAGTCTTCTATTATTTTTTTAAGTTCTTTATAATCTGTTGTGTGTGTAGTCTCATATAAAGTATCAAACATTTGTTCAAGAGAGTCAATACCGTAAGCAGACATTTTTTCTTTTGCGTATTCTGTGTTAAGATTAAATACAATTCTCCAAGGAGTGTTTTTATCTACAAAAAAACTATATTTAGCTGCTGTATTAACAAAAAAATCAAAGTTTGGGTCATTAATCCATTTTGTTAATTTCAAATTATCATCATCATGCTTATCTTCTGAAAAAGATATTGACAATCCTGTTACATCTGGACTTAGTGAATTTGCTAATATATAACAAGATTTAGATAAAATTAATTTATTTAATAAAATATAAGAAATAGTTAACTCAAGAAATTCATTATAATTTGTGATTTGTCCATCAATTTGTTCTTTTGTAGCATTATAAATAATATCTAAAATTCTATTAATATATAATTTATATTCATTATTTGGATTAATAAATGTAATTTTTGGTATCAATGGGTTATAATTCGATTGAGGTATTTTTAAAGATAAATTTGCATTTTGAACTTCATTAATAAATTCATTATATGCGTCTGCAACAAAATTTAATACTTGTTGTTTTTGTGTTGGTTTATTTGAGAATGTTTTTATGTTTTTCAATGAGGTTGATTTGACTACAATTGGTTGAACAAAATGATTAAGTTTACCATAGTATTTTTGTGAATTCCAAAAATCAATTTTATTTTCAATATTTTTAAAATTTAATAATTTATAATTTAATTTTTCTTCATAAGATGTTTGTATATCACTATTATTATTTGCCATTATAGATACCTTTATATTTATAAATAGATAATTTGTTATTCCTCACTAAAGATATCTCTTAATATTGCTATTGCAACAGATGTGCCACCACCACCAACCCCTACACTTGGACGAATTACTTCTGCTTCTGCTGCTTCAGCCGCAGCAGTTTCAGCATCATTTTGTAATTTCTTTATTAATAAAGATAATAACTGACTTGACGCAGGATTTGATAAACCAAAATCACAAGCTGTTAAACCATCTATTGTTTCTGGCGGTTTTTCATCACCAGCATATTGCCAAATACAATCTAGTTTTGTTTCATACCCTTCCTCAGATATTGTAGAATCAACTTTTTCAACAAAGTAATATCCACCAATACCAGTAATTTGTGAAAAACTTGGATTTGCTTCTGGGTCTGTTATACTTACAGTTTGTACTGCTTCTGCCGATGGTTGCAAATACAACATCATACCGGGATAATATATATTATTTCCTACCATTGTTAAATTAACATTATATCTATCTCTAAATTGTCCAAGATATAATGTCTGTTTACCAACCGCTTTTGCTTCTTTCAAATATGGTGTATCGATTCTGCTAAAATTTGCAGATTTTAATAAACCATAATCTTCACCAACTGTAAAATGATATATACCTAATGATTCGTCTTTTTCAATATCACTATTTGGATAAAAATCTGTAAAACGTTTATCATATATTAAAAAATAAGTATAATGATTACTGTGAGTATTAATATTATTAATATAATAAGCGCGAATTGCAAATTCTAAATTTTGAACAAGAGAGGCATTTATAGCAGGGGTTAAAATTGACATAGGATTGTTTCTAAAATTACCATCACCTAAATTAAAAATTGTAGTGGCTAATGAAGTGTCGGCATAGACTTCTGTTTGTGAATTATATAAATTTGAACCATTTAATGCGCCAGTAACTAATTTTGTAATTACATCTTTTATAAAGCTAAATAAACTATATGTATCCTTTTGTGGTTTAATTATATTTTCAATTAAAAATAACTTAAATAACTTTAAATCAATTGGAATATCTAATAAATTTCTACCACCAGACCTATAATCAAAATCTGTTTGGTCATCGGAAATAGAAAGAATTCTAGTCTCATTTGAAATATTACCACAAATAATATTATTTCTTTCTAATTCTGTTAAGGCACGGGTGTTTGTAGTAAAGTTAAATCTTCTAGAAAAATTTGAAGTTGTAGAGGCAAACCTTCCTACATTAGTTACCCCTGTCAAACCATTTCTAACTGTCTGAAACGCTCCTTCAATTATATCACCCAAAGAAACATAAGAAATATTTTTTTCATTTGAATTAAACTGGACACCAGCAGTTTTTAATTTATTTGCCTGTGCGTTCATTGTAACATCACCCGTATTTGATATTACTGATTCTATGTTCAGCGTAGTCTCTGACTCATTACCGCGATTTGGTAGAGTAATATATTGTACATTTGCATTAAAAGATGGTTTTGAACTTCTTCCTTGCACCCAATTTTCCCATTGTGTTTTAGAATTTTTTGTTATTCTTATAGTTTTAATTTTATTAGTTGAAATAAATGTAGAAAATAATTCAAGATAAAATGATTTTTTTTCTCTTAATGAAGCAACATTTATAATATCATTAACAGAATCTGATATTATTGAAAATTTATCCCTTAAAACAGAAGAATTATTAGTCATAAATGCGTCACGGTCTGCAAAAGGATTCAAACTAGTAGGAATACCAGTTTCTTCTACAGAAATTCTTGATCTTCCAACTATCTCTGAATCTACCAAACAATTTAATTTTGTTTCATCGTTTATTACTTCACTAATTTTTTCTAAATCAGAGAAAGTTAGTGAAGTAATTGAATCATTTAAACCTCTACGTTGCTCTTCAGTTAATTCAAGACCTAAAGTATTAACAATATCGTCTGGATTTGTAGCCCCACCAGCAGCACCAATAAAGCCCCTACCACCACCATATAAGTCGCCAATTGCTGTCGTTTTCATAAGTTCTAATGCTTTTTTTAATGGTCCTAAAATATTATAATCATAATTATGTAGAGCATTTTCAAATTGTGCAAAATATGTAGCAGTTAATGTCAAACTACCGTCTTCATTAAAGTTAAATTTATGTTCAACTAAATTTAAAAAAAATGAATAATTTAATTTTCGTATTTCTTCATTAATATCAATATCTGGAAATAATTGATTTTTGACATTATCTTCAACCTCTTCCCACCCAACATTAGCTTGTATTCTAAAAAAGTTAGTATTATATCTTTCTCTGGCTAATGCTGTTGTCTCATTTGGTTCTGATATTTTAGGATGAAACAAAAGCGACCAATAGTTTTTTGTGGTTGTATCTGTATCAAAATCACTAAAATTTGTTCGGTCGTAAACATCAGCCGCACTAAGCCAAGCTCTTTTCATTTCATCAAAGTCACCACCAGAAAATGAACTAATAGAATCAAAATATAATTCTAACTCTACTTCAATTTGTTTTTCAGCAGTTACAGGATTTGAACCGGCTAAACGCCAATTGATTCTTTTAATGCCACTATTGTTTCTTTTTGGAGATTTTAATATGTCTGTTATTTCAAACTTATAATCTTTATCAAAGATATACTCTTTATTTCCTATTAATATGCCATCTTTATTATAATCGACTCTATAAAGTCTAACTCTTGGGATTAATGCAGAGTATTGATGTGTTTTTAATTTTAAAAATTGAGATAAATCAGCAGTACCATTAAAAATTGCTATTATTTGTGATAATGGTAAAGAAGTGTTATTATTTATTCTAAATGTGTTGTTGTAGGAATCAACGCCACTGCTGTTATCGTGTGCTACAATATCAGAAAAATAAGATATCAAAAAAGTTTGATCATCAAATTTGATACTTCCGCTTGGTTCAATAGGAGTTGCCATATTATATTAACTCTAAGACTCTTGATAATGGTAAAGGAATGTTTAATGTATCTCCAACATTTAAAGTTCCTTCAATTGGTTTTTTGTTAAACCAAGCAATTATCCACCAATATTTACTATCACCATAATAATTTTTAGCAAGTTTCCAATAACGATCTTCAAATTGCCAAGTATGTGATGTAATCGTTAAACTTCTTATTTGTTGTGGTGTTGGATACTTTAATTGTTTTGTATTATAATGTGTAATTTGTTTAAGACCTCGATTGTCTAAAACTTCATACATACTTTCGTTGTTTAAAGTAGAAGTTGTTTTGGTCCCTAAACCTTGATATCTTGTAGCCATGTTATAAATAGTAATGTAGCTAAGAATCTAAAATATTAACTGCCACTGCATTCTCTACTTGATCAGTAGATTCTATATCTGCTGCTGCCGTTCCTGTAGGTACTTCAGAAGCTTCTTCATCGTGTCTATGATAATCAGTTTGATAGGAATAAAAATATCTATCATTAAGGATACCAGTTTGTTGTGTTGATATTAAATCTTCATTTAACACTGTAAATGTAAAATTAATATCAAATACTTTAGGGTAAGCAAACTGTCTTTCATTTGATGGAAAATATATCTTATTTGGTTCTGTTGCTGGGTTTGCAGAAAATGAAGTTATGTATCCCAATACACCTGCATTTGGGTCATCTATGCCACGTTCTCCTTGTGGTATTGTATTTTCTCCAGCAGCAATTAAACTTTTATAATAAAATCTGAAAAGCGGAGGAGTGATCATAACTTTATTTTCATTGTATCTTGGGTACAAACATTTCTTTATGTGGTCAATATCGTGTAATAATTCGGAACCATTATAATCTAATCCGAATGGTTTATCAGATAAGTTATTTTTTTGTCTTGCTTGAAATGAAACAGTCATTGTTCTTCCCATTCCCTTATAAGTTGGGATAGGGTCCATACGTCCAAATACTGTTTGTTCATTCCATCTGATATTTAGGTTTTCTGTTAATTTAAAAGCATATGGAAGAAAATAAAAATTTACATTATAAGTAACACTATGAATTTTTAAAAAATCAATAAGATTATCTTTATTTTGATCTAAAAGGCCAGCAGATGAATAAGTATTTGGCATTGTATTTTACCTTAAGTTGCTAATTGAGTTGCAGCGTTACCTTGCTTCTTTTCAATTCTTGCAGCAATAGCTTGACTATCAACAAGTACTTTAATATCTTGTTTAAGTTGTAGATTTTGTGAAAGATTTTGAGTTGCAGTAAGAAGTGTGGTAAATGATTGTGCCTTTTTAACTTCAAATTCTGCTGTGGCTTTCGCAACTGCTTCAAAGTTCTCTTTAAATGCTTGAAATCCTGCCATATTATCTGGTTGCGATATTTCTACAACTTTTTCCATCATAACTTTGAAGTTAATAATCTTATCTGTTTCCACTTCATTTATTTGGTCAACTATTGTGGACAATGCTTTTCCAAGTGCATAAATTCCAACAAGAACAATTGGATTAGCAAACGACATTATTGCAAGAGACAATCCTAATAAACCAAGAGATAATAATGGTAAAGAACCAGAAATTATCATAAGTGAC
>Ga0194116_10001647_pt1 | contig 31028 bp, 23 predicted proteins | sample TA2MahsurfametaG_4_FD_148617 | JGI IMG/M metagenome (GOLD analysis project Ga0194116, IMG submission 148617) | Freshwater microbial communities from Lake Tanganyika, Tanzania - TA2015008 Mahale S9 surface | ecosystem: Environmental > Aquatic > Freshwater > Lake | place: Tanzania: Lake... | reverse complement strand
ATGGCGGCATCATTCCCCTCGGCAACCTCATGCCGACCTCTCATACCATGCCGACCGCGCACATGTACGTGTCCATTGCGGGTACGACATATCTGCCGCAGATTCCCGGGCAACCACCCGAGGTAGCTCCCGGAAACGCCAAGAAGCTGTACGCGCCGGGGCGAATGTGGATCGTCCAGCTCAACACCTTCGACACCCTCTTCGATGACGGCACTGTGCGCCATGAGTTCGACTACTGGTTCGGTCTATGCAACCAGGTCACGGGAAGGTTCGGCCACGTCTCGGGGATCAGCAGCAAGCTCGCCAAAGCCATCAAGGGTCTCAAGCCGGACTGCTTTGAGTACTCGATCCCGACGCAGTGGCCGGACCGCAGTTTCCGCTCCTGCGCCTACAACAATCTTAAGATCGCCCTCACAGCGGGCGAGCTAATCGGGGATGCGGGCGGCCACAACGGCAACCTGGACTTCAAGCTGGTCGATATGCGCAGGCCGGATGCGAAGTTCGCCAACCAGTCACGCTGGCTGCCCGAGGTCGCGCGTGCGGTCTGCTTCCTGGACTACTACCCCGCCAAGTTGAAGAAGAAGTTCTACGGCTTCCTCGGCAACCACGACCTTTCCATCAAGCGCACGGTGGAACCACGATGCGGTCAGATCGCACAGGACGTCGCGGGGACCGCGAAGGGAGCCTGGCTCTACCAGGTGACCGGGTGGTTCTTGGGCAGGGAGGACGACCAACTCGCGCTGGTGAATGACAACATCGAGCCGCAGTATCAGGTCGTCTCCATGGGTGCGGCAGGACTCAGCAAGGGCATTCCCTCGGGTAGTTGGCGATTCATCCCGCAGACGTCGGGACAGGTCAACCGTGACTTCAGCCAGGTCAAGCCTGACGGCAAGGTGTACTGCTACGACGACGGTCGGCAGGAGGCCAAGATGCTCATCACCATGCCGAGCGCCACGAAGGTGCGTGTGGGCACGACGACGGGCTCGTGCACGGGGACGCTGACGATAGGCGAGTACGTCGAGTTCGATCGCTGATCGACAGCGCGTCCGGATGCTGATCCAGCGGACGCGACGTACCGTGACCCGGTGAGCGTCACGGTTGTCGAAGAGCAGCGCACGTCCAGCCCGACGTGGCTCTTCGCGCTCTTCGGGTTCCTTGCCGCCGGGTTCGCAGTGGCGGTGGGCACCCTGGTGGCGGCCTTCGTCGATCCGGCGTACTCACCCATCGAGGTCGTGGCATCCACGGCCATCGACCTGCCGCCGCAGGCGGTGAAGGAGTGGGCCACGTCGACCTTCGGTACGGCGTCGAAGTCGGTCGTCGTCGGTGTGGTGGTAGTCGCCGTCATCGCGATCTCGGCATGGGCTGGTGTGGCATCGCGGACGAGACCGCGGCTCGGCATCCAGGTGATGCTCATCGCCGGTGTGGTCGGCGCCGTCGCGGCCCTGCTGCGTCCGGTGGATGCCCTGCTCGCGCCCGTGCCCTCGCTCGTCGCAGGTGCCTCAGCGGCCCTTGCGCTGTGGTGGCTGCTGCGCATGGCGTGGCCTCCTCAGCCGGCGACCTTGGGGAATCCGAGCGAGGTCTTCGCTCCTGATGTCCCGACGTTCGACGCGACAGTGGAAACTCCGAAGGAGGTCAGCCGGCGCGGAGTGCTGCTCGGCATCGGCGGTGTGGTCGTCATCGGTGGAGCTGCACTCGCATCCGCACGCTGGCTCACCACGCGTGCGAGTGCCGTCGCCTCCCGCGTGGGTGCTGTGCTCCCCCGGCCGGTCGAGTCGCTCGCGCCACTGCCCGCGAGTGTGCAGGCCCCGGTGCCGGATATGAGACCTTTCATCACTCCCAATGCCGACTTCTATCGCATCGACACCGCCGTCATCGTGCCCCAGGTGATGGCGGAGGAGTGGACCCTGAGCTTCGACGGCATGGTGCGCCGGCCCTTCACCATCACCTACGCCGACCTGCTCAGCATGCCGATGGTGGAGCGCGACATCACGATCATGTGCGTCTCTAACCCCATCGGCGGCGACCTCATCGGCACCGCCCGCTGGCTCGGCACCCCTCTCATGCCCCTGCTAGAACGCGCGGGGCTGGAGCCGGGCGCCGATCAGTTGCTCAGCACCTCCGTCGACGGGTGGACCTGCTCGACGCCGCTCGACGGACTCGGGGAGGCCGAGCCGCTGCTCGCGATCGGCATGAACGGCGAGCCGCTGCCCATCGACCACGGGTTCCCGGTGCGCATAATCATCCCCGGCCTCTACGGCTTCATATCCGCCACCAAGTGGGTGACGCGCATTCAGGCGACGACCTATGCCGCGGAGCCGGCCTATTGGACAGTGCGCGGCTGGGCCACCGACGCGCCCGTGCTCACGGGCAGCCGCATCGACCTGCCCAGGGGCGACGTCGCGGTGGGACCGAGCGTCATCGCCGGCGTCGCCTGGGCAATGGCCGGCGACGGCATCTCGCGCGTGGAGGTCAGCATCGACGAGGGCCCGTGGCAGGAGGCCAATCTCGCGGAGCAGCCGACACCGCGCACCTGGCGCCAATGGTGGCTCGACTGGGAGGCGACACCGGGCCGCCACGGGATCGTCGTCCGTGCGACCAACGCGCTCGGAGATACCCAGACCAGCGAGGTCCGTGATGTCGTGCCCTCGGGCGCGACCGGCTACGACGCGCGCGTCATCGACGTCGTGTAGTTCTGCGGCGATCGACGCACACGCGGCGGACGACGTCGACCCGGGAACTTGTCACCTTGCGCCGCCTGCGGAGCCTTGGCAAACGCGGTGCGGGGAGACGAACCTCGGGGCAGCCGCGCTACACGCGGGCGGTAGCCCGGTCGACCAGGGTCGCCATCTGGGCGCCCATATCGATCCCTGCCGCGGCCAGCGCCTGCGGCACCAGCGATGTCTCGGTCATGCCGGGCGCGACGTTGACCTCGAGGAAGAGCGCCTTGCCATCGGCGTCGATGATGAGATCGGAGCGCGACCAGTCGCGCAGCCCCAGCGTGCGATGCACGCTGAGCGCTGCGGCTGCCGCTGCCTCGGCAACCGTGTCGTCCAGCCGCGCGGGGACGTAGAACTGAGTCGTGCCCGCGGTGTATCGCGCCGAGTAGTCGTAGAGGCCACCGTCGGGCACGATCTCGACCGCCGGCAGGGCCACCGCCCCGTCAGCCGTCTCGATGACCCCTACCGCGACCTCGGTGCCGTCGAGGAAGCGCTCAAGGAGCGCGACATCGCCGTAGGCAAACGCGCCAACCATCGCGGCGGGAAGCTCCTGGGGAGCCTGCACCACGCTGACGCCGAGCGCGGAGCCACCTCGCGTGGGCTTGACCACGAGCGGGAAGCCGAGCCCGCGCTCTAGCGCGGCCATCACGGCCGGCGCGCCGAGCTCGCGGAATGTCGCGTGCGGCAGCGCCACCCACTCGGGAGTGGCGACACCGGCGCGACGTACGAGCGTCTTGGCCACCGCCTTGTCGAAGGACAGGCGGCAGGCGTTGGGGCGCGAACCCACATAGGGCAGGTCCAGGCATTCGAGCACATCACGCACGGCCCCGTCTTCGCCGGCGGCTCCGTGCAGGAGTGGCACCACGCAGTCGGGGGAGTTGTCGGCAAGCGCCGCCAAGAGCCCCGCATCGACGTCGCGCTCGTGGACCTCCCAGTCCGGACGCGCGGCGCGCACCGCCTCGGCCACGCGACGCCCGGAGCGCAGCGATACGTCGCGCTCGGCGGACAGGCCACCGGCCAAAACCATCACCTGCATGTCAGCCCATCGTTAGAGGAGGTTGGGGGCAGGGCTCTCGGGCCCCTCGGCATCGCGCAGAACGCGACCCGTGCCGAACGTCGCCGCGATCTCGAGCTCGCCCTCGATCACGCCGGCGAGGCGCCGCACGCCCTCGCGAATGCGCTCGGGCTCGGGGTAGCAATACGACAGGCGTAGTGATTCGCGACCTTGGCCGTCGACGTAGAAACCGGTGCCGGGCACGTAGGCGACGAGCGCAGCGATCGCACGTGGCAGCATCGCCTTCGAGTCCAGGCCTTCGGGCAGGGTCACCCACGAGTAGAAGCCGCCCGCCGGCTTGGTCCACGTCGTGCCCTCGGGCATCAACTGCTCCAGGGAGTCCAGCAGGGCATCGCGCCGTTCGCGATAGACCTCGCGGAAGACCTTCACCTGCTCGCGCCACGGCTGGGTGGCCAGGTATTCGCTCACGGTCAACTGGGCGTAATTGGAGGGGCAGAGCACCGCCGACTCGGCGGCCAGCACGAGCTTCTCGCGCACGCCGTGCGGCGCGACTGCCCAGCCCACGCGCAGGCCCGAGGCGATCGTCTTGGAGAAGGAGCCCAGGTAGATGACCTGCTGGTCGTCGTCGGCGCGGATCGCCCGCGGTGGCGCCCCATCGAAGCCCAGCAGGCCGTAGGGGTCGTCCTCGAGCAGCAGGATGTTTTCGCGCTTGGCGACCTCGAGCACGCGCGCGCGGCGTGCGGGCCCCTGCGTCACGCCGGCGGGATTGTGGAATGACGGGATCGTGTAGATCATCTTCGGCTTCTCGCCCGCTGCGCGCGCCCGCGCGATCGCCTCCGACAGTGCATCCGGCACCAGGCCCTCGTCGTCCATCGGCACGTGCACGATGGCGCACTCGTAGGCGCGGAATACGCCGAGCGCACCGACGTAGGACGGCGCCTCGACGAAGACGACGTCGCCGGGATCGCAGAAGACGCGGGTGACGAGGTCGAGGGCCATCTGCGAGCCCGTGGTGACGACGATGTCATCGGGGTGCGCGGAGATGCCGACGTCGGACATCACGTCGAGGATCTGGCCCCGCAGGGTGACATCGCCTTGACCCGAGCCGTACTGGAGCACCTGGGCACCGCGCTCGCGCACGAGACGCGCGGCGGTCTCAGCCAGCTCCTCGAGCGGCAGCGCCTGCACATAGGGCATGCCGCCGGCGAGGGAGACGACCTCGGGTCGGGATGCCACGGAGAACAGCGCCCGGATCTCGGAGGCTGTCATGCCGCGGGCGCGCTGGGCATAGGAGTCCACCCAGGGATCCAGACGCGAGCCGCTCACGGTCACCTCCTTAGCGTCCCCGTCCAAGCCGTCCGTGCGGGGGCTCCGGGCTCTCTATGCTGACGGATGCCGGATCGGGATGGCGGAAGGGGGTGAGTGGCGTGGTCAAAACGCTGGGCTTGGCCACGCTGGTCGTCGCCGTTGGCGTCCTCGCTGGTTTCGTTGCCCGGCTGCTCTGGCCACGGCCGCACTAGGGGGCTACGCCGTCCCCCAGGCGGCTCCCGCGCCTCGGACGGCCCCCGCCCCCCGCGAGTGTGCACCTGTGCCAGAAGCCCCCTCATGGTGCCCGGGAACACCTGCACACTCGGCGGGAAGACAGGAGGGCTAGGAGCCGGGGGCGAAGAAGCGAGCGGTGGCCACGGCGATCGCCTCGGCCAGGGCATCGCGGAAGCGCGCATCGTGCAGTCGCGCCGCATCGCCCGGATGCGACAGGTAGCCCAACTCCACCCACACGGCCGGCATGCGAGTGAGCCGGAGCAGGTCCCAGGTGCGCGCGTGGCTGCGACAGTCGGTCATGTCGGTGCGCCGGCAGATCTCCTCCTGCAGGATCTCAGCCGCCTCGCGACCGCTCGTCGAATGGCGCCCGCCGAGAGGGTCACCGAAGTAGAACGTCGCGATTCCGTTGGCCCCGGGGATGTTGACGCGCTCGACATGGAGCGACAGAACGAGGTCGGCATCGGCAGTGTTGGCGAATTCGGCACGGCGTCCCTCGGCGATCAGGTGCGGCGTGGGGCGACGCGTGAAGACGACCTGGGTGCCGAGCGCACCCAGCCGCCCCTCGATGCGCCCGCATACGTCGGCGAGGATCTGCGCTTCGGCCTCGGCGAACTGGGCGTCGGCATCGGCCCCACCGGGATCGAGTACGACGACCTTGCCCGCGACGCCACTGCGCTGCTCATCGAGCGCGTGCAACTCACGCATGCGCAGCGCATCGCCACCGCCGACCGTGCGAGTGAGGCGCTCTAGTGCCCAGTAGGTCGTGAAGCCGCACATGCCATCGACTTCGAGACCCACGTTGCGCTGGAACTCGCGCAGGGCGGAATCGGTGAACTCACCGAAGATGCCGTCGGGACGACCGCAGTCGAAGCCCATGCGGGTCAGGCGCCCCTGCAGATCGAGGACGTCGTCGCCGCGGATGAGATGGCCCGGGGTGAAGGCGAGGACGCGGTCGCCGAGCGCCCAGCGGGCCTCCTCGAGATGGCGAAAGGTCTGCGGGCCGACGATGCCGTCGACAGAGATCCCACGCTGCTGCTGGAAGCCGCGCACGGCGTCCTCGACATCGTGGTCGAAGACGTCCACATCGCAGGATTCGAGCAATCTCAGTCGAACGAGACGCTCACGCACATCGGCCACCTCGGCGCCCGCGTCGCCACGCCGCAGGAGGGAGGGCTGTCCAGCCGGCCGGCCGTGCCGCTGCGACGGCGGCCCAGAGGTCATGCGTGCAGGATCCGGGGCTAGAGGTAGGGCTGGAGGTCGGCGAGCAGGGCGGCCTTGGGCTTGGCGCCGATGATCGTCTTGACGACCTCCCCGCCCTCATAGACGTTCATCGTCGGGATCGACGTGACGCCGTAGGCGGCTGCGGTCTTGGGGTTGTCGTCGACGTTGAGCTTGGCGATGGTGATCCTGCCGGCGTGCTCGGTCGCGATCTCCTCGAGAATCGGCGCCACCATGCGGCACGGACCGCACCACTCGGCCCAGAAATCGACGACGACGGGGGTGTCGCTCTTCAGCACGTCGGCGTCGAACGACGCATCGGTCACGGTCTTGGTGGCACCCATGGAGACTCCTTCGTGCGGGACGTGCGCCCAGCCTACGTGGCGGGGCCCACAGGGCGAGTGAGCGGACGCGTCACTCGTGGGAAGCGAGATAGCGCTCGGCATCGAGGGCAGCAGCGCACCCCGTGCCGGCAGCCGTGACGGCCTGGCGGTAGGTGTGATCGACCAGGTCGCCAGCAGCGAAGACTCCGGGGACCGACGTACGCGTGCTCGGTGCATCGACGATGACGTAGCCCTCGGCATCGAGCGCGATCTTGCCCTTGACGAGTTCGGACCGCGGATTGTGGCCGATCGCGATGAACAGGCCCGTGACCGGAAGTTCGCGGGTGACCCCCGCCGCGGTGTCCTTGAGGACGACGCCCGACACCGTGGCCTCGCCCAGGATGTCGACGACTTCAGAGTTCCAGGCGAAGTGGATTTTGTCGTTGGCGAACGCGCGCTCCTGCATGATCTTGCTGGCCCGCAGGGAGGCGCGACGATGGATCAGCGTCACCGACTTTGCGAAGCGGGTCAGGAAGGTCGCTTCTTCGAGTGCGGAGTCGCCACCGCCGACCACGGCGATGTCCTGGTCGCGGAAGAAGAAGCCGTCGCACGTGGCACACCACGAGACGCCGTGCCCGGACAGCCGCTTTTCGTTGGGCAGGTTGAGTTCGCGATAGCCGGATCCCATAGCGAGGATGACGGTGCGTGCGTGGTGCTCGCTCCCTGAACCGTCGCGGACCACCTTGAAGTCGCCGTCGAGCTGCACATCGACGGCATCGTCGGTAAGGATCTCGGCGCCGAATCGCACGGCTTGAGCCCTCATCTCCTCCATGAGTGCCGGCCCCATGATGCCGTCCTTGAAGCCCGGGAAGTTCTCGACCTCGGTCGTGTTCATGAGGGCGCCACCCGCGGTGACCGACCCCTCGAGCACCAGTGGACGCAACTGCGCGCGCGCGGTGTAGATCGCGGCCGTGTAGCCCGAGGGGCCTGAGCCGATGATGATGACGTCGCGTACGTCGGTCACGGGGTCCTCCATCCGAAGGGACGGCCCTAGCCTGCCAGGCTCCTGCGCGAGCGATTCACTCGGCCACGAGATCGAGAATCCGCAGCGTCACGACTCGATCCCTAGGGCGCGACGGTGACCTGGAAGCGCTCGGCAGAAGCGACGTCGGCTTCGCTGCACTCAGACCCCACGACGACAACGTCGAGGACGACCGGATCCGACGGCGACGCCGGCGTCGACTCCACGGACACCACCACACCCACGTCGGAACCGTCGTAGGTGGCCCGATCGACGAGCAGGGGGGCGTCGCCGTCGGAAACCATCCCGAGGCGGCCCATGCAGTCGGCGAGGGATTCGGCGCTCGCGGTGAATCCGCCGTCGCCGACTGGTGCGACGTCTGTGGGCAGGGACCTCGTCATCGTGGCCACAGCTGCGGCGTCGGTAAGGCCGACGGTGGCCAGCAGGGGAGCGACCTGATCGGGCATTTGCGCACTCGCATAGTCGGTTCCGGTCGACACCATCATGTGCGGCATGGGGGCCGCGGTCGACGACAGCGCAGGAGCCTCGGCGGGATTGGCCTCGGCCACCACCGACGCGGGTGAGCCGCCGCCGCCGACTGGTGCGACGTCTGTGGGCGCATTGCCCGCACGCATGGCCGGGATCACGACGGCGCCCACCAGCACCACGCCCGCGGCGCCGGCGAGCACGGGCAGGACGCGCGAGCGGCGCTTCTCTCGGTGCGCGGCCAGGTCGGCCACGGGGGCTGCCGCAGTCGCGGCCGCAGTGCCCGGTGCCTCGGCACTCGGGGTGAAGGGCGGCTGCGCAGCCAGGGCGCCCTCGATCCGTTGCCACACCTGCGGGGGCATGGGGGGCGCTGGCGCGGCGGCAAACCAGGCGGCGAGCTCAGGGTCGAGGGGTGGCAGGGGCGCCCCCGTGGTGCCGGGGTCCGAGATGTCCTCGCTCACTGCTCACCTCCGTCCGGGCCTGGCCGGTCTGCAGAGCCGCCGCTGTCGTCCTTTACCGCTTCGTGATCCTGAGTTCTGACGGGTGCCTCACGTGGGGGGTTCCGCAGATGACCTAGTCGTTGGGCCAATTTGGCGCGCCCCCGGAAGCATCGGCTCTTGACGGTGCCCTCGGGGCACTCCAAGATCCGGGCGGCCTCCTCGACGGAGTAGCCCTCGAGGTCGACGAGCACGATGGCGGCCCGCTGGTCCGGACGGAGCTCGCTCAGGGCTGACTGGATCTCCATGGCGGTCTCTCGTGACTCGATCGCATCGCGCGGATCGGCCAGGGCGGAATCATCGATCAGCGCTGCCCGCGACCCGTCCTCGCCGCTCTCCTGTGGCAAGGGAACCCAGGGCCGTACGGCGCGCCGGCGCATCCGGTCGAGGGAGGCGTTGACGACGATCCGATGGAGCCAGGTGGTGACCGCCGACTCACCCCGAAACTGGTCAGCGCGGCGGTAGGCCGAGATGAGGGCGTCTTGCACGGCATCGGACGCCTCTTCGGGGTCGCCGGTGGTGCGTAGTGCCACGGCCCACAGGCGATCGCGGTGACGCTTCACGAGTTCGGTGAACGCCTGCGGGTCGCCTGAGCAGTGCGATGCCAGGAGTTCGGCATCCGTGGCAGATGACACCCTGCGAGCCTAGTCGCGGCCTCTAGCGGAAGATCCGCACGTCGCGCACCCCGGCCCGGTAGGCGCCGTCCTGGGGTGGAAGTTGGGTGAACCACACGAGGATGTATTGCCCGACGATGGGGCGTGGGGCACGCAGATCAATGGCCGTGCCGATGCTGTCGGCCTGAGCCAGCACCGGCCACTTCTTCGGCTTCTTGAAGATCTCCGATGCGACGCCGACGATCACCGATGAGCCTGCGCCGTTGAGCTCGAGGCGCACGGCGCTGATCGGCTGCGCCGAACCGATGTCGATCACCAGGCCGACGCCGGGCTTGCCGTCGAGGTCGGCGGCCGAGTAGGACTCGGTGGTCCACGCCGTATCGGAGCGCATGTCGACGGCTCCCGGGGCGGTCTGGGGGGACTCGGTCTTGTCGGTGCCAAATGGGTCATAGTCGATTGCGGAGGCGATCGGGATCAGGCCTTCGAGCTCCCCCGGATCAAGGCGCGCCGATCCGCTGCCCACTCCCTCGGTGGCGGTGAGCACTTCCGTCGGGACGGCGTCGGGCTCCACGCCCCAGGGCGAAGCTGCGCTGCCCGCGATGCGCATGCCCATGAGGCCAAGTCCCCCGACGAGAACGATCGCGACAGCCGTGACCGCTAGTCGGGCGGTGAAGCGCACCACCATGCGACCGAAGGTGAGCGGCTGCGAGGGGTCGCGGCGGAACGACACGGTGGGACGACGCATGGCGTCAAGGGAGGAGTTCTCCGTGCTGACACCGAGGGCGGCCACGAGTGACGACATGTCGGCGTACGGCGTACGCCCCCGCTTCGGGGGCCACTCGCCGGTCGTGCGCGGGGAGATGGACCGCATGCAGATGTCGTCGATGGCTGCCGGGACCGCAGCGACGACCTGCGACGGCGGGAGTAGTCGCCCGTTGACCCGAGGTGCGGGAGACATGCCGTCGACGAGGCCTTCGGGCCAGCGTCCGGTGACCATCGCGTAGAGCAAACAGCCCGTGCCGTGCACATCAAGATCACCCGCAGGTGCATCGCTGGCTCCGGGCTCATCGGTCGCATCCTCAGCCGGCCAGAGCGCGGCATCGACGGCCAGTCCGCGAACGCGCACGACGTTGATGTCGCCGAGCAGGCTGAAGGGATCCGCCAGGTCGGCTGACTCGGCGATGATGAGCGATCCGGGACGCAGGCGACCGTGCGGCACGCCCGCCTCATGACCGTGCAGAAGGGCGATGGCGACCTGACGAATCATTGCCAGCGACTCTGTCGCGTCGATGGGTTCGCCCTCGCGCTCCTCCTGGATGTCCGTGAGGGTGCGGCCCTCGACCCACTCGCTAATGATGGCGAGATAGGCGGTCGAGCCCCCCGTGTCGAGTTGCGCTGCTTGCCGATCGCCTGACATGAGGGTGGCGCTGTCGATGACGTCGAGCACGGAGACCAGACGTCGTTCGTCGACCGTGGCCGCGCGCCTAGCCGCAGCAGAGACCTCCACCGCCCGCGAATCGTCGGCGGGAAGCAGTAGCACGGTGACCGCCCTGTCGAGGGAGGGGTCCCAGCCGCACCAGACATGAATGGTGCCGGTCGACGAGATCAGATCCTCAAGGACGTAGCGGTCGATCCGGCGTTCCTCGGTCACGCCATGAGCCTAGGCGCGCATGAGGGTGGATCGCTTCATGAGCGGGTCGGTCGAACGGCTGATGTCGGTCATGGCGAGCTCGCCTGCCGCCGGTGCAGTCGTCCGATGGCGAGACTGAGCACGTCACCGACCTCGCTGATGCGCAGGGCCCAGGCCCCGGCGAGGTAGACCGCGAGTCCGACGATGGAGAGCACCCCGACGAGGAGCAACGCCGGCAAGACCTCGACCGAACCCTGTGTGATGTAGGTGGTCAGGAGTGCCTGCACCCCGATCATCACGCAGAGCGCGACGAAGCCGGCCAGCATCATGCGAATCAACGCCCTTACGGTCATCCACGATTCAAGGCCGCCCAGTCGGCGGGCAAGCAGGATCCACGAGAGCACAAAGGTGGCCCAGAACCCGCAGACGTAGCCGAGCGCAAGAGCAGCGACCTGCGCGCCACCCGTGACGGAGTAGAAGACGGGTATCGCCACGCCCAAAGCGACAACGTTCATGACGACGCTGACGATGAACGGCGTGCAGGTGTCCTCAATGGCGTAGAACCCGCGGAAGAGCACGTAGAAGAGAGTGAAGGGCAGCAGCCCGAGCATGAACACGCTCGTGATCGCTCCGGTGAGCTCAGCTTGCTGGGGGGTGGCGGCGCCGTAGCCGAAGAACAGACGCGCGATGTTGGGTCCGATCACCATGAATACGACGGCAATGGGCACGATGAGCGCTGCCACCAGTCGCATCGCGCCACCGACGTCGGCACCCACCTGTCGAAAGCGACCTTCATGGGCGATACGACTGAGCGCCGGGAGGAGTGCTGTGACGATCGAGACCGTGATGACGCTGTGCGGGAGCATGAAGATCAGGTGCGCCTTCTGGTAGGTCGTCAGGCCAGCCGCCGTGGTGCCGGCGTCAGTGGCATTGACGTTGGCCAGCGTGGCCAGGCGCGTGATGGCGATGTAGCCAGCCTGGTTGACGACGACGAGGAGCAGCGTCCAGATGGCCAGGTGTCCGGCCTTGCCGAGCCCCTGGCCCTTCCAGTCGAAGCGCGGCCGCCACCGATAGCCGGCTCGAAAAAGGAACGGGATAAGGATCAGCGCCTGCAGTGCCACGCCGAGCGTCGTGCCGATGCCGAGAATGGCGACCTGATCGGGGGTGAGATTGCCGTCGGCGGCAGCGGCGGTGCCGGCTATCGACAAGAAGAGCAGGAATGTCGCGATGGCAACGATATTGTTGAGGATCGGGGCAAACATCGGCGTCCCGAAGCGGCCGCGGGAGTTGAGTACCTGGCTGAAGAGCGCGTAGATGCCGTAGAAGAAGATCTGCGGCAGGCACAGGCGCGCGAAAGCCGCGGCGAGTTCGCGCTGAGACTCGCCGTAGGCCGATGTCGCATAGAGGTCCACCAGCAGCGGTGCAGCGATCACTGCCGCGACGGAGAAGAGCAGCAGCACCAAGCCCGACAGCGTGATTAGTCGATCGGCGTACGCCGCACCCTCGTCGCTATCGTCCTTCATATGTCGCACGAGCTGTGGAATGAAGACCGCGTTAAGTGCGCCGCCGATGATGAGCACGTAGAGGACGTTGGGCATCGTGTTGCCGAGTGAATACGCGTCGGACACGAGGTAGAAGCCGAGGGCCGCCGTCATCGCGATGTCGCGCAACACACCCGTTATTCGCGAGAGGACCGTGCCGGTGGCCATGACGGTGCTGGATCCGATGAGCCCCCGGGTGCTCGCCCGCGTCTGCTCCTGGCTCGCTGCTGCGTTGTCGGCGGCTGCCAGCGCCGTGTCGGTAGGAATGACCGACGGCTGGAGAGACGGATCCAACTCTGGCTCGGCCGGGCCCTGGGGGCTGCCAACCGCGCCTGGATCGACCGGGCGGTCGCTCATGTGGTCTCCGCTTCTGCCCGGTGGGTCGGCGAAGCAGCCCCCGTCGGAGTGCGGCGGCGGGTGCGTGCTCGGCGAACGATGTCGAAGACGACGAGGAGCACCAGAAGTGCGGCAGCGGCGACGGCGAACCACAGTGCAGCACGCGCGTAGGCTGTCGTGCGCAGTTCGATCGTGACGGGCTCGCCGTATGCACGGCCCTCGGCGTCGATGAGTTGGATGCTCACGGGGAGCGGATCGCTGCCAACGATGCGCACGTCCACCTCGAGGCTGGCCTTGCGGCCCGGCTCGATCCGAATCGTCTCTATCGCAGTGGCGTCCAGGCGAGCAGTGGGACTGCCCTGCAGGGAGACGCCGATCACCACTGGCTGATCGAAGTCATTGGCCACCGTCACCGGCACCAGGCCGCGATCACCACTGAGCGTGATCGCCTCTCGCGGCACGACATAGAGCCGTGAGATGTCGCTGGCGATGACCCTCTGGGTAACCTCGACGAGCGAGGTGCCCGACTGCGGCCGCGTGCGCCATGCGCTCGACTCCGCGCGCAAGAGTGCCGTCTTCACCGGCTCGGTCAGGGGGAGCGCATTGGCGACCACGCCCGCAAGCGCATCCATGCTGGTGGTGGCGGATACGACACGCTGCATGTAGTCAGCGCTGAGCTCGCGGCCCTGGTCCTTGCTGTCGTAGGGGGCGACAGTGCGGGCTTGTGAGGTCGATGGCTCATCGAGGAGTTGTCCCACGGGCACGAGTCTCGTCCACGTCGTGCTGCGCAGTGACGCAAGCAACGCGCGCAGCAGCCGTGGATTGGGATCCCAGCGGGTGCTCCCGGCGGCCGCAACGAGCGTACGGCCGGCCGGGCCGCCATCGAGGGCAACGAAGGCGAGTTCGGCCAGGAATCGCTGCCGGGCCGCGAGTATCTGCGCTTGGCTCGCCTGGGGCATCGTGAGCGCCGACAGCAGGCCGCTGTCGATAACAAGCGCACGCACCGGGGCCGCCGCCGTCGGCATGTCGGCGTGACCCGTGGGGGTGTAGCCGGGATCGACGCTGAGCGGTACCGCGCGCTCGCGCACAACCACTGCGCGAACTCCCGAGGAGGCGAGTAGATCGAGTGCGGTCGGATCCAGTCGACCGCCAGCCGCCCACGCAACCAAGGCGTCAGGACTTCGGTCGACCTCCGTACGAGTCAATTCGTCAGCACTCGTCGCTGCTCGGATGACGTCGGTGTCGAGACCGGCACGCGCAACGGCGTCAGCATCGATGTCGGCGTAGGGAAGGGCTACGAGTGGACGCTGGCGCGGAGCTGAGCGCTCGCCCTGCGGCTGCTTTCGCGGGCCGAGTGTGGTTCGCATCAGCGCTTGCCAGCTCGCCGCTGCCTGCTGCGCCGTACCGGGTCGGATGTCGCCACCCTTCTCGATGAGGTAGCCGTCTGACATGTCGGTGACGACCTCGAGCAACTGCGGATCGACGACCCATGAGATGCCGGGTGAGGTCGCGCCCACCTCGAGGAGTCCATCGAGACGTCCTCCGGCGGAGATCTCGCGTGGAATGAGATCGCCCAGCAGGACGCCATCCGGAGCCTGACCGGGCCATGTCGCGAGCGGCCACAGCCACGTCACCCCGATGGGTGCGATGTCAGCGGGGATGTAGGGAATCAGCACCTGATCGGTGCCCAGGATCACGAAACCCGCGGGGCCCGAACCCACCACCTCGACGCCGACGACGTAGACCCCGGGCTGGCCTACCGGCAGGTTGGCGGTAGGCACCGAGAGTCGAAACTCCTCCGTGATCCCGAGCGCGAGCAAGTCGACGACGGCGATCGCGGTGTCGTAGAGGGGGATGGCATCGGGCGGTGGTTCGCCGCGCACGGCTTGACGGATGGACCGCCGATCGGCCAGGGGTGATCGCGAGAGGGTGAGGCGTACCGATATCGACGTGAGTTCGGCAGGCCCTGAGTTGGCGATGCGGCCGCTGACCGTGAGGGTGTCGCTATCTCCGAGTGCCACCGGCGAGACCCCCGTCAGCGTGACCGTGACGGGATCCTCCTGCACGTCTTCGGCGAGCGCTCCCGGGGCGAGGCCGATGACCACGAGGAGCACGAGGCAGGCCAACGCGGCGGGGCGCTTCACCCGGCGTCCGCAACGAGATCAGGCAGGCGATCCATGAGACGACGTTCGTCTGCGTAGGCGAGCCGATCGCGAACCTCAGCGAGCGGCACCCACGCCACTTCCTCGACCTCCGGGTCTTCATCGCTGAGTTGCCCGCCGGATGCCTCCATGAGGTAGTGGTGCACGGTCTTGTGGATGCGCTTGTTCTCGGCGATGAACCAGAAGTCGATCGTGCCGAGATGGTCGACCACGAGCGCTTCGATGCCGGTCTCCTCGCGCACCTCGCGCAGCGCCGCCTGCTCCGGTGTCTCGTTGCCCTCGAGGTGGCCCTTGGGAAGCGACCACACCAGCCGCCCCCGTCGGTCGAAGCGCGCTATCAGGACGGCATAGGGGGGACCCTGCGAGCGATCGATGACCAGGCCGCCGGCAGAGGTCTCCTCGACCTTGGGCATGCGGGGGGCACGCACGGTCGTCTTGCCGCGCTTGCCCCGCTTGCGCGGGGATCGTGCGCCCGAGCCGGACTCGCCGCCGGAGGTACCCCGACCCTCCGCTTCGCGCCCGGAGGGGTTTCCCGCCGGGGTCATGCCCCGAGGATAACCGCGGGGCCGGCGGTCCCCTCGGGAGCGGGCGCCCGACCGTAGGCTCCTCGCATGTCCGAGGAGCCCACGGCTGTCCCCGGCGCTGTTGTTTTGCTGCAGATCGCTGACCTGCTGGCGCCGCTCAGCGCCCGATTCAGCGCTGCCGGGCACGACCTCGCCATCGTCGGGGGGCCGGTGCGCGACATCCTCATGGCTCGTGCCACCACCAATGACCTGGATCTGACCACCGATGCGCGTCCGGAGGAGATCGAGGCGCTCGCCTCGGGCTGGGCCGATCACGTCTGGGACGTCGGCATCCGATTCGGCACCGTGGGCGCGAGAAAGGGCGATCATCACCTGGAGATCACCACCTACCGCTCGGAGTCCTATGACCCCGTTTCGCGCAAGCCAGAGGTGACGTTCGGCAGCACTCTCGCGGGTGATCTAAGCCGCCGCGATTTCACGGTCAACGCCATGGCAGTCAAGCTGCCAAGCCTGGAGTTCGTGGACCTGCACGACGGGATGCGCGACCTGGCAAAGGGTGTCCTCCGCACGCCAGGCACTCCGGAGCAATCATTCAGCGATGATCCGTTGCGCATGCTGCGCGCAGCGCGATTCGTCTCCCAACTCGGCTTCATCATCGCCCCCGAGGTGCTTCAGGCCATGGCTGCGATGGCAGATCGACTCGAGATCGTCTCTGCCGAGCGCATCCGCGACGAATTCGCCAGGTTGATCATGGGGGCCCACCCACGTCGGGGCCTCGAGGTCATCGTGCAGACGGGCCTCGCTCCCTATGTCGTGCCCGAACTCCCCGCACTGCAACTCGAAGTGGATGAACACCACCGGCACAAGGACGTCTACCAGCACTCGCTCACCGTCATGGAGCAGGCCATCGACCTCGAGACCACGCACGAGCCGGTGAGTGGGCCTGATCTGGTCCTTCGCCTGGCCGCCCTCCTGCACGACATCGGCAAACCCAAGACCCGCAAGTTCGAGGCCGACGGTGGGGTGTCGTTCCACCATCACGAGGTTGTGGGCGCCCGAATGGTGAAGAAGCGCTTGGCTGCGCTGCGCTTTTCCAACGATGTCGTCGACGAGGTGGCCAGGTTGACCGAGCTCCATCTGCGCTTCCATGGCTACGGCACCGGCGAGTGGACCGACTCCGCCGTGCGCCGCTATGTGCGTGACGCGGGCGACCAACTCGCGCGGCTCCACAAACTCACCCGCGCTGACTGCACGACCCGGAACAAGCAGCGCGCTGCGGCCCTCCAGACGGCGTACGACGGACTGGAGGAGCGAATCGCGCGACTTGCCGAGCAGGAGGAACTCGCTGCCATTCGACCTGAGATCGATGGCAACGCAATCATGGAGATCCTCGGCATCCCCCCGGGCCGCGATGTGGGTGCCGCCTATGATTTCCTGCTCGAACTACGCCTCGATCGCGGACCCGTGGGCGAGGAGCAGGCCCGAGACGCGCTGCTCGAGTGGTGGGCGCAGCGCCAGGGCTAGACGCCTACCGCCTCCGGCTGGCGACGGCCGGCGGCCACCCACACCGCGATCACAGCGAGGAGGATCAGCGCGATCACCGCGGCCCAGATGGTGCGAGCCAGGTCGATGTTGTTGCCGATGAGCAGGATGATCGCGAAGATCACGAAGACCCCGGCCCGCAGGTAGCGCGCGTTGTTGGCCACCCAGACACCCGAATTCTCGATGGGTCCGCTGGTGATCGTGGCGGCGACCTTGTCGGCCAGAGCATTCACGCTGGAGCGCAGTTGGACTGCCCATCGCGCGTCGCAGAGGTAGAGGCCGATGACAACGAGAATCAGACCGAGCGCGATGGCGCTCGCGGTGGCGTCGTAGAGGAAGCGAAGCAGGGTCGCCCAGAAGACTTCGGATGCCTCCCCGAAGGGCGTGCCTTTGAGTTCATTGACGAATGCCGAGCGCCCGATGTTGAGGGCGACGGTCAGGATCACGCCCACCACGACGATGGCGCCTCCCGTCCACGCGACCATGCGTGGACGCTGGCGGGCCAGGACGATGGCAAGGATGAAGAGCGCGAGCACGAACCACACGAGGTAGGAGGCGATGGGCGAGGTGAAGGCGTAGATCGTGCGAATCTGAGCGAGCTGCGGCGCCTCGAGGAGCACGATGTATCGACCCTGCACGGGGATGCTGATGTTGGCGGCCGCATCGAACCCCTTCTCGACAAGGCCGGCCTTCACCTGGTCGATGACTGCGGTGATGTCGAGCACCACCTGATCGCCCTGCAGCGACACAGCGCCGTCTTCTCGGCCTTGGAGTATCGCCATGAGGCCCTTCTGGGCGGAGATGTTGGCGACATCCCACAGCTCCTTGAACTGATCGGAGCGGACCAGTCGATCGACGACTTGGGCGATGAGGGAGTCGATGGCTCCGGTGACGACGGGGACGAGCGCCTGCAGCGCGGGCAGCTTCTCGATCAGGCCGGCGAAGATCTGCTCCACGAGTGCCTCGGGATCGATCTGCTCTTGAATCTTGGCGGTGATCGTCGTCGCGAGTGCATCCTGCACCTCCTCGTCATAGGCAAGTGGCTGCACTGTCGCGAGGTATGCCTCGGTGTTAGTGACCGTGCGGTAGCCCCAGTAGGCGACGAGCCCCACCGGAAGCAGGGCGACGGCGATGGCGAAGACGAGGGTCGCTGCGATGGAGCGCACCCGGCCGGAGTGCTGAGGCGGCGCGTCGGGCTCTGACCTTGTCTCGGTATCGGTCACGCCGTGAGCGTATCTGCCCGACGCCCCGTCACCGTGTGAATACACTCAGACGCGATGTCGTGAGTACCACAGGGCGTTGAGGGCGAGCAGGATGCCGATGCACGTGAAGACGAGGGGAGCTATTCCCGAGGCGGGGGCCGTGAATGCCACGAGCGTGATGCCGACGACGAGAGCCAGATTGACGGCGATATCGAAGATGGAGAAGACGCGGCCGAGGTAGTCGTCGTCGATCTCCCTTTGGACCAGAGTGTCGGCGGCGACCTTGGCGGCCTGGTTGGCAAAGCCGAGTGACAGGGCGGCAACCATGAGCGCAGGCATGCTCTTGGTGTAAGCGCCGACAAACATCCCGAGCGTGACGATGGGAGCTGCCTGTCCGGCGGCGATGACCGTCCACCGGACGAAGCCCATGCGCCGGGTCATTCCCGGCGTGGCGATGGCGCCGATCAGTGCGCCTGCGGCGGCACCCGCCGTGACGAGTGCGAACTGAGCGAGGGCGGTGTCTGGATCGACTGATGGGTTGAGGGTGTTGCGGACGAGCAGCAGGGCGAGCACCGTGAGCCCGCCGAGCGCGACGCGTTGAATGGAGACGATTAGCACCGCCCGGCCAGCCACGGGATGCCGCACGAGCTGCAAAAACCCGTCGCCGAGGCCCTGTAGGACGCCGAAGAGTGAGTTGCGGATGGTGTCCTCGTCGGGCCCGAGGTCATCCTTGCCGAGACGGCTTGCCAGCAGGCCAGCCACGGCATACGACGCGATGGCGCAGGCGAGCACCACGACGCTCCCACCGTCACCGCCCCCTGCGACGGCCCGAATGCCGACCCCCAGCACGCCGCCGATCGCGGCAAAGATGGTGCCCGTTGTAGGGGTGAGCGCATTGGCGGTCACGAGCAAGGGGCCGGCCACCACGTGCGGCAGGGCCGCCGACAGTCCGGCGAGGACGAATCGGCCGACACCCAACACCACGAGCACCGTGATCCCGAGCGAGAGGCCGTCGTGCTTGTTCCATACGAGCGCTGCGACACCGATGACGAGTAGCGCGCGCAGAAGATTGGCGTAGACGAGCACCTGGCGCCGTCGCCATTCGTCGAGGAAGACGCCTGCAAACGGACCGACCACAGAGTAGGGGAGGAACAGGATCGCGAACGCGGCGGCTATCGACGTGGCGTTGGGCTGGCGCTCCGGCGAGAAGAGCACAAACGTGGCAAGCGCCGACTGCAGCAGCCCATCAGCGAACTGGCCGAAGACCCGGACCGAGAAGACAAAGCGGAAATCGCGGACCGCCAGGACGACGCGCAGGTTGCCCAGAGCCGCCACGGCGTCACGCTACCCGCTCGATGCAGCCCCGGTCAGGGCGCGACTACGCCTCGTTGAACTCGTCGGGGTCAGGGCCTGTGCGGCGCCCAGACTCCAGCGAGGCGATCGCGGCCATGTCGGCATCGTCGAGTTGGAAGTCGAAGACATCGAGGTTTTGCTCGATGCGCTCGGGAGTAATCGACTTGGGGAGCACGATGTTGCCCAACTGCAGGCTCCAGCGCACCATGACCTGGGCGCTGGACTTGCCGTGCTTGGCGGCGACCTCGGCGATGACCGGGTCGTCGATGAGACGACCGGAGCCGAGCGGGCTCCAGGCCTCGGTCTTGATGCCGAGGCGCGCATCGACATCGCGCAGATGGCTTTGCGGCAGCCACGGGTGCAGCTCGATCTGGTTGATCGCGGGAATGACCCCCGTCTCGTCGATGATGCGGCGCAGGTGGGACTCGTGGAAGTTGGAGACGCCGATGGAACGAGCTCGGCCTTCCTCGCGCAGGCGGATAAGCGCGCGCCATGAGTCGAGGTAGAGATCGCGACCCGGGGTTGGCCAGTGAATGAGGTAGAGGTCGACCTCGTTGATTCCAAGGAGCCCGGTGCTCTTGTCGAAGGCGCTGAGGGTCTCGTCGTATCCCTGGTCGGTGTTCCACACCTTCGTGGTGACGAACACGTCATCGCGGTCGAGCCCGCTGCGTTGAAGGGCTTCGCCGACACCCCGCTCGTTGTAGTAGACGTAGGCCGTGTCGATGTGGCGGTAGCCCACCTCGAGAGCCTTGAGGGTGGCATCGACCACGATGTCGTCGGGTACCTGCCAGACGCCGAATCCGATGACGGGGATGGAGCGCCCGTCATTCATCTGGACCAGCGGGGCATAGGTCATGGCGACTCCCAACGTTGCCTTTGCGCCAGTCTGGCAGGAGTCGCCCGCCCCCACCACCAGTCCCCTCTCCCCGCCACTCAACGCACTGGGGGAGTGGCGCCTACAGTGGGCCGGTGTCCGATCAGCTAGCCGATCGTCCGCTCACCCAGCCGGATCCCGCCCGACTGCCGGTGACCCATCCGGCATACGACGAGATCCTCGTTCGCCATTCTGCAGCCATGGCGGCCGGCGCTTCTGGCTACGCCGATCCCGTGACCGGCTTCTTCGTGATGACGGCGGCATTCCATGCCGACCGCGGTCAATGCTGCGCGAATGGCTGTCGGCACTGCCCCTACGTCGAGTGATCGTGAACAGCTTCACGCGGGAACGCGCATCTTCGCCGCTCGTCGCCTAGGGTATCCGGCATGGCAGCACCACGTTCGTCGTCCTCACGCGGCTCGCGCGTGGTGGGCCAGTCGGGGCGCCCCAAGCCGGAGAAGGCCGTCCGCGAAGACGTTGCCGATCCGACGGCGCCGCGGCGGGTGGTGCAATACGCGCTACAGAAGCGCGCGATCCTGCAGGGCCTCTATGGCGGTCAGGTGTTCAATGGCTTCGACATCTGCGACGCCGACCCCTACCTGCTGCGTGCCGCGAAGTTCCACGGGGTCGAGACAGGCAACATCTGCCCGGTCTGTCGCCTCTCCGACGGCCGCGAAAACCTTCTTCATGTCACCTACATCTACGGCGATCAGCTCGGGCACCTTGCCGGCTCGGCAGTCGATCAGGAGCGACTCCAGGCGCTGGCCTTCGAGTTTGGGGAGTTCCGCGTCTACGTCGTCGAGGTGTGTCGCTCCTGCCACTGGAATCACCTGGTGTCGAGCTATGTCCTCGGTGATGGTGTGCCGCGTCGGGTGCCCCCCAAGCCTCGAGACCTGCTCGACTAGGACCCCGGAACCCCGCCCCTTTGCGGCGCGTCGCTCAAGCGGCGCGCCATTTCTGGTTTCCCGCCCACGGGCGCGTGATCATGGAAGGCCGCTCAGCGAGGGAGGACACCGTGGCAGCCCAGTCACGTCGCCGCTCCAGCGCGCCACCGGACGGCGAGCCGCCGCGCAAGAAGCACTGGTTCCGGCGGATCTTCCTGACCGTGCTCCTGCTCGTCATCGTCGGCATCGGCGCCTTCGCTTTGGCCGTCTTCCTCACGCCGGTGCCCGACCCCAACGAGGTCGCCGCCAGTGAAGCGACGGTCGTGTACTACTCCGACGGCACCACGGAGATCGGCCGGCTGGGCGATTCAACCCGGCGGAGCATTGCCCTCGACGACGTGCCGCTCGACGTGCAGCATGCGGTGCTTGCAGCAGAAGATCGCGACTTCTACGACCACAGCGGCTTTTCGCCCGCGGGCATCGGTCGCGCTATCTGGAACAACGTCCGCGGCGGATCCGTGCAGGGAGGATCCACCATCACCCAGCAGTACGCCAAGAACGCCTATCTGACCTCGGAGCGCTCCTTCGTGCGCAAGGCGCGTGAACTCGTGCTCAGCGTCAAGCTCGAGTCGACCGTGAGCAAGGACCGAATCCTCGGCGATTACCTCAATACCATTTACTTCGGCCGGGGCGCCTATGGCATAGAAGCCGCCTCGCTCGCCTACTTCGGCACGTCGGCGGTGAATCTCGACTATAACCAAGGCGCCGTTCTCGCCGCGCTCATTCGTGCGCCGAGTTATTACTCCGACAACCGCAAGGACCTCAAGGCACGCTGGAAATGGGTCCTCGACGGAATGGTCCAAAGTGGCTGGCTGACGCCATCTTTGCGTGCGAAGGCGCACTTCCCAGAGATCCGCAAGCCTGCCAACGCCAATCGCCTCGGCGGTCAGGTGGGCTACCTCCTCGAGGCGGTCAAGTCCGACCTGCGCGCCGTGGGCTACACCGACCAGGAGATCGAGGCCGGCGGCCTGCGTATCGTCACGACGTTCGACAAGGATGCACAGGCCGCGGCGGAGGCGGCCGTAGCCGAGGTGGGTCCCACGGTCGGTACGCAGGGACTGCGCATCGGTCTTGCGGCGGTGCGTCCGGGTACCGGTGAGGTGGTCGCGATGTACGGTGGCCCCGACTACGTCACCGATCCGATCAACAACGCGACGCGAGCATTTGCGCAGGCGGGCTCGACGTTCAAGCCGTTCGCGCTGACGGCTGCGCTCGAGCAGGGCATTCCCCTCGACTCGGTCTGGGATGGCAATTCGCCGGCGGAGGTCAAGGGATACTCGGTGCGCAATTACGGTGACACGTCCTTCGGCGATGTCACGCTCACGGAGGCAACCGCACTGTCGATCAACACCGTCTACGTCACGGTCGAAGACCAGGTGGGCGTCGACAATGTCGCCGACGCGGCCTACCGCCTGGGTCTTCCCGTCGACACGCCCGGTCAGTCACCGGACAGCCTCGACCTCACCTTCGTGCTGGGCACGGCTTCGCCCTCGGGCATCAGCATGGCGTCGTCGTACGCCACACTCGCTGCTCGTGGCCAGCACACGGGGTGGTCGACGGTGAAGCAGGTCTACGGCACCAACGGTGGCCTGCAGTACGAGTGGTCGCCACAGATAGACCAGGCCGTGCCTAGCGAGGTGGCCGACACTGTGACGGGCGCACTGCAGACCGTCATCAGCTCGGGCACGGCTACCGGCGCGCAGGCACTCGGCCGGCCTGCTGCGGGCAAGACGGGCACGAGCAATGAAGATAAGTCGTTCTGGTTCGTCGGCTACACGCCGCAGTTGTCGACGGCGGTGCTCATGGCCAAGGAAGACGCGGAGGGCAACCCGATTCCCCTAGCCGGCCTCGACGGCGGCGCGCCCGCCAACGGCGGTGGTGGATACACCGTGGCGATTTGGACGGCGTTCAATCAGGCAGCCCTTGCCAACCTGCCGGTCGAGGACTTCATCGTTTCGGCGCCGACCGTCTCGCCGACACCGTCGAGCAGTTCGCCATCACCGAGCGTGTCACCCACGCCCACGGACTCGCCGATACCGACACCGACACCCACACCGTCCCCGACTCCTACGCCCACGCCGACCGAATCGCCGACGCCCACGCCGACCGAGTCGCCCATTCCGGAGCCGACCGTCACGGGGGATCCTCCATAGCCACGGTCTGACCGCAGTCATTCGCATCGGACCCGTACCCTGTTCTGACACCCGAAGGGGGCACCGTGGCAAGTCGCATGAGTCAGCCGATCTGGAAGGACCAGCCGGACAAGCACGACTATCCGGCCGCCGGCAACTACCTCAGCCTCATCGCAGACGCGGCGCTGGTCGATCACCTGTTGAAGAAGTTCAAGAAGGCACCACTGGTCACCTATGGGGCCAAGGATTTATTGCGCGCCTCCCGCCTTGAGCTTCTGCCGTTGAGCGACGTTCACGTCAAGGAGGATCTGATCAAGATCATCCAGGGGGTCAAGCTGTCGCCGGTGCTTCTCGTGCGTGGCGGCATCGAGTTGGGCTTGCCCCTCACGATCGCCGACGGCTACCACCGCGTGTGTGCGAGCTACCACGTCGCCGACGACACCGACATCCCTGTGCGCATTATCGACCTGCCCCGCGTCGGCAAGGCCGTCGCGCAGGAAATCGTTGCGGATGCGGCCAAGTCAAAATTGCAGACGAAGAAGCGCAAGTAGCCCGTGAGCGCATCGCACGACGAGGCCCTGTCTCGGACGCCCGACATCGTCCTGCCCACGCGGGAGGACCCGGTCGTGCGCGCGAGCACCCCCATCATCGGTGGCCCGGTCGGTCGATTCGCGCGCATCGGCTCCGGCGGCTTTTGGACGCCGGTCCGCGCCTTGATCCTCCTCGCCACCCTCGCCTACATGGCCGGTGCCCTGATCGACTGGCCGTGCATGTCGAACGGGTGGGTCTCTCCCGACAACTACGAGCACCTGTGCTACTCCGATATCCCGCCGCTGTATGGCGGCCGCGGATTCGCCGAGGGCTCGTTCCCTTACCTGCAGACGCCGAGCAACGGCGAAGTCCTCGAGTACCCCGTGTTGACCGGCGTCTTCATGCAGATTGCCGCTTGGATCACCAAAGCCATCATCGTTATCGCACCCGAGGCGGCGCCGTCGCTGACCTTCTTCGTCATCAACGCGATCCTGCTCTTCCCGTTCTTCCTGATGGCCGTGGTGTGCGGGGCACGCATCGTCAAGGCCCGGCCCTGGGACGCCGCCATGATCGCCCTGGCGCCGACGATCATCCTGGCCGGCCTCATAAATTGGGACTTCATCCCCATCGGCCTGGTCATGTGCTCGCTGCTGCTGTGGTCCAGGCGCGTGGAATTCTGGGCCGGCGTTCTCCTTGGCCTGGCCATCGCGGCCAAGTTCTATCCGCTGATCATGCTCGGCCCGTTCCTGCTGCTCTGCCTGCGCGCCGGGCGCATGCGCGAGTTCGGCAAACTGCTGGTTGGCACCGCGCTCGCGTGGCTTGTCGTCAACATCCCGTTCATAATCGGCAACTTCGACGGGTGGGTGCACTTCTACGAGTTCAGTCGCGAGCGCGGCCAGGACTGGGGATCGATCTGGTACGCCATCACGCTGTGGGGACTGCCGCAGATCCCGCCCGACATGCTCAACTACGTCGCCACCGGGTCATTCCTGGTCCTGTGCGCGGGCATCGGCGCGCTCATCCTCTTCGCGCCCCGCCGACCGCGCCTCATCCCGATGCTCTTCCTCGTCGTCGCCGCCTTCGCGGTGACCAACAAGGTGTACTCCCCGCAATACGTCATGTGGTTGGTCCCGCTGGCTGCGCTCGCCCGTCCGAAGTGGCGTGACTTCCTCATCTGGCAGGCCGCCGAGATCACCTACTTCATTGCCATCTGGTGGTATCTCGCCGGCTACGGCATCGCGGACGCTAAGGCGATGACGCCGCAGTGGTACGCGTTCTTCACCTTCGTGCACGTGCTGGCCACTGCGTGGTTCGCCGGCCTCCTCGTGCGCGATGCCCTGGTGCCGGCCGACGACATCGTGCGCAACGACGGGGTGCCGGCCGATGAGGATGACCCGGCGGGCGGCTGTCTCAACGATGCGCCCGACGTCCTGCCGTGGCTCAAGAACAGGCAGTCCCGGGAGCAGGACCCCCTCCCGGTCGGCTGATCAGCGCACGTATGTGTACCCGCGCGCAATGTCCAGGTCTGCGCAGGCCCCGGTCCCGGTGACGGCCGTGAGGGAAGCGCCGTCGGCTGAAAGGCGCACCTTCGCGGTGCGTGTGCCATCACTCCAGCAGTACTCCTGGCCCGCGGTGACTGACAGCGGATCACGCCATGTCTGGCTTCCAATTCCTGTGCGGGGAATCATGAGTTGCGACATCGGCCGGACGGCGTTCAAGCCCCCGATGCGCACTGTCCCCACCGGGTCGACGGTGAAGGCGATCTGCGACTGGTACTGACCCGCAGGCAGGCCCTCCGACCAGGTGTCTCCCCGGTAGGTGAACTCGTTGACCTTGGCGTCGCGGAAGAACCACAGACCCTGCGCACTCCCGGCCTTGCCTTGGGAGATCACCCCGCACGGCGTCCCGGGGACGGGATTGGAGGACGGGGCACCGAGCTTGGCGAGCCATCGGTCGCGCTGTGCGCCGACATAGAGGTCGTAGGGGCAGATGGCATGCAGTTCGCCCCGGGCGCCGGGGGAATTGTCGAATCTCTGCTGGTTGATGAAGGAGTTGGTGTGGGCGGAATCCTCGACCCGGAAGTCGAAGGCCACGCTCTTGCCTGCCTCTCCCTCGAACCAACCAATCTGGGTGCCGGCCTTGACAGGAGTTCGCGCGACCGGCTGGCCGGCACTGGATGGCGATGGCTCGCTGGGCACCACGCCGGCGACGGCGCCGACGACTCCCTTGACGTGATACACCTGAACCTCAATCCCGCAGCCGGCGTCGAAGTAAAGGGAGTATTCGGGCTTGTAGTCGGCTGAGGCACCCGGTGCGCGGTAGTACGAGGCCTGGTAGAGGACAAGATCAGTAGGCGCGTAGATCGGCAACCGCTGCCCGTGCAACTCCGGCTTGGTGTGCACGTATGAGCGGATCGACAGACTGCCGCCAAATGCCGTCTGTTGGCCGATGGGGACGACGACCTGGACGTGGTCGAGCGCCATGACATCTCGCGTGAAGACCGGGCGTTGCTTGCAGGATTCGGGAGGGGACGGAGACGGTCCGGGACCCGGGCTGGTGGAGGGGGAGGGTGACGGCGCGGGCCCCGAAGACAGCTGCCAGAGCAGTTTCCCCTTGTTCTTGCCCTTCTTGATCCGAGTGCAGACGACCGTACGACCGGGTCCATCGCCCATGGTCATGCCGACCTTCTGGCACGGGGTGCCGACGAGGGACGCCGCCTGAGCCGGCCCGGAAAGCAGCGACGCCATCACGCCGAGGGCTACTGCTGACGCAAGACCAACGACCGATGCGCCGACGGCATATCGGGACTTGGCCATGGAGGACTCCTACATCGGGCACCTGGAGTGCCAGTGTGCCGAGGTTCCCCACGGCGTGTCCAGGACTACAGGTCGAGATCGACGACCACGGGGGCGTGATCGCTGGGTCCCGTGCCCTTGCGGGCCTCTCGATCGACGTAGGCGTCCGTGACACGTGACGTAAATGCCGAGTTGGCGTAGACGAGGTCGATGCGCATGCCCATGCCCTTGTGGAAGGCACCGTCGCGGTAGTCCCAGAACGTGTAGGGCTCGCCCTTGAGCGCCCGCGGCATGACGTCGGCCAGACCGGTCGCCCGCAGATCCTCCAGCGCGGCCCGCTCGGCGGGCGTCACATGGGTCGACTGGGCAAACAGCGAGATATCCCAGACGTCCGAGTCCTCGGGGGCGACGTTGAAGTCGCCGATGACGGCATAGGGAAGATCAGGCGAGGCCGCCATCTCCATGGCGACCGTGTCGCGGAGCACCCCGAACCATTTGAGCTTGTAGTTGTAGTGGTCGTGATCGGGCTCGCGGCCATTGGGCACGTAGACACTCCACACGCGCGCGCCGCCGCATGTGGCTCCCACGGCCCGTGGCTCGATCGATCCGTCGTACGCCGGCTGGCCCGGCAGGTCGCGCACGACATCGGAAAGCCCGACGCGAGACAGCAGTGCAACGCCATTCCACCGGCCATCGCCGTGCGCGGCCACTTCGTAGCCGAGGACCTGCACCGGCATCTCCGGGAAGTCAGCCGAGGCACACTTGAGTTCTTGGAGGGCAACGACGTCGGGCTGCGCCGTCTGGAGCCACTCGACCAGTCGATCAAGGCGCGACTTGACCGAGTTGACGTTCCACGTGGCGATCCGCATGCCCCGAGGCTATCCCGGGATGCACGAGATCAACTGGCCGTCGGCTCAGGCTCAGGTGTGGGGGTCGGCTCGGGGGTCGGTTCGGGGGTCGGTTCGGGTGTCGGCGTAGGAGTCGGCTCCGGCGCGATAGCCACGATGAGCGTGATCACGGTGCCCTTGTCGGCGACCGTGCCGGCCGGTGGATCCTGCTCGAGTACGACGCCCTGCGGGACCGTCTCGGACTCCTCGTAGACGATGTTGACCTGCAGGCCGGCCGCCGAGAGCGCACCTCGGGCGACGCTCTCCTCCTGGCCAACGACCGAGGGCACCTGCAGCTTGCCGCTCGAGACGACGATGTTGACCTTGGTGCCGACGTCGACCGAGCTCCCCTCGGCAGGGTCCTGCGACAGCACGTAGCCCGCCGGTTGAGTGCCGTCTTGCTCGGTGACGTTGCCGAGGACGAGTTTGGCGTCGCCGAGTGCGAGCTCGGCGTCCTCCACTGACGTCAGGCCGACCAGCGGCGGGACATTGGTCTTCTCCTTGCCAGCGCTGACATTGACGTTGACGGCCTGACCCTGCTCGAGTTGCTCGCCGGGAGTGGGCTGCTGGCCGATGATCGTGTCGACGGGCTTCTCCGACACCTCGGGTGTCTGCGAACCCAGCACGAGACCCTGCCGCTCGAGCACCGACTCCGCCTGCTTGATCGTCAACCCGCTGAGGTCGGGCACGGAAACGGTGTTGGCGGTCGTGCGATTGAGCACGAGTGCCGCGCCCAGAATCGCCAGGCCGATGACAGCGAGCACCCCTATGGTCACCGCCGCAACGAACCCAGCACCGCGCTGCGCGCGCCTGCCGGAGACGGGAGCGGTGTCGACGGCGTAGACCTCGGTGGGGTTGACCACGTCGAGGCGTTGGGTCGGATCACCGGTGACCATGGGGACGGCAGCGGTGAGCTGCGCACTCGTGGGTGCTCCGACCACCGCGCGCTCGACATCGGCGCGGAACTCCGCAGCGGTCTGGTAGCGATCATCGGGGCTCTTGGCGAGCGAGCGCATGACAACAGCATCGACCTCGCGTGGCACCTCGGGATCGACCTGCGACGGGGGAAGGGCCTGCTCGCTCACGTGCTGATAGGCGATCGACACCGGGGAGTCACCCGTGAACGGTGGCTTGCCCGTGAGCAGTTCGTAGAGCAGGACGCCCGAGGAATACAGGTCGCTGCGCGCGTCGACGATCTCGCCTCTCGCCTGCTCGGGTGAGAGGTACTGGGCGGTGCCCATGACCGTCTGGGCCGAGGTCATGGTGTGACCTGAGTCGTTCATGGCACGTGCGATGCCGAAGTCCATGACCTTGACGTCACCAGTGCGAGTGAGCATGACGTTGGCAGGCTTGATATCGCGGTGCACGATGCCGTGTCGGTGCGCGTAGTCGAGTGCACTCAGCGTGCCCGCGGTGATCTCGAGTGAACGCTCGGGAAGCAGGCGGCGCCCACTGGAGAGGATCTGGCGCAGCGTCATGCCATCGACGTACTCCATGACGATGTAGGGCACGATCGTGGACTCGGTGCCGTCGAGGTAGACGTCTTCGCCCGTGTCGTAGGCAGCCACGATGTTGGGGTGGTTGAGGGACGCCGCAGACTGGGCCTCCCGCCGAAAGCGCGCCTGGAACGCCGGGTCGCGGGCGAGGTCGGGGCGCAGGATCTTGAGGGCGACGCGTCGCCCGAGGCGTACGTCGCGGGCCTCCCATACCTCGGCCATGCCACCACGACCGATGACCGCCACGAGTTCGTAGCGGTCGCCGAGCATGCGGCCCTGACCCCCCAGCGAGGGAGGTTGCCCTGTGCCCTGCGGGTCCTGGGGACCTTGCGTCACGACCGCCTCCTGTCGGAACCCGAGTGGACTCCTGATCTGGACGATCCAGTGTCGCAGCCAGTTCCCTGCCGTTGCCCGGGAGCAGGTGTGTGTCGGGTCACCGCAGCCCCGCCTCGAGCATGGCCCGGGCGATCGGCCCGGCGATGGCCCCGCCGCTGAGTTCGGCTTGGCCGCCGGCTTCGACGACGACGGCGACAGCGATACGCGGATTGGTGGCTGGCGCCATGGCGACCATCCACGACACCGGTGCGCCATCGCGTCCGGTCTGCGCGGTGCCTGTCTTCGCGCCCACGGCGACGGTGTTGCCCTCCCCGTCGGTGATGCCCCGGAGGATGCCGCCCGTGCCGTAGTCGACGACCGCCACCATCATCTCCTGCAATTGAGCGGCATCAGCGGGACTCATGGCCGTGCGGAAGGCGCGCGGATCGGCAGTGCGCAGGATGGTCAGGTCCGGGCCCCGGATCTCCTGCACGAGGTAGGGCTCCATGACGACGCCGTTGTTGCCGATGCCCGCAGCGACCATCGCCATCTGCATGGCAGTGGCACGCACGTCGAACTGACCGATGGCACTCATGGCCGTCTGTGGTTCGTCGGGATTGTCGGGGAAACGCGAGGTCGATGCGCGTAGCGGTGTCTCGAAGGCGGTGTCGAAGCCGAAGAGCTGCGACTGCGCACTCAACGCGTCTGCACCGAGTTCATTGCCCAGCCAAGCGAACGCCGTGTTGCACGAATAGGCCAGGGCGTCCTTCAGAGTGATCTCGCCGTTGGGCCCGCATTCTTGTTTCGTCCAGTTGCTCAAGGTCTTGTTGGTGAGCGGAAGATCGTATTCGGCCGGACCGGGCAGCACCGAGTCCATGGTGAATCGGCCGGAGGAAAGGGCCGCCGCCGCTGTGACGAGCTTGAACGTCGAACCGGGCGGGTTCAAGGCCACGATCGGGCGATTGATGAGCGGCTGCGACGGGTCGTTGATGAGTTCGTCGTAGTACTCGCGAATCGTCTGCGGGTCGTGCGACGACAACTGGTTGGGATCGAACGACGGTGACTGCACCTGGGCGAGGATCCGACCGGTCGAGGGTTCGATCGCGAAGGCAGCCCCCTGCACGCCGGTAAGACCGGCCCACGCGGCATCTTGAACGGCGGCATCGATGGTCGTGGTGACAGCACCGCCGCGCGGCTGTCGACCCGCGATGAGTTGCTGGAGGCGATCGACGAAGAACAGGTCGGACGAACCCGACAGCACGCCGTTTTCGGTGCGCTCCAGTCCAGTTGCGCCGTAGACGATCGAGTAGAACCCGGTGACCGAGGCGTAC
>Ga0194116_10001641_pt1 | contig 31164 bp, 22 predicted proteins | sample TA2MahsurfametaG_4_FD_148617 | JGI IMG/M metagenome (GOLD analysis project Ga0194116, IMG submission 148617) | Freshwater microbial communities from Lake Tanganyika, Tanzania - TA2015008 Mahale S9 surface | ecosystem: Environmental > Aquatic > Freshwater > Lake | place: Tanzania: Lake... | reverse complement strand
CAGTCCGTTTGCTCCTCGAGGGTCAAGTCAAAGTAATTGGCGCAATGCCTGGCGGGGATCACCAAGGCATGCCCCTCGCTCACCGGGAACTTATCAAAAATGGCATAAGCCATCGCGGATTTCGCGATCATCGCCCTATCCGATGGGAGGGTACAGAAGGGACAGGCAGGCGTTTGGTTCATGCTGGAGGACTGACCTGATTCAAGAAGAGTAGTGCCAAGGCACATCATTTAATGAGAAAAAGTCTCTCATAATTTGACCCCCAGGCCGGCCTCGTTGAGGAAATCCACCTCGATCACGGTCAGGCTATACCCCACGTATTTCATGGTCTTAAAGTGATCCTTGTCCCGCACGCAACAAACCTCCTTGTAACCCTGTACCAACAAAGCCGGCAACAAACGCTGCGCGATATACCCCGTAACGCCGGTGAGGAGGATTTTCATGGGGGGATCATGATGGGGTGTTCATGACGGGGTGTTCATGGAGTATAAAGGTAGAGAAATCCTATAAGGCCTGAGCCGACACAGGTCCAATCTTATAATTCTGGTAAACTAAAACTAGCTACTATTTAGGTGAACTTGCACTAGCCGTATTGCACAAAAAGTTTTGGCTCTTGGCGCAGTGGCGAAATTCAGAGCGCAAACCAGCCAATGCACCACAAAAGTTGATGGGAGGTAGAATGTTCAATTAACCACGTCACACGCAAAAGAGCCAACCGCCTGTTACCACCAGTGCGTCCTTGTCTGTCGTGGTCTGTCGGACTATTTATTGATGTTATTTTCATTGTCTTTTGTCAAGCGGTGGGGCAGCCATACCCTTTGCCAAGTGGTGGCTTGTAGGTCTGCTTTGTGTGACCTGGCAATGTGTATAGATGGGGCAAGGCGTTCAACATTATTGTCCTAATCTTGGGTTATCAATCATTCTTTTCATGGTGTCAAATAGAGCTTGGTAAAACGATTCGTCTTTTGCATACAGTTTATACAGTTCTAATTCCTTTTTTCTTTGTTTTCCCATAACATCATCCAAAATTTTTTTAAATGCCAAGTCACGGTTTTGTATGTCCTTATTATGTGCAACTTTTGTTTTAAAGTCTGGGTGGGCTTGTATGTGTCTGCTAATGGTTATAAATTTTATACGCTGGTCATCCGGTGTTGCATCCCAGCCATGAAACCACTTTTCGTTGAATGACTTTATGATTTCGTCCAACGGATCTTTTTCTTCTTCACCACCATGAGCACCCCTTGGATTTGGATTTTGCGGCTCTAATTCTGTTGCAGAATCGTCCAAACCGATGGAATGATTTAATTTTGTTCTTTCAAGTCCGTAGGTTGAAAGGTCAACAGATTCCAACAGTTCATCAATCAAATCATCCTCTTTGGTTCTTACAATTAACTTAGGTATCAAAAATTTTAAAAACCAAAATAGCTTTTCCCAATCTAGCACTTCGAAAGGCATGATGGATGCCACCTGTCCGTAAATTTTGACGAACTGCTTTGCTTTTATCTTATAGTCGGCTTTCTCTTCATCTTTTAAGTCTAACTCGCTATTAAAGCGATTAGCTGCTTTGTCGATTATGGGACTAAGCTTCTGGGCATCTAATCCATCAAAGTATTTTGTAACGAAATCTTCCACTTCCGACCTTTCATAAACACCAACGTCATCTAACGTTCCTTTCAATTCATGTAATACATTAACGTCCGTTGCACCACTCAAAGACGTTGAAGTATAAAATGGGTCGAATGCAGCTTTGATGTCATCCACTTCATTAAAGAAGTCAAGAACAAATAAGTCCTCTGTCTTTTTGCCCAATTTGTCGGCTGCCCGATTCAAACGGCTTAGTGCTTGCACCGCAAAAACACCTTGCAGTTTTTTGTCAACGTACATGGTGCAAAGTTTGGGCTGGTCAAAACCAGTCAGGTATTTATTAGCCACAACTAATATTCTGTAATCATCGGAATCAAATTTGTCACGTGTATCTTTTTCTGCAAACTCGTTTAAACCTGCTTCTGTATATTCTATACCGTCCACCACTTTCTTACCTGAAAATGCAATGGCAATCTTGAACGGATTTCCCTTGTCCTTAAGAATCTGCTTTATTGCTAAGTAATAACGAATTGCCGATTCAATATTCTGAGTGATAACCATTGCCTTGGCTTTGCCTTTGAGCTTTTTAGTATTGTACACTTTTGAAATAAAGTGCTCCATCATAATTTCTGCTTTAGTAGCAATGGTACGTTTATCTCTCTCTACATAAGCACGAAGTTTCTTTTGTGCTTTTTTGGTATCGAACAAAGGGTTGTCTTCTATAGACTTTTCTATTTCATAATAGCTTTTGTATGTGGTGTAATTCGCCAGGACATCCAGAATAAAGCCTTCTTCAATGGCTTGCTTCATGGAATATAAGTGAAATGGCTTAAAGGTGCCATCTTCTTGTTTTGTGCCAAATCTTTCCAGTGTGGCGTTCTTGGGAGTTGCTGTAAATGCCAGATAGGATGCATTGCCCTTCATTTTTCGCGCTTGCATGGCTTTTAATATCTTGTCCTGTGCATCGTCATCATCATCGTCATTTTGACCAACACCCATTGCCTGATTCATTTTTCCTGCCGCAGTTCCGCTTTGAGAACTATGTGCTTCGTCTATGATTACCGCAAATCGCTTGTCGCTTAGGTCTGCAATTCCATCCACGATGAACGGAAATTTTTGTATTGTTGTAATGATGATTTTTTTACCCTTCTCCAAACCATCCTTTAAATCTTTGGACGAAAAAGCCGGGGCGACTATATTTTTTACTTCGGAAAATTCTTTGATGATTTCACGCAACTGCTTGTCGAGCAATCGTCTGTCAGTTACTACAATTACAGAATCAAACAAAGGATTTTGAATGCCTTTTGAACCAGGCAAACCATCTCTCTCAGGATAGGTTTCAATTAATTGATAGGCAGCCCATGTGATGGAATTGGATTTTCCCGAACCGGCTGAATGTTGAATCAGATAGGTATGCCCAACGCCATTTTTGGAAGTGTGGCTCAATAACTTCCTAACTACATCTAACTGGTGGTATCTTGGGAAATAAAGGGTTCTTTTGCTTAGAGCATCTGATGGACTACCATCAAAGCGAACAAAATGCTGAATGATATTCGCCAAACTTTCTCTTGTAAAGATTTCTTCCCACAGGTAGGAAGATTTATGACCGAAGGGATTAGGCGGATTGCCTTTACCGTTGTTATTGCCCTTGTTAAAGGGTAAAAAGAATGAATTTGCCCCATCCAGTTTGGTGCACATATACACTTCATCCGTATCTACGGCAAAGTGCACTAAGCAACGTCCAAAATTTAATAACGGTTGTTTTATGTCTCGGTCGTACTTGTATTGCTTGATACCATGCACTTTTGCGGTTTGTCCCGTCCATGCGTTTTTAAGTTCCAGCGTGGCAATGGGTAAACCGTTTACAAAAACCACCATGTCCATTTCTTCCCGTTGGTTTTCGGTATTGTAGCGAACCTGCCGAGTTACACTAAATTCATTCTTCTCAAAATTATCCTTAACGGCTTGGCTGCTGCTTGCCATTGGTACCTGATATAATAGCGTAAAGTGTGCATCTTCCACTTCCAACCCTTTACGGAGCAACCGCAACAAACCATATTTCTTAATCATGCGGTCAAGACGTTCAACTATTTTGAGCTTCCAATCCGCAGTTCGTTTTAGTTTGTCGAGTTCATCTTTTTGAGTGCTTTCTAAAAAATGCCAAAATCTCAATTCATCAATGGCATATTGTGTATTAAAATCGTTGGCTGTGCCAATAAAAAAGCCATTGCCACCTCGATATATTTCTTGCGGCTCTGCAACTACATTGAAGCCATTGCCTAGTTCTTCCAAGCAAGTGCCTGTTAAGGCTTTTTCTATGGCAGATTCTAGTGCCTGCTCGTTAGTTTTACTTACCATAATTACTTTCTATATACTTCAAAAGTTCAGATTCAAACACTCCTAAATCAATACCCTCTTTTATGTAACCTGCTGGTATCAATGTTCGGTAATCTCCATCCAAACTGAATTTATCTACTTGATGAGCATTTTCATAAATATCCACTAAGTGGCCCACTTTACTCCCTAAATCAGTATTGAATTTCATATACTCAACAACACTTTCAATATTTTCAATCTCATATTTATCTGCTCCTGTGTATTTAGTCATATCAATGGAGCACAATGCAAAGCAATTCGGTTTTTCATATGCTCTTAATGTTTGATTTCTTGAAATTCGAATTGGTGTTGTTTCGAGCCATTTTGATTTCACCTCTATGTAATATACTGGTTGGTCATCAATGTATATCACTAGGTCTTGACCGTCTTGTTCACTTTTGACTGTGGCATTTAAATTTTGGGACAATCTTTTCAGCAAAACATCTTCCAAATGATTGCCAATTTTCTTTTTGTATTGCATTTCAGCTTCTTCCTGCTGTTGCCTTAACAAAGCATCTTGACCAAGTTTTATCAATGCGTCAAGATTAGGATGACCTGCTATACCGGCTAGTTTTCGTATTACGGCTTCATTTTGACTTAGAATGGTGAAAGACGCATCTCCGTCTGCCAACTGTACTAAAATGGCCGACTTATTTCTTGATGTTCCGGGAAATAGTTTTTCATAAAGCTCATTGTTTTCCTGGTCTGGTTTGAAATTTCTTATGATGTCAATAATATCACTTCTATATGGATGATTCTCCATGTGAATCTCATTTCCAGATTCCCCGAAAAACCGTACTTCTATATCGGTTGTCAAATCCAGTGGTTTGATGGATTTCATCTCATCATGAAGGTTTTCAATTATTGCATGAGCAAGTCGGGTTCTAATTGGGTTATTTGGCTCAACAATGCTGTCGTGCAAATCTTTTACAAACTCCGGTATTTTATTGTCTCTGTAAAGATTGCCGATGCTTTTTAATTGGTGTAATTGATTTGGATAAACATCATACCGCAGAAATATCTTTTTTACATCAGCGTAATTGAACGCTTCTTTTAAAACTGTGGCTAAATCTTCTAAATTCTCCTTTGTCCATTCTGCATCTTTATCACTGATGTCATTCAAAAACACTTTGAATAAATCGTTTTGACCTTTTCTTATGTCTATATTCTCCTTTTCATCACCGAGTATTGAAGGAAGAATAATTGAGTTTAACTCTAAGCCATAATGTTTTTCAATCAGCTTTATCACTTTTACAGGGCCACTTATTGAGTCTTCCTTTGGGATGATACTTGCGTATTGAATCAAGCATGATAAATAGTTTTCAGGCAGGCTTTCAGAACGTGTGTTTTCCTTTATATTTTCATCTAATGAAGCATTGATTAACTCCATGTAATTCCTTCTGCCAAAGTTTTCAAACTCCAATCCTTCAAGCAAAAAGTCAGTATCAATTTGCCTGTTGGTGATTTTGGGATTGATTACATCTGCTAACGGAATAAGTGCATCTGTTAAATCAACAGATTTGCTAAGTTCCCCTTGTTTTCTAAATTGACCTTTGATGTTGGGTAACAAACTTCTATTCGCAAATAGCTCACCTTCACCTTTACGAATCATTTCTTTATACAAAAGAATCAACTCCGGCTTATTGAATGATTCAATAGATGCTTTTTCCTGTATTTTATCGGCAATTTCTGCAAATCCAATTTTTTTAATGTCTAAAATATTCCAGTAGTCAATCAGTTTTGTCCAAATAGGGATGAGTTCTGATTTTGGTACATTATCATAGAATTTGCCGACAATATTATAAATAGATGAAAGTGTTGGTTTATCTGCTTCTTGGATGACAGAGTCATTAAGAAAAATTGCTTCTTGTGCAGAGATTCTTGACGTTATTGTTTCTACAAATGGCAGTGTCTTAAACTTGTTTGTCCAACTATCTTTTAATTCTTTAAAGTATTTGTTGAGTTCTGCATCATCCGAACTTACCGGAAAGTTGATTTCAGCTAATAAATGCGGATTTTCAATTTTTGAAAGGTTGTTATCCAGGAAAGTGAAAATCAAATCAGATGCTTCTTGCATGAGTTTCTGATTCGCTAATTCCTCTGTTCTATTTTTTTCGTTTTCTGAATTGAGATGCAAACCGTCTCTTGGTTCAGTAGGTTGAAAGTTTTTAGAGTGAATGACAAAGTTGAATCCAAAATGCTCCGTTCCGATTAATGGATAGAAAAGAAAAAGGCGGGGCAAACTAGCAGGTAAGGTTGCTGCTTTACCAATAAAGCCATCAGACGGCAAACCGCTTTCAATTGGGAGCACAATGGTTAATCTATCTGTTTTGAGATAGTTTATTCTTTTGCTTTCGTTATTGATTCGTATTTCTCTGGTGAAGAAATGTTCACCGGATTCTTCAATTTCGTTTTTGATATAATTGGTAATGTTGCCTTGATTGTCAATAACACTAACTTTCTTTAAACGGTCATTAAAAATCATCACATAGGGTAGAATTACCTTGAGTGATTCGGTGGCATCAGATGCTCTCTTTTTATTTAGCTCGTTGTTAAAGCCAAACTTGAATACGGTTTTTGGCAACTCGTCAAAAGTGGGTTGCTCACTCAATAATTGTGTAACAGTGCTTCTCAGATGGCTTATTTCATCACACAGTTTTTCCCAATCTTGTGTACTGCGGTCTATTTCAAGGTCGGTGAATTTTATATGACCTAAAACAGATTGGCCATCATTTTCTACTTCGGGTTCATCTTGAATAGCACCGCTTACTTTCACAACATCGCCAAAAGAATGTGAAGTCATGAAACCGGTGCCGTATTGCCCAATAGGGTCGGCTTCTTCTCTTTCAAGTTTTCTTTCTGAGAGTGTTTTTGAACTTACTTGTGTAAATAAGCAATCTAAGGTGTGCATGGTAAAGGGCACGCCATTGTGAGAAAAAATGAGTTCGGTATCTGATAGCTTTAGCTCAATTTCACACGATGGACTTAAATCCACCGCATTTTGGAACAACTCCCAAATGGCTCTCTTGGCATGGTTAGGCCCAATTTTTTTGATACCCTGAATAATCTTATCTGCGTGTTGCTTTAAGTCAATACGCTGGGTTTTGAATTTATATAGGTCGGCTCTTGATACTTGTGTTTCCATAAAAATTAACTCACTTTTATTTTCCCTGTTACCGCACTGTCAATAAGGGTAGATTTCAATTCCTTTAGTTTCACTATTTGTAATTCTTGCTTTGCAATTGCGCTCTCTATTTTTTCGGATTGATTTCCTATGAATACAATTGCTTTAAGCTGTTCTTCGATAGGTGGAATTACTAATGGAATCTCTTTCATTCTTGATTTGTTTAAATCCCATTGCCCAATGCGTACACCGTCTGATGCAGCAGCAAAAAATGGAACATAAATTTTGCTTCTTATAGCTAAGTGAAAGAAATCGGGATTAATGTCTGATATTAAATCAAATACATAGTATGCAGGACTTACAATACCATCAAATTTTGAAACGCCATACGAACCTTGCCAAGCTTTCATTTTATTCATACCAAATTGTCCTGCTTTGATTACTTTATATCCAGATAAATCATCGGGTATAAAATTATGGTTAGCTTCTTGGTCGTCTGTATCTCTAACAATTACACCTAATTCACGGGTAATGGAAAGCAATGGCAATTCAGGCTGATTTTTAATTGAAACGGGTTTTAAACAAAGTCCAAGTTTGGTAATAGAGTAATGCTCCGGAATCTCCCCAATCCATTCCACTCCGCTGTGTTTCATTTTGGCGTTGGGGTCAAGGCCTTTGGTTACTGCATCTTGTATGATGATTTGCTTGTGTTCTTTGAGCAAGGCTATCATCTTTTCTTTTTGGGAAATGGCTCGGTCTATTTTGGCGGTTTTGTCGTTTAAGAATTTGGCAATGGCGGTTTGTTCGGGGAGTGGGGGAAATGCCAAGAGACTATTGGCAATATGATTAAAGCTAATTGTTTGCCGAACGCCTGAGCCAAGTAGTTTCATGTATGCCACATCGTATCTATGTAGCAGATAATTAAAATAGGATTTATCTAATTCTATTACATTTTTCAAAACAATGTATCCTGAGCTTACGACAACATTGATTTGAGACAGACCAATTCTTAAACTCAATAAGTCATAATTCAAGTTTAGCGGATTGATTAAAAATTCCCCTGCTAATACTTCTTGATAGGAAGCTTTTGTTGACTCAGGAATTTTTTCATCATCCTTGTAAACAACTTTCCCGTAACTAATAGAACCACATGGCAATTCAGGATTAGTTACTTTTTTCTTCTCTTGAAAAACGTGTTTCAGCTTTTTCAATTCCCAGTGTTTAGGAATCAGACCCATCCAATATTCGCCTGAATCCTGATAAACAGGATATTTTTGAACTGTTGCTTTTGTTGCTGTGGCTTCCATTAGCTGAGATTTAAAATATCCATAATTAAACCTTCGCTTTCCTCCTCTAAAGCCACAATATCACTGCTTACTTCTTCAATGCTCCGCAAGGGTTTGTGCTGGTAGAAGTATTTATTGAAACTGATTTCGTAACCAATTTTGGTTTTGTCCAAATCTATCCATGCTTCAGATACATGTGGTTTTACTTCACGCAAAAAGTAATCGTGTATGCTTTCATTCAAAGGCACATTCTCACTATCACGCAAGTCGCTTTGGCTCTCGTAAATGATGAATTCGTCTTTCTTACCAGATGGGTAATAACCGAAATCGGGTAATTGCTCTACGGTGCAATCCAAATGGTGTAGGAGTTTATCCAATTTATCTCCGCTGAGCTTTTCGGTTTTCTTTATCACCTTTTCAGCGGTTTCGTCATACCAGCTCACTTCATTCAAAATCACATTCAGTTGTGAAGCCGAAGGTTTGATTTTATGCTTCTTAACGGCTTGCTCCACTTTTTCACGGAACAGATTGAAATCGCTGTAAATGTCTTCTCCAATTTCCTGCTTCAGCATTTTAGCCATGCCCAACAGCACACTGTACTTTTCCCAATGGGCAGGGCTGCACAATTCTTTGCGGTGTTTGGCAGTTAAATCTAATCCGCTTTTATCGCACCATTCTAATATTTCTTTTTCCAATTTGCCCAATTCGGTGTACACCTTTTCGCCAAAAGTTTCATAAGCCCATTTCATGGGTTCTTTCAATGATTTGTCAAAACGCAATTCAGCAATGCGTTCATCGGTAAATTGTGCTTTCAGTCGGGCAGGGCGGTCAATGGTTACTTTGTAATAGCCAAAGTCGGTATTGTTAAAAACCTTAGCGGCAAGTCCATCTTCCGTAGTTCGTTCTACATCTTTAAAATTCATGTAGGCATCCTGAATTTCTTTGATGTGTTCGGGTCGCAGTTCGCAGTTTTTCTCACCCAGGTTTTTACGGAGTTTGGCAAATCGCTGCGAAGCATCAATCAAGATAACTTTGCCTTTTCGGTTGGCTTCCTTGTGGTTGCTCAAAAACCAAATGTAAGTGGTAATGCCGGTATTGTAAAACAGGTTGTTGGGCAGTTGCACAATGCAGTCCAGCCAATCGTTTTCAATAATATGTCTGCGGATATTGCTTTCACCGCCACCGGCATCACCGGTAAACAAACTGGAACCATTATGAACGGAAGCAATGCGGGAACCGTAAGGACTTTGGCTCAATGGCTTCATTTTGTTCACCATTTCCATCAAAAAGAGCAATTGCCCATCGGAAGAACGGGGTGTGGCATCCACTTCTTCGGCATTGCCCCAATAATCTTTCAACTTAACCACAAAACGGGGGTCAATGATATCCTTTCCGTCTTTGATGTATTTTAAATCCGTAGCCCATGATTTACCATAAGGCGGATTGGAAAGCATGAAGTCAAAGGTATTTCCCGAAAATTCATCAGTGGAAAGGGTTGAACCCACCCGGATATTTTCAGGGTTATTGCCCTTAATCATCATATCCGATTTACAGATGGCATAGGTTTCATCGTTGATTTCCTTGCCAAACAAATACACATCGCCTTTGGCTTTGATTTCACCCTCTCCATCTTTGATGAAATTCTGCGATTCCGTAAGCATACCACCCGAACCGCAAGCCGGATCGTAGATGGTCATAACGGTTGGCAGATTGTCTTTGATGGGTTCAAACACAATGTGCGTCATTAATTCAATCACTTCTCTTGGCGTAAAGTGTTCACCCGCTTCTTCGTTGTTTTCTTCATTGAATTTCCGAATCAACTCTTCAAATACATAGCCCATTCCTAAATTAGAAAGTGGCGGCAAATTCCGTCCTTCGGGGTCTTTCTTTTCAAATGGGGTAAGATTGATATAAGGCGAAGTGAATTTGTCCAATACATCAAACAACACATCCTTAGATGCCATGTGTCGGATTTGGCTTTTGAGTTTAAACTTCTCAATGATTTCCTTCACGTTCGGGCTAAAGCCGTTCAGATAATCTTCAAAATTAGCATGTAAGATTTGTTGGCTATTGGTGGCGGTATCATAAAGACGCTGTAACGTCCATTCGCTGGTATTGTAAAACACATAGCCACTGGCATCTCTCAAACCCGTTTCGTCCCATTCGGTAAAACCAGCTTCGTCTTTTTGGAAAGCAAGTTCTTCCATCACGGCTTCTTTGGTGGGTTCCAATAAGGCATCCAATCGCCTTAAAACTACCATAGGTAAAATAACGTCCCGGTATTTTCCTCTTACATATACGTCTCTCAGGCAATCGTCAGTGATTGACCAAATAAAGGAAATTAGTCTATTGTGTACGGCTTGGACCATAATTTCTTCTAATTCGTTGTTTTGTTTTTTTCTTCAATCAGGGTAAATAATGACAAAACCGACAATCGAAACCATTGAATGATAAGGTCTCTCGATTGATTACATTTTGTATTTGAAATTAGTCTTGGAATCCGAATTCCATTTCTTTCTTCCATTTGTAAATGTTGAAATGCTGACCTGAGCTGATAGATATAGATAAAGTTCTGACCAATTTCTTGTTCAACTCCACCTTTGCTGATGAGATGATGATAGACATCCGTTTCTTTAATTCCAGTAGAGCTTCTTGTTATGATTTCGCCTTTATCAATTTGAATGTACTTGAGCAAAAAGTTGTCAAAGCATTTTAAAGCACCATCAGTCCATCCTTTAATTTTTCTGCCCCAGATATGCTTTACTGTTGGGCAATGCTCCAAACAATCTTTGGCATTTTCATTGGATGACTGATAATAAGGTGAACCGAGCCACTGTTGCAAATTCAGTTGCAATTCAGTTTCAATAATGTCTTTGGTTAGATATTCTACAAACTTATTGTTAAGTCCATTCAGCAAGTCTTTAACCTCTGCTGTAATATACGCAAGTTGATAGTCCGGAGTAGAAGCACCGGAAAAAGACTGCATGGTATTTCTAAATTCCGTAAACTTCATAATCCCATTTGTTTTACAAGTTCATCCATAGTGCTCACACGGTTAGAATCCCTTTTCCAATAGTCAAGTGTTATCAATTTCAGGTAATTATTTGCTTCTCTAGAAAGCTGCACCCGTAGAGTTGATTTTAATTGCTGGTCATCAGAATGTTTGATAAGCATACAATAGAGAGCATAGCGAACCAATTCTGATTTTTCAGCCTTTAGATATTTGAAAAACTCTCTTAGCTCTCTATCAGAGTACCTGAAATTGTAAGTTAGGCAAGTAATGATGTGATAACGATAGCATTCGTAATTTTTATCAGCCAGATAGATTGAAACAAGTTCTTCTTTCAAAGTCTCACTATATCTGTAGTGCTGTAGTGTTAAAATATAATTACTTGCTCTCCAATAAAATTTCTTCAAAGCGAAAAGCCAATAGGGCAATAGATGATTGGCTGCTTTGACCTGCTTGTATTCATTAAGTGAACGGACTGCTGTGCCGTATTTGGCGCTCAAACGGATGAAATCTATATCATCTGTTTTTTCTGGGTCAGCCAATTCAAGTGAATCGCTTTTAAATAGACTTGGAAGTTCCTTTTCAACTTCTGATATTTCTTTTTCCCAAAACGCAATAATTTTTTCAGGATCAGTAATGTTTTCTAATTGATTTTTGGTGTCACTTTCATCATGTTCTTCGGGCGATTGTTCGCTTAATCCGAGTAATGATTTTATGATGTTACTTTCCAGACCGCCCTCTGAAAGTTCTATGATAAAAGTTTCATCGCCTGTATAATCGTTGCCTATAACCTCAAATCTTCGGAGTTCTTTAACTGTTGCATCTTCTTTAGCTGCGTCAATTACAGTTATACCGGTCTTTTTAGAGTTAATGGAAAGACCATGTCCTTTTAAATAATTGTCGATATGAACTAACACATTTCTCAATTCACTTTCAGAATATCCGTAAATTTTTATGTCGTCCATGTAACGGTAATACTTGAAAGCTTCGCTAATCAACTGCTTGTCGAGTGGGTATAAAAGTAAATTTGCTAAGAGATAAGAAGGCTGCGGCCCTTGTGGTATTCCGACGCCCGGTGTGCTGCTCTCTTTTGTGCCTGACCAAGCGTTCAGGCAAACCGAAAGCAAATCAAGAATTTCATCCTCTACATCAAAGTGAGTGCTTAGTGTCAATAAAAGATTGTAATGCGGTATCGAATCAAAAAAGCCAGTTATATCTGTTTCAAACTTGTGGGTTGCTTTGTCTTGTTCAATAGCTTTGATTACAGAGTCTTTAAACCTTACAAACAAAGATTTCCAAAACTTAAAAAAGAAATACTTAGGATTATCCTGCTTAAGTAAATCAGCGCCTTGTTGAGTGTCTAGCAGCAAAACTGAGCCAAATACAAAGTCGTCATGCTCTGCCAACAACTCATAGTTTCTGGCTGCAATCACATTGGCAATGGCTTGGTAAACTAATGCATCCTCAATCATTAAAAGGGTTTTTGTCCTTTGAGTGCCTGATGATTTTGGTTCGTAATATTTAAAGCCACGCTGAGGCGAATATTTTCCAGAAATGAGTTTCTCTGAAAGTTGCTTTACGTTTTTGTCAAGTTGAACGCCAAAGGCATGTATGCCAAAACGATCTTTCACTAACCGTTCACTCCAACATACTATTCTGTAGTAGGCAAGTTTTAGGTTGTCAGCACTAAAATATATTTCAAAAGTTTTATCACTCATTATTTACAAAATATCAAGTTAAAAAATTTGTTTCATTATGCGTTGGCAAAAAACGGCTCTTTTGGTTTTGTAAAGGGTCGGCTTCTGTGTTGGGCAAAACCAAATGTGATGTTTGTAAGGCTGGCTAAAAGAAATTTCATAAAATGTGAAGAGCCGGCTTTTACTTTTTTTTTCTGTCTGCCGTCCCAATAGCAAAACACGGTCAGTTTGAAAATCGGACCGCCTAGTCGAAATGGTTTGTATGTCGAATCCATTCTTAATCATTGTCTTAACGTGTAGTCTGTCATTATAGCGTTGGTAGTTACGTTTTGCGTGCAGGCGATGGTGCCTTGTATTGCGCCTGTGGCAGGCCTATGGCGCTTGCACGCTGTTATGTGTGGTTAAATAAAGTAATAGCTTCTTGCATGATTAATTTGAGCAACAAAGAGAGCAGGGTTTGCGGGAAAAGACGGAAAAGCAAAAACTTGTGTTCCTGTAAGAAAATTATTCATAATCTTATCTGCTATTAATGGGTACAAGTAGTGAGCAACTAATGAAGTAATTACATGTATATTATTATTGGTCAAAAACATTATATTACGGGGATTGACAAGTAATATTGTTTTCATTAAATTATCAATTTCCATAGGGGTCAATACAGCGGGATGAATTGCGGGAACAAGATCTTGTTGAGCATCAATAAGTAGAAAACCACTTTCAAGAAATTTATTCAAACGTTCAAATTCTGTCAAGTCTCCTCCGGCTAAATTCAAGTGAGGCACTAAAAGGCTATTGCACAAATTGGTGAAAAATGCTGGTGGATTTCCTATGGCTGGTCCTCCTGGGCAGCCTGGAATACTTCGGTAAAAGTAAGTTGCCGCATAATTTCCTCCCGGATAATTTTCGCCGATAATTAGTGTCCTCGTTTTACCAATGTGATTATTAACAATTAAATGGCTGAAGACAAAGTCTGGAATTTTTATCATATGTATTGTTTTTGATATTTAATTATTTTAATCACACATAACTCGCTTATTAGCCTGCTAAAACTTCCCCAATACACCCCATTGAAGGCTACTTTGGGCAATTTGTTTGCTCCTTATTTCGTTTCATAGGTTTCGATGGTAAATGGCCCATTATTGCTTATTGACATGAATTTACGGCAATATACCCCATACAGTCAATGCCAGACTAAAATTGACATGTAAGGTCAAAGCAAGCCAGAATTCATTACAAGGGGCTTTTCGGGGGGGGCTGTAGGGGCCTGTGGGGGCCTTTCGGGGCCAAACGCCGCAACCTAATAGCTTTGCTTGCCGGGGATGACGCCTCTGACCCCGCCGCGGGGTTCCTGGACATCGCCTTGGTAGCGGGGGATGAGGTGGATATGGGCATGGGGCACGGTTTGGCCCGCGGCGGCATGGATATTGATCCCCACATTGAATCCGTCGGGGTTGAACTCCATTTGGAGGATGGCTTTGACCTCATTCAAGAGGACTAGGCAGTCCGTTTGCTCCTCAAGATTCAAGTCAAAGTAGTTGGCGCAATGCCTGGCGGGGATCACCAAGGCATGCCCCTCGCTAACCGGGAACTTATCAAAAATGGCATAAGCCATCGCGGATTTCACGATCATAGCCCTAGTCGATGGGAGGGTACAGAAGGGACAAGGGGTCGTTTGGTTCATGCTGGAGGGTTGAACGGTTTGATGGTGCTTGGGCCCGCTTTAGATTTTCCACTCCCCAAACCCCCGGTTCGCGATCAGGTAATCGCAGCTGCTTTGGAGTTGTTGGATGCCGCTGGCCCGCCACGAATCAAAAGGTCTGTTGCCCAGCAAGGCGATTTGAAATTCTTTTTGGAAGCGGCTCGGCTGGCTTTCGTACAAAATTTCCCAGTATTGGAGAATCCGGTCTTTTTGTTTTTCGATCAAATCGGGAGAAGGGATTTTGTCTCTTTTTTGGTTGTTGATTTTGGAATCCGAAGGAAGCAAATTCCAAAGGTCATTATTTTTCCAAATCGAAAAGGGTATCACATGATCAATATCGTAGGAAGGCATTTTCTTTCCGGTCCAAACACAAAAAACCTCACCCTCGCGTTTGAGTATATCCCGGTAAATCTTCTTGGATTCCGCAATTTCCCTTTCGGTAATTGGGCTTCGAAGCACTTCGTTAACCACCTTGGCCATGGACAAATTTTGCCTTGAAGCATTCACCGAAAATTCGGCCCATTTAAAAAGAATCGAATCCTGGCCATTCACAAAGCTACCCAAAATCTTGAAGGCCTCACCGTATTCCACTGGAAACGAGAAAGTCCCAAAATTTTGGATCAAAAATTCCCGGTCCATGACGGCCCTGCTCTTGCGCAAGGGTTTGTTCTCGTATCCAAAAATCGAATAGTATTCATCGCTTATCGATCGGCCGATGTATTTCATGGGCATTTGGGTAATCGTGTTGCGCAGAATTTTGGCCAAATCAAAGAAATCAGGCTGTATCGCCAGAGGAATGCCCTTGGTCCTGAGGTCGTTGTAAAAAGCCGAAAAGCCCCCTAGGTCCCGATAGGCCGAAATAATCTTTTCAAAGGCCCTCCCAAAAGCCAGTTGGGTATCCCCGTTGATTTGGGGTAAAATAGTTATGGATTCCAGGATGGGATAGTAGTACAGGAGCCATTTTTCGATCAGCAAGCCGGTAGGGAAATGCACTCGATCCTTGTGGTAGGTAACATAAGGCGAATGGTCTTGAAGAATATCAATAACACCCCGCAGCAGGGCAAATTTGTAGGTCGTCGATTTGCTATCCCGCTCAATGATTTTGTGAATATTATAAAAAACTTCCTTCTGCATGGGATATCGCGTTGTCTACCCCCCTACCCTTGCGCGGCAAAGAGATCATAGTCGGAACCACAAATCATTTGATCTACTAAATTAATACAAATCCGAACTATCTTATCGATTCTTATTGGATAAGGAAACCTGTAGTTGCTCATCTCGTGAAGAAAGAATACTTACAAGGTTTGTGGAAGAAGAATCTTCTCAATTTTATCAATTAATTTGACTCTGGTCAATTCAAATAACTCTTTCAGATCAGATTTTGTATTTAGTTTTTGCTTAAAAAGCTCCCTGTTTATTACTGGTAATTGAAAAGCTTTTATAATAATCTCTTTGTTTGCCAATGTATCCTTAATAATTATTACTGATAAATTATCTTGTACATCGCGTATTGTCTCAGGATAAAACAAAATTAATTCTTCAACTTCAAAACGTACTGCGTAAGCGAGCATTTGATACAGATCATTTTGTGAAATGCCATTTTTGGGGTCTTTCCCGTCTGAATATACAATCTTGTATTTAGTATCGGCAATAAGGGCTTTGTGGCCAACCTTTAACCATAAATCTGGTCTTAAATTAAACACTTTTCCTTCATCCAAAAACCTATTGCGAATTTGTGATTTTGCTTTTACACTTTCAATCTCTTTATCAATAAAACCAAAAATAAAATCTTCAAAAACATACTCCATTGGAAGTAAAAAAGCAAAAAGTTTAAGGTCACTTTTGTAATCAAAAGAAACACAATTAGAAAGAAACAAGTAACAGTAATCCCTTACGGTTTCAAACTCACTAAACATAAGATTAAAAGTGATTTTTGAGCAAATTTCAGCGGTCACCCTTTCTTCTGAAACCTCATCCAATAAGAAAAGTATTTCTCTTAAATTTCGTTTATTTTCTTGGTTAGATGTAACATTAAAAAGAAGTGTAGTCACGTATTTAATAACGCGATTAAATTCATTATCTAAAACAAAAGCATCATAAGTACAATTAATTTTATGCCATTTACCTTTACTTAAATTCTCTGTTAAATATGTATTTACATTTAGTTTGCCTTTTATAAATGTCAATTCGGAATTTACCTCCTCATATTGCTGATAAATTGAAGAGCTCAAAATTTCCCGTGTATATTTTGAAAAGAGATAAATTAAAACTTCAAAAAAATTACTTCTCGAACCACCCATAGCTACCTGATAATTCGGAAACTTAATTTTACGGCAATAACTTAACCACCAGAGAACGTGATTATGAATTTGACTCAAATCGTTTTTTAGTTCTTCAGTATCTTCCGCGTAGTCTTTACCAGAATCATAAAATATTTTTGGTAATAAATTAATTATTTGACCTTGATAATGAATAACGCCAACATATTTATTCGATTTTATTTCTGATGATTTATGAAAAAGGTGCAGAAACTTTTGAGGTCCTATTTCACTATTTTCATCTTCAAAATAAACGGATTTGCTTTCACGATTATTCCAAATTTTATCGAGAAAACCCTCCAAACCTTCCAATGAGGCTTCAAAAGTGGCTTTATTTTGATACTCAAAAAGGTTAATCATTCTTTTTAGCTATTCTCAAAGGCCAACAATTTTCGTCAATAAAATAATCCGTATTGGATAAAGCTTTCGAAATTATTTGAGTAACAGTTTTAGAGTCGTTCATAAAGTATTCCAATAAAAGTGGAATAACTTTTAAATTCAAACGACGTGAAAGATCGTAGGGATCTTCTTTTGAATTCATAAAATAAGAGTGCCCAATTTGAAAATCATGACCCTTTTCTGAAATAATTGATTCATTAATAGATTTTAAAACACCTTCATCTTCGACCTTAAGTCCATCTTTTAAATACTTAGGATACATTGGCTCAAAGACAAATCTTCTTCTTAACGCAATGTCAAGAAGGGCTATAGATTTATCCGCTGTGTTCATTGTTCCAATGATAAACAGGTTTGAAGGCACCATAAATTTTTCTCCTGAAGGTAACCTAACTTCCAATGGAGTTGTGCCATTTGAACGCTTATCCGGTTCAATAAGTGTGATCAATTCACCAAAAACCCTTGAAATATTGGCGCGATTTATTTCATCTATAACTAAAACGTAATTTTTTCTGTCTACATTTTCCGTTTTACCAGTCGAATCCTTTCCCAATTTAAGAAGTTCATCTAAAAGAGGCGTGTAGTAAGATGAAAGACCCTGAATGTCTAAAACTGATTCAGCGTCATACATTTTCTTTAAAGTTGAAATGCTCATTGTATGCTCTGTGCCTCCACTTGCCTTCCTAAACTCAATTGATTTATTTGTGATTGCCGTAATGAAGTAAGAAACTTTTTTCATACGGACTTCAATCTCTTCTACCTCACCTTCGATAAGTTGACTAACAAAATTAGAAAATACATCCTCGAAATTTTTCTTAACAGTAGGGGGCTGTTCCGAGTCCTTAATGTTTTTTAATGCTCTATCCGAAATATACTTAAAAACACCGTCTTTCCTTTCAAATGTAAGTTGATTGTCATTTTCCGTATCGGGTCGAAGACCTTGAATAAAGTCTTCATAACTATAGTTTTGATGGAATGTGATGAACTCAATTTGATCGTGAAGATTCGCTTTAAAGATTTTAAGTGCATCATCGTAGGAGTCGATTTGCCTATTTTCAATAATCGAGGAGGCCCTCAAAATCGTATGGTATGTTTTTCCAGTTCCGGGCGGGCCGTAAAATATGGTGTTGAGAGGGTAATCGAAACTTTGATTCATAATTCCTTGTTCAATTCCAATAAAATTAGCTAACTTATGTACGTAATCGGGGTATTTGGTAATATCAGTCAGCGTTTTTAGAACGATTGGATGCCCTCTTTCCTCCCAGGTTCCTTTCTTCTTCCAATATACTTTTCGGCATTTTTGATAAGTCTGCCTGGTACTATCATAATAATAATCGGACGTTACAATGCCGTAGCCTAAATATTCTTTTCTACCCCTTTTGACAATGATTATATCTTCCTCTTTAAGTACATCACGAAATTCAAAATTAGCTAATGCAGTATTATACGATTTACTATCTGTTTTATAAATCCTTTGAATAGCTTTAGTAATATCACTCAAATCTCCTAATTTATCAAGGTCACCAAGTTCATCCCAACCAAGCCCCATAATTCCTAGATTATAAAACTCATCCCACTTTACCGCATTTTCACCCGGTGCGTAAAGCCAATACCTTTTATTTGTCTTTTTGTCTGCCATATACTCCATAATAATATTACCTAGTTACCTAAAAGAATTGACAATAAATTACTTTTATTTTCAATCTATTTTTTACGGACTGTTAAAACTGAAAGTTAGTCTTTAAACATCGCCCTTCCAAGTCCTTTCTTAAAATGCCAAAACAAGTGAACAGTCCCGCAAAGCGTCTAAATTGACCCAATTTGAGGTGTACTCAAGTACACCTCCTCCAAAACAACCAGTTATGAGGATAACCCTCGTGAACTAAACTGGCCCCAAACCTACCTATTATCTCCTCGCTTGCCTGAATATTGGCCCAAGGGTGGTTGGGTATAAACCTAAACCAAATCACGAACGGGGCGAACCCTACAAAAATAATTTTCGCTCCCGCAATAGGCATTGCCACATTTGAAAAATACTCCCCATACGTTATTAAGTTCCTTCCGAGTACTGCTCCAGTACATTTTATTTTGAAAATTACCATTACCCAAAAGATGAAGATCCGAATACATGATCTTTAATTCCTCTAAAGTTGGTAAACGCCAACCGTTATTTAAGGACGAGCAGACGTCAAAGGCCCTATCCCAACGCATCTTGTCCGGTAAATCTAGTGAAGATACTTCGAATTTTAAGGAATACTTTGGATTACTCAAAACAAAATTCATATTAAATGTAAATTGAAAATTTTGTGACCAAAAAATTTGCCTAATAGAATCAAAAACAATCTCGAACTAGTCGGAGATGCCTGGTACGCTTCGCGTAGTCGAGGTCACCACCTGACTGTCCATTTCCGAAACTAAAATACCAATTATAGTCAGAGCCAACACCCGTACTACTCCAGTAATATCCATGTGTCTCAAAAACAGACTTTTCGTTTAAGTGAAGTTGTATGTACATTGCTACTAACTCCTCAAGGCTTGGCAGTCTCCATCCTTTTCCTAATTCCTGACACAATTGGTTTGCAAAATTCCAATCAACTTCTACGGGATAATCCAATTCAGCCACTTCCAATTTAACATACAAGTCCGCGCGTTTTACCTCGATAATAAATGAGGCTAAAGCTTCCTTTAACTTATTTTGAAAAGCCTCGAATTCTAAATCATCCATAAAAATTAATTTAAACTTGTCCTAAAAGGGTTTAAATGCATAAAACGGACATTAAACTCATCAACTGACTCTTTTTTGGATACCTTCATATTATCCAAAAGCGCGAAATTAATGCCCGGAATTCGTGCCCAATCATCATTGTTGTCAATTGGTCGATCTTCAGGGACTTCGGAAATATTTTTGTAAACCTTGACGTTCTTGAGTTGGTACTCATCAATAAGAGTATCTTGTTTACCCCCATAACTGGCGGTCATTATTAAATTATGAGGAATATCGCCAAGCCTATTGACCCAATACCGAACAGACTTGGTAAAAGCCCACATTTCAACGTGCGGATTATTTTTGGCTAAATCGACCCACATATCAAAATACTTCTGATTGAAAAAATCTCCCGCGGCATGAATACGAATGGCCCTACATTTACCTGGTAACTCAGGAATACCGCCCGCTTTCGCGAATTCAAAATTATTCCAACGGTGAGTCCTTACCCCCGGAAACCTTTCCGGACTAGCCGCATAACAACGATACTGACCACGTTTCACGTTGAACTTGCCCGTATCCCTGTCCACAATAACCTTGCACTCCATGGCAAAAGGACAAGAAGAACCCGTAGGGAGATTCCACTCGTAGACAACTCCAGAATAATAACGGGTATTTCTTACAAATTTTCCAGACATAATGAAACAAATTAAATATATGAATCTATTGAAACGAGTTTAATTTTTTTCTAATTAAAGATTCTCTAATATGCTCAAGTGATATTAAATGTTCGCTTGTAGTAACACTATCTAGAGAAACATGATTAGCGTCGATATCGCCTTCAATATAAATAGAATTGTAAGTCTCAACACAATCAGAATAAACATTCAGTGTTGGCAAGGCGTCCCTTAAAACCTGGTTCAGTATATAATCTCTCACCAATTGTTTTTGGTGCTCGCTTAACTGCAAAATATTTTTTTGTTTATTTGCATCCTCATAATAAAGCTCAAAATCAAAATAATGAGAAGAATCACCAACACGATAATTCTCAATTTCACTGTTAATAAAGATGCGCTTAATTTCAAAGTTTGATAAACTACGAATGAAATTATCGTTTTTCATTTCTAAGGTTTCAAGAAAAAATCTTTCGTCAAAATTGAATCTGCAACGAAAATCGCTAAATTCTTCATCAAAAGGCCCTTCAAAACCAACACTTACAAAAGGATTATTTTGAATCAAAATAATTTTTCCATAAACAGTATTATGAATACTTTCGATTTCTCGCAAAAAGTTATAAAATTCCTCTTCTAACCATTTGTGTAGGATCGGAAAAAATGACCCAATCTCCTCGTTAGAAAATTGTCCCATTTTAATTTCTAAATCGCCATTCCAATTAAAATAATTATAATAATCACAGTAAAATTCTATATTACCATTAGAATTTAACGAGTTGATTAATTGGTCTAAAAATTGTCTATAACTATACTTTTCCATAAAAAAATGAATACTTAAACCATTACAATTTTAGTATCGGGCCAATCAAAACTGTACCGGCCGTCGTAATATGATTTTTTTAGGAAAGAGAGATCATCTTCCCAATTTTGAATAGACTGAGCCAATCCAGCGAAGTGCCTACGCTTCGCGTTACGGGTGAATGTGGCCAAGCAATTTGCTAATTTTTGGAGCCTTGTTGATGTGGAGTTATCGCCCCATTCGGCCATGTACTCTGGGCTACCGCATTGGACCAACGACTCTTCATAAATTGCCGACAAAAGATCGCGACGCTGAAAATCACTTAGACCATTTATTCCGACCCTATATCCCATGATACCCAAAAGTCCTTTTTTCTGCGCGTCCATTGAATCCAAAGACTCAGAACTTTCTGGAGCCTCAGTCGACGGCCATACAAAAACAGGCTCCGTGGCTTGATTTAAATAATCAATGACTTTTTGTCTCACCGCAAAAGCCTTTTTACGTTTCCTAAATGCTAATTCGTGCAGCAACTCGGCTAAACGATCGACGTTGTTGCGATGTTCCTCCGCTAACTCAGCAAGCTGCTTTGACGTCAAGTTAATAAAGGGGTAGTTTGACATAATTAATATGAATACTAAAGCTTATAAATTTTCTGATTCCTCGCCCTTAAATATGGTCGACCATCCGGTTTAATACATACTTTGACATCATCGGTAACGAAAATAGTTCCAACAGGGTGTTTTTCTCTTTCCTCTTTACTGCATTCAATAACCAACGTGGTAGGTAAACCCTGACCTGACAAAGGGCGCACACGAATACGACCGGTTGATGGATCGACGAAGCTCTCACAATGTAAGTTTGGAATATAATCACCCACGTTGTATTTCATAATTTGAATTCTTTAGAATAACCACGCTGGTAAAGCCGTCTTTGGTGGAACGGTAAACGATCTCACTAAAGCCTCCCGGAGCTCCGCCAGGTCGCTGCTTGGAGGGGCGGCGGGTGTTGGGGCGGATGGCCCGGATGGGGCAGGTGGCGCAGGTTGGGCGGGTGGCGCGGATTGAGCCGGGTGCTCGTTCTGATCAGAATCCTTGGTCAAGGGCGTGGCGGTTTTTTGTTATTCGATGAAAGTTTGAAAATACGCACAATCAACCACTTCACCATAAAAATCCCAAACGACATGAATCAGGCCATCTTACAAATCATCTTTGGCTTTTTCGTTAATTATGGCACTATTTATTTTATCAAAATAACCAACTTTTACAAAACAGGATGTGAAACCGCTATGATCAATAGCTAATTGGATTTCCCCTTTATCCGTTTTCCAAACAGCGTAAAAATTACAGCGGTCCATTTTAACTTGATGCATTTTGCTATTATCATCTAAAGGTAGCTGGAAAGACTTGACATCAAATAATTCAACTTCATCATTAGGGTTACCATATTTCTCGGTTAGCATTTGCTTCAAGTCTGAATAGTTTGAAAAAAGCCTCGACCAGGTCTCTTGGTTAGGGAAAATCACACCTATTTTATGAACAAGGTCTATTTTATTGAGGGTAGTAACACCAACGTGGCAATTTTTATATCCAGCAAAATCACCGTTTAGTATAGCTGTACCATCTTCGGTCCCTAAATACTGAAAACCGTTTTGCTTCATTTTAGCAACATATTCATTTAGTGTACCATCAATTGGAACACCCTTGAATGACATATGCTCCGACGTCTGAGCAAATGTTGAAATTGACATAATTACTGCAAGGAAAGATAGAAATATTGTTCTCATACTGAAAAGGATTATTTTTAAAACAAGATACTGAGTTGGTCAATATTGAGCGATGACGTTTGGCAGTTTGGCGAAGAAGCGAACTTAGAAGCACAAAACTGTCAAGCCATCACAAATGTGAATTAGATGCACAAATGTTTATAAAACCACAAAACCCGCTTTTTTGGCAAGGTGCTTTTAGCAGTATGCGCTATTTTAAATAAATTTTAGCATATGGATTATTTATCAATGCGATGAATTGATGCTCAAACATGTCTTGCAAATAATCCGCACTTGAATCTTCTAACCTTGGATCAACTTCAAAATAATCAACTACGCCTCGTCTAAAAGTGGCGAATGATTGGTAATTGATCCAATCCTTATAACCCTTGGAAGTGTACAAATATGAATGATCAAAAAAGTCCGTAAGTAAGGGAGTTGCAGAGCCGAACATACCCACGATATGTCTAGATGCAGCAACAGCCAACGCTTCTTCGCTTTCAAATTTATAATGTCTTTGGTCTCGTCGGTTATTTGGCCTATAGTTAGATCCCTTTCCTTGTCTATTCGTGCCATAAACATCAGAAAAGTGATGAAAAAGTTCATGAAAATATGTTTTATACACTGTCAAAACAGCTAATGATTCGAAATCATCATGATCTAATTTATGTTTATTTTGAACAATTAATTTTTGTAAGATTATCAAAAAGAAAACCCTAAGTGAATTTAAATTTAATGTTATTGTTCCAGGACTCGAAATTGATTCATATGATCCGAGCCATGTACTAGGATCTTCATCTTCGTTGGTCTCTTCTGGGTTAAATATTTCATCCATTGTGATTCCTTTTGTTTCAGGAAATTTCTCTTCAATCTTTTTCAATAAATCACACCCATCGTTTGTTAATGAATTAGGGTCAATACATAAAAAATCACAAAGGTCAGCCCAAAAATCACTGTCTAAATATCGGCCGGATGGCTTTTTCTCAAAAGGTTCCATTATTTTTTTAACAGCTCTTGAAATCTCTACTTGATGTCGGTCGATAATTTTAATCTGAGAGGATTTTTTTAATAAAATAGGCATATGTTTATAATTTAATTTGTTTCACCATTAATTTAACGTTTTGCGTGTAGGCGCAGACCCACTGGTTGCGCTTACACGCTGTTAAGAAACGATTTTAGGGCCCATTTTTTCCTGATTTGCCTATATAAATTAATTGATTATTCATTTCATCCACTATAAGTATGTCAGTATATTGATACAGTCCATTACTAAATGAACTTTCCCTATCATTTGTTATATAAGAACCTTTGTACAAATTAAGTTTTATCGAATTAATTTTTGAGTAAATATAATTTTCACTATGACCGACATTGAAAATTAAATTATCCTTATTTAATTCAGAAGTTTTTAAAAGATCTATATTATTCTCTATGTCAAATAACCAACTGAAATTTTCATTATCTATTCTACCTATTGGTAATATTTTATTAAAATGAATTCTTTCGCCTAGTTTATATACCTCAACAATACAGATAGAATTGCTAGCCATACTATTTCCCTCAACGAAACTATATTGAAATACTAATTCTTTTTTTGATATTTTATTAATGATTTGTCTTAATTTATTGTTTGTAAATGTCGATTCGAATAAATCATCGAATGTCTTAGGGTCATTAATTAACTGAGTTTTATTTGGGGCAAGATCTATGCCTACGAAAAGAAAAACAATAAAGATTCCTAATAAACATAAAATCGAGCCTTTAAAGGAATCCTTAAAAGAAATTAATTTAGATTTTGATTTGAATATTAATATCCATATCAAAGATGTTACCGCAAGACCCAATGCTGACATAAGAGCAACACCTAATAAAGAATCTTTCCCTTGGACCCAAATAAGAAGCCAAAAGACAGCAATTATTATTACGAAAGAAATAAGAGTAAGAAGCCATCTTGAAATAAAGTATAAACTCAAAATATTTACTTCTTTCCTTCCTAGAATAAATCGCATTCCAATAAATTGCAATATAAACGGTATAAATACAGCCAATGTCAGAGTTGATAATAAGTAGATTGTTTCCATTTTTATTAAAATTGTTTCTTAACTTACTTATTTGCGTACTTTAACTTCCCAAATACAACTAGTATTGCAATGCTTTAGGAAATTTTTAGGTTGAAAATATCTTAAGTGATTTACTGTCATTGAGGTCATAAGAGCACTTAATCTTTAGCTTTAAATTACAAATGAATGACGAATATGTCTCTATGAACCATCTTTTTCCATAAAATTTATATTGACAAAAAGGGTCAAAGTCCATTTGGAAGCCAAAAATTGACTTTTTGAATTGCTTTTCTAACTTTTGGTAATACATTCTTTATAGGTTTTCCATCAACCACCCCATCCAGACCCTTTGGTCGATAAGGGGGATGCCGTTGGATTCGCAGACTTGCATGGTATGGCCGGTGCCGCCCGATCGGGGATTGGCCAAATCATCGTAGAAAATCCCAAAGGTGGCGGGCTTCACGTTTTTGGTGCCGATAGCTTTGACGGTATCCCGCAGGATATAAGCCGCCTTGATGGTAAAACGGTCATGATCCCCAGCCACAAAGCGGTCAATGAGCTTCTCGGTTTTCTTGTTGGCCTTGGACTGGTAAACCACCTCCTCTTCGGCAAGCAAATTGATTTGGTCCAAAGCAACCGTCTCGTGCGCCAAATTGGTTTTGGAGCGGTGACCGCTGTACGGGGTAATCACCTGCAGTCGTTTGGGATCTACGCTGGCCACGCCCTCCGAAAAGAAATGATCCGAGCCCTCGGCATTCCCGCTTCTGAAGGTTATATGCTTGGTACGTTCAGCCACCATGCGGCCCAAAGCCCGCAAGCGACCATGATCCTCTGCCGGCACCTCCCTCTTACCCTCCAGCAAAACCACGGCACCGGGTTTGTCGTACTGGGCCACAAAATCAATAAAATTCATACAGTCGAGCACAATTCAAAAATTTAAAAATTTAATTAAAAACAAAACAAAAAATTATTAAAAGAAAATGCGTTTTACTTCATTAAATTTTCGGTAAATTCATTTTCATTGCCTAAAAAGTAATCTTCGTCGACTTCACCGCGTATTCCATCAATTTGTGAGGTTTGACTATATTGCCAAAAAACACATTTGTAACCAATTAAATTCGGTTTTAATTTTTTACCGTAATTTACCGATGCTATCCACATTTGACATTTGTCCAATCTGCCGAATAGGTGTTTATAAAAATAACAAATGGAACAATAAACAATGGGCTTGACCCCATAATGAGACTCACATAACTTGATCCACCGATTTACATCCTTAACATCTATATTTTCTTTTTCAACGTCCAAAAAAGGGAGCAAATCCCCTTTTTCTAATTTTACGGTATTTTTAAAATTTTTAAATTGTTCATCAGGAGAAACTCCCGGTAGATAGAAATGATAGGCCCCACGAATTAATCCATTTTTTTTACTTAATGACCAGTAATTTTTGAACTTGGGATCTTTAAGTGATTTACCTTCTGTCGCTTTCATAATACAAAATTTATACTTACCGTTTAATTTAGAGAAATTATAAACATTGTTATAATGAGAAATATCAATACCCTTTTGATCAAAATCAGAGGCAAGTGTCAAGCGATAAGGATAGACTCTTATGGTAATCCATACAATTGCAACAACTGCAAAAATAGCGATAAGGATTTTTTTCATGATTTTGTTTATTTTATTTTAAATCAAAAAGTTTATATGCTAAAACAATAAACAGATAAATAAATACATAGAATTAAAGATTGTATACGTAATCTTCCGTGAGGAAGTCCTCCAAGATAAACCTTTTGAAGACGTAAACAGCCTCATCATATTGCTCACGGAGCGTAAGATGCGTGATTAAAGCATTCACGCCTAGTATAGATAAATTGGGATGTCGTAAGCAATCAAACGCACCGTCTATACCAAACTGCCTATGCAACGATTCGGCTGAACGCCTCGGAGTGAATTCAAGGTTTTCGGGCTTGATTTTGTCCAACAACCACTGCATTTCTCGCCTGCAGCCTTTCTCAGCCATGTCCTCGGCCAAACGAAAATACGCTAAATTCTTTTGGTCTTGATTGTTTTGGATTTCCTCAATGCACAATATGGCTGCAAAGGGATTATCCTGCGCCATGAGCTCCTGTGATAAATCAACAATAGATTCATCAAAATCAAAGTCGATTTCGTCCTGATCAAACACTTCTTTTCTGGATCTTGATGGGGGCATAGCTCTTTCCATACATCGTTCACTCGACTTAATTTCTGAAGCCTTGAAATACAATGTACTTAATTTGGCCATCAAATGCCGGTTATCTGAATTAATGATAACGTTGTTACTAAGAGACTCGAGGTTCTCCAAAAGTTCCATTCCAATCGTCCTGTGACTACCCCTCAAAAAAATATCTGCCACCTTAAGGTCCCAAAATATATCATCCACCCAACTAAACTTGCGGCCCGAGGGGTATTGTCGCTGATTCAAACAATACAAACATTCTTGGTGGTCAAGACGTTCTGCAAATTTGTGCGCTAATACACTCCATAACTGATTCTTTTGAGAAACTCGGTCCAATGAAGCAATGTAATTTTTAGCATCTTGGATTAAATTAAGATTATAATAAGAACAAATGATATGGTTTTGAAGATCATTCAGGTTTGTTGCTTTAAAGTCTCCTTTGATAGTTTCGATCGAAGTATCAGTCAAAGTGGACAGCCAGAATTCTGATATATTTGTCAAATTAAGGTAGGGGATGGCCGAGGCAATACCCGCTACTGCTAATTCAGATGGGTAGTCGTGGGTTTCTACTTGACGTAACCACAACATTGAATGGTCAAAATACCCACTCTTGGCTAGCTTAATCGAAACCGAGGTCTTAATTTTCCCGATCCAAGTTTCAAACCACCAACTTTGCAAATGTCCATTATCAAAGGATTGTAATGTTTTAAGAATATCTTCAAGCACCAAAGCATCGGATATATTTAAGGCCGACAATTCTTGTATCCAATCAAAATTTATCCTCGATGTGCCGAACGAGTAAAAAAAGTCATAGTTCAACCCCCAATCATTCCATTGGCATGCCATTTTGAAAATCAAGCATTCCGGCAAAATCAAATGCTCATTATGAATGGGGAATTTTAAACCGCTTTCATTGAGTATGTGTTCAACGATAGCTTCTATGCGTTCGACTTCGTCCCTTTGGACATCTTTATAAAAGGTCAAATCACAAAGACATAATAAGTACAGACCCAAAAGTCGATCGGGATGCTTATCGGAAATACGGTTCTTGAAGGCGTATATTTCCCTTAATCCCAATTCAAGATTACCATAGCAAACCTCATGATATATGTCCTCAGGCTTCATCAAGGCCGTTAACAGAGTTTTCTTTTTCAAAGCCTAATTCAGCAGGCCAACAAAATTCGCGGAAAGAAGCGACCCTGAAGGCAAAGTCCTCCGTGTTCCATACTGTAAATTCAAAAAGCCCTCTTTCTATGCTCCTAGCAGATGGCGGGTCATTTTGATTTTCCATTTGCTTGCTGGCTTGTACAACCACACGAGTTTCCTTGAGAATCTGGGTTGGATGCAGGGGCGAATTCAAAATATAGCGCATAGCCCAATCACTGAATATTAACGATATTGGTTTAGGGGGGCGATAGGGCTTAAATGGCGATTCACGAAATTCTTGATCATCCGTGGAATTCTCAGAGATTTGTTGCTCCGTTGGAAGAACAACCCCGATCATATGCTCTTGGATTTGTGGGATGGAAAACATCTCCATAATGAGAGCGGGTTTATACAAATCTTGAAATTCAACAATCGGCTCGCTCAATGGGAACAATTCCTCGGTATCTTTAACATAATCCTCTAAAGCATCGACTTTGTATTCATAAATATTCGCGAGTACGTGTCGTGATATTTCAGTGTATTTAAATTTAGAGTTTAAGTAGGTTCTTTCCAATAAATCCTTCTTGCTCATAGACAAGCTCAAAAGATATACCCGATCCATATAAATATTAAGCTGTAAAGGCAGGCTGTAAACCACTTTGAGCCACGAAAAACCATCCGGAGTCAACTCCATGTTATCGTCCATATGGCTATGCCCTGGCTTATAGGTAAAGCGACAGATCTTTCCACGCTTGATAAGAGATAGGAATTTAAGAACCAAGTCATTAATTCCGTCTTTGAGTTTATTGTGCGGATGCGCTATGGTCAATGCCTGCGGTTGGATACTGCTGCCCTTCTCTATGGGTGAGGGTAATTCCTTTTTTATTGATTCTGGGAGTATGTATAGCCAATGTTCAAGGATTTTTTGAGCCAATTCCATTTGCTCGACCTCAAGGTTGATTCCGGGTTCCGAGGATTTTGTTGAATGCGATTTATTCTTGTCTTGTCCAACGGGACTAAGACGGTCATTGGGATTGGATAATTTGTGATCCTTGTCATCTTTAAGTACCGATATATAATTTTGGATGGTGCGAAGGCCTACTGGCCTGATGTTGTTGTTGGTGGCCCAATTATTAAAGCGAATCTCCAATTCTTTGGTCGGAGGTTTATTCCAATGGTTTGAGGAACTTGTAAGTTCAGATTTTATAAAATTCAAAATCTCTTCGTATTCTTTTTGGCTGCGTTTCATTAGAGAGGTCTTTTCGTGATTTTCAAGGTTTGAGCCGTTGGGTCTTGGCTTTGGCACGGTCGTAGACCTTGGCCGAAGGTTTGGCCCTAGTCGTCATCTTACGCCTTATAATCTGTGCGATTTGACGTAAGGAGAGGCCATTCTGCCAGCTTGGGGGTTCAGATTTCGTTGTCATAGGAAACAAATTAAGCACGAAGATACAAATTCTTGGGCAAAACGATAGTACCGTGAATTAAAGATAGATTTTTATTGCGTCTTTTTGTTCCTCAAAAACAACTCTGGGCGTCTATTAAATGAATTTCTGAAGAAAAATTAAAATTAACGAAAATAATTTTTCTAATTAGTACTTATTTAAGTGGAAAATAGCTACCTTTAGCCCCCCGTTATATTTCATGTGTTTTACCTCGCTATCTTCGTTTTGGTCATAATTGGGTCGAGGAATAAACTGCGTCCGAAATTCAAATTATTTCGATATTCCATAAAAACGAAATATCCGCGAACTATCATTCTTTAAGACCTTATCCACCTAACCCCCCCCACGCCATGCCAAGAAAACCCAAATTCCAGGAAACCGCCAGCGCCATGACCCCTAAGAATGACTACGCAATCACGTGGCCGGATCTGTTGACCGAACCATTCAAGCCGGTCAAGGGCAGAGCCTGGACCAAGGTCAACAAGGCATTGGGCGAAGCTCTGGGGGTTTCGGAATCCTGCGTTTTTGCTCTTCTTTTGATGGTTGATGCCCATCTGCAGAACGAGGACGAAATTCCAGCGGAGGTCCTGAACAAGTTCCCCACGAGGGTACTAAGCGTGAGTGAATACCAAAAGTCTATCACGATCCTGCGCAAAAAAGGCCTACTCGGCGATCCAACCAAAAAACTGAGGCGGGACCGGGATGAGGTCCTGGGTACGTTTGTTCCCAATCAATCCCTGATTAGCTTCCTGCTGAGTGGGAAACCCGATTACCTCGAATTGATGAGCCCCAAAGAAGCCACAGCAGACAATCTCCTCCGATTGACCATCCTATGCACCCACGAATCCAGCAATCCATTCGATGAA
>Ga0194116_10001640_pt1 | contig 31166 bp, 29 predicted proteins | sample TA2MahsurfametaG_4_FD_148617 | JGI IMG/M metagenome (GOLD analysis project Ga0194116, IMG submission 148617) | Freshwater microbial communities from Lake Tanganyika, Tanzania - TA2015008 Mahale S9 surface | ecosystem: Environmental > Aquatic > Freshwater > Lake | place: Tanzania: Lake... | reverse complement strand
TAATGAGTAAGCCCCTTGTTGAAATACAACCTGTAACCTCCAAATACCCAATCCGAACATTTATCCTGGGCCTTGATAATCAAGCATTTCTTGCTTTAAACAAAATCGTTTTTGCTGATTACCCAGATCAAGGTGGGTGGAGTGAGGCTGATTTAAAGGTGAGAGTTAATGAATCTTGGTTTGATGATGAAGGTTTTTTTGTAGCAGAAGATAAGGGTGAGTTAATTGGATTTTGCTGGACCAAAATACATGGAGCTCACACCCATTCACACACTGGTTCAGATGATGATCATGGCCATGAGGCACTCGGTGAGATCTATGTTTTGGCGGTTAACCCAGATTATAATGGGCAAGGAATAGGACGAGATTTAACAATTACTGGTCTTAATTACTTAAAGTATCAAGGGTTAAACAATGTGATGTTATATGTTGAGGTAGAGAATAAACCTGCTTTTAATCTGTACAAGTCACTCGGCTTTAAAGAGTTTGGCAGTGATGTTATGTATAGGGTGGGTAAGTAAGTATCCACAGATTTTATTTTTATTAAATTTATAACTCCTGAAACTTCTACCATCTACGGGCTACCTATGTAGCTCAACTAGATGGAGCAATCTTTTAACGAAGGGTCAGATGTGGGTTCGAATCCCACCATAGGTAGCATAAAAATAAGGGACCCGTAAGGGTCCCTTATTCGTAAGCATTCTTTCAACGAAGGATCAGGGAAATTGTATCAAGAGTTATTCTTTGCTTAAATCAAAAATCTTCACTGAATGTAATCAAGCACTCAATATAACTCTCACCTTGGATCTTTAAGTTTTGGGCATCAGGGGGTGCGGTCACTGGTTCAATACAAATACCATCCTCATCTTGATCATATATATGCCAATAAGGAGTATCGCTTTCTACCATTACCTTTGCCGCCCCTGGCCAGATAATCTCAGCGGCCCCTAAAATCTCAACAAATGTGTCATCCCAAGGTGGAGTAGATGGAGGTATTAACTCACCAGTTGGTATCTGATCACTTGATCTTTTAAACATCTTATTTGCTTTAAAAGATAACTCTGCTGAATCACCTTCCCCTATCTCACGAGCAAACCAGGGGTGAAAACCTAGAGTCACCGGCAGCTCACATCCATTTGCTTCATACTCAAGTGACCAACGAATTGCATTATCTAAGATCTCATAACTTTGTGTAACTGTTGCACCCTCATATGGTGAGGGCAGCTCAAGAAACTGTCGCCCTCTTCCTAAATCCTCCCAAGATGAAAGTACTGCTTGGCCATTTAAAGCATGGGGTGGATCAAAGTTTGTTGGCAGTTGATACTTATTACCCTGTAAATCTCTAACAACTCCGTTTTTTACTCTGCCAGCAAAAGGTGCCATAGCAAACCAACCCCAGGTTAGATCCCCTCCTCTAAAGGGCACCACAAACTGCATATCCCGCCATTGCACAGATGCAAGACGTGCTCCCTGATCTAAATCAATTGCAATTGATATTTGATCTGAATCAATATTTAGCAATTACTCAAGCTCCTCACTCGTTGGTGGATTAGCTCCAACCCTAGAAACTGTAATGGCAGCAGCCTTTGCAGCCCGTTTGAGCATGGTTTCAAGCCTTGAACCCATCAAACTATCTAAGCCATCTTTAACAATCGCCTCAACCAAAATAGCACCCACTGTGTCACCAGCACCTACTGTGTCAGCGACTTTTATCTGAACCGCCTCAACACTTACTACTTCACCTTTTCGATATCCAATTAATCCTTTGTCACCGTATGTAACTACAACTAGTGAGGGGCCATTTGTGAGCCAATTGTTAACCACTTGATTAATTTCAAGGGATGGATAAAGCCAGCTTAGATCCTCTTGGCTTACCTTCACCGCTGATGAAATTGCAGCCCAACGCTCCACCTGGGATAGATAAATCTTGTGATCACTCACCACAGCAGCTCTGATATTTGGATCAAAAACTATTCGTGCAACTTTTGCTACAGATTGTGCCCAAGTGAATAACTCAGAGGCACCTGGCTCAATAATGGTAGCTAAAGTTCCAGTGTAAAGGAGAGCTGGTTTTAATTGGACAGGATTTGGTAGCCATTGCTGGCTAAAATCAAAGGTTGCAGCGCCCTCAATCACAAACTCATATGAGGCAGAGCCTTCTTTATTTAGTGAAACTATTGCAAGACAGGTTGGCTTATCTGAATACTTTACGTAATCTAGTTTTACACCTGCAGTTTTCAACTCATTCATTGCCATTTGGCCATACTGATCAGATGAGATCCCATCAATAAACTGAGTATCTATGCCAAGCTTTGCAAGTGCCTTTGCAGTGTTGGCAGGTCCACCACCAACCACAGGCTTGCGATCTGCCCCTTCTAGAAGTAAATCAATTAAAACCTCACCTGCCACCCAGACCTGACCCATTAAAGCTCTTCACCTTTTTGAGCCAAAAACTCTGTTAAAACCTCAACTGTTAATAAATGATCCTCAACTTGAGGTAAGCCGCTAATTGCTAAACTCCCTTTAAATCCTTCATTTGTAATCAAAGGAAGAGCGCCACCATGAATTGCATGAGTTTCAGCTTGCAAGTGGTTTTCTTCATGCCAATCAACTTCACGCTCTTGAGCAGAAACTCTTTCATACATAGTTGAATGCTGCTTTAACATCACTACCACAACCTTACGATTTATCCACCTATCATTTTCAGGCTTTGACCCTTCTAATGATGCATGAAAAACTATCCAGTCACCTATACGTACCTCGATAGTGGTAGGAAGTTTTCTTTGATTACCTAAGGTAGCTGCAATCTCACCAATTTCAACTGCATCTGAATTTGTTAGAGAGGGCAGCTTCAATATTTGCTCCTCTTCTAATAATTGTTTGCTACTAAAGCCACCAGTGGTCATGCCCGTCAGCCCATTAGAGATGTTACTTTGAATTATGAACTGCGATATCTTTAATTATCTGATCCAGGTTGATTTCAGGTTTCCAACCTAAAACCTGGTGTATTTTTGAGATATCAGGAACTCTTAGTTGCATATCCTCAAAACCTTCTGGGTACGCCTTCGCATACGCAATCTTTTCAATACTTGAGGTCGATCCAGTAATTTCAATAACTTTCTTGGCTAACTCCATAATTGAGATCTGCTGGTTGTTTCCAACATTGAATACTTCGCCAACAGCTTTGTCTGAATTCATTACTAAAAGTAGAGCTCGAACAGCATCATCTACATGGCAAAAACATCTAATTTGATCACCTGATCCATAAACAGATAGTGGCTCATTCTTTAAAGCAGCAGATACAAACCTTGGGAGAACCATTCCGTAATGGCCAACTTGGCCAGGGCCTACAGTATTAAAGAACCTAACGATACGAATTGGAAGTTTATTCTCTAGGTAATAAAAGTAAGCAAGGCTTTCATCCACAGCTTTTGCTTCACTATATGACCAACGTGATTTAAGAGGATGCCCAATAATTCGATCATCCTCTTCATTTAAAGGCACCTTGTCATTTTTCCCATAGATTTCACTGGTTGAGGCCACTAGAACTGACTTTCTGTATTTATCACATGCCTCAAGCACAACCTCACTACCCTGAAGATTTGTTTTAAGACTCTCTAATGGTTTATTCACAATATTAAACACACCAAGTGCTGCTGCTAAGTGGACAACATAATCACTTTCTGAGACTAATTTATCAATTGCTGCTTTATCTAGAATATTCCCTTGCTGAAATTCAATCTTATCTTTGATTTCAGAGAGATTAATAGATGAGGCTGTTGAAAGATTATCAAATACAACTACCTGATCACCACCTGTAATCAATTTTTTAGCTAGGTAAGATCCTATAAAACCGGCTCCTCCTGTAATTAAATATTTCACTAAATAGAACCTCGGGTGTTAAGAATTGGTACATTTCCAAGTTTGGTTAAATCAAGGTAATCATGCGGAGTGGCAAGAATTGCTAGATCATAATCATTACTTAATACAACTGATTTTTCGCCATTCCACTCATTAACTAAATCATCATGCCAAGATACCTGTGCACCTTGTTTTTTTAACCCCGTAATTAATGCTTCAACTGGAGTCTCCCTTACATCTGCAATATTTGGCTTGTAGGAGACACCAATAACCAATAATTTCTTTCCATTTAATCCATCCATTTTTTCTTCGGCTTTTCTTACAAAGTAAATAGGCATCTCCTGATTTACATCATTTGCCAAATCAATAAACCGGCTTGGTGCGCCAACATTTCTAGCTGCAGTAGATAAATATATTGGGTCAACTGGTATGCAATGGCCTCCAATACCTATACCTGGAGAAAAAGGCATAAACCCATATGGTTTTGTGCTGGCAGCATTTATCACAGAATTAATATCTACACCAATTTTGGCGCAGTAAATGAGTATTTCATTAATAAATGAAATATTTATGAATCTAAAACTGTTTTCCAGTAGTTTTGATGTCTCTGCAACCTCAACCGAATCACAAATAATTATTTCGCTAACGACTTTTGAGTATAGTTCAAATGTCATCCTTGTGGCATCTTGTCCAATGCCTGCAACTAATTTTGGTGTATTGAAAAGATTCCAATCTTTATTTCCTGGATCAACTCTTTCTGGTGAAAAAGCAAGGTAAAAACTATTTTTATCTAAGCCAGATATCTCTGTAATCTTTGGCAAAAAAATATCTCTGGTTGTCCCAGGACTTACAGTGGATTCAAGCACTATTAACGTACCGGGTTTCAAGTAAGTGCCGACGACGTTAGCAGCATCCATCACATGCTTCAAGTCTGGTAATCTGTTCTCACCTAAAGGCGTAGGTACACAAACTATAATTACGGAGCAATTACTTAATTCAATCGGCGAATCAGTTACACTAAATTCACCTTTTGCCAAAGAATTTTTACTAATTAAACGGTCTTTTTCTAGATTTTTTGAAATATCTTTAACTTTTTGCTTATTGGTATCAAACCCTATAACTTTTTCACCCGCGGCCATGAAAGCATTGGCCAGTGGTAATCCAATATATCCCAGCCCGATTATTCCTATAGCGTCTTTCATTGTAAAGTTTTTAACAATTCTTGACTTTTTAGAGATTGCTCGGAGTTAGGAAACATTGCACTTAATCTCTCTGAAATACTTTTAGCTTCAGATGAATTACCTAATTTCAAATTTATTTCGACTAAACTCAGTAAATTAGGGGCATTAAATGGATCAATTTTCATAATTTGTAGTCTGTACTTTCTTGCTTGAGTATAACTCCCATCAAAATAACGAGCGGACGCCATATATTCAAGAGCTGCTTGTAAGTTTGGATCAGTGTCAATCAAATTTTCTATGGCTTTAAAACCTTCATCGAATTTACTGAAATTTACCAAGACTCTTCCTGCTGAAAGTTTGTAATAATTCTCTGAAATCGGATTGCTAATCACAATATTTGAAGAAGCAATCGCTGCGGAGCTAAATTGTGGGGCTGGGTTAATTTCTGAAAAACCTTTGTTCATAAAAACAGCATGCTCTGACCTATTAATCAATACTGATAAAATCAATGTTGGTATTAAAACTAAAATTGATATTAGCACTGGATATACATTTAATTTTTTGTACTTGACGGGAACTTTCATTAACTTATTATCAACATCGTTTATTTTTTTCTTTACAAGGATACTCAAGCCAATTATTATCCCACTCAAATACCAACCCCAAATTGCCGTGCCAATATTATTTATGGAAATCAATGATTGTGATTGATAACCTAGCCATCCAGAAATTGCTACTAATAAAATTTTAAATTCTTGATCCTCTAATTCTTGCAGAGATTTTATCCCTAAAACAAATACTGCTAAAGTAAAGAAAAGATAACTTAAGCCAACAAACAAGCCACCTGTACTGAACAATTGAATAAAAATACTATGGGCATCTGAAGTATTCATGTCATATCCATATGTGTTTACATACCCAATTTCTCTATATTGTTTGAAAAAATATGCAAACCTATCCAAGCCAACACCTGTAATGAGATTATCTTTGAACATTTCTATACCTGAACGCCAATAATATCCACGGGCACTTAATGAACCCTTATATATAATTTCGGATAAAGGGCCCTTTTGTAGCATGCCTAAAATTACTAGCAGAATAGATCCAATAGACACTAGTGAAATTACGTACTTGTATCTGGGCTTGTGTTTTATAAAATATATAACAATATAAAATCCAATTGAAAATAAAAAGACTACTAATCCTTGCCGCGAACCAGACCAGATCATCAATAATACAGACGAAATACTGTTTATAACACTCACAAGTTTCCAAGTAATTGAAGATGTATCTAAAAAGATAAGTAATAAAGAGATGCTAGCTAACATTCCTAAACAGGAAGAAGCAAAATTAGGATTACCTTGGGTTAAAATTATTGCATTATGAGGATTGTTCCATTTTACAAAATCATATCCAAAATGTTGAGCAAATCCGTAAATACATAGAAAGAATGTCAAAATCTGAATAACCCTATATAAACTTAACACATTTGTAAACTCAATCTTCCGACTTACATAAATTAGAATAATTGCTAAACACAAATAGGTTATGAAACCGTTCTTTCGTTGGCTCTCTCCTAAAAAAGCAATTAATTTATACTTTGAAAAAATTGCCACTAGAAACATGCTTAAAATAAATATTCCTATCGAAATTAAAATTATTTTTTCTGATCTGATTACTCGATAATTTTCTAATCTGTATGAATCAAGCATTGGCCCAAAGATTAAACTAGTTAAAATCATGAGTAGTGAGAATTTCGCTACATTAAATGGATCAGCGTAACTAGTATTGAAATATATGCACAATATAACTGGTATACAAAAAAATATGATAGGAGTTTTTCGTTTTTGAATATTAGTTTGCATCCTAGATTTCATTACTTTAGTATAACTAAAAAAAGTCCAGTGACTACATAAGTAGTCACTGGACTTTTTTATTCTATAAAAGTGAAAGCTTTAGGCTTTTACTTTCTTTTGAATTTTTAGGACCAAGTTTGTTAAAGTCGTGATTAAGGTCCTAAGTGATGCAACAGTAGTAGCCAGTGCATTTACCGCTGCAAGTGCAGCAGCTCCCGCGTCAGTTACTGTAGCTGAAGCACTCACTGCTACTTGACCAGCAAGTGGAAGTGAAGTGCCACCGGTAGCAGAGGCTTTAACAGTTCCACCCGAAGCTGGCATATATATTGTGTATACAGCAATAGGTGTAGTGTTAGTGGACAGAGCCAATGCAGCTAGAGAACTTGTAGTAACAGAAACGGCTGTAGTGGTATCTGAACCATTTCCTGCTGCAACTGATAGTGATATTCCACCAGTTGTGAACAAATTACTCAACGTTCTTGCTGAAACAGCTTTGCCAGCTGAGTCAACCACAGATATTGATAAAGTGGCTTTCTCTCCTGGAGCATAAGTAGCTTTATCCCAGGCAAGAGCAACCTTAGCTGGTGACGCATCAGTAACTGTTAGTGAAACAGCATTTGATGACTTAGTTGCTGCAGCTACTGTAGTTGCGTCGCGTACTGTAATCGTTGCAGTTCCTGCAGCAACTCCAGTAACAGAACACTCATGGCGATCTCTTGCTGCTACATAAGAGCATGAAGAGCTTGTAGCTGTTGTTCCAGTTTGTGAGAATACAGCAGCATCTGAGGAGTAGGTATAGAGAGTTCCCGCCCAGCGATTACCGCTTGCATCTTTTGCATCAACAGCAATTGCAGTAGTTGCGCCAACACCAGGTGAGGTGTTAATTGCGGATGCTACAAGTGTTGAAGGTGCAGCTGCATAGAAGACCACAGTCTTATTAGCAAAGGTAACTGATGCTGATTTAATGGTGATGGTCGCAGTTCCTGCGGTTCCATCTGAATAAACTCCAACATCCATTGCAGCGCTATATGAAAGTACTATGGACTTTCCAACTGCTGCGCTCGATGTTCCAACACTACCGATGCTTGTGGTCACGGTAAGTGATTCATAAGCGTTGGCACCAGCTGCATTTTTCAAGTTTACATAGATATAGGCGCGAGCTGTCGTTGAAGCCGTTGCAAGCACATTAGGAATTGAATCAGTTGTTGCGCTTGAATTTGAAGCTGTCGTTGACAGGTAAGCGGTTGAATTAGCTGCTGAAGCAACTGTGGACTCTGCAGCCGGCGTGGAGATAACGATACTTACATCTGCTGTTGAAATCTTATCATTTTCAAAAGAAGTGACAGATTTAGCAGTTGCAGTAACTCGGTAAGTGTAGGTTCCAGAATAGTTGGTTCGAACAGTTGTTGAATCCATCTGGACCTTTAGATTAAGTGCATTATAACCAGCTGCAGAAGTTGCTGTCATGGTTGTAGAACCAATCAATGCATGCTGTGTGGTGGTGGTGTAAGGCACAGTCGAGTTGTTGTATGCAGCACTTGTGGCTGCGAAAGCACCTGCCGTATCAACAAAAGTCATTCTTCCAGTTACGGCTTGTGGGCCAGCAACCTGAGCGATAGTAACAACTAAAGTATCAGTTGTAGAAGCTGACCAAACAATTGTTGCTGTTGCAGCAGTTGAAGAATCAGCTGCTCCATACGTGGCAGTTCCGTTAGCCACAGTAATTGTTGGCGCTACGGTAAATACCGCACTTGCAGGAACTGAGCTGAGTACGCCCATTCCTAGTGCAGCAGCAGCTACAAGCGCAATGCGCTTAAGTTTGTCTTTGTAGACATTTATTTCCTTTCGTTAGTCGTTACTAAGAATTTCCTAGTAGCGGCTTTTAAGATGAGTCGCACGTGCTGACGCATCTCTTTCCCCCTGTGATATCCGGATCACAGGAGAAACCTGTTTTTTAGGTGTCATTTATTTGACTCCTTTGGCGCCGATATTTATCGCCTGAGCAAGGATTGAGCTCTTGCTAGAGTTCAAAATTATACGGGTAGTTATCTCACTTGGAATCGCATCGACATCCAACCCATCAGTAGCAGCCACAAATAGGGCTGAATCGATGGTGGAGTCTATATATAGGGTCGCGGTTAGGAGGTAATTGCCGTTAGAAAGGCGAGTGATTGTGGAGGCTGAGCCGGTTTGAGTCAGAGGGAACCATGAGCCGGCAACCGTAATTGACGGGCTGGCAAAATATGAGGTGCCTGAGCCATCAACCGTGACTGATTGAGACATTAAAAGGTTAACTACATTATCCCCGTAAGACTGTAGGTATGAGACTAGAACATAGCCGTCTGGATTGGTAATGGTTGATTGTGAGGACAATCCAATATTACCAACATCGCCTGCTGAATCTGAGACTGTAAGTCCAGTTGGCAGGCCATCCTTTGAAAGACCAGCAAACAAGGATTTAGAGACGCGGAAATTAATCTCACTATTAGCTTTAATTAACTTTTGATTCACAAGATTATCATCAGTTGAAGATGGTGAGGGAGTGGTTGACGAATCCGAATTGTCTGCGACTGGGGCTTCTTGAGTAAAGCTGGTAATCACATTTGCAGTGTTGAACTCAGATCCAGTGACAGAGTTAAATCCTAAGAATGCAACCATGACAATCAGTAAGGAAAGTGCAACCTTTGAAGATTTCTGAGCAAACTCAGCGGCTTTCTTGTATGTTCCAGAAAGTGCATCTAATGCGGTAGAGCCAGTTTTCTCATCGACAACCCATTCACTGAGAACTCGAATGAATGAAGCGCGGGCGCGTTTTACAATGTGTCGAACATTTTTCTCGCTTGTACCTATTGCCTCAGCAATCTCATGAGTAGTCCGGCCTTCAATCTCCCACATAACAAGTGCGGTTCGTTGAGTCTGAGATAAACGAGATAATGCTTCGCGAATTATTGAAGCATCTTCAGCGGCTGCAAGTGTTGCATCCATTGGGATGTGATTCTCCGCTGCGATCTCAGAAAGGCGTTCTTGGGATGTCTCTGAATCAAGGGCAACCAAATTAGGACGAGATCCTGTAGCTCGGATTACATTTAGACATAGATTGTTTACTGTGGTGCGCAAATAGGCCATGGCACGATCTGCTGTATCTATCTCTGGGGCTGCCAAGATAAATTTGAGGAAGGCATCTTGGACAACCTCTGCTGCATCGGCATCGCTTCGAAGAATTCGGCGGGCTTGAGCGATAAGTGATGAGCGATTTTGAGTATAAAGGGCGGATAAATCAGAAACAGACCACGCAGCAACGGTTGCTGGGGCCTGCGCCTTCTTACGAAGTGACACTTTGATTTCCCGCTTTCAAGTGAGCCAACGTCTTGACCCCTCTACCTAGTAAGACACCAAAAGGAGATAAATGTTGCCTTCATTCGGGAGAATTTTACTGCTTAGCCTGAGGAAAGCCTTAGATCCCATCCAAATCACTTCGTACTGTGGGCCCTGTCGGGATCGAACCGACGACCCACGGATTAAAAGTCCGTTGCTCTACCGACTGAGCTAAAGGCCCCAAATGCCATTTCGGCACATTTTCAATCTAACTCGTATACCACTTTGTTAGCCTGAGGAGGTGATCATATGCCATCTTTTGAAAAGTCAAATCCCAATAGAGTTAAGCATGAAAACTGAATTGAGATTAAATGACTCGCGTGAGGTAAAATCAAGGATGGCATTTATTGAAAACTTGGACTTTTTTAAAATACTCTTAATTATTTTTTAATTTGATTGCCGATCTCAGGACGTTTTTAGAGGATTTTGAGCCTAATAAAAAATAAATAAAATGAAATAAAAGAGAATTATTCATATTGTTTTTCTTAGCATGAAAAAAATCTCTGCACGTGTAAAAGATATAATCGAACATTTTCAATTTCAGATTGCTTAACTCTCTAAAGTATGCTGAGATTAAATTTTCAATATCTGAGATACTTTCACTCCTAACATAGATACAGTTGTGTTGGTTAACTCTTTCTAAATCGAAAAATACTGGTAAGAAACCATAACTTAGCAATAAATTATTCACATCACTAGATAGTTTTTGATTTTCCCAAATTGGTTTTTCTTCTAGCTCGACTTTTATCACCTTGACATTTTTTTGGGTAAGGGTTTTGTGCCCACCTTTTAAAACTTCATAAGCAAATCCTTCTACATCAACCCAAAAAGCAATTGATGAATTTTTTGATAAGTTTCGTGCACAAATGATATCGATGGTGGTGGAATCAATTGTTATACATTCAAATTGTTCTCTTTTTACTTTTGCTAAAACTGATGTAGATCCAGATCTCGAATTTCGACTTGGAATTAACAATTTTGCTTTACTTCTTTTAAATCCCAATGCTAAATTATATGTTTTAACTCCAAATTTCTGAGCCTTTATTGTTTTTTCTTTATATGTATAAGGATTAGCCTCAATTGCAATCGCTTTCCCAATTTTAGAAAATTCAATAGATGCACTAGCTTCGTGCGCTCCACACTCATAAAATTCATTCACACCAAGTTGTTTAATAGTTTTAAAAAAGTATTTATCTAATAATTTCACTGTCATTTTTCGATAAATTGTTTGAGCTTCTCCCGGTCGTACGGGGAAATTATCTTTAACTACTGCTAGATGATTTAGATAATTACTCTGGAAGAGAGTCATTTTGAAATACTTTTTATGATTTGAAATAAGCTAATTGCTACCATTTTGTTGCACTCGATTTTAAATCCGGATGAGATACAAGTAGATGCCAAATAATTGATTGAAAAGATTCTGCATGAGGTGTGACTGTTTGCGAATTAATTGTTGGCACAATTAAGCAGATGTCGGCCATTTGACCGGTATAACCACCATCTCGCCCTGTAATTCCAAGAATTTTACAATTAACTGTTCGACCATAATCAATTGCCTCGCAGAGATTTACGCTGACGTTTCTTTCCTTATCGCCACCACCAACCGAAAATATAAAAAGACAATCCTTTGAGTTTAAATTACTAATTTTAAGCCATTCTGAAAAAACTGTTGTCCAACCTTCATCATTAGTTCTAGCAGTTAATTCAGCCACATTATCTGTGGGAGCGTAAGATTCTATGCCTGCAAGTTTTCTAAAATCATTTACAGCGTGGCTAGCATTTGCTGCACTTCCGCCTACTCCTAAAAAGAAAATACGACCTTTAGCGTCTTTTATTTTCTTGAGCACTTGAACAATGCCCTCAACCTTTTCAGCAGAGATTGCTAAGGCTATTTGACTAGTTTCGCTCAAATGTTGCTGACTATATGACATTTTGGCTCCGTTTTATGTATTCAGTAAAATCACTAATACCAGAGATTGATCCTACCTCATAAAATCTTTCTTTCACTTCATAAGCGGCCAATTGATTGGACTTACACAAGTCAGAAAAAGTCTCGGAGAGGTCAAAGTTTTGATCTGGCCTGTATTGGCTAAATACACTTTTATTGAAAAAACTTAAACCAAAATCGATATAGTTAAATTCATCTGATTTTGCACCTTTAGAGTATTTCTTGACTTTGCCAAATTCAAAGAAAACATTGCTAGCATCAAGTTCATTATCATTCTTATAAATTGTCATTAGTGCAGCGTTATTTAGTTTTTTGAAAGCACCTTGTACTGACTTGTAATCAATGGGAAGATATGAATCTCCATATAAAACCATGAAACTGTCCTCGAGCTGCTGCGTTGCTTTTTTAATTGCTCCACCTGTGCCAAGCTGAGTCTGTCCGTCTTTTGAGTAATTGATTTGAATACCATACTTAGTACCGTCACCCACGTATTTTTCAATCAATTCAGATTTATAGGAAGTGCATAAAACAACTCTATCTATACCACTCTGGGCAAGGAGTTTTAACTGCCAATCAATAAAAGGTTTTCCACAAATTTCTATTAATGATTTTGGTGTATCTTTCAAAACTGGTTCTAGCCGTGTGGCTAAACCGCCCGCTAAAATAGCAACTGTAAGCATTAGGAAAGAATAATTTTAGTACCCTCATAATCAAATGAGAATCGCACTTCTTCGAGATTACATTTATTCATTGCCGCCCTTAGTTTACTTCTATCACTTGCATAAAACATTAAAAACCCTCCCCCTCCAGCACCAACAAGTTTCCCGCCAACTGCTCCATTTTGAAGCGCTTTGTTATAAACATCATCGATAAAATCATTAGTCATTCCACTTGATCTTATTCGTTTATGCTCCCAATGCTCATTCATTAAGTGCCCAAAATTTTCTAATTCTCCGGCTATTAAAGCATCTCGACTTTGTAAACCTAATTCCTTGATGTAGTGCAGATTCTTAGTGATTTCTGAATCATTGTTAATGGAGCGTTTATCTTGATCCAATAGAATACTGCTTGCAGATCTTGATATTCCAGTGAAAAATAAAAGTAAGTTATCCGCCAAATTATGCAGTGTATCTGTAGAGATTTTTAGATTTTCTGGAATTACTTCACCATCTTTATCAAAAGTGAATGAAGTAATACCACCAAATGCCGCTATGTATTGATCTTGCTTACCAATTGGTTCTTTTAAATTTTCAAGCTCAATTTTGCATGCTAATTCAGCTAATTCTTGTGCGTGAATTTCTCGTCGATAGTGAGTGAACAAACCTTTTATCAGTGCAGTAGTAAAACTACCACTTGAACCTAGCCCAGTGCCAGCAGGAATATCGGTAAGTGTGGTTATCTCTATTTGGGGAGTATCGAGTTTCATTTCTTTAAGAACTTCACGAATAATTGGGTGTTGCACATCGTTAATGTGATTTACATGTTCAATTTTAGAGTACTTTAAATATACGCCAGGAGAAAAGGGGCGCAGAACTGTTGCATAAACATACTTATCAATTGCTGCAGCTAGTAGAAACCCGCCGTACTTTTTATAGTAAGAAGGAAGGTCAGTACCTCCGCCTCCAAGAGAAATTCTCAATGGACTTCTTGCAATTATCATCGGCCAGTTCTTTCATAAATCTCATGAACTAATTCTAGAACTCTCACGGATGTATCAATGTTTGATGAATTTCTACTTTCCCCAACAACATTTTCAATAAATTCTTTTACTTCTAGGTGCCATGAATCATCCACGAGAAACTCCCAAGAAGTTGTTTTAGGTGGCCCCATTTCCGGAAGCATTTTATAGTGATTAAGTCTTTCAATCCCGTAACTTCCGCCTAGGCCTGAAACTTCTATTTTACCTGTTTCTCCATAAACTTCTAATGAAAAGGTATTTTTCCATTCAGTGCAAGAGGCATGTAAAAAGGCAATTGATCCCACTTTATTCTTAATGGAAATAAACACATTATCTTCAACTTCCATTTCCCAAAAATAATTTGGTGTTGCGCCATATTCGAGCGAAATATCACCTAAGAATGCAATTGATAGGTCCAAAAGATGAGTACCTTGATCGATAAGTTCGCCACCACCAGATAGATTCTTTTTACCCCGCCACTCTTTTTCATAACCAAGACGACCGCCATGGCCATAGCGAGCACGCAAAAAAAGTAATTTACCGATGTCTCCTGCAGTAAACATCGTAATGGCTTGGCGTATCGCCGGGTGATACCTATGGTTGTAGCCAATATGGACTATCAAGTTTTTTTCTTTTGCAGCCTGCCTTACTTTTTCTAGCTCAAAAAAATTTATTGCACCAGGTTTTTCAATAAAGACATGCTTTCTTGAATTCAGACACTGAAGCGCAATATCGGCAAGTAGTTCATGAGTGGTAGCAATAAATACTAAATTAATTTTGTTGTTATCTAATACTTCTTCAAGTGTATCGACTTTCTTACAACTGAATTTTGCTGCAAAAGAATCAGATCTAGCAGTGTCTATATCGTTACATGAATCTATTGTCACTAAACCATCAAGCGCTTTTGCCCGTTTCTCCCCGATTGCGCCACAACCAATTACTGCCGCATTTAACATCAGAGATCACCCCAGGTATAACCCAAGTCTCGTGCCACAATTCTTCGCAAAGTATAGAGTTTTGAGCCCCGAAGCTCAGGAATATGGTTGGGCCACTCGGACCAATTATCCCATTCCGCACTAATTAATTTACCTGTAATCCCATTACTTTTCTCAGAAGCTAAGAACTTTATAAGGTCACATGCTTTATGAGTCGAATCATCTTGGCTCAAAGATTTCGTGACAGCCGCTGAATGTAACTCTTTCCCAATAACATCTGGCCCCGCCTCAATCATCTCTTGATTTATTCTTGTTTTTTGAACCCCTGGAGCAACCGCATTTATGTCAACCTTTAAATCTCTATACTCTAAAGCCAGAGACTCGATAAATCTTACAATCGCAGTTTTAGAAGCAGCATAAGATGAAACATTTGGTAGAGGAGCTGTGGCGCCGCCACCAGATATCTGAATTATTTTTCCCCCACCATTGTTAATCATAATGGGAAGAAAATTGTGAATGAGAAATATTGAACCCATTAAGTTAATTTTTAGCGTAGATTCCCAAAAATCTAAATCATTATCTAAAAAAGATCCGAGTGGGCCAATTACTGCAGCATTGCTGATCAAAACATCTATTGGTCCAATATCGTTGTTCACTAAATTCTTTAACTTTTCAACTTCAGATTTGTTTGAAATATCTGTCATATATGAAAATAGTTTCTGATTATTGTTTGGAATTATGAATTGTTCTAGCTCGCGGTGTGAAGCGGTTAATTGACCTTTATCTCTTCCACAATAAGCTACACTTGCGCCTGACACTAATAGCGTTTTTGCAAAATCAAAGCCAATTCCACGACTTCCACCACTAATGAAAATTTTTTTACCGGCTAGAGAGAGTGAATTTGTCATTTTTCAAAGCTCAATTTTTAATTCCCACCGTTGAATAGTTCGACAGATTCCCATTCTTTATAGCGTAATCATATAAAAAGCCTGCAGGATCAAACAATTTAGTGTTGCTTAAAAATAATTTCTCTACAGTTTCATTGTGTAGCAACCAATTCATTTTTCTTCCGACAATTATTAAATCCGCATCTTTCAAAGCTGACAGCATATTTTCTAAAACTCCAAACTTATCTTTCACTGTTTCCGGTAATACAATTTCTTGATCCTCAAAATACTTTATTTCATGACCTTGCGATGAAAGTGAGATTGCAAAATCTAGCATTGCTGATCTTCTTAAGGTGTTTGTCTCTTCCGTGTAAGTCAAGCCTGCGAAAACTACTGATATATTCTTCTGCATCCCAAACTTTTCATGAAATTTTCGTTGAAGCCAATTATTGTTATAATTGTTGCTCGGAATTAAAGAGCTTAAAATTCCTTTTCGACTTTTCTGAAATTCCTCTAAAAATTTCACATCCCTAGCTAGGGTTCCGCCCGCAAAACCAAGGCCTGGCGAAACGTACATTTTTCTTCCGACTCGAGGGTCTGACCTTAAGCCAATTTCTACTTCTCTCGAATTTGCCCCAACCAATTCACAAATTTCCGATATTTCACACATGAAGGTAATGCTTGAAGCAAGGAAGGAATTTATCGCATGCTTTGTCATTTCTGCAGATTCTAGACCCATCCAGATAATTGGAGTGTCCAACCGAGCGAGAAAGTCTGCCAAAAGTTCATCACGCACTCCAGATTCGGTACCAATGACTATCGCTTCAGAAGTCATAAATGATTCCAATGCTTTTCCTAGTCTTAAATTTTCTGGTTGGACATAAAATTTAAAATTGTTATTTGGTCTGGAATATTTCGCGAGATCAATTAATTTTCTCGTGGAGCCAACTGGCAACTGTGACGAAATAATAATTAAAGCGTCGTGATTAATAAATGGTAGAGATTTTCTAAACTGCGTAAATACAAAATTAGTATCGGCCTGGTCAGTTTCGTCTACAGGAGTGTCATAGGTGAGCCAGAATATTTCACAATTTCTTATATCTTCGGGATTAAATGTATATTTAATTAAATCTCTTAACTTCGCTTTCGATAATAACTCGACCACTCCTGGCTCTTGAACAGGCAAAATATTTTTTTCCAAATTTTGCACTGTTGTTTCATCGTAATCAAGTGCAATTACTTCGATATCTAGTGAAGTTAATGCCGCGCTTGTTACGACACCTAAGTGCCAAAGTCCTTGCACGCAAACATTCATATTGGATCTACGCCCTACTCTTATCGAGAAGCCAACTATTGCTTGTTAAGAAATCAACTGTGCTTTCGATGCTTTGCTTAATAGTGAATTCCGGTTTCCAACCCAAGGAATTAACTCGATTCGTTTGTAGGTGTATCAAAGGATTATCACCAATCCAACCTTGAGGGCCGGTCCCAAATTCTAATTTAGGAGTTAAATTCAATTTTTCACAGATCCATTGGATTGATTCACGCACTTCACAAGTATCATCTACTCCAAGATTAAAGATGTTGATTTTTTCATTTGAGTTCTTCAGTGCGCTTTCTATTCCAGAAATACAATCTAGGACATGAAGGTAAGACTTACGTTGATAACCATTTCCAAGTACTTTTAATTCGTCAGGATGGATTAACAACTGTCTATAGAAATCAATTACATGGCCGTGCGAATATCTTTCTCCTAAAATTGATACAAATCTAAATATCCATGCCTGAAAATTGTAAGCTTCGCAATACGCTTGGATTAATCCTTCACAAGCAAGTTTTGACGCGCCATAAAGTGAAGTTTGAATTGGGAAGGGGGCATTCTCGGGAGTTGGACTAACAGGACAATTTCCATAAATAGACCCGGTAGAAGAAAAAACAATCTTTTTTACTCCAGTTAATCGCATCGCTTCTAATACATTATGAGTCACAATTGTATTTTGTTCTAAATCATTTCTAGGCTTATCAGCCCCGAATCGTACATCGGCATTTGCTGCTAGATGAAAAACTGTATCAACTTCTTTAAAATAACGCACAATGGCATCAGCTTGTTCAAGCTTAACTTGATAAAACTCAAATTTATCGTGCGATAAAGCTGAAGCCAAAAATTCGATTCGACCAGCACTTAAATTATCAAGACCGATTATATCATGCCCAATTTCTAACAATCTATCGACTAAATTACTTCCTATGAATCCAGCGCAACCAGTTACTAAAACTTTCTCCACAAATCAGCCTCTCATTGGCAACTGCGCTAATATAGCCGAATAAATGCTTTGCATTAAATCCTGTCTTAGTTTACATAGGAGCGGTTTCTCGCTGAAGAAAATGGAGAGTTGAGGTAGTCCATTGGTATAATTTGTGTTACTACAAAAATCAGTGGATAAGGGATGTATCCAAATTACTTAAAAAATCATATTGTGAGTTTATGGCAAATCGTGCAATTTTCCTAGACCGTGATGGAACACTGAATTATTCCTACCCTCAGGGATCTAAAACTATTCCACCGAGACTTTTAAGTGAGATTATCATCTTGGATGGAGTAATAGAAGCTCTTACCAAACTAGAAAGTTTAGAATTTGAATTAATCGTTATAACTAACCAACCAGACTATAGTCGAGGTCAAACTTCACTTAAGAATTTACTTGAAATTAATTTTAGGATTTGTAAAGAAATTGGAATTAAACATACCTACATTTGCTTACACGATTCCGATGATCAATGTAGTTGTCGAAAACCAAGAAATGGCTTTTTATTGCAAGCTTCAAAAGATTTTAACATTAGCCTTTCTGAATCGTACTTGATTGGTGATAGGTTGAGTGATGTTCAAGCGGGTATATCCAGTGGGTGCACAAGTATCTTGATAGGTGAGAAATCAAATACTGAAGCCAGTTCAGATATAGTTGTATCTTCGCTCCTAGAAGCCGCAAATTTAATCTCGGAAAGAGAGTTACAACATGGATAAATTCGCAAGTCAAATCGAGATTTTTGCAGATGGTGCTGACATTGAAACGATCAAGAATTACTCCAAGATTCCTTGGATCACTGGATTTACAACTAACCCAACACTTATGTATAAATCAGGCGTTAAGAAATATTCTAAATTTGCTCAAGATGTTTTAGAAATAATTGGCACCAAATCTATATCTTTCGAAGTATTTGCCGATTCAGATGATGAAATGATTGAGCAAGCTATGATAATTTCAAATTGGGGACCAAATATTTATGTAAAAATTCCTATAATGAATTCTTTGGGCAAACCCTGCACTAATGCAATTATTAAGATGAATAACTCCGGTATAAGGCTAAATGTAACGGCAGTAATGAGTGTTGCGCAGGTTAAATCTCTAATACCAAAACTCGATCCTAGTACTCCAATATATCTTTCTATTTTCGCGGGAAGAATTGCCGATACCGGAGTAGACCCAGAAGAGATAGTCAGCCAAGTTGTTAAACTCGCAACCAATAACTCATCGATCAAAATAATCTGGGCATCTCCTCGAGAACTTTTAAACATTTTTCATGCGATTAGATCTGGCGCTCAGATAATAACCATAACTAAAGATATTTTAAACAAAGTTAATTTGATTGGTAAAGATCTAGACGAATATTCAAAAGAAACTGTGAATATGTTTTTATCTGATGCAAAATCTTCAGGGTTTAGTCTTTCGGATTAATCAGATTATTCAGATTTCCATATGTTGAATTCAAAGCTAGCAGAAGGAATTGAATACTTGCGTTTTAAAATCGCACGCTTAAAGCATTATTTGAAACAGATAAGATACAAGCTGGCAATTGTAATAAGAGGCAAGGAGGCTGAACATTTTGGTTTAAATCTGGTCACATATAAGTTAAAAGTAAAAGATAGGACGAGTGAACCAAGATATAAACTAGTTATTGTCACGATGACGTTAAACCCGGAGGATTATATTCAAGAGTGGTTAGATTTCCATTTATCTCAAGGGGTGGAACATTTTTATATTTACGATCAACAAAGTTCTGATTCAACCCATGAAAAGTTGCAAAAATACATAAAAGGTGGATTAGTGTCTTTGATTATATGGCCAAATGCATTCGGGATGGGATCACAGATACTGCTTTATGCTCATGCAATCTCTTCCTATTGGCAAGATTGTAGATGGATGTCTCTGACAGACATAGACGAGTTCTTATACCCGACTGATGAAGAAACTGTGGCGGATGCCCTTCAAAAACTCGACGCTTACAGTGGGATATACCTTCATTGGAAATCTTTCGGCCCATCTGGTCATATAACAAAACCCACTGGGTACGTGATCAGAAATTACACTCAAATGGCTAAATTTCCAGAAGTTGCGAAGGAATCTAAAAGGCAAAACAGAATTGGAACTTTGAAATATGATTTAACTCGAATAAAAGCAATAGTTGATCCAGCAAAAGTAATTCTAATAAAAGTTCACGGTTGCAAAGTTGACGGCAAATTAATAGATGGTCCTAAGAGTCTAAATTTAAACCACTATATAACCTTGTCTAAAGAAGAGTTTCAAAAAAAAATTAGACGGACACTGGTGGACGATACTTGGGGAAATATTGAGCACTCCAATAATTGGGCAAAAAAAAGACAGGAGCAGTATGATTTTTTGGTTTCAAACTTTGAGGTAAACAAGGATATTCTCAAATTTGATAAATTGAATTAAATTTAGGTAGGAATTTAAGCCTAAATTTTATAAGCTGCTTTAATCAATCTATCGCAGATAGCCTCACCTATTCCTAAGTTTTCTGGCAAAATTACTGCAATCGTTTCAATTCCTTTTTGGTCCGCCAACCGCAGTGATGAATACAATTCGTAAGCGTATTCATCATTAGTTTTTGGTGAAGCTAGCCGAATTGCACCCATGGGGGTTGGTATGTTTGCCATTGCGATAAATCCTTCGCTTTCCTTTGCAATTTCACCCAGTCTTATCCGTGCTTTTGGAGAATAGTGAGATTCAAGTAAACCGGAAGTTTTGGTTTTATTCTTTACTAAATGAGTTTTAAAGTCTAGATTAATTAATCGCTTAACCATTTCTTGTGTAATGGCACCTGGCCTTAAAATAACTGGAGCCTCGCTCGTGCAATCAATAATTGTAGATTCAACTCCAATTAAACTTTTCTTACCGTCAAGAATTAAGTCAGAAACTTCCAAATAATCTCCGATTTCCTCTTGCACAGCTTGCCCAGTTGTTGGCGAAACTGCCCCAAACCTATTTGCACTAGGTGCAGCAATTCCAAAACCACCCAGTTTTTCAAACTCATTTAACAGCTCTAATGCTTCGCGGTGGGCGGGCACCCTAAGCCCGACGCTATCTTGACCTCCCGTAATGAAGTCTTTAGCAATTTCTTTTCTTTTCAATATCAGCGTCATTGGTCCTGGCCAAAATTTTCCTGCAAGAGCAAGCGCGTAATCTGGAATGTCCCTAGCCCAGATATTTAGTCGATTAATTGATGGGGTATGAATAATTAGCGGATGATCAGTAGGTCGACCTTTCACTGCAAAAATCCTGCTGACTGCTTCTTCATTAGTCGCGTCAGCACCCAGTCCATAAACTGTTTCAGTTGGAAATGCCACAAGATGCCCGTCAAGCAAAGTTTTAGCTGCTCTTGCGATTACACCGCTTGCGCGTATTGGGACTATCTCCATGAAGAAATGATCCCATTTAAATAGTTTTGACCTGAACTGTTTGACCGATACCCTTAGTGTTCTGGTCCCCATCGTCTAGTGGCCTAGGACGTCGCCCTTTCACGGCGTTAACACGGGTTCAAATCCCGTTGGGGACGCGTCAAAGTTGAGTTCACTTCTCATCTTTGGAGGTAAGGCCCAGTAGCGCAGTTGGTTAGCGCGCCGCCCTGTCACGGCGGAGGTCGCGGGTTCAAGTCCCGTCTGGGTCGCAAGTGCTTAACCGCACTTTGATTGGCTGAGTAGCTCAGTTGGTATGAGCGAACGACTGAAAATCGTTAGGTCGCCGGTTCGATCCCGGCCTCAGCCACCATCTCTTGAGTCAGATTGGACTATATGAAGTTAAAGGATAAGTTTTTTGATCGCTCAATGCTTCGATGGGCAGTAGTTGGAATTATGACAACTGCAATTGATTACATTATATTCATAATATTGTACGGAGCGAATGGTTCAGTTTTTGGTTCCAATTTAGTGGCAGCCGGCACCGCAACTACTTTTAACTACCTAACTCATCATCGATGGACATTTAAAAGTGATCAACAGCATGCAAGCTCTGGAATTAAATACCTCCTGAATTTAGTTTTTTGGTGGATCGTATCGAGTTCAATAATTAAAATGTTGGTAGATTTAGGAGTCGATGTAAGAATTGCCAAACTAGCTCCTTTAGTTTTTATCGTGCCGGCAAATTACTTCATTTTAAATAGAGCTGTATTTAAGAAAAAGCATTAAGAATCCCTCGTTTTAAAGAATAATATAAATTTAATTATCCAAATCATAATCGCTGAGATCAGAATGTAATTTTCAAATGAACTTTCTGTATTTGAGATAAACACTGCAATGGATGCATATATTGCTGATAATCCCCACAAGCTAAACGCGGCTGTTCTTCGAGAGCAACCAGCTCTAATCAGTCTATGAGATAGGTGATCTTGACCCCCTTGAAATGGTGAGATGTGCCTTCTGATTCTTGACAGCACCGCCACGGTTGTATCAAGAATTGGAATGGCAAGCAAAAATATCGGCACAAAGTAGGCTGAAATTGGGGATTGAGTAGTTGGTTCAAATCTAACCGTTAGCGTTGCAAGTAATACGCCAAGAAATAATGCACCGGCATCGCCCATATAAATCTTTGCTGGACTTTTATTCCAGACCAGAAAACCAAGTGTTGCACCCGCCGTCACTGTCGATAGAGCTGCAATTAGGTATTGATCTCCTGATAGAGCTAAATAAGCTAGAGCAATTGATGAAATTGCAACTGTCCCTGCTGCTCCACCATCTAAATTGTCAAAGAAATTAATTGAGTTACAAATTCCAACTACCCAGATCACTGTAATTATTGAATCAAAAATGGCTGATCCTGTTGGATTTCCAACATTATCTGTAATTATCAAAATGCTTGCAGTAAAAATCCCAGCGATAGATTGTGCAATAAATCTCGGAAGCGGAGGTAGATTTTTTATATCATCCCAAAGTCCAACTAAGCCAAGGGCTAAAGCTGGTCCAAGGACTGAGGTTGCAAGCCAAAAAGTTTCTGAAGTGAAGTTTGATATAAGTGAGGTGGAATAAGACACCAGAATTACACCAACAATTATTGCTGCCCCACCTAAATAAGGGACGGGTTTCTTATGGGATTTATGGGAAGAGTTAGGTCGATCGACCATATCTGTGACAATAGCAATCTTTCTCATTACGGGTGTAAGAAAACCCACAAGTAAATAGGAGATTACAAACAGTAAGAAGTACTCGGTATTTGTTATTCCCATTTGGCTAGATAAAGTTAATTAAGCAGAACCAGATTTGCGTCTATGCATCTTTGGGGCTGAGCCACCAGTTTGCCCTGAGCCCACCTTGGATCCTGAAGTAGGCCCTGCGCTTTTGCCTGGGTTACTACCTTTTTGTTTTTTTGCAAGGGCTGCCAGCATTTTTGCTTTTGCATCTTCGCCAGTATTTTTCTCTTCACTCATAGTTAATCTCTATCCATTCTTTAACTGTTGCTAGTTGTTTTAAGGAGAAGTGCTTTAACCTCAGACTCTTTATATCTTCGATGTCCACCCAATGTTCTAATTGGGGTTAACTTGCCAGATTTTGCCCATCTGGTAACAGTCTTTGGATCTACTCTAAATAATGATGCAACCTCAGCTGGGGTCAATAAGACCTCATGATCTGAGTTCATTTAAGTTGCCCCCTTTTTTTTATTTAGATGGTGAGTATGTCCGATTTGAACCTTATGAGGCAAGTATTGTGGTTTGGGTCAGTAAATGACAAGTATTTGAAATTACATAGCCTGCTCAAAGGCAGCAACCCTTCGCCACCGTGTAACTAATCGCTCATAACCTTGACCTGCGAGCGCGCCATCTCCTGCTGCTAAGCCAGCGAGAGATCTAGCAACATCCTCTATTGAGGTATCAGCGTTTAATCCCGGTTGGCCATTTTCAATCAAAGATTTCTCTAGATAAATAGCTAACCCTCCGTAATCACACTCCACAATTGAATTCGAATTAAAAATTGATAGCCATTCGAGTAAATCTGCAATCTCTTGCTCAATTAGTCCATTACCAAAAGCATTTACCACTGTTTGGTGGGCAAATAAACATCTTTGCTTTGCATTTGATATTGAGGTTCGAAGAATTGTGTAAGCACCATCATCATTCGTGCCTCTAATTCGATCTGATGGCTCAAAGAGTGAAAACCAACGTGGTGGAATACTCCAAGTTGCAGTAATTATGTGAGAGACCTTATCTTCAATACTTTCAGAGTTTAGTGAAAGAGCATTCTCTATCTCTTTAGGAAGAAAAAAACTACTGATTGTAAATGGCATTGAGGATTTAAAATCATCCAATGCTGCCCAGCACCTAGCAGCTGTTGACCATGGAGCTATATATTTTTTGTCATCAATTTCTAAAATATGCGCACCATCTAATTTCAGTGCGGGTGGTTCTGCAATGATTGTGCGACGCAGCGCTCTATGTTGCTCATCTCTGCCTGTTGGAGTTGTGACTGAAATATGGCCCCACCGATTTTGATTCTCTTCATCAAACGCTGTTAAAGGCTCATATACCCTAAGGGATGCAACATACGGTGTTGGTCGCATTAGTTGCTAATTAACTACGAGGTGTGTGATTATCTTTGGAGGAGTCATCATTAAAATCCTTATCCTCTTTTGCCTCACCATGTAGCTCTTTTGCTAAACGCTCAAGATCCATATCTTGATTTGAGTACTTAAGATCTCTTGCTACTTTAGTTTGTTTTGCTTTTGAACGGCCACGTCCCATTATCAGCCCTCCTTTGAGATTTGTCTCCTGTCAGGTGGGGAAGATTAGCGTAAAGATGGCCCATCAACTATTGGGGCTTTTCCACCCTTGAATAAGGTTTTTAAGCCGACTCCTTGTAGGAAAAGGCTTAAACCCATTATTGGTAATCGAAATCTATGATCTCCAATTGAAATCAATGAAACTAACCAGTTTATTGAAATCGCAATAAGTAAGGAACTGGCAATAAATCTCTCTAATGATCTTTGTCGCCAAAGAATTAAAAAGCCATAAAACATCAGAAATAGTCCACCTAGCACCCAGATCCAAGAAATAAATTTCCCAAAGCCTCCGAAAACTAACTTAGCTCCTTCAGGTGTTGAGGCAATAGTCCTTATGGGAGTAATCGATAACCAAGGATTTCTTCCCATAGTTCCAAGCCTAGTTTCATTCATAAATCCACTGTTAAACCATGGAGACCAAAAATAAATAGTTTTATTAAAAAATAGATGGATAGACTTTGTCGGATTTTGGATATACCAATTGAGTACGCATTTAATTCTTTGACTGTCTTGCTGAGTAGGCGTTCCACTAAGCTGGCAGGGGACTCCATAGCCCTCCTTCATGTAGCCGCCAGTGGCGCCATCCCCTGCCCCAATATTCATAGTCACGCCTAAATTTGTTGAAACTGTAGTTAAGCCTACGGCTTTATAATTACGGTAAAGCAATGCCGTCGGAAAGGATAATGTAAGTATCAAGCTTGCAATAACAAGAATTAAACTGGCTTTGAATCCTTTTCTTGTGATAACCCAGAGCACATTAATTAATATCCCGGAAATAATCAATCTTGGTTGCATAAATGAAAGTAGTCCAAAAATGGTTGAGGTGTACAGCAAGTTTTTGAGGAATGTCTTATCATTTTTGTCGATTAAATCTCTTAGAATTATGCCAAGCGTAATCAAAAAACCTGAAGCTGTAAGGCTTTCATAACCAATTGTAATCGAACTTAGTGTAAGTGTTGGATTAAAAATAATAAGTATGAATGAAAAATATGAGAATTTCTTTAATCTAGTTCTAGATATTTGCGACGAAAAGATATAAACCGAATAGGAAAAGATGGCTGATTGAATAATGGAGAGTGTTGTTAGCACCCAACTCTTCCCGAGCAGTGAAAGGAAGAAAATTACCAGGGGGTACCCAGCCGGCCAGTAGTTAAGAATCCCCTCTTTTGAAAATAATCCCTCTCGGCTTAAAGCTTCATACCCTTTTAGGTAGTTTTCACCATCTGCCCCTAGCCAAACTCCATCTACAAAGAATGGGCGACCAGAGATCTCAATATTTCCACCTTGGATATTAAAAATTATTAGTAGCTTGACTACAAACACTGCAATAGCCCAATATAAAAATGTTTTACCTAGATCACGAACTGGAGCCATTCGAGCACGCTTCGATTTACTAGCCATCAGATCTCCAACCTAGACTTTGGCTCTAGTTTACTAACCTGAATGAAAAGTGCTTTCAGATTTGAATTCGTGCCTGATGCTGAAATCATGCCTATTGAGCACAACTGCTCCCATAGATTTGGATTCTCAATTATTTTGATTAAGGTCTGTGCACTCATTTCAACCACATTAGGTGGAGTTCCTCGCCTATGGACTGAACCTGAAACACATTGAATTGCAGCATACGGTGGGATTCGAAGTTCAACTGAATTACCAGGTGCCACCTGCTGGACAATCTTTAGTATCTCTCTTACGCGGTTCTTTACTTGCAAATCCTGCTTCATCTTAGTTGAGTTAATTCAACCTTACTGATCTTACTGTTTGTAACTGACTTAATCTTTTTATTAACAGCCCTCGATTGCTCGGTAGCCATGCCTGCAAAATCTGATGGCTCTTTGATTAAATCCTTAAGTTGATCAAGTGAGAGTGGGAAATCTTTTTCCTTGGTGAGTGCTTCAAAGAAATCACCCGAAATAGTTGAGTGTTTCTTAATTAATTGGTGCGCTACCTCGCGACCCATCCCAGCCTTAACGCATTCCATTAAAATTTTTGTAGTTGCAAGTAAGGGAAGTTGCTCATCTAATTCTGCTTTTATTTTGTCCTCAAACAAACCAAACTCTTGCAAAATTGTCATAAAGGTATGTAGCAGACCATCTAAAACATAAAAAGAGTCAGGAATTACTACTCGTCTAACTACCGAGCAGGAGACATCTCCTTCATTCCATTGATCCCCAGCTAGATCTGCAGCCATGGTGTTATAGCCACGAAGTAGAACCATCATGCCATTTATACGCTCCGATGATCTTGAGTTCATCTTATGTGGCATAGCAGAAGATCCAACCTGGCCTGCTTTAAAACCTTCACTTACTAAGCCACTTCCTGCCATCAACCTAACTGTGGTTGCCATTGATGAAGGTGCGGATGCAATCTGTAACAACTTAGATACAACCTCAAAATCAACTGATCGTGGATAAATCTGCCCAACAGATACCCAAGTGTTCTCAAAACCAAACTCTTCAGCAATACTGTTTTCTAAACTCACAAAATTCTTACCCAGAGCATTTAGTGCGTCTTGAGATGTGCCAACGGGTCCCTTTATCCCACGAAGAGGAAGGCGAGCAATCAATTCCTTTAGTGCAGCATGAGCAAATAACAACTCCTCAGCGCATGTTGCAAACCGCTTACCCAGAGTAGTCACCTGAGCTGCAACATTATGAGACCTACCCACCATATATGTTTTTTCATACTTTGATATCTTCTCGTTCAGTAAAAATAAGGTTTGTAGAACTCGGTGCTCAATTAACTCAAGACCGGCTTTAATCTGGATCAGCTCAATATTTTCGGTTAAATCCCGGCTTGTAAGTCCAATATGAATTTTTTCAACTCCAGCGAGTGCGTTAAATTCCTCAATCCTCGCTTTAACATCATGGCGAGTTTTAATCTCTCGTCTGTCAATTGAATCTAAATCAACTTTCTCAACTACCTTCTCATACGCCTTGATATCACTATCTGTAATTGGTAAGCCTACTTTTTGTTGAAGTTTCAGAATAGTGATCCAAAATTTACGTTCGTTAATAATTTTGTTAACTGGATCAAAGATTGCCACCATCTCTTTTGTGGCATACCTTGTTGCTAAGACATTTGGCGTGATACTCATTTGATTAGATCCCTAACCACAATTGTTTCATCTCTTCCCGGGCCAACTCCTATGGCACTCATTGGTGCACCAGAAATTTTCTCCAAGAATTTCACATACTCCTGAGCATTCTTTGGTAGATCTGCAACAGACTTTGCTTTTGAGATATTTTCTTTCCAGCCAGGTAGATACTCATAGATTGGCTTGGCATGGTGAAAATCAGATTGTGAGGCTGGAAGCTCCTCAACGCGTTTGCCATCAATCTCATAGGCAACACAAACTGGAATTTTCTCCCAGCCAGTTAAAACATCTAGCTTTGTCAAGAAAAAGTCAGTTAAGCCATTGACTCGAACTGCATACCTTGCAATTGGAGCGTCAAACCAACCACAACGTCTATTGCGCCCAGTGGTAACCCCAACTTCGCCACCAATTTTTCTAAGCACCTCACCATCTTCATCAAATAACTCAGTTGGAAAAGGCCCGCCGCCAACTCGAGTTGTGTACGCCTTAAGAATTCCAATCACGCGAGTGATCTTTGTTAGACCAATTCCAGAGCCAGTTGATGCTCCCCCTGCAGTTGGGTTTGAGGATGTAACAAAGGGATAGGTTCCATGATCAACATCTAACATTGTTCCTTGTGAGCCTTCAAGTAATACTACTTTGCCTTGTTGCAGAGCCTGATCTAAAAGATAAGAAGTGTCTGTGACATAAGGCTTTAAAATCTCTGCATACCCCAAATACTCATCTATCACCTCATCAACTGTAATTCCCTTGCGATTAAAAACCTTAACTAATATCTGATTTTTATCATGAAGGGCTGCTTCAATTTTTTGTTTCAAAATAGATTGATCAAATAGATCTTGAACTCTAATTCCAATTCGATTTATCTTGTCAGCATATGCTGGCCCTATTCCGCGGCCAGTTGTGCCAATCTTTGATTTTCCTAAAAATCTCTCAGAGACCTTATCGATTGTTCTGTGATACGGGGTTATCAAATGCGCATTAGTTGAGATCTTAAGTCTTGAGGTGTTAATACCTCGCTCATTTAATCCTTTAATCTCCTCAAGCAATACCGCTGGATCAATTACAACACCATTGCCAATTACTGGAATTACATTTGGAGATAAAATTCCGGAAGGCAGTAAGTGAAGTGCGTACTTTTGATCACCGATTACAACTGTGTGTCCTGCGTTATTGCCGCCTTGATAGCGAACTACATAATCAACCTGATCGCCTAAAAGGTCGGTTGCTTTTCCCTTGCCCTCATCGCCCCACTGCGCACCAAGTAAAACAACGGCTGGCATCTTCTTCTCCCATTATTAGTAACTTTGAAGGTGAGCTACTTTGCTAGCAAAACCTTTTTAGTTGTAATTTCCTTACGGGATTACGGCCAATTCCACCACATTTGGGGCGGTTTTAGAAATCACCGCCCCAATGTGTGCTTCAAATTGAGCCTTAATAAGCACCAAGCAGAAGTAGAGCCTTTTTAAAGAGGGCTGACAGGGCTGTGGTTAATGTGCCGGAGGCAAGTAGCCGCTCAAGTAGGGTAATTAAGGTGATTAAGGTTGCAGTTAACATAAAGCTCCATTTCTATTTTAATTGCATGGGCTTTATCAGATCTAACAAGCCTATCTAAGGGCTGGAAATAAAAAATTTTTGATCTCCTTCTAGTGGGGAAAACTTATCGCTGATAACCTCATCCTTACTATGAGTAGTGAATCCTTTGAAAACTTATCTTATGAAGATCGCACTTTTGCTCCTTCAAAAAGTTTTGTTGACAACGCGAATGCAAAAAGTGATATTTACAAAGAGGCAGATAAAGATCGATTAGCTTTTTGGGAAAAACAGGCAAATAGATTGCATTGGAATCAAAAATGGAATCGGGTTGTTGACTGGCAACTACCTTTTGCTAAATGGTTTATTGGTGGGAAATTAAATGCTTCCTACAACTGCCTGGATCGACATGTGATTGAGGGCAGGGGAGATCGAGTTGCTTTCTACTTTGAGGGAGAGCCTGGGGATACCCAAACAATTACTTACGCAGAGCTCTTATCAAAGGTTTGCAAAGCTGCAAATGCACTAAAGGAGCTTGGGATTAAGCAGGGTGATCGGGTTGCGATCTATATGCCAATGATTCCAGAGGCGGCGATTGCCATGCTTGCTTGTGCAAGATTAGGCGCGATGCACTCTGTAGTTTTTGGTGGATTTTCTGCCGACTCATTGTTATCTCGAATTCAAGATGCCGATGCCTCTTTGGTAATTACCGCCGATGGTGGTTTTAGAAAAGGAGCTCCCTTTGCCCTAAAGCCTGCTGTGGATGAAGCGTTAAAGGGTAAGACAAATGTTAAAAATGTCTTGGTAGTTAAGCGCACTGGGCAAGAGACAAAGTTTGATGCTTCAAAAGATATTTGGTGGCATGAAATAGTTGATAAGCAATCTGATAAGCATCAGTGTGAGTTCTTTGATTCAGAAAATGGTTTATTTATTCTCTACACCTCAGGAACTACAGCAAAACCAAAGGGTATTTATCACACTACTGGTGGTTACTTAACCCAAGCAGCATTCACCCATCATGCAGTCTTTGATTTAAAACCTGAGAAAGATATCTACTGGTGCACTGCAGATATTGGTTGGATTACTGGTCACTCATATGTGGTTTATGGACCGTTGATAAATGGTGCAACACAGCTGATGTATGAAGGAACTCCCGATACACCAAGTAAGGGAAGGATGTTTGAGTTAATTGAAAAATATAAGGTAAGCATTTTATATACCGCACCTACCTTGATTAGAACTTGGATGAAGTGGGGGGATGAGTATCCAAACAAATTTAATCTTTCATCCCTTCGCCTACTTGGCTCTGTAGGAGAACCAATAAATCCAGAGGCATGGATGTGGTATCGAGAGGTGATTGGTAAAAACAATTGCCCAATTGTTGACACCTGGTGGCAAACTGAGACTGGCGCAATCATGATCTCACCATTACCTGGAGTAACTGCAACAAAACCAGGCAGTGCGATGAAACCACTACCTGGAATTTCTGCTGAGGTTGTTGATGATGAAGGCAAAGCAGTTGGTAATGGAAGAGGTGGTTATCTAGTCTTAACTAAACCTTGGCCATCAATGATGCGCGGGGTTTGGAATGAACCAGTTCGTTATAAAGAAACTTACTGGTCACGCTTTGATGGTCTCTACTTTGCGGGAGATGGAGCAAAGTTAGATAAAGATGGCGCAATCTGGTTACTTGGTCGAGTAGATGATGTTATGAATGTTTCAGGACATCGAATCTCAACAACTGAGGTTGAAT
>Ga0194116_10001634_pt1 | contig 31253 bp, 20 predicted proteins | sample TA2MahsurfametaG_4_FD_148617 | JGI IMG/M metagenome (GOLD analysis project Ga0194116, IMG submission 148617) | Freshwater microbial communities from Lake Tanganyika, Tanzania - TA2015008 Mahale S9 surface | ecosystem: Environmental > Aquatic > Freshwater > Lake | place: Tanzania: Lake... | reverse complement strand
GATCGTTCGGATGAAGTCAAGCCCAACCTGCGGCCCATCTATTGGGATGTTATTTCGTATTACGCGTATTTGCCTGCGCTATGCATTGAGGGGGATTTGACCCTGTCGTTTGTGGAGGACTCAAAGCGTTCCGATGTGCAGGAGCACCGCCACCGCTATTGGCCCGAAACCACGCCCAACGGTCACAAGGTGATCAAAACCACCATGGGGGTGGCGCTCATGATGGCTCCCTTTTTTGGGGTTGCCCATGTTTTGGCTCCTGGTTTGGGGTATCCGGCGGATGGCTTCAGCAGGCCTTACCAATTTGCGGTGGCCTTGGCAGGTTTCTTTTGGGGCTCCTTGGGGCTATGGGTGCTCCGATCATGGTTAAGGTCTTTTTGGGGAGCGTGGACCGTTGCCCTCGCCTTGTTGCTCTTGGTGGGCGCGACCAACCTGGGGAATTATTTGGTTTACGAACCGGCCATGTCGCATAGTTTTTCCTTTTTTTGGATGTCGATGTTGCTATGGTGTACTCATCGCGCATTTAGTTCCCCTACCATCGCGTTGCCTTGGTTCTTGGGCCTGTCTTTGGCCTTTGGGATGTTGGTTTTGATTCGGCCGACCATGTTGATGGCGGGTCTTTTGCCGCTATGCTACGGGGGGTGGCCGGGTTTGGTGGCGAAGATTCGGAAATTATCAGCGCAACCGATGTTCCTACTTCTCGCTTTTTTGGTTTTCATGGCCCCCCTTGTTTTGCAGGCTCTTTATTGGAAGTATGTTACGGGTCAATGGATATTTTATTCCTATCAAGGCGAACGGTTTTTTTGGAAGGATCCTCGAATCCTGGAATTTTTGCTTAGTTACCGCAAAGGGTGGTTGCTGTACAACCCCATCATGCTTGCGGTGGTGCTGGGTTGGTTCTGGGCGGTACTTCGATTTTTGGGGATCACCAAGTCGGGTTCCCTAGACCCGGAACCCTACCCACTGGCTACGGCGGTGGTCATTCTCTTGCCGCTGGTGATTTACGTTTACGCTTCGTGGTGGTCGTGGTGGTTTGGGGGATCGCTGGGTGGCCGGGCGATGGTGGAATGGTATCCGGCCTTGGTGAGCGCGGGGATTGCTGTCGTGCAGGCCCTCATGGGATGGTTGCATCGTACGTTGACGGGGCTTCCTCGCATGTTGGACTCCTTGCGCCGTTGGTCTTTGTTCTTGGCTTTGGTCTATGTTTTGGGTTACACCTTGGCCCTTCAATACCACCAAAATTGGCAATACCGAATTGCCATGCTGCATTGGGATGCCACCGGAAAGGATTGGTTCATGGCCATTTGGTGGCAAAGCACCTTCCCTAGCGGTTTGGACCGCATGGCAAGGCCACCGGACGGAGCAAGGGCCCGCCTTGGGTTGGACCGCGATGCCGAAATTTGGTCGCCGCTTAACTTTTAATTTTTCAGCCCAAAGTACTTACGTTTCGGTACCGCAAGGCCGAAGGGGGTAGGGGCGCCAAGCTGTAGCGAATGATCTTCCAAAGGATTCCAAGGCCGTCCAGGGTCCGGAACTTTTTGCCTTCACCCTGATGCCTTGCAAAATAATGAACCGGTATTTCCACAATATGGTTGCGCCGAATACGGGCGCTTTTGATTAAAATCTCGGATTCCACCCCAAAGCGCTCTTCCCGTAAATCCAGGCTAAGAATCAAGTCTCTTCGTAACAATTTGTGCCCGCAGGCCATATCGGTGATGCGGATATCGATGAGCAACGAGGTCAACCAACTAAAAATTTTGTTGGCAACATACCTGCGGTAACTGTGCAAAGGCCGGTAAAGACCGGGTAAGTAACGGGATCCGTTAACCATCCCCATGCCGGGCAATGCCAAGGCCTCCAGCATGGCCGGCCAATCCGAAGGCAAGAGTTCCATATCGGCGTCTTGAATTCCAACGGCATCTCCAACCGCTATCTGAAGTCCGCGGTGGATGGCCGCACCTTTGCCGCGGTTGGTTTCTTGCCGTATCCAATGGAAGGAGGTGTGCTGTTGGCACCATGCTTCAAGGATCGCTGAGGTACCATCCGTGGACCCGTCATCCACCAAGAGGAATTCCACATGGGTTAGTTCAGCCGGCCAGCGGACCTTGCTCAAAGCCTCCAACAAGTCCGGTACCCGTTCCGCTTCGTTATAAACGGGAACGATGAGGCTCAGCGAAGAAATGGGTTCTGGTTTCACCATTCCCGAATATAGTGGGCAGCCGATGGACGCCAATCTGGGTGAACCAAAGCATGGGCATGACGGACCAGGTCTTGCAACAAGCGTTCGGGGAGCCTAGTGTCCAGGCGAACGGTATTCCAATGCTTTTTGTTCATATGATACCCCGGGAGAATGGCATCGGGGTACTGTTCCCGAAGGGTCAAGGTCCATTCAGGATCGCATTTGGCGTTGAATCGATCCGATTCCACCAAATCGGTGAGCACAAAAATCTTACCCAGGGCCCGAAAAGCCAGGGTATTTTGGTCAAAAGGCAGATCCTCGGTACAGTCCGGGAGACTTAGGCAGAGATCGCGGAGGCTTTCAAGGTTCATGGCGGCGATGGGCTGAGGGGGGAGGGCTTGTACCTTTGTGGTCTAAATATCGTGTATGTCGTTTGGAATCTTCTCGGTACCCCCCGCTGTGAACGAAAAAGTTCGATCCTACGCTCCCGGTTCCCCGGAGGCCTTGTCCTTGAAACAAACCCTGCATGACCTGCGTCAACGCGAAGTGGAGGTCCCCATGATGATTGGTGGTCAAGAGGTGCATAGCAAGCAAACCCGACGCATGGCCCCACCCCACGATCATGCCCATACCCTTGGGCATTTTCATGAAGGGAGCGCATCGCATGTGGAGGAGGCCATCGAAGCCGCCTTGGCCGCCAAGCCGGCCTGGGAAGCCTTGCCTTGGGAACAAAGAGCGGCCATCTTTCTGCGCATGGCGGATTTATTGGCCGGTCCATACCGTGACCTTATCAACGCGGCGACCATGCTGAGCCAAAGCAAAAACCCGTACCAAGCCGAAATTGATGCGGCTTGCGAGTTGATTGATTTTTTTCGGTTCAATGTCCGGTACATGACCGAGATTTATCGTCAACAACCCGAAAGTTTACCGGGATCGTGGAACCGGGTGGAGTACCGTCCCTTGGAGGGCTTTGTTTTTGCCTTGACCCCCTTCAATTTCACGTCCATCGCGGCCAATCTCCCCTGTTCTGCGGCCTTGATGGGCAATACCGTGGTTTGGAAACCGGCCAATACCCAGGTTTATTCGGCGTATTGGCTAATGCGCTTGTTCAAGGAGGCCGGCTTGCCCGATGGCGTTATTAACATGGTGCCTGTGCCCGGTCCGGTGGCCGGTGAGGTCATTTTCCGTCACCCTGATTTTGCGGGGATACACTTCACCGGATCCTCCGGGGTGTTTAACCAGATTTGGGAACAAATTGGCCGTAACATTGGCTTGTACAAATCCTACCCTCGCATTGTGGGGGAAACCGGAGGTAAAGATTTTGTGGTGGCTCATGCTTCGGCCCCTGCTGACGTGGTGGCCACCGCCTTGTCGCGGGGTGCTTTTGAGTACCAAGGCCAAAAATGCTCTGCAGCATCGCGGGCTTATATTCCGGATGTGTTATGGCCCGAGGTCTTGCAGCGTATGCGGTCCGATCTTTCGGATATGAAAATGGGCGGGGTCGAAGATTTTGGAAATTTCATCAACGCGGTTATCGACGAAAAGTCCTTTGACAAGCTCCAGGCTGCCATCGAGGAAGCCCGCCAGCATCCCGATTGCGAAATCGTGTGGGGTGGGAATTGCGACAAGTCACAAGGTTATTTTGTAGAGCCTACCCTCATTCAAACCACCAATCCCAAATACAGGACCATGTGCGAAGAGTTGTTTGGCCCGGTTTTGACGGTCTATGTTTATCCGGCGGATCGGTTCGAAGAGGTATTGGACTTATGCAATACCACCTCACCCTATGCCTTGACCGGAGCGGTATTGGCCACCGATCGCTACGCCTTGGATTTGGCGACAACGCGCCTACGGCATGCCGCGGGTAATTTTTATTTGAACGATAAACCGACCGGGGCGGTGGTTGGGCAGCAGCCTTTTGGCGGAGCCAGGGCCAGTGGAACCAACGACAAAGCCGGTTCATCCCTCAATTTGTTGCGTTGGGTTTCGGCCCGTACCATCAAAGAAAACCTCTTGCCGCCAACGACCTATCCTTACCCCTTTCAGGGCTAAAGAGCGGTGGAGGATAGCAAGCGGTTTTCGATCTAGCGAAATTCCGGGGCGACCAGCAGGTCCTTGGAGCCCGCTTGGTAGGCATAAAATCCTTTGCCGGTTTTGACGCCTAGGTTACCTGAAGAAACCATTTTGACCAAGAGGGGGCAGGGGGCGTATTTGGCTTGGCCAAAGCCGTCATGCAAAACCCGAAGGATGGCCAAGCAAACATCCAAGCCAATAAAATCCGCCAATTGCAGGGGCCCCATCGGATGGGCCATGCCCAATTTCATAACCGTGTCAATTTCGGCAACACCGGCAACGCCCTCGTAGAGGGTATGGACCGCCTCGTTAATCATGGGCATCAGGATGCGGTTGGCCACAAATCCAGGGTAATCGTTGGCCTCTACCGGGATTTTGCCCAGGCGATGACTCAATTCCACAATGGTGGCCGTCACCACGGGATCGGTGTTATAACCCTTGATAATTTCGACCAATTTCATGACTGGCACCGGGTTCATGAAGTGCATTCCGATGACCTGGGCGGGGCGTTGGGTTGCCCCGGCAATATCGGTGATCGAGATGGAAGAGGTGTTGGTGGCCAGGATGCAGGAGGCGGGGCTTAACTGGTCCAATTGTCGGAAGAGTTCCAGCTTAATTTGTCGGTTTTCGGTGGCGGCTTCCACCACCAGATCCGCTTGGCGGGTGGCTTCGGCCAGGGAGGTTCCGCAGTGAATACGGGCCAAGGCGGCATCCCTGGACTCTTGGTCCAAGGCTCCTTTGGCGACCACCCGATCCAAATTGCGGGCTATGGTACTCATGGCTTTTTCCAAAGCCGGGGCGGATAGGTCCACCAATTCGACCGCAAAACCGCAGGTGGCAAAAACTTGGGCAATCCCGTTGCCCATGGTACCGCAGCCCACCACGGTCACGTGTTGGATATGGAGGGGGGATCTTGGGGTCGAAGGGGCGGTATCCATACGGGAAGGTTTTGATTTTATTGGTTAAAATTACACGTAGCGCCCCTAATTTGGAGGTTGAATTCCTTCCTGCTGTCCATGTTTTCTTACTCATCCACGAATCAATCGGGTCAGGGACGGCCCTTGACCGTAACCGGCCTCAACGAATGGATCCGGAATTATGTGGAAGGATACCCGGATTTCAAAAATTTGGTGGTCGAGGGAGAAATATCGGGCATGACCAAAGCCCGAAGCGGGCATTGGTACTTCACTCTCAAGGATGCCTACAGCCAAATTTCTTGTGTTATGTTTCAAAGCCAGCGACGGCTCTTGGACATGGATCCCGTGGACGGTGATCGCGTGCAGGTTGCCGGAGAATTGAGGCATTATGCGCCCAGGGGATCGTTGCAATTGCAGGTCATGAGCCTATCGGCTTCAGGGCAAGGAGATTTGTATCGGCGTTACCTGGAACTCAAAGCCCGCTTACAAGCGGAGGGTTTGTTGGAGGCTGTCCACAAGAAACCAATCCCCTCCTATCCTGCAACGGTGGGCGTGGTGACCTCCCCGGATGGTGCTGTGATTCATGATATACAGCGTACGGTGGAGCGGCGCTTTCCGGGGCTTCCTATTCTGCTTGCACCCAGTTTAGTCCAAGGGGAAGCCGCAGTCAGCTCACTCATCAAGGCCTTGGGGGCTTTGGATCAACGGCCTGACGTGGAAGTCATTATCCTTGCCCGTGGTGGTGGTTCCATAGAAGATTTGTGGTGTTTCAACAACGAGACGTTGGTTCGTGCTGTCTTTGCCTTAGAAACTCCTGTGATCACGGCTATTGGGCACGAAACGGATTTGACTTTGGTGGATTTTGTTGCTGATCTTAGGGCGCCAACCCCTACGGCGGCGGCTGAATTGGTGACTCCTGATCAGGAGGATTTGATAAGGCAGATTCATGTTGCTCAACAATCGGCAGGAAATAGTTTGCAACGTCAATGCTTGGTTTTGGAGCAAGGTCTTGACGGTTTGGAACAAAGCTTGGAGCGGAACTACGGTTACCTTATCGATCATTGCGATACGACCATGATGGATTTGGAACAGCGCAACCGTAGGGGATTGTTGCAGAAACTATTCAATCAAGAACAGGCGGTGCATGATTTGACCCACAGACTCGGGAGGGGAATTGAACAGCAATTGGATTTGATGGAACAAATCTGCTTCGCCCTCATGCGCCAAGCCTCCGCCCTGGACATTCAATCGGTTCTTCAGCGCGGCTTTTCGGTGGCCATGATGAACGGTAAGGTGTTACGAAGCATCCAAGACGCCCAGCCCGGGGCCAGGTTGGAAACCCGATTCGTGGACGGCAAGGTCCTTTCCAAAATTGAGGACAGCGAGAACTATTTGCAGCCCTAGACCGTATATGTTAAACGTGAATAGATTTTGATTTCTAATCGTGAAAAGATCTCGATTGCTCTACGCTCTAAGAATTCGATTCTTCAACAGGAATAGTATTTTGTTATGGATTTGAATGGATTCAAAGCCTTGGAATATTCCATTCCCGAAACACCCGGGGTATATCGCTATTACGATAGACGCGAACATTTGCTCTATGTTGGCAAAGCCAAAAATCTTCGCAAACGAGTTGCCCAATACTTTGCGAATCGGGTGGATACTCATCGGATACGGCTGATGGTTCGCTTGATAGAGCGTATTGAATTTACGGTTGTTGACACGGAGCATGATGCCCTGCTTCTCGAAAATGTGTTGATCAAGAAACACCAACCCCGTTACAATATTCGGCTCAAGGATGACAAGACCTATCCCTTTTTGGTCTTGCGCCATGAACCCTTTCCAAGGCTTGAGGTCACAAGGCAAATTCGACGCGATGGCTCGCGGTACTACGGTCCCTATTCCTCGCCGACCACCATGTACACGTTGTTGGATTTAATTCGGAAAATCTACCCATTGCGCACCTGCGCTCTGCACCTCAGCGATGAGCGCATCTCTAAAGCCGGGTATCGTCCTTGTTTAGAACATCAACTTGGGAATTGCATGGCACCCTGTGCAGGGCTTCAAAGCGCGGAGGAATACGCAAAATACACGGATGCGGTGCATCTCTTGCTCAAAGGGAATCTTGGGGGGTTGTTGATCAACCTTCGTAAACAGATCAAAGAATGTGTTGCACAATTGGATTTTGAGCAAGCCCATACCCTCAAAGGCCAGGTTGAATTGTTGGAGCGCTACGAGGCCCGATCGACCGTGGTGAGCACCACCGTGAAGGAATTGGATTCCTTTGCCTTGGCCCAACACCAGGATAGGGCGGTGGTCAATCACCTGCATGTGCGCAACGGTGCGGTTATGCGTTCCTTCAATTTGGAAATACAGTTGGGTGTAGAGGAGGATCCATCTGCCGTTATGGCCCAGGCGATGTTGGAGATCTGCCATCGTTATGAACATCAGCCGGTGGAAATTGTCTGCAACATCATGCCGGAAAGCCTGCCTTTTGTGCGCATCCCTTGCCGGGTCCCTTCGGATGGCGATAAACGCAAATTGGTGGATTTAAGCCTCAAAAATGCTTTCTTTTGTTTGCAGGAGTTGTTACGAAAACCGGAAGAAAGGCAATTCGCTTCCCGATCGGATCGTCTTTTGCAGCAGGTCCAGAAGGATTTGCAAATCCCTCAATTGCCGCAGCATATCGAGTGTTTTGATAATTCCCACACTCAAGGTAGCCAGACCGTATCGGCCTGTGTTGTTTTTCGAAACGGAAGACCTGTCAAACGCGATTATCGTCTGTTCAATTTACGGGATGTGGAAGGCATCGATGATTTTGCGGGGATGGAGGAGGTCATCACCAGGCGTTACCAAAGGATGCTTACCGAAGGACAGGCCTTACCGGATCTCGTGATTGTGGATGGCGGTAAGGGTCAGTTGAGCTCGGCCCATTCCGCCTTGGTTGCCTTGGGTTTGGGTCATTTGCCCTTGATGGGGATCGCCAAACGCTTGGAGGCTTTGTTCAAAGTGGGGGATCCGCACCCCTTGATGCTGGACAAGAAGAGTCCCACCTTGAGGCTCATTCAACAAATGCGGGACGAGGCGCATCGCTTTGGTTTGCAACATCACCGCAACCGCCGTCACAAAGCGGGCATGCAATCTGCCCTGGATAACATCAAAGGAATCGGCCCAATGACACGGAAAAAGCTTTTACAAAATTTCGGATCTCTGGAACGAGTTTTTGCTGCGCCTGTTGATGATTTAGTCTTAGTAGTGGGCAAGGCGCGCGCTGATAGAATTATTTCCTTTTTAAAGGATCAAAAGAGGGCGTTGAATTGAAAAAGATATAAAAATGTTTTTGAATGCGCTTTGATTTATCACTTTGAGTTAATTATTTTTCTGAAAAAATCAGTGTTTTTATATTTTGAAAATTCAGGATCGTTTTTTAAATTTTTTTCCCATAAACTATCTGTTTGTATTAACAGATTCAAATTTTTTTCAACCGCTGCGGTGTTTTGCATTCTAGCAGCGATGACCGCAGATAAATAATAAACTTCGGCAAATTTGGGAGTGACAACTGAAATAAGGTCTTGGGCTTTGTCATAATTTTTATTTAGACACAATGCCAAAGACAATAAATATGCAGATTGATCAGGGCTAAGTTCTTTGATTGCTGAAGAATATTTTCCTGTTCTAATTTGAAGAATGGCTTTGTAAACGGGTAATGATATTTGTTTACTTTCAGCTTTTTTTACAAGGAGCTCTAACTTATCCCATTCTTTAGACTCAAAATAAATGAAAGCTAAATTATTAAGGACTTCGAGAGAGATGGGACTAAGCTCTAATGCCGCCATTAAATTTTTAACTGCCGATTCTTTGTTGTTTGATTCGAAATCCGATATAGCTAAATTATTGTATGCCCTGTAGTCGGCGGGAAATTTGACTTTTAATTTTTCTAATATTTCTATTCTCTGTAAGTTGTTCACTGCTTGTTCAGACGCTACTAGCATTTCATCGGAAGAAATTTGGTCTGAGGATGCATTGATAAGTCTGAGTCTTTCCTCATGATTCTTCGGGTTAATTTTGGTTTTTACAATTAAAGAAGCTCTTCTTAAAGGTGGAAGATATTCTTCGGCAATTATTTCCCACACCTCTTTAAGATTTTTAAGTTGACTTTGTTTTTCTTCACTAGTTAAATCTGGATTGCTAATAATTTTTTTGACGTCTTCTTTTTGCGGAATGCGCGCGAATTCAATGCCCCTGAGAAGACCGCTCCAATCTTCGGTGCCTTTATTTTGTATGTAAAGATTTTTGTTGTTTAAATCGAAATTTATAGACTTAAGAGCGGGGTTATCTTTTAATGTTTTTAAGACAAATTTACCCGCCTCATCCGCTCTTTCATCGGCTAATTCATTATTGTATTGAATTTCGCCATCAGGTGACGCGTATCCATTTATTTCTATAAATTTTATCTCTTCTGTTTTACTTAAATAATCGATTAGTTGAATAATTTCTTTTTTCTTCCACTCACTTTCTCTTATGACTGATTTATTGAGCTCAAAGTAAATAGTTGCTACAAAATCTTTTATAGTGTCAGGCACAAAGTTCGATGGAATACTCTTTAAAGTATATTTATATTGTACTTTATCAGAAAGCATACTAGGGCCTTCACAAACTTTTCCTTCTACAGTGTGACTTTCTAGAGGTAAATCGGATATTTTTTTAGATTCTAAGTATTTATTCAGTGATTTTACATTTTTTTTAGAAGCTTTAAAAGTCACGCAATTAAACCAATACTCGCTGTTTATTGTGTTTTTATTTATGACTTCATCGAATTTGATTTCGTCTTTTAGTTGTTCATTTATGGAGACGATTTTCGCTTCAATATTATTTAATTTTTTGGCACTCAATATTTTTTGAGCCTTAATTAGAGTGTCTTTAGAATTAAGTTGGTAAACAGTTATTACAGCTATGCCATTTTTCTTAAACGCATCTGCTTTTATCTGATAATTTAATTCGAAGGAATATTTGGAGTTTTGAGCCATCATTGGATCTTCCTTCGATTGATAGTTAATCATTGAGGAATCTAACAAGAATTTGTTTGAGCAATTTGAGAGTGAAAAAATGCATATAAGGCCAATAAAGATGTATGATACATTTTTGAGGGCATGGATTATTTCTTTCAATTGAATCATAATAGTAAAACTTTATTTAGGGTTTATTTTATTCGTTACAAATTTATTTCTTTTTTGGGGAAAATTAGAAGTATCTAGCAACCCCTAAAACAATTTGAGGGATTTCTTGAAATCTTTGATTGATGGATTTATTGAGATTAGAAATGTGATTTATGCGAACTTGGCCTGAAGCATGCATCATTTCAGTATGATTAATCATCATTCCCACATGGCTAATTTTATTTACTTTATTACCGAAAAATATTAGGTCTCCAGGTTGCAGAACTTTTTTTTCTTCGGGTTGTATAACGGATTTAGCCCTCAAAAATTGTTCGTGGGAGTCTCTTGGCAATTTAATATTTAGTTGACTAAAAATTACTTGAGTAAATCCTGAGCAATCTATTCCAAATCGACTTCTGCCACCCCATTGGTAAGGTGTTCCTAGCCAATTTTTGGTTATTTTGGAAAGCAGACTTGGTGTAATTTTTTTTCTGATTTTTAGCCTATCTACTTTTCCATGGGTAACTTTTATTTTCGATGCGAGTAGTTTTTGATGTAATTGGCTTCCCGCACTTAAGATCAAATTTTTCCCTGATTGCAGATGTTTGATTATTGCAAAATCACTAACCACAATTTTGGGGGTTTCGGCCATATCGCTTTTTTTCCCTAAATAATATGCTCCGGATGAGTGTACCCATCCTGTATATTGATCCCATTCACAAGTAATGTGAAGCCAGTCACACTTTTTTTTATTTACAACAAATGTTTCCCCATATAAAATTTGGCTTACTTGTTCAGCGGTGTGCTTTGGTGATGATCGAACAGGTAATATAGAAGCTTGCGAGCAAAATATATTACTCTGTTGATGTTGATTCATTATTATTTAGAGTTGTGGATTCCGCAGGGATCTTTAAGGCCTCAATGAATTGCGGATTATTTCTATATTTATTGAATTCAGCTTCAAATCTAGCTAATTCTCTGTATTCAGGGTTTTGATGAATGGCCTCAATTAGTTTTGTGCATAGAAGGTTTAGATCATTTATTTTAGCACCAGCAATTGCTGCTAAGTATTTTGCTTTATCTGAAGTCTTCGGCATTTTGTCGATTACCTTGAGGGCTTCATAAGGTTCTTTATTCATCAAAAAGTCTATTGCTTTATTGATTGTTGGCTCAGGCGTTGCCCAACGAATTGCGGCTGAATGTCGGCCTAATTTGGAAAGCGCAAAGGAATAATTTGCTGGACTTACTCTTTGTAAATTAGCTGCGGTTTCTAGCAATTCTAACGCTTCTTCATATTTGAGAGACAATAAATTACAAACGGCAATGTTATTATAGGATTCTGCAGATCTCGGATTTAAACTGGAGGCCTGGGTAAAGTGGAGTAATGCTTGGTTGTAATTTTTATTTTCATAGTTTAATTTTCCAAGCATAAAATAGCCCCTATAATCGGTAGGGAAGTCTTTTATAGCTTTTTGATAAATCATCAAAATATCTTGATCATTATTCGCTATCATCCCCATTTGCAATAATCGGATGACAGATAACTTTTTTTTGTTTTTACCATCTCTTAGGTTTTGTAAATCTGTAATCAAGACATCATCATTTGGGGTACTTAGGATTTCAACATTGGTGTATCTTTTAGACGGAAAGATGTGGTGGTTCAAGTAATTATAAAGTTTAGGCAATTTAACTACTTCAATATTTTTTTCTGCTTCACTCAAGTCGCTGTTGATTATATCTTTCAGCAGCGTTCCATTGGGAATATTATAATAATTGAGTTCTGGGTCAAGACTTTTCCAATTTCGTTGACTCCATTGTTTTGAAAAAAAGGTTTCATTTAGTAAATCTTCTGTTTTATAAGGATTGGAGGGCCTTGAAATCAAACGCTCAATAATTAAATTTTGTAAAGTTTTGAGTCTGTCGTATGCTAAATTTTCATTCAAACGCTCTTCTCCTTCGGGAGAAGCGGAACTTTCAACGTGAATGTCTAAAAATTCAACATTACTTAATAAAAGATTTGAAAATTTAGTAACAATTTTTTTATTTAAAACCGATCCCAATTCGGATTGATTAACTGGGAAAAGGATATTGAATTTATTTCTCACACAGAGATTTTCCTTTTCACAATCGAGTGGTAGGATTTCAGCAACAGGCTCAAGTAATCTACTGAAGGTAGAAAATCCGCTAGTACTAATTTTTTGAAGGGGTAATTCCAACGAATTTGTTCCTTCAATGATGGTAATTCTCGCCTCGATTGATCCTTTTTCTATTCCAGGTTCATACAAGGTAGTGACCTCATGTTCGAATAAGGTGTAGCCTTTGGGGCTCAATAAGGCAAATACACTGTCATTCTTTAGATCCTTATTCTCCTTCGGCCGTGGTACTGCCTTAAAGCGCATTGTTTTAAGAGCAATAATTTTATTGTTAAAGTGAATTTCTGGGATGATTATAATTTGTGTATTTTTGTGATAAGAATAGCAGGGGAATTCAATATATATTTTAAAGGGTATGCTGTCCCCGATTTTTACTGGAACCTCAGGTAGCGTGCTAAATTGAAGTTTCTTGCAGAGACTAATTAGGTTTTTTGATATATTTGGCCTATTTGCTTCTGTGTCCAAACTGAACAAAGTAGTACACAGTGTGGAAAGTAGAAGGACCTTGAGGTATTTCATTGATTTTTGAGTCGAACGCATGTTTAAAAAAATTTAATCAATTGTAAATATAGCGATTCGGCATTGTTTTTGAGGTCAATTTCGGCTTAACTGTTATTTTTGAGGTTAAATCTTATAAAAAAGTGAATAAAATCATTAACTTTGAAAACATTAATATTCAATATGTTGATTATCAAGTATTAATGAATATTAATTTTGTTTTGCGTGAAGGAGAAATGCTTTATTTAGTCGGTAGAAGTGGTGAAGGCAAAACAAGTCTCATTAAAGCAATTGTTGGAGACTTAAAATTATCGGGTCAGTCCGCCTCCGTTTTGGGTTGTAACCTATTAAATATTAGTAAGAATCAATTACCAGCTTTTCGTAAACGTATTGGTATTGTTTCTCAAGATTTAGGGCTTTTGCATGATAGGTCAGTTTTTGATAATTTAGATTTTGTATTAAGGGCTACGGGTTGGAAATCAAGTAATGAGCGACTATTGCGAGTCAATGAGGTTTTAGAATTGGTAGGTTTGAGTTCAAAAAGGGACCAGATGCCTCATAGGCTTTCTGGCGGTCAAAGACAAAAATTAGCTATTTCCAGGGCCTTACTAAATAAGCCTGAATTGGTTATTGCCGATGAGCCTACTGGCCAATTAGATCCTGAGAGTTCTGAGGAGATAGTGGCCTTGTTGGCCAATATTAATCAATTAGGAACATCATTGATAATCTCGACTCATGATCTTATGAGTATCGATATGCACCCTGCAAGAGTTGTTCGATGTTCAGAAGGGAAGTTAATCGATTTGGGTGGAATTCTTTTTGACCTCAATAACTCCTAAAGATTTTATTCTAGACTCATTATCATTACGTATTTTTTGAGAATGGAAAACTCAATTCATTTGGTCTGCTTTGATTTGCCATTTTTTCCATTTTACGGAGGGACTGAGGACCTTGATACCAAAATCCGTAATCTGTTGGATTTAGATATCAAAGTTCACATTCATGTTTTTGTATGGCCATGGAAGTTAAATACAATGAGGTTTCCAGAGTGGCATAATCGGGTAGCCTCCCTCCGTTGTTACCCAAGGAGATGGATGGTGGGGCCCTACGATGCCAGACCCTGGGCGCTGATTTCGAGAACCTCTTCGGAACTTATTCATAACCTTGCATCCGAGCCTGGTCCTATACTGGTGGAAGGCTGGCAATGCGCGGATTTATTGCGTGCACCAGCTCTGAAAAACAGGGCCATCTGGATTCGTTCCCACAACATTGAGTCGAATTATTACCGCATGCAGGCTGAATCGGCCAGGGGGTGGGCTTATAAGGCCCATTACAGACTTGAATCCTGGCGTTGGATCTTGTACGAAGGGCTCTTGCCTCAACGATTGCGCCAAAGGCAGAACGCGGGGATTCTAAGCATTTGCCCTTCAGAGACTTCGAAGTGGTCAAGCCTAAAGCTTCCTGCGCATTATGTTCCGGCTTTTGTGAATTTGAGTCCAAACGTTCAGCCACCCAACGAGGAAAGCTCAGTACTGCCGATGCAGGTTCCATATGCTTTGTACCACGGCCGATTGGATATAGCAGAAAATATTCGGGCAGTTCGTTTTTTGTTAAACAAAGCCGCCATCCCCAAACAAGTCCCGTTGGTGATTGCTGGATCGCGAATTCCGAATTCTTTGCGCAAGCCCATTGGGCTTCAAAAGGACTGTCATTTGGTGGACACGCCTAGCCCAAGTGAAATGCAGCCATGGATACAGCATGCTGCGGTTCACTGTATCCCGTGTTACGGAATGGCTGGTCTTCGGTTGAAAATTATTCATGCCATGATGGGGGATGGCCATGTGTTGGTAAGCCGCGAGGGGGTCCAAGGAATGCCATGGGCCGCTTGGCTTACCGTGGTTGAATCCGAGCAAGATTGGGAAGATCAGGTGCAGAAGGCCTTGGAGAAACCCCTACAGGCAGATAAAGTTGCAGCACGGCATGCCTGGGTTCTTCAGCATTTTGATCAGCGAGCGAATGCGCTTAAAATACTTGATTTAATGGGGATTATCCCCTCTTGATCGGCTGGAGCAAATCGCGCCATTTTGTCAACTTGAGTTTCAATGCAGCTGATTCATGCTCCCAATTCCATTCCGCTGCGGCACGGTGACAATTTTCGCGCATGATTCGGTAGCCTTCAGGATCCTCTGCGATACGTCGGCAACATTGGACAATTAATGAGGGTTCGGTCTTTTGGATAAGCCATCCCACCCGGTGCAAGGCCATATGGTGTCGGTATTCCGGGTAATCCATGCATACCTGCGGTAAGCCGGCTTGGACATAATCAAAAAATTTATTCGCCAAGGAATAGTAGTACGATTGTGATCGTGTTTCGAGCAAATTGAAACCCAGGAAGGCATTCTTGGTCAAATGGAGGAGTTTTGACGGATCAAGGGGCCCGGTGAACCGTACGTTTTTTTCTAATTTTCGGTCCTTTACCCAAGCTTGCAAGTTCTCTTCCAGGTCACCTGAGCCGGCAATCACCAAGGGGTATGGAAGTCCAAGGGCAGCGGCTTCCAGTAAGGATTCCAAGCCTCGGCCCATGTTCAAGGCCCCTTGGTAGAGGAGGTACGGGCCTTCCAATCCGGGGACAATCGAATTCAAAGTTTTGTCGGATTCAATGGCTTCGGCATGGGATTTCTCCGTGCTTGGTAGGGGGAGGTTTGGCATGTTTCGAAGCACCTGGAAGGGTTTCCCCCAAGTCTTGGTGAGGATAGTAGCAAGTTCAGCCCCCACGGTAAAGCATTGAATTTTTCCTCTTAGGAAAAGGTGCACCATTAACCTCCAGATATTTCTGGTGACAGGTCGGTTCAATAATTCGGGGACCTCGGTGAACCATTCATGGGCATCGAACCACAAGGATTTCCCTAAGAACATGGATGCCAGACGAAAGGCCGGCAGGGTATCCACATCCACCGAGAGCAAGGCATGAGGCCTTAAGGTCAATGTCTTGAGCAACAGACGGCAATTTAATATTGCATAAAATAAGGGTCCTGATCCCGGCACAATCCTCAAACGCTCATAGACCACTCGATCAGTGTTTGCCAACGGAACAGGTCTTCCACGATCGACACCAAGCCAATGCACGTTCCACCCGCATTCCACCAAGGTTCTGCACCAGCGTTGCATCCGTTGATCCTGCCACTGATCGTTGGTGGTTGCGATCACCATAATAGGTTTCATGGCTTGATCCATAACAACGTGTCGTTTATTTGCCTTTGGATGATTCCCTGGTCAACAAGCCATTGCAAGGCGTAGGTTCTTCGCTGAATTTCGCTTGGAGCGCTTTGATGAGGGCCTGGGTCCAATTGGCGCATTAATTCCAAAACATGGGTTGGTTCCTGCAACAAGGGACGAATTTTGTTTTGGAAATCCTGCATTTCTTGGCCATTGAATTCGCCTTTGAGGGCCTGATTTTCAAGGCAAAGATCGCAAATTCCGCAAGGAGCGGATTGCGTTTCGCCAAAGTAATGCAAAAGTCTTTGGCTTCGACAATCCTGGTGCAAGTCCTTCACCTTGCCGGGCGGATTCTCCAAGGTCATCATGGACTCCAAGGCTTGAAGTCGGTTTAACCGAGCTTCTTTGAGCAGGGTATAGGCCGAAGCAGGGATATGGACATGCGTCAAGGGCAACCTTTCGGTAATCCAAACAATGCCCTGCTTGTCTGAACGGGGGACAAAGTCCAGGACCTGCAAGGCTTCCAATCGTCGTATGGCTTGAAGGATCGAAACGGCTGTGATCCCACTTTGACGAGCAAGGGCCCGTTCATCAAAGCGAACACCACGGTCGAGGATACCGGGATAATTACGTAACAATATATCGATATAGGGATCCAAGACTGGCTCTTGGACGCGCAGTTCATAGAGTCTTCGCGCCGAAACCACAAACCGTACCCGAGCGGGTAACATGAGTTCTTCTTGAATTCGAATGAGTTCTGCACGATGCAAGATTTGCATAGCATGGTGAACTTCTTTTTCGGGTAAATCAAAGCGATGACAGAATGCAGAGGCATCAAAATCAAAGCGTTGATCCAGGCCAGCCCCCACCGCCAAATTGCACCATAACCCCAGGGCCTGGTAAACCCGATGAATGCGTTCAATGGGAGGAAAGGCCTCTTCAATCCGGTCTTTGGCATCCTTGAGGTCCTCCAGGGTCCAGGGCATGATGCAAACCCCGTCGCCGCCGTCCCTGCCTGCTCTTCCGGCCTCCTGGTAATAGGCTTCAGGCGATTCAGGGACATTCCAATGAAAAACCAAGCGAACATCGGGTTGATCGATGCCCATGCCAAAGGCCGAGGTGCAGACCATGATGGGGAACTCATGGCTCATCCATGACTTTTGACGTAAGTCGCGCAATTCCGGGGATAGACCTGCATGGTAGGCTTGGGCCGGATACCCGTGTTTGGTTAGCCATAGGGCAACTTGCTCGCTTTGAGAACGGGAACGGGTATAGACCAAGGCCTTTCCTCGCAAGGTGGCCAATGAGTCCTCTAGAATTTTGTGTTTGGAATGGGTTTGTGGCCAAGCATACTGCAACTTCGGCCTTGCAAATGTTTGCCTGAAAACCACAGGTCTGTGCATCCCCAATCGCTCACAAATTTCGTTGCAGACCTCAGGGGTTGCGGAGGCCGTGAGGGCCAGGGTGGGAAGGCCTTTGTTGTTGGGAAGATTTGGAGAGGACAGGCTCGCTTTGAATTCACCAATGCGCTGATATTCTGGACGGAAATCGTGCCCCCACTGGGCAATGCAGTGTGCCTCATCGACCGCCAGCAAGGTTAGGTTCCATGGCCTACAACGGGTCAGAAAATCTTGATTGCCAAGGCGTTCTGGAGAAAGGTACAGGAATTGCAATTGTCCGGTATCGGCCTTTTCAAGGATCTCCTCGGATTCCTCGAGAGTGAGTCCGGAAATCAAGGCCTCTGCCGAAATGCCCAAGCGGTGCAGGGCACGGACTTGATCTTTCATCAAGGCAATAAGGGGAGTAACCACGATGCAGAGTCCTCCAAGGGCCAGGGCTGGAATTTGGTAACACAATGATTTACCTCCGCCTGTGGCAAGCAATGCCAGGGTATCTCTTCCCTGAAGAACCGATTCGATGATCTCTTCCTGCCCTGGCCTGAATGCTTCGTATCCCCAATAGTGGCGAAGAATTTTCCGGGGCTCAGGGATTGGGCGGTTCATGCTGCAAATCGGATGAAGAGATTTCACTCAAGGTGCCTCCCTGCAGGCGAAACACGCGATCAGCTTTGGCGGCCAGTCCAGGGTTATGGGTCACCACCAACAAGGTTTGTTGAAATTTGGAGCGGAGCTCGCCGAACAACTGATGCAAATCGTGGGCCTGATTTTGATCCAAATTACCCGAAGGCTCGTCGGCCAGGATCAAATCGGGACGGTTCATCAAGGCCCTTGCCACGGCAAATCGCTGTTGTTCTCCCCCGGAGAGTGTGGAGGGCTTGTGTTTCAATCGCTCTGCAACGCCCAGAATTTCCGCTAATTCGTGGGCTCTTGCGACTGCGGTTTCATGGTTAAAGCCCGCGATAAGGGCGGGGATTAATAAATTCTCTTCAGCAGTAAATTCAGGCAGCAACAGGGCTTGTTGGAAAACAAATCCCAATTTGCGATTGCGGAAATCAGCCAATGCATTGCCGCTTAAGCCGCTAAGTAAGTGACCGCCCAAACGAATTTCGCCTGAATTGGCTGGTTGCAGACCTCCTAACACATGCAACAAGGTGCTCTTGCCTGCACCGGATGGCCCTACAACGGCGATAAGTTCCCCAATCCGGATTTCGAAAGAAACATTGCGAAGCAAATGAAGCTCTCCATACGCTTTGGAGACATGCTTAACCTCAACGGACAAGGGGGCATGGGCTTGCATGGGCTGTTCAATCAAATATCCAATTTGGCGTAGCGAGCATTTTGTTCTATGAATTCTCTGCGTGGGGGGACCTCGTCTCCCATCAGCATGGAGAATACCCTGTCTGCTTCGGCGGCACTTTCGATGGTGACTTTGCGTAGGGTACGGGTATCGGGGTTCATGGTGGTATCCCAAAGCTGTTCCGCGTTCATTTCACCCAAACCCTTGTAACGCTGAATATTCACGCTGCTTTCGGAACCGCCTTTGGCCACTTCTTGAACCGCTTGAACACGGTCTTCTTCGTTCCAAGCGTAGCGTTGTTGGTTCCCTTTTTTGACCAAATACAAAGGAGGAGTTGCGATGTAGATATGCGATGACTCAATGAGCGTCTTCATGTAACGGAAGAAGAACGTGAGAATCAGGGTGGTGATATGGGATCCATCCACATCGGCATCCGTCATGATGATGATTTTGTGGTAACGGAGCTTGGAGATGTTCAAAGCCTTTTGGTCGTCTTCGGTACCCACGGTAACGCCCAATGCGGTGAAGATGTTACGGATTTCTTCGTTCTCGTAAATCTTGTGTTCCATGGCTTTCTCCACATTCAAGATCTTGCCTCGAAGGGGTAGGATGGCCTGAAAGGCCCGGTTACGGCCTTGCTTGGCGGTGCCACCAGCCGAGTCTCCTTCGACCAGGAAGATCTCACAAAGGGAGGCATCGCGTTCGGAGCAGTCTGCGAGCTTGCCGGGCATGGAATTGCCTGATAGGACATTTTTGCGTTGAACAAGTTCTCTGGCTTTGCGCGCGGCATGTCTTGCGGTTGCAGCAAGGATGACCTTGGCTATGATTTGTTTGGCTTCGCGAGGGTTCTCCTCCAGATAATGGGATAGGGCATCCGAAACAGCGGAATTCACAGCGCCCATAACTTCGTTATTCCCTAATTTGGTTTTGGTTTGACCTTCGAATTGAGGTTCGGCCACCTTCACGGAAATAACGGCCGTTAATCCTTCGCGGAAATCGTCCCCTGCGATATCAAATTTTAGCTTGCTGGTCATCCCTTCTTTGTCGGCATAGCTCTTCAGGGTCCGCGTTAAGGCTTGTCGAAAACCGGCAATATGGGTTCCTCCTTCGTGGGTGTTGATGTTGTTCACGTAGGAATGCACGTTCTCTGTGAAGGATGTGTTGTATTGCAAGGCCACTTCCACCGGGACAGGTCCTTTGGGGTTTTCGATGTAGATGGGTTGGGCAAGCAGGGATTCACGGGTTTGGTCCAGGTAGGCGACAAATTCCTGCAGCCCTCCTTGGGAGTAAAAGTCTTCTTGTCGGAAAGAGCCGTCTTCGAGCGTTTGACGCTCATCGGTGAGGCTAAGATGGATTCCCTTGTTGAGGTACGATAATTCGCGGAGGCGGGCGGCCAGCGTGCTGTAATGGTATTCGGTTTGTTGGAAAATCTCAGCATCGGGTTTGAATTCCACGATGGTTCCTCTGTAATCGGTGTTACCTGTTTCGCGGACGGCATACAGGGGTTTCCCGCAACGGTATTCCTGCTCGTAAACGGTTCCATTGCGGTGCACGATGGCATGCAAATGGACGCTTAGGGCATTGACACAGGATACACCGACGCCGTGCAGACCACCGGATACTTTGTAGCTGTCTTTGTCGAATTTACCGCCGGCATGCAGGACGGTCATCACGACCTCCAAGGCGGAGCGTTTTTCTTTGGGGTGAATGTCGGTGGGGATACCACGACCGTTGTCCTTGACTCGGATACGGTTCCCTTCCAGAATACTTACTTCGATACGGTTACAGTGACCCGCCAACGCTTCGTCAATGGAATTGTCCACAACCTCGTAAACGAGGTGATGCAAGCCTTTGACACCTATATCACCAATGTACATGGCCGGCCTTTTGCGGACGGCTTCCAGGCCTTCGAGGACCTGTATATTTTCTGCAGAATATTGGGCGTTGGATGAGGAATTCATGGAGGGGTTTGGAATTGGTTGCCGGTGCGAAAGAAGGCCTATGGCCGTTGCGTTCAAACCTTAAAAATACAACCAAAAAGCCCCTCAAAAAAGGGTAAAATGCTTTTTGCTTGGTGCTTGCTAAAAGCTATTTCCGGAGATACATGACCTCTTTCACGGCTTTCACCACTTTGTCCACCGAAGGCAGGTAGGCAGCCACTAGCGGCATGGAATAGGACATGGGTACATCGGCGCCGTTTACGCGCACTACGGGTGCATCGAGATGGTCGAAGGCGTCTTTTTGAATACGGTAGGCTATTTCGGAGGAAACCGAAGCGAAGGGCCAGCTCTCATCAATCACGACCATTCGGTTGGTTTTGCGGACACTTCGAAGCAAGGTCTCGTGATCCAGGGGTCGGATACTCCGCAAATCAATGACTTCGGCATCGATACCCTCCTGCGCCAAGGCTTCGGCGGCGGCGAGGGTAATCTTCATCATTTTGTTGTACGATACCAGGGTGACTTGGGTCCCTGGGCGCTTGATATCGGCCTTCCCGATAGGAATGAGGTACTCTTCCTCGGGGACTTCGCCCTTATCCCCGTACATCTGTTCGGATTCCATAAAAATTACCGGGTCTTCATCGCGGATGGCGCTTTTGAGCAATCCTTTGGCATCGTAGGGGTTGGATGGGGAAACGACTTTCAGCCCTGGAACATTGGCGTACCAACTTTCGAAGACCTGGGAATGTTGGGCACCCAAGGAACCCGCTGAGCCGGAGGGACCTCGAAAAACAATGGGGACTGTGAATTGCCCCCCGGACATGTTGAGCATTTTGGCGGCAGAGTTCACGATTTGGTCAATGGCCACCAACGAAAAATTAAAAGTCATGAATTCAATAACTGGACGCAAGCCGTTCATGGCCGCACCTACCCCTATGCCCGCAAAACCGAGCTCAGCAATGGGGGTGTCAATGATTCTTTTGGGACCGAATTCGTCTAAGAGCCCTTGGCTGACCTTGTAGGCCCCGTTGTACTCGGCAACCTCTTCTCCCATCAGGAAAACCCTGTGGTCGCGAATCATCTCTTCGCGTAGCGCTTCTCGCAACGCCTCTCTCATTGCTATTTCTCTCATTTTAGGCTCTGTGGGACGCAAAAATAAGACAAAAAATGAGGCAGAAAGCCATTCGCTTGTTTAATTTTAGCGAAGAATTATGGTGTCTTTGTCCAAAGTTTTTTTATTAGTCTGTCTCATCTTAGGGGGCATTTTGGTGCATTTTGCCGAAAAATTTGATCGTGAATATTTTTTGGCCAAGGTTTGCGTTCAAGGTTGGGGCGAATATTGTCAAAATACCAGTGATTCTTCTGCTGAAACGATTATTGCTCTCGAATGCAACACCTTTGAGAGGCCACTTTTTTTGAAGCAAAAAAAAATTGAATTTTTAACAGTGGATAGTATTCGGTGGAGACTGTTAAATGAATTATATGCAGATAAACCAAATATTTTAATTAGATTTCAAGCCCGTACTTTTATCAATCAAATAGGGAATAAGAAAAACAAAAAGTATACGTTAATCGTAAGAGATGAATATCTTTCATTGTGGAGGCGGAATCTGAACTTTTATACAATGCTAAGGCAATGTTAAATAGAGAATATATAATATATATTGATATTTTTTTTAAAAGGATTTTTAATTCAAACTATCCTTTTTTGTTAATTGTCTTATTTAGTTTTGTATTTTTTTTTCAAGGAAATTCAAACGGAAGCGAGCGGGTACATAAAAATATTGTCGGTTTCTTACCTAACAAAGGCCAATTTCCATCCAATGTGTTGGCAAGTGCTGAGCTCAAAAATTTAAGGCTTTTCGTTGAAAAAGATGGATTAACAATGGTGGCTTATAAAACTGATGGATGTCATGGGAGTTCCTCTAAATTAGGTGCTGGTTATGAGTGTCATGACGACTCTCACAGTGGGGTGGAAGGGCCACTGCTAACCGCTCATTCTTGGCGCATAAATTTTGATGGGTCATCATATTTTGATAAAAATTTGATTTGGAGAGACAGCCTGCCTCACGCTGTCAATTACTTAATTGGGTCTAATTCAAAAAATTGGGCCGAGAATTTATGTCCAGTTAGAGAAATAAGGATTTTAAATTTTTATCCCGGAATACATTGGATTTTAAAGATAGATAGCGGATTTAAATATGATTTTGTAATAGATCCTGGGGTTAATCCTGATTTAATTAAAATGAAGGTGACCGGAGTGGTAACAAAAAAAGATGAATTTGGTCGACTTGTTTATGCCAGTTCATTGGGAAATTATTTTGAGGACTCTCCAACTGCATGGACCTTAAAATCTGAATCCAGTAACAAATATTTTGTTAATGTAAACTGGAATTTTGATGGGGAATTTTGGAAATTTAAGGTAGGAAATTATGACGATACAAACTCTTTAATTATTGATCCACGTTTGATTGGGGCTACATACAGCGGATCAACAGCTGATAATTGGGGTTTTACTGCGACCTACGATAATTCCGGAAATATGTACGTTGGGGGAATTGTTTTTGGACCCGGATATCCTGTGACCCTTGGTGCTGCACAAATGAGTTATGCTCCCGGTCAACCTTCCGGGAACACAGCATATTTTGATATCGCTATTTCTAAATTTGATTCTTCTGGGTCTACCCTTATGTACAGTACATACCTAGGCGGCGGTAGCAAAGAAATGCCCTCAAGTCTTATTTTTGACCAAAACACTAATTCATTAATCGTATTTGGGAAAACCTCATCCACAAATTTCCCTACTTCTATTGGCGCTTTTCAGTCTGCATTAGGTGGCGGATTTGATTTATTTGTTACTCGACTTTCGGGAAATGGTGGTTTTTTGTCGTCAACCTATTTGGGTGGAAATTCAGATGAAGGCACTAACTCAGTAGGCACTCATTATACCACTCAGTCACTTCATTTTAATTATGGTGACGATAGTCGTGGTGAAGTGAATTTAGACGCTTTTGGAAATATTATTTTAGTTTCTAATACTGTATCAAGTAATTTCCCCGTATCCAATGGAACGCTACAAAATATACTAGGAGGCTCGCAAGACGGAGTTGTGTGCAAGATGTCTCCTAATTTAAATCAATTATTGTTTTCCAGCTACATTGGGGGAGGTAGTATAGATGCAGCTTACAGTATTAAATCCGGTGGGGGTGATACCGTTTATATAGCTGGTTCAACTTTTAGCGCAACATCATTTCTGAATAATTTTTCATCAGTACCCAATCGAGGGCATGACCGCACTCACAATGGTAGTTCAGATGGATTTTTGATGATGATCAAAACAGGTCTTCCTCCTTTTTCTGCAGCTCAGCTCGTTTCATATACATTTGTTGGTGGGAGTGGATATGATCAAGTTTTTTTCATTGAAAAAGATGTGTTTAATTATGTATATTTATTAGGAATCACCACCTCTACAGTTCCTGTATTTGGCACTCAATATGTTGAACCCAATGGAAAACATTTTATTCAAAAATTCAGCCCTATAATAGACTCCTTGCTGTGGTCTACTACGGTTGCTCTACCAGTGGTTGGAGGCCTTCCAGTTTCTTCAGGGCCTGCTATATCGCCCACTGCTTTTCTTGTAGATCGATGTGGGCGAATATATTTTTCTGGCTGGGGTGGTGGAATTAATTCAAGCTTAAATAGTTCCGTAGTGAATATTAATGGCTTACCAATTACATCAAATGCAATTCAAGCAAGTAATAATAATGGGGATATATATTTTATGGTTTTTGAAAAAAATATAGATTCTTTAATTTATGCAACATTTATGGGGGGTAGCCAATCTGCAGAACATGTTGATGGCGGCACAAGTAGATTTTCCAAAGAAGGAATAATTTATCACGCCGTTTGTTCTGGTTGTGGTGGTAATTCTGATTTTCCTGTGAGTTCTAATCCAGCATTTAATAATAATTTATCAAGTAATTGTAACGCTCTTGTCTTTAAGATTAATTTTGATTTGGTTCGTCCGTTGTCCAGAATTCAATTTATCCCTTCGGATTCGGTTGTTTGTGTGGGTGCTTCAGTTCGTTTAGAAAATTTTGGAATCGCCTCAGGTTTTTCAGACTGGCAAATTACTTCAAGTTCTAATGTGGTTGTTTTTTCAGGTCAAGGTTCTGTTACTTCATACGCTTTTACAAGTCCTGGCATTTTTAGGGTTAGATTAATTACAGAAGGTTGTCAGTTTTATGATACTGCCTATAGAAATATACGAGTAGTTCAGGCCCCTCAAATAATTAAAGACACTCCAGAAGTTTCTTGTCCAGGAGATACCATACTCCTTGGGGTGGATTCATTGGACGTTAATGGAATTCCTTTAAACATTTCATGGTCTCCTAGCCCGGGTTTTGTGAGTGGTACTTCCACAGATTTTGTCCGTCGTATAGTCGCCGACACAACCACTTTTTTTTACTTTAGAGTTCAGAGTTTTCAGGGTTGTTTTTTGAACGATAGTATCAAAGTTTCAATTATTCGGCCAAAACAAATTTTTTTAAGTGATACAGTCCAATGGTGTGTTGGTAAAACAAAAGATTTGGTTCCATTGTCTGGTTTTGTTACCTATAATTGGCGTTCGGATATAGATATTTTAAATGCTTCTTTGGGTACTCAGACATTTGTGTCAAATCAGCCTCGTTGGGTCTATTGTGTAGCAAACGACGATACATGCAATCATTTAGACAGCGTTTTTTTACTTCCGACTTATGATATATCAGTTAATTTAGGTCCAGATTTGTATTTTTGTGGAAATTTAAGTAAGGTAATTACAGCTACCGGCGGGTCTACCTATTTGTGGTCTACAGGAAGCACCAATTCTTCAATTTTAGTTAATTCAACTACAAACGGATTTGTTTGGGTTATTGCGAGAGATGTTGATGGATGTTTAAGCAGGCCAGACACCCTCTTTTATTTTTTGGATACCTTTAATGTAAATCTATCATTTTTGCCCAATCAGGATACTATCTATGCCCCAACATCTGTAACATTTAATTTAGGAGGCCAAGGTAATATAGACTCAGTTTATTGGTCGTTTGGAGATGGCGCTAACAGTTTAAGTTTTCGTCCAACTCATATTTATCAGGATTCAGGACATTTTTATGGATATGTAATTTTGTTTTCTAAACGATCCGGATGTAGGGACAGTCTATCTTTTCAGTTCTATGTGGATACGGTTTATTTAACTTATCCTAATGCGTTTACCCCTGGTTTGAATAATATTAACTCGCATTTTATTTCTCTTTATCGAAATATAGTTTCGTCAAATTTTCAGGCTTATGATCGTTGGGGTCAGTTGGTATTTGAAACAGATAATATTTTGGTGGATTGGGACGGAAAACAAAGAGGAGTTTATTTAATTCCAGGTACATATGTTTTCATAGCTAAGGGATTAGGAAAAAATAATCTAGAATATATACGAAAAGGGCCAATTCATATCGTAAGGTGATTTTTTTGTCATTCTTTAACTTACCTTTGGGTTTTGATTCCGTAGCTCAGCAGGTAGAGCAATACACTTTTAATGTATGGGTCCTGGGTTCGAATCCCAGCGGAATCACCTTTTTGGGTCAATTTTTTTATTTTGTGGTTTTGATTTAGGTCATATCTTTAGGCACTAGGGCGTGGATACCTGACTTATAGTCCCTCTTTTTTTAAAATTAGCCAATGATTTCATTTCCAAGATTATTTTGTAAATTTCTGATGGGGCTTTGGTTTTCCTTGGTTGGTTTATGTCCAGTCAAGGGTCAATTATCAGCGCTGAGACTAGTTTCGGATACGACCTGCAACGGTAGGGTTCAATTGCATTTGATGGCCCAGCAAATGCCTGCCATCAATGCCCTAACACTTGCTATCCCTTACGATACCTTGGTCTTGACCTTTGATACCCTGATTCGAAGACATCCACGGCTCAATAACGGTAGCTTCAACCCTAGAAATCCCTTAAGAGGCATGGTTTTCTCATGGTTTATTAACGATTCGGTAATATTTGGTGCGGATACCCTGCTGACTATGCGTCTTCGTTCCGCTCCTGATCGTGGGGGTACTTTTAATATTGACCCAGTTTACTTTTTTTGCGGTTTGAACAATGTCCCGGTCCCCCTTAATCGCTTTGGTTGTACTTGGCGTTCCCAAGGTCCTGAACCACCTCTTACCACAGGGCCACCGCAAGCACAGGGCGTTGGGAGTACTACTTTTTTGTTTTCGTACCTTCCGGGCTATTGTACCGATACTATACTTTTTCAATGGAGTCGTAACAATTCTTTTCCACAACCCCTAACCACCACGGCTTATGTGGGGCGTTCACAACGCATTCCCTCTTCATGGTCACAGGCTTTTGCGGGCTTCAATATTCCGGGAGGGGACAGTGTTTTGTATTGGCGATGGGCGGCAATCCTTCAGGGGGATACGGTTGCTGGTACGATCTCCCGATTGGTTCTTCCCCCTTGCAATGCCCAAGGGGTTCCTGCCTTCTTGCAGGCCACGATTTGTCAGGGCAATTATTATTTGTTTGGCGGAGATACCTTGAGAAATCCAGGGTTGTACAACGATACGTTGGTTGCGCTAAACGGTTGTGACTCGGTTGTCATTTTGCAACTTAGGGTGAATGCTGCACCTCAAGCAAATCTAATTGCTTTTGGAAATACGGTGTTATGCCAAGGAGACTCGGTCACTCTTTCGGCGGGTTCTGGCCTGAATTTAATTTACGCTTGGCGTCGAAACGGTGTTATCATAACTGCAGCGTCCTCTTCGACATACCAAGCGACTTTGGCGGGGTCGTATCAGGTGTTGATCACCGATACCAACGGCTGTTCATCTTGGTCGAATACTCTTAATGTTCAAGTCAATCCACGGCCTCAGCCTGTAGCATCTCTAAGTGGAAGACTCCTTAGCCTGAGTGGTGGTCCTTTCGCGAGTTACCAATGGTATCGAAATTCGTTGGTGATAGTGGGCGCGACGATGTCAACCTATACAGCCGATTCGGGTGGTGTCTATGCTTGTTTGGTTTCCCAAGGGGGCTGCAGTGCATTGTCGAACCTGGTAACCGTTGTCGGCGTTGGTTTTGAGTCGCTGGAGCAAACCCGATGGTGGCTTTACCCGAATCCTAGCCGAGGAATGTTGATGTTGAGAGGGGCGGCTGCCACCAGTGCTTACCTCATAGACCTGGGGGGGCGTCGTGTTTTCCTAAATGTTCAACCTTCCTCGTTTGTGGGTGAAGCTCTTGGAATGGGGGATCAATCATTGGACTTGGGGGATGTGCCTAGCGGTGTCTATTGGTTAGAATTGTACGGTGAACGGAATCGCTTTTTGGGTCGAAGGAAACTCATCCACATGAAGGACTAAACTTATATTTCAATCTTAAATTTCAAATTGGAGAAGGGCGTGTTGAATTGGGAAATTGATTTTGTGATAAGGGGGCAGTACTTGTCCAAGGTAGGCGATGGATTCAAGGTTTTTCATCTTTTCCCTGGGGCCAAAGCGAGTATGCAGCGCATGGACCCCTTTTTGATGCTGGACTACAATCCACCTTGGGAAATTCCACCTTCCAACAAGCCTCGAGGTGTGGATGTGCATCCTCACCGAGGTTTCGAAACGGTCACTTTTGTTTTCAGCGGGGAGGTATCCCATGCGGACAGTTCTGGAAACTTTGGGACGATCGGACCTGGAGAAATTCAATGGATGCATGCCGCTTCCGGGATTCTCCACAAAGAATATCAATCCGAGCAATTCACCAGGGAAGGCGGAGTTTTTCACATGGCTCAATTATGGGTGAATCTCCCATCCCATCGTAAGAAGGACGCACCAGGTTATTGCTCCATACTTCGTGACCAAATCCCTGTCTTGGAAGCAGGGGGTGGCAAATTGGCCTTGGTTGCCGGGAGCCTATCAGAGGATGAGGAAGGGGTCTTGCGCTTCGTGAACTCGTCAACGACCGATCGGAATGCAATCCAAGGCCCGGGGCCCGTTTGCAGTCCCATCCTTGCGGCGATCATGGATTGGGATTCCTCGGAATATAAGCCGGCCTTGGACATTCCTTCTCATTTCACGTTGTTGGCCCTGGTGATGAATGGGGCCTTGGAGGGACAGCATGAAGGGGTTAAGGCGGGTGATTTGCTAGTTTTTCGATCGGCTGGGGCCCATAGGAATTCACAGGAAGGGGAGGTACAAGAACAGAGCGGGCATTCCCTTTTGAGCCTTGAAGCAAGGCCGGGGACCAAGGTGCTCTTGTTGGCAGGGGAACCGTTGGGAGAACCCATAGCCGCCTATGGTCCATTTGTGATGAATTCGGCAAACGAGATTCAAGCAGCCTTTGAAGACTACAGGAATGGGCGCTTCGGTACCTTGGTTTTTTATCAACAATGAGTCGTTGATAAGCGTTTAGCGACTTTTGGAAGGCTATTTGAAGTATACTTTTAGGGATTAAAATCAAATCCTTATGAAAGATCTTTTTACCCTGAAATCAAGCCGTTGGGTGCAAATCATTTTGTTGGCTCTGGGATCAGTTACCCAATCTTATGCCCAAGGAACGGATACCCTTGCAACCTGGGAATTGACAGGAATTCCAACGACAACTCCGGCATGGGGGGCATCTCCGCTGGCTGCTCAGAATGTTTCGTCTGCTGTGACCACATCGGGTTGGACTCGGGGTCCTGGCGTCCTTCTTACGGCGGCTGGAGTTGCCACAACAGGGACTCCCGGAGGTAATGCTTGGGGTGGAAACGGCTGGGATGCTTATACCACAGCGGCTGCGGGTAATTTGGATTCAACCATTGCGCGTGGTGATTTTGTCACGATTGCATTTTCCGTGGCGAGTGGATCAACGGTGAGTTTTACCTCAATTCCAGCCTACAATGTCCGTAGGTCGAGTAGCGGACCAGCGACAGGCCAATGGCAGTATAGTATTGGTGCTGCAGGAACCTTTGTGAATATGGGTACCCCCATCACCTGGGGCACGGGGACGACAGGCACCGGGAACCCCCAAAGCGCCATTGATTTATCGACAATTTCTGATTTACAGAATTTGGTAGGCGGTACAACGGTCACCTTCCGAATTGTAAATATGGGGGCAACAAGTTCAGGAGGGAGTTGGTATTTGAATCAATTGGCAACAGCAGGGAGGGATATCACCTTCATGGGAACTGCCGGTACAGGTGGTGGTGGCCCTGCGGCTACCTTGAGCTTGGGTTCCATTTCGGCAACCACCTTTTGCGCTATCGGGAATGCAACCAACACCCTAACCATTTCCTACACCTCGACGGGCACTTTGACGGCTGCTGTTGACCTTCAGTTATCCGACGCGAACGGGTCCTTTGCGTCGCCTACCACCTTGGGAACCGTAAGCGGTCCTTCCGGAACGTTCACAGCGACTTTGCCTTCTGGATTAGGGGCAGGTACGAATTATTTGGTTCGCGCAGTTTCAGGGACCGTCATAAGCCCTCCCTCCTCTGCACTTAGTGTGGTTACTGTTGTCTCTGAAGCGACTGCGTTTACGGCGACTCCATCCAGCGGATCTGTAACCCTGACCTGGACCAACCCCACACGCTGTTTTGACCAGGCGTTGGTGGTGGCGGATACTGCCCTTATAACAGCCTTGCCATCAGGGAATATTATTCTAACCAATGCGGTTTTTGGGCAAGGGGCCCAGGTGGGGACCGGGTACGCCGTTTTTGCTGCTTCGGGTAATTCGGTGACCGTGACGGGGTTGACCAACGGTACTGCTTACCATTTCAAGGTTTTTGTTCAAAGCGGGAACACCTGGAGTACGGGCATATCAACCCAATCAACTCCGTTTTCGACCCAATCCTTTCCTTTGAGATCCATAGCCTCCGTCATTGGCGTCAATAGCCTCGGCGTTTTGGATTCATTGGGTGCCCGCGTTCGGTTGACTGGTACCATTTATGGCATAAACCAATACAGCAGTTCCACAACACCCACGGGTGTTCAATATGTGATGATGGATCAGAGCGGGGGTATTATGTTCCGTAGAGCGGGCACCAATTTTGGTTACAGCGGAGGTGCTGCCTTGGTGCAGGGAGATTCTGTGGAATTGATTGGCGTTCTTGAGCAGTACAACGGCCTGACCCAAGTCAATTGTGATACCATTATTCGAGTTGCAACAAGCAGGACATTGGCCACCCCTAATGTCGTTAGCGCATTGGACGAATCCACAGAGAATCGTTTGGTTCGATTGAACGGACTTGTGTTGGTTGGCTCCAATTGGCCAACAGGTACGATCACATCGGGAGTAAATGTGCAAGTTTCGAATGGAACGTCCACTTTTTTTATGAGAATTCTTCCTCAAACTGATATTGATAGCACACCTGCACCCATCGGCTATTTTGATTTGGTGGGTCTTGGGGGGCAGTTTGATAACACCA